>Ga0207095_10274_pt1 | contig 13637 bp, 17 predicted proteins | sample Alteio_BWMinHeat_88_FD_153529 | JGI IMG/M metagenome (GOLD analysis project Ga0207095, IMG submission 153529) | Enriched cells from forest soil in Barre Woods Harvard Forest LTER site, Petersham, Massachusetts, United States -... | ecosystem: Environmental > Terrestrial > Soil > Temperate forest >... | reverse complement strand
GGTTTCGATTAAGCTTGATGAAACACCCAATGCTTCTTTTGAATATTCGGGACAGGTGGAGGGAAGATGAAATCTCTTGTTCAGAAAGATGGCGTAAGACTTCAATCCCTCATTTCCGAAATGCTGACAGAGATTGGGGAAGATCCCAACCGAGAAGGGCTAGCACGAACCCCAAAGCGCGTTGAACAAGCATTGCGCTTTTTTACCGAAGGCTACAATCTTGATCCCGATGAAATTCTAAACGGCGCACTCTATTCTGTTCCTTATTCTGAGATGGTGATTGTAAAAGACATTGATTTTTATTCGCTGTGCGAACATCACCTGCTTCCGTTTTTTGGGAAATGCCATATTGCTTATATTCCCAAGGGGAAGGTGGTGGGGCTATCCAAAATTGCTCGATTGGTGGAAGTTTTTTCCCGCCGATTGCAAGTGCAAGAGCGACTCACCACCGAAATCGCCGATACCCTGAACGGGAAAATAAAGCCCATGGGGGTAGGCGTTGTGGTGGAGGCCCAACACCTTTGCATGATCATGCGGGGAGTGCAAAAGCAAAACTCCGTGGCGGTAACGAGTTCCTTACTTGGAGCTTTTCAAGATCAAAAGGTTCGAATGGAATTCCTGGAACTCATTAAGAAGTAAAGCGCCTTCACTTTCGTTTCACTATCCCTGGACGCGAAACGAATGCCTTCGGGCACCGCGAGGCACTAAAGCTGAGGAGGTCAGTGTGAGAAACGAAAGTAAAGGCGCTGTGTTTCCTCGTCGCTCAACCCCCCGCCACAAGTGGCGGGGTTTCTCGCGACTTCAGAAATAGCCCATTCTCATGCAAGTTGCTATTGTCACTCACGGAGGCGCTGGCTCTCCTGAGCTCTGGAACGATGGGTGCGTAATTGCAGCCAGCGCCGGGCTGGAAAAACTCCTTCAAAATGAATCCGCCTTCCAAGCTACAACGCACGCGACGGTTTCTCTCGAAGACGACGGACGATTCAATGCTGGGGTCGGCTCAGCCATTCGGCTCGACGGCGAGAGCGTGGAAATGGATGCCGCCATCATGGATTCCGAAGGGAGGCTCGGAGCTGTCGTGACAATCCACGGGGTGAAAAACCCCATCTTGATTGCCAGTCGTATCACCGAAACTCCCCATCACATTCTTGCGGGGGAAGGAGCTGTCGCATTTGCACGGCGGAATGGTTTCCCTGACTTTAACAAGCGTTCGGATTGGGCCAAGAAACGCTACGAGCAGATGAAAGGGGCGCTCTCGTCTGGAAATGCAGAGCTCAAGCGATCTCTCGAGGAGCATTGGAATTTTGAGCGACCCTTCAGGGAAGTCTTCCCGTCCGACACTGTCGGAGCCGTCGCCCGTGACCATCGTGGGCACTTTGCTGTGGCGGTTTCCACCGGTGGGTCAGGGGCCATGCTGAAGGGGCGTGTGGGGGACACTCCCCTCATCGGATCCGGGTTCTTTGCCGGGGAAATGGGGGCGGTCGCTGTCACCGGCATCGGTGAGGAGATCATGAAACAATTGCTGGCAAAGACAATCTATGACCTTCTGGTCGATGGCAAGACACCGGAGATCGCTTGCCAACAAGGGGTTAAGCTATTCCCCTCCAACATTCCTATAGGAGCGATCGCGGTCGGAAAACAAGGAGCTGCATCTTATTGCAACACCCAAATGGCCTGCGCCATTCTCGAAAAGTAACCGGACGCATCAAAGCCATCTCCTTTGACGCGGATGGAACATTGCTTGGAACTTTCGCCGATTCCCCTCGTGGCTTCGAAAAGTTCTTTCTCGAAGCGGCGCGATCCCATGGAAAAAAAATTACCCTTGAAATCATTGAACCGGTTCTCAGTCGAATTAAAGAAGAGACACGCAAGCGGCGCCAGCAAGGCTTCAAGCCTTATGCCAGTGAAGAGAATAGCCGACTCCACTGGCTTTGGTTTTACGAAGAAGTTTTCAAGGCTCTCGATCTTCCAAACCCAAAAACGTTGGCGCACCAAATGATTACACGGTATGAATCGGGTGAATTCACCACGCTTTATTCCGATACCCTACCGTGCCTTAAAACTTTGGCTTCAAAAAACATTCCAATGATTGTCATATCAAACTATGCCCCACTTCTTGAACGTTTCTTAAATGAACTGGGAATTGACAACTTTTTTCAGAAGACCTTGATTTCAGGGATTGTCGGAATTGAAAAACCAGATCCAGCCATCTTCCAGATGGGAGCCAAAGCCCTAAGCTTAAATCCTCAAGAGATTTTGCACATCGGAAACGATCTGCACGAAGACTACCATGGAGCTACTCAGTCGGGGTTCCAAGCCTTGCTTCTTGATCGGGACAAAATCCATGCTGACAAAAACTTATCGAGAATCTCCAGCCTTCATCGATTGAAACTTTAGGGACAAGCGCAAACTATCACCGCAGTCGCGAGTACCCCGCAACTTGATGCGGGGGTGAAGCGACCAGTTGCGGGTGACGAGCGACCAGGTAAAAATCGCCTCACTCTCGTGAGGCGATTTATTTTCCCATGCCAGCAGTGATCCCCTTAACAAAATAGCGTTGCAACATCAGAAAAATCACCAGTGTGGGGAGCATCGCAAGCACCGATCCTGCAGCAACGAGCCTAAAATTTGTAGAAAACGTTCCGGAAAGCCAGGTAAGCCCAACAGACAAGGGATACATCTTGGTGTCCTTCAAGATGATCAGTGGCCAAAGAAAACTGTTCCAATAGGCCACAAAAGCAAAAAACAGCCAAGGTGGCTAGCGCGGGGGAAACCAAAGGGAGCATGATTCGCCACCAAAGGGAAAAGTGACCGCAACCGTCAATCCGGGCTGCATCCTCAATTTCCTTTGGAATGGACAGATAAGCTTGGCGTAACAAGATAATTCCAAACACCGAGGCAATGCTGGGGAGGAAAACACCAAGGTACGTGTTCGTTAATCCGAGTCGTGAACAGGTCAGAAAATTGATAATCAGCAAGCCTTCTTCGGGGAGCATCAAGGTTGCAAGCAAGACAATAAAAATCAGCTTCTTCCCCGGAAAATCCATTCTGGCCAAAGGATACCCAGCCAATGCACTCAAGAACAAGGTCAACGTCGTTCCGAAGAAAACGATGATCACGGTGTTCAAGAAAAAGCGAGCCATGGGAACCGCTTGCCACACCTCGACATAATTGTGGAAAGTCAAATGCGACGGGAAAAGCCTTGGCGGAAACGCGTAGATGTCCCCACTTCCAGAAAGTGAAGTTACCAGAAGCCAATAAAAAGGCCCAACAAAAATAGCTGCCAATATCAGCAAGCAAAGGTAGCGAACAAGAATGTTAAGCCGTTTGTGCACTGAGTCTCCTTCGATCTTCAGGCTGGAGTCTTGAGCATACGGATCGCGACAAGAATCACCCACAATCCTAACGCGAAATAGAATCCCACAACCGAGAAAGAAGCCATCACCACAAAGCAGACAACAAGCAAGCCTGCGTAAGCGGCGATCCAAGCGCTTTTGCCTGCTCTCGCAAAGCGAACCATGTTAATGACAGAAAAAATGACAATGATCCAAAGACCTGGATGAACTGGCATAACTTGCCCTCCTCATTTAGGAGACACTTCCGTACGTGTCCCCGCACTAAGCTAGGTGTAGCTTTCAAATCCCCCCTCTCGAAAGAACCGATAATTCACATAGGAAAGAAGCCCAATGGCCACGGCAAGCAACAATCCCAAAGCGGCTGCATATCCAAGCTTCAACTGATTCATGAACAAATCGTACATGTAATAAACCATGGTCGTGGTCGACAAAAGTGGCCCCCCCCCTCGGTCATCACGTAAATCTCAGCGAAAACTTTTACAGCTGCAATGCAAGAAATCAACGTGCAAAAGGCAATGCTGGGCTTTAACAGTGGGAGTGTAATGTGGCGAAAAACATGAAGCCAATTCGCCCCGTCCAGTTTTGCGGCTTCCTCGTATTGAGGGTCGATCACCTGAAGTCCCGCCAGGTAAATCACCATGTAGTATCCTAATCCTTTCCAGAAGGTTACGAGCATCACACTGTAAAGGGCGATGGATGGATCGGTAAGCCAATGAATCGGTTCGTGAATCCAATGTAAGCTCATGAGAATCCCATTAAACAATCCTTGTTCGGCCAACAACCATTTCCAAGCGAGTGCTACGACAATAATACTGGTAATGACGGGAACATAAAAAAGCATTCGGAAAAAATGCATTCCCTTCGTCTCCTGGTTCACCACAAGTGCCAGCAAGATAGAAAAAAGTTGTAAAACCGGGACAACCAAGAGATAAACGAGGGAGTTCCTGAAAGCGATATGGGCTACAGGGTCCGTCATAATTTCTTTGAAATTGTTGAGTCCAACAAACTGAGGTGGCGACACAACGTTATACTGAAAAAGAGACAAAACTGAACCAAGGATTAACGGAAAAACGGTAAACACGAGAAGTAACAACAGCGCAGGCAAGAGAAAGCCATAAGCAGAAAGCCAGGACAACCGAGCTACTTTAGAAGCTTGTCCCATAAGAGCGCTGCATCATGTAGGGCTTGATACGGACTCTTCCTCCCCATTAAAGCGTTTTCAAGCGCATCACGAATCGCTTCGTTTCGAGCTTTGCTGTTCTTTAAACCCAGCGTCAGATCTTTAGCTATTCGAAGTTCACTTGCTCCAATTTTACGTGCTTCTCCAATCAGTGGATCAGCTCCTTGGGTCTTGAAAAATGGATCGCTGGAAGCTTTTCGGGTCGAAGGAAACACGAGAACCACTTGACTAAACTTAAGCTGATTCTTGTCATTGGTCAAAAAGGTGGCGAAATCAATGGCTTCAGGAATCAAGGGAGCATTGCGAGGGACAACGAGATTCATGGTAGCCGCTCCAATCACTTTTCCTTTTCCAAGGGGAAGCGGCGCAACACGGGTAACCGAATACACCGATGGCGCACTGTCTCTTACTCGATTGAGGAACTGCGGTCCTGTTTGTAAGACAGCCAGTCTGCCCGCTTGATAAAGATCAACAGCCTGCTGGTAAGCTTTGCTTAAGGAAAGGGTCTCCCGAGGGATAGTCCCATTTCTAAATAAGTCGACGTACATCGCTAATCGCTTGACCGCCTCGGGTTGATCAAAGAGAGCGGTTCTCCTCTCCGAATCGACCACTGGAATCCCTTGTTCTTCTAAATCCTGAATAAACTTGATGGCAGGGAACCAACCGTACAACCCTGTCTTATCTTTGATCTCTTTCGAATCCTCGACCAATTCATCCCAGGTTGTGGGAGGGTTATTCGGATCGAGGCCAGCTTTGCTGAAAATGTCCGCATTGTAGATTAAGACTTCGGTCGTCACATACCAAGGGATCGCATAACTCGATCCTTGATAGTTCACCGCGTTCCAGAGTCCCGGAAAATAGAGAGCACGTACCTCAGGACGCACGAATTGATCCATGTTGAGCAAAGCGCCCGCTTCGGTTAATTGAAAAGCCATCTCCGTGTTAAGATTAACCACCGATGGAGGGGAATCTGAGGCAAAAGCTGCAATCAGTTTTTGTTGGATCGCATTTAGAGGGAGATCCACCCAATCGACTTGTATCCCAGGGTGGGTTTTCTCCCAATCATGAATGACTTCATTCATGTACGAGGTGAAGAGCGGCTGGAGCGAGATGGTCCAAACTTCAAGTTTTTTCGTTGATTTTCGAGGACAACCTGAAAGAAGAAAAAGGGTCACAATTAGACAAAAGAAAGTAATAAAACGCAACCGATGAACGAAGGTTTTCTCCATAGCCGCGGGGTTGTTACGGATCAATGCGCGAAGAAACCACGCGAGAAGTGGACTGCATCCAGGCCGCATCCGGTCAATGAAGCAAGAAAAAACACAATGAAACCAGCCAACCCCAATGAAGAGAAAATTGATTTATTCATCCAACTTTTCAACATAGTACATTTCTCCTTCGCGACGACTTGGCTTCACTTTCCCCTTTTCAAGTGCGCGCAAAAAAGCACCCACGACTTTGGGATCAAACTGTGTCCCTGAATTTCCCACAATCTCATCTAAAGCTTCCTGAATCCCCATGGCTTTTCGATACGGGCGATCATTGGTCATGGCATCAAAAGCATCTGCCACGGCAATGATGCGAGCTGACAAGGGAATTTCGTCCCCTTTTAAACCTTTGGGATACCCCTTGCCGTCGTAGCGTTCTTGATTGTATAACACGGAGGGGACAATTTTTTGCAAGAAGCGGTGGCGCTTCAGTAAATGATAGCCGATAGCCGGATGCTCCTGAATGTGTTCAAACTCTTCCGGCGTTAAGCTCCCCGGTTTCATCAAGACCTCTTCTCGAATCCCGATTTTCCCGACGTCATGCAAGAGACTCGCCAACTCGAGATAACGCCGCTCCGAGGGAATCCCCTCCATCTCATCATAGATGGCCAAAGTCAGTTCGGTTACTCTCCGCGAATGACCATAGGTTATCGGATCCTTGATGTCGATGGCATCGGCCAAGGTTCGCACCGTATAAAGCGCGTCCTCAACGTCTTCAAAGAGGCGCTGATTGTTGATGGCGACCGCGGCTAAGTTTGCGAACGCCTGGATGAGTTCCACGTCCTCTGAGCTGAATTGTTGGTTTTCCCGATGAATCATTTCAATGACACCAACAATGTTCGTTTCCGTGTCTTCGTCTAACCCTTGAATCGGTCGAGCTTTGAGAGGTATACAAAGCATGGCTCGTGACATGTTCCCTTCGGAAGATTGAAAGACGAGTGGCTCTCCGGTTTGGGCCACCTTCCCAGCGATCCCTTCGCCAAGTTTCAGCCGATACTGAAGATTTTCTTCTTCAATTTCTCGAACCGAAATGTCAATCACCAATTCGCCGGTTTCCACTTCCAAAAGCCAGAGCGAGCTATTTTCGACTTCGAGAACCTCCACTGCCGTCGACAAAATGTCAGACATGAGAATCTTTAAGTCAAAGGTCGAAGTAAGCTTCGTACTGGCTTCAAGAAAGGCGCGCAATTGACGAATTTGCTTTTGGAGATTCGTTGAATCGTCAGATTTCGGTGATTGGTGCATGGCCTCTTTTTTCTAGAATTCTTGTAAAGTTATCGATTACCTCTTGAGGAGCAAACACGCTCCCTGGGCCAGTTTCTCCTGGATTAATGCCATGAAAATCAGATCCGGATGTCATGAAAAGCCCGTATTTCCGTGCTAAGGTCGCGAGTTGCTCCATCTGTGAGCTCGAATGCTTTGGATAATAAACTTCAAGACCCATCAATCCTGCGCTTACCAAAGATTGCAACAATTCAACTCCACCACGAAAGGGATGGGCTAAAACAGCGATTCCGTGAGCCTTCTGGATCAATCCGATCGCTTCTTCCGGTGTAAAATAATGCCTTGGCACCCATCCCGGTTTTCCCTGTCCAAGGTATTTGTTGAATGCTTCTTCGACTGTTTTCACCACCCCCTTCTCAATCAAGGCGAGAGCCAAATGAGGGCGACCGACAGAGCCCTTCCCCGCTAAGGCTTGCAGGCGTTTTTCATCCAAGCCAAATCCGAGTCCATTTAGCTTATCAAACATACTTTTGAGGCGAATCTCGCGTTCTCGTCGTTGATTGGCAAGTTGTTCTTGGAAGAAATGCAACGAGGGATCAAAATCATAGCCAAGAATGTGCACTTCTTCCCCTTGATAATCCGTATTCAGTTCAACGCCAGAGACTAACGTCATTTTACACGATTTCGCTTTTTCTTCGATCAAAGGATACGCATCCAGACAATCGTGATCCGTGATGGAAAGAATTCCTACCCCATTGGTGTGGGCCAGAGAAAGTAAACGAAGAGGGGGGAGAATGCCGTCAGAAAATGTGGTGTGAAGATGGAGATCCATCTTCATGGTTCAGAGGCTCTTTTTGCGACTTAGCCTTTCAGCAAGAAAGGTTAAGATTCGAACACCAACACCGGTAGCGCCACTTCTCGGAAGATATGGGTGTTGTTGATACGGAATTTTGTCCGCGTCCACGCGCGCAGTTCCTGCAATATCCAAATGTGCCCATGGAATATCCCCTACAAATTCGCGCAAGAATGCAGCCGCCGTGCAAGGCGCTGCATAACGACCTCCCGTGTTTTTCAGGTCAGCAATTCCACTCTTGACTTGAACAGTGTATTCTTCAAAAAGCGGGAGCTGCCAAATGGGCTCGTACGACTCCTTGCTGGCCAGAAGAAGCTCTTCAAGGAGCTTTTCATGGGTGGAAAATACACCAGAAGCCACGTGACCCAACGCAACCACAACCCCACCCGTCAAGGTGGCCAAGTCAACCACAGCATCAACTTTCATTTTGCAAATGTATCCGAGTGCATCCGCTAAGAGCAAGCGACCTTCGGCATCTGTGTTGATGATTTCGATCGTTTTGCCGACAAAGGATTTGACAATGTCTCCTGGCTTATAAGCATTCCCGTCAGGGAGATTCTCAGCCAGTGGAAGCACCGCGATGATATTGATGGGCATTTTAAGCTTGGCAATGGCCTGAACTGCTCCCAAACAAGCCGCAGCACCCCCCATATCCGAGGTCATGTATTGCATATCATCCGATGGCTTGATGGAAATTCCGCCACTATCAAAAGTAACCCCTTTTCCAACAAGTCCTAAGGTAAACGCACCCTTGTCTCCCCCCTTGTATTCAAGAACAATGAGCTTGGGTGGTTGTTGGCTTCCCTGAGCCACACTGAGAAAAGCTCCCATCCCAAGGGCTTCGATTTCAGGTTTGTCAAGAATCTTGATCGAAAGACCCAAATCTTTTGCAACCCGCTTGGCTTCATCGGCAAAGGCCCTGGGGGTCATCTGATTCGAAGGCTCATTCACCAGGTCGCGAACAAAATTAGCCGATTCTGCCAGAATGCTTCCCCGCTCCCCACCTTTCTTAGCCAATGAGACTTCTTCGCTGTCTTCGACCACCAAGATTAATTCTTTCGGAAGCCCTTGCTTTGCGTCTGGCTTCTTGCTCTTGTATTTGTTAAAGCCATAAAGGCCCAGAAGAAGGCCTTCGGTAACAGCCTCCGCACTTTGACCTGGTTCAAAATCAAGAAAACTACCGACCGGAACGGCTAACTGCTGCGAAAAAAGCCGACGTGCGATTCGTCCTCCACGGGCAACCACGGATCGAAGTTTGTCGAGGTTAAAAGCCTCACGCTTACCGACCCCGATCAAAATGAGATGGGAAATCGGAATGACTTCAGGATGAAGCACAACATACTCTTTGAATTTTCCGGAAACTTCTCCGCTTTTGGCTAAACGAGTTAAACTCCCATTCAGAATCTCGTCAAGCGCAGCGGTAAACGGATCGAACCTTTCTTTGTCCTCGTATGTAGGGATTAAAAGAGAGCCAGATACAATCTTTGTCACATCGGAATGAACAACCTGAATTTTCACTCAGAAATTTTTCGAGTATTTTCCTGAACTTCCTCTGCAACGATATTACCGGAGTTCAACCATCAGTCGAATCGCCGTTCGAATTTCTCCATTGATATCGATTTCAGTGAAAGCGGGGACGCAAATTAGGTCCATTCCCGCAGGCGCCACAAAACCGCGAGCAATCGCGACAGCCTTGACGGCTTGATTAAGAGCACCCGCCCCGATGGCTTGGAGTTCAGCAGTCCCCCTTTGACGCAAAACCCCTGCTAAGGCCCCTGCAACAGAATTTGGGTTGGACTTTGCCGAAACCTTGAGAATGTCTGGCATTTTGGTAGCTAGTTCGGTCATTTTTGCTCACTCCACAGTGTTAAATGTGTTGTTCAGAGCTACAAAATTGTCCTCTCCGCTCTTTATACCCATTTTTCCTATTTTAAACCCAATCGGGGAAAGAATTCGACAGGTCAGTTTGACGAAAAGTTCACAAGTCGTCAATAATTTTCTTCATTTTCCACCTTCCATCTCTTGCGGAATTTCCGTATAATATGAGCAGGAGCTAAAAAGAAAGGCCCAAAGAGAAAAATATTCAAAGGGGAGCAGTCTGTATGCCGAAGAAAACCACCCTGACGGGGGGAAAAGCCAAAAAATCGAAAAATCGGCTTCTCGTCCATCGAAAAAGCAACCAATTCCGAGATTTTGTACGTCTTTTGCGAGAATCCCATGAACGGGTGGCTAAGAAACAAGAACCCGTTGCAGAATTAGTTCAGTCCTAGCTCCAGTTACTGCTTTTCAAGCGCTTCGAGCCTCTTCAACAGTCCAGGCAACTGATGTAAAAGAGCCAAAACCTCAAGATTTTCCCGATGATTCCTCGCGGGGGTCCCACTCACAAAAGAACCTGATTTCAAATTGTGCCACACACTGGAGCCACCCGCAATGGTGACATGGTCCCCAATCTGAAGGTGATCGCGTATCCCGGCACGCCCTCCCACAACGGAAGCATCGCCAATGCTGGTACTTCCAGCAATCCCAACCATAGCCGCGATTATGCAGTTTTCTCCTATCTGGCAATTGTGCGCAATTTGCACAAGGTTGTCGATCTTGGTTCCGCGACCAATTCGAGTGATTCCGAGGGTAGCCCGATCGATGGTGGAATTAGCCCCCACCTCAACCTCGTCTTCTAAAATAACGGTCCCCACTTGCGGAACATGCCAGTGCTTCCCGTGTTCATCGGTGGCATATCCAAAGCCGTCACTTCCGATAACGACTCCTTCGTAAATAAGACAACCTCGCCCAATCTTGACTCCTCGCAGGATATTCGCGTGGCTTCGAATGACGGTGTGATCTCCAACCACAACATTCTCTTCCAAGAGAACAAAGGGGCCAATCTGCACCTGTTCCCCAAGCTTCACATTTTCCCCGACAACCGAATAAGGACCGATCGTGATTTCTTTCCCAAGAACAGCCGTCTTATCAACCACCGCTGTGGGATGAATTCCCAAAGTGGGGGAATCGGCCGGATGAAAGAGTCGAAGAAGCTTGGCAAACGCAAGCTTAACATTCTTGGCTCTGATTCCAGGTTTTTTCGACAGATCGGCGTCAAAGGGGGCAAGAACTGCACTGGCGAGAGATTTCTCCGCCGCTTCCAATTTCTTCACGTCGCCCACATAAACAAGTGAACCCGATCGGGCTTGATCGATTCCCACCAGATTATCCACCAAGAGATTCCCCTCGCCAACGAGCTCTCCGTCTACTCGTTTAGCGAGTTCGAGAAGAGTAAATTTCGATTGATTATTTTCCATGTGTTTGATTCAAATGGGAAACATAGTATGCGATATCCCATCGCTCCTCATCGGTTAAGGTGTCGGAATAGGGGGGCATCGGGGTTCCCATCATTCCGGTTGTGATCGTGATGTAAATCTCTTTGGGTGAATTTCCCCGCTTTAAGATTCCTCCTGCTAAATCTGCTGGATGAATTGGATAGCCCCAGTCGTCTTGTAGGATAAGCGCAGAGGGGCCGTCTCCGTGGGGGAGCTTGTCTTGGCTTTGCCCCCCTGGACCATGGCAATCATTGCATTTGGCTTTTCCTACGAACAAGGCTTCGCCACGGTCTCTATGTTCTGCAAGTGTTGATGGAGCAAGCTCGGGTTCATGAATAACCAAGAGGTGTCGTGGTGGCCTTTTCGCGCGATCGCGAGCCAGGCTCTTGATATAAGCTATGACTGACCAGCGTGCTCGAGTTGGAAGAGAGCTCCGGCCCGGCATTGCCGTGTTCGCCATTCCGCGCGTGACCGTTCGATACAAATCTGCATCGGTTGGAGACTCATCTGAAAGGGTCGTTTTAAACTTGTATTCTCCGCTCACGAGATTCCTCGGTTTAGGATAGAGAAACAAGGACGCAGGTCCATCCCCTATCCCGCGAGTCCCGTGACAAACCGCGCAGTTCTCCTCGTACACTTTCTTCCCAAGCTTGATGCTTGCTCCAGAAACCACTTTGCTCTTCGAGTCAACGATATCGAACCAGTCCGGCTTCTCAGCCGTCTCCTGGCCTTGGAGAAATGCAACCGATTCTTCGAGCGGAGCCTGAGGTGCAATCAGCGTGATTTGATCCCCTGGGTTCACCCTCCCCTGCAAAGAGCCACGGGCCCACACCACTGGGGTTCCATCTTTTTTTGTTTCCGGCGAAAGGCTCATAGGAAGAAATGCTTTCAGTCCGTTCGGCAATGTCTTCCACGAAACATCTGAGACATAGAGATAAATGAATTTGCTTGGATTAAAGCTAAACAACGATTCAAGATTCGGTGTTCGATTAATCCCATACGCCGAGCCCCCACTCGGGGTCATGTAAGTCTTGCTTCCTACCACAACTTTAATGAGGAAAAATTCGTTTGGATACCCAGGCATTGCCGAAGAGGGAACAACCAATCTTGGATCCCACAAATGCGCATAGTGCCAATCATCACCGTATTTTCTTCCAATTTGGGACATCGGCATGGTGTGACACTGAAAACACTTTTCTTCCGCAAAGACCGCTTTTCCAAGAACGGCGTTTTTTGATAGGTCTCTCTTTGCTCCGAGCTGGCACCCAACCAAGCCCAAAAGGAAAACCACCCAAACAATTGGCTTCACGTGGCCAGGGAATTGGCGAGAAATCCTGAGGTGACCCCTTTCAGAAAACGCTTCGATAAGAGGAAAAGAATGAGGTGAGTCGCTAACAGTGCCGCACCGATGATCACGTGGGAGGTAGTTGGAAACACCGCTTTCTGAGTCCAAATGATCGTTCCACCCAGGAGCACCTGAGTAAAGAGAAGAAAAAGTGCTGCCCATGCACCCACACGAAGTTCCACTCCTTCACCCCTTTGGGTTAACCGAAGAATCCGCAACTGAGTCCAAAGAACAAAAATGCTAACAACGACAGCTCCCACCCGATGTGCAAAGTGAATCACCACTGGAAATGTCATGGTGGCTTTCGGCGGGAACACCTGTCCAAAAGCCAGCGGAAAATCAGGGATTGCCAAACCAGCTCCGATGTGCCGCATAATGGCTCCAAGCAAGATCTGGAAATAGATCAAGATCAGGGTGACCAGGGTTAGGGTAGAAATTGAGGGGAAGCCGTAATCAGGGATGTTTCTTTGACCCTTCATCCAAGTGGCTGATGTCAGTAACGTAATCGCAACCACCGAACAGAAAAAAAGTTGTGCCAAACCAGCGTGAGCCACAGAGACAGCTGGCGGAAGTTTCAACAAGACCGTCATTCCGCCTAGAAGGGCTTGCAGAAAAATGGCAACAATCGAAAAGATTCCAAGCCATCGAACTGAAGGTCGATCTTCTTTCCTCAAGATCCAGACAACAAGGCCAAGCGTTAGAAAAACAACCGTTCCAGCCACCAGGCGATGACCATGTTCAAAGAAAACACCCCCAGTCATCTTGGGGAAGAGCTTTCCGAAGGAAAGAGGCCAATCTGGAACTGAAAGACCCGAGCCGGTACTTGTGACCAATCCCCCCGCAAAAAGAAGAAAGAACGTGGCGCAAGCCACAAACATGGAATAACGATGCAAAGCCACCCGACTTTCCATCACGATTTTCTCATCGACTCCATGGTGGCAATGTCACGAATCAATAAACGAAGATCCTGAGGATGGCTGGAATCGAAGTACCCTCGAATCTTCCCATTTTGATCCACCAAAACAAAATAATTGCTATGATTCAAAACGTCGTCTTTGTTTGCTGCATCGGTAATGAACGGAAGATGAAAGTTTTTT
>Ga0207095_10273_pt1 | contig 13651 bp, 7 predicted proteins | sample Alteio_BWMinHeat_88_FD_153529 | JGI IMG/M metagenome (GOLD analysis project Ga0207095, IMG submission 153529) | Enriched cells from forest soil in Barre Woods Harvard Forest LTER site, Petersham, Massachusetts, United States -... | ecosystem: Environmental > Terrestrial > Soil > Temperate forest >... | reverse complement strand
TTCAGCCGCGCCACGGTCCCTGAGGACCAGGCCAAAAAGCTCTTCTTCTCCACGACACCGGACATTCAGTATCTCTCGCGCATCATTTATGACTGGCTGGTGAAGAACGGACGCCTCGGCTCGCGCAAGTATCTTGTGGGCGAAAGCTATGGCGGGTTTCGCGGGCCACGCATTACGCACTACCTTCAGTCGCAGCTGGGTGTGGCGCTCAATGGGGTCGTGCTGGTATCGCCTTATCTCAACCCGGCGCAGAATGAGAATGAAGACCTGTCGCCGCTGCCGTGGATGATGACGCTGCCTTCCATCACCGCGGCGCACCTGGAGCGGGACAAGAAGTTGACGCCGGAGGCAATGGCGGAGGTGATTGCCTACACGCGCGGCGACTACGCGGCGGCTCTGCTCAAGGGACATTCCGATCCCGATGGTGAAAAGAAAATGATCCAGCGCGTGACGGAGATGACCGGTCTCGATCCCGCATTCGTGAAGTACTCGGGCGGACGTATCGAAACCGGAGCGTACCTGCGCGAGGTGCATCGAGAGGAAGGCAAGCTGGGGTCGGTGTATGACTCCAATGTGACTTCGTTCGATCCGTTTCCGTTTGCCCCGGAGCAGCGTGCGAACGATCCGATTCTTGCCAGCATCATCGCGCCCCTGACCACGGCGATGGTGGATTTCATCACCCGCACCGTGGGCTGGAAGATCGATGCGCGCTATAACGCCTTGTCGTACGAGGTCAATCGCCTCTGGGATCGCGACAACGACCTGCGCAAGGGATCGGTGCCTGATCTGCGCGAGGCGGTAGCCGCCGACCCGAAGATACGCGTGCTGATCGTGCATGGATGGAACGATCTTTCCTGTCCGTTTATGGGTTCAGTGCTGACCGTGGACCAGATGCCGGTGATGGGCGACGCCACGCGCGTGGCCGTGCACGAATTTCCGGGAGGGCACATGTTCTACACCCGCGATTCCAGCCGGACCGATCTGCGCAAGGATGTGATGGATATGTACGCGAAGCACTAACTCCGGCGCCCATCCTCCCCGCAGGTTGCCACGGCGACTCGCGGAAAGGATGGGAAACTCATGATCGTTCGACAGACTTACTATCCGCGCCGTGCTTCATCCGCATCTTCGGCGAGATCTTTCAGGTAGCTGAAGAAGTCCACCCCTTGTCCCCGGAAGAGTCCGTCATTGGTGAGCGACTGGAGTGCGCCAGTCGCCGCGTTTTTGGTTTCGGTGGGCCGAATGATGGAACACACCGGGAAGCTCTTGCTCAGAAAGAATGTGGGTTCGGGCATGATGAGGTTGGTTTGAAGGTCCTCATTCCCTGCAAACGTAGTGAGGTCGGGGAAGTCGACGGTGTCCCCGGAGACTGGGTCGACGACACCTGTAAGAGCGGGCGCGTTTCCTGCTTTATCGTGCCAGGTCTGGAAATGCGCGATCTCGGTTCCGCCGATGCTCAACAAGATACGTAGTACCTCGGCGCTGGTGACACGCTGCGCAAGTTGTGCGTAGAGACTTGTCCCGCCTTGTTCGATGAACGCAAAGTGGAAGGCCGCCGTGTTGGCGATGAATTGAGTAACGTCAGTCACTCCATTGGGTGAAGTGGGATCCAACTCAGCTTCGCTGTTGGTTCGAGGGATGGCTGTATGCCGCTTTGTTCCGATCACTTTGATGGCGTTCGCGAATGAATCGCCCAAATCAGGGTTCTGAGTCCGGCTCCGATATCGTGTGAACCACGAAGTGTCGACCGTGAGTTCCATCAGGTTCGTGAGTCGACCGATTTGTTGTGCGCCCGTGGCCTGGCTGCTGGGCAACCTGCGAAAGTGGTCCAGATTGACGGTGTCCGCTTTCTTTGACTTGAGGTAAGCGTTGATGAACGCAGCGTGACTGAACTCGTCCTCCGTGTTGTCGTGGATATAGGTGTCCATATCCCCATCCAGATTGGAAAGGGCTTTTGTGTAGGCGGCATTTCCGCCGGTTAGACCGGTGACCATCGGGGGCTCATTGTTCTGTGTGCCGCCCAGCTCCGCATATTGCTGCCAAAGATCGGTTTCGATAAGCTCAGCCGCAGCCAGGAAGCGAAGGATTGCCGCATCGCCTGGTGCGAGATTGCCGCTGCTTTCCTCAGCATGAAGCGTGTCATTCAGTAAGGCGCCTGTGGACAGAGCTACGCCGGCGGCGCCGATTCCTCTTAGGAAAGTTCTTCTACGCAAAGGCCCACCCGATGGCAGTTCCTTTGCTGGTCGTAGTTGAGCTTCGTCCACGTCGTGGGACATGGATGCTTGAGACATCTTGGGATCCATACGGTACTCCTAACTCATCGGAAGTCTGCAGTGAAGCTCAGTCGGTCATCCAACTTCGCTGCAGTTCCCATAGTTGCGCGCACCAATCGCCCATGTGTCATGCCAATGTAAGGAGGGTGTAATTGTATTTCCTGAAGAGATTCGCATCGATTAATCAAGCCGGCGCGCTCTATCCGGGACCAACAGGCCTTATGCCAGGTTGAGCATCATAGAACCGGTGACGAACGTTATTGAACCCATTTAACCATTGACGTTCTACCCATAGATAATCTATACAAACATCCATGGCCAAGAAACCCGACTTGCTTCCCGGCACGCTCGACATGCTCATTCTCAAGACGCTGACCCGCGGAGCGCTGCACGGCTATGGGATTGCGCTCTCCATCAAGCGGCTGTCCGATGATGTGTTGACTGTGGAAGAAGGCTCCCTCTATCCGGCCCTGCAACGGCTGCTGTTGCAGAACTGGGTAAAGGCCGAATGGAAGATGACCGATACCAATCGGCGGGCGCGGTTCTACACGCTGACACCCGCGGGGCGCAAACAACTAGGCGTCGAGCTTTCCCAGTTCGAGCAGATGATCGCCGCGATCGGGCGGGTACTGAGCGATGTGCAGGAGGCCTAGAGGGCTATGAAGTTTCTGAACAAGCTTTCCCTGTTGTTTCGCCGGCGGCGGTTTCACAACGAACTGGATGAAGAGATCGCGTTCCATCGCACCCAGGCGGAGCAGGCCTTCGTCGCTGACGGCATGACACCTGAGGAAGCCCGTTACGCGGCCATGCGACAGTTCGGCAACGGGACACAAATCAAAGAGCGCAGCCATGAGGTGATTGGATTCCGCGGCGAGACAGTCGTTCAGGATATCCGCTATGCGATCCGGCAGTTGTGGGCCAGCCCGGCGTTCACGATCGTCATACTGCTGACACTGGCGCTGAGCATCGGGGCCAACAGCGCGATTTTTAGCGTGATCCATGGCGTATTGCTTAAGCGGCTCCCCTATGAGCAGCCCGAGCAACTGGTCAGGATATTTCTCTCCAGTGCGAGCTATCCCAAGTTTCCGCTGAACCCGTTCGATTTTCGCGACTACCGGGCGCGCAGCCAGTCGTTCGAATCGATGGCGGCGTTTACGCGCGGCGACGTACAGCTCTCCGGTTCGGGAGAGCCTGTGCGCGTGAACGGATTCGGGATCACGGCGGGCTATTTTCACGTGCTTGGGCTGCGGCCGGCGCTGGGACGCGAGTTTGACCAGGCGGCGGAGATTCCCGGCAACGGGCTGCAGGTGATGCTCAGCAACAGGCTGTGGCGCACGCGATTCGGCGCGGACCCGAATGTGATCGGGCGCAAGATCACGCTCAACATGCAGCCGTTTACCGTGGTGGGCGTGATGCCGGCCGGAACCGTGCATCCGGGAAATGAATATCATTCGGTCGCGTACGGCGAGGACGTGGATGTGTGGTGGCCGTTTTCGTTTGCGGGCGATCCCAATCGGCGCGGTTCGCATTACATCGAGGGGATCGCGCGGCGGAAGAGCAATGTCGACGTGCAACAGGCGCGGATGGAGATGAACGCGATCATGAAGCAAATCGGTCGCGAGCATTCCGACAACGATGCCGGCTGGACGGTGCTGGTGATTCCGCTGTATTCGGAAGTGGTCGGGGCAAGCCGCCGGATGCTCATGGTGCTGCTGGGAGCGGTTGTGATCGTATTGCTGATTGCGTGCGCAAACGCGGCCAACCTCCTGCTGGCGAGGGCATCGTCACGGCAGCGCGAGATCGCCGTGCGCCTGGCGATGGGCGCTCCACGGGCGCGGATCATGCGGCAGATGATGACCGAGAGCCTGCTGATTTCATTTTTGGGCGGAGGCCTTGGGCTGGCGCTCGCGTTCAGCGGCGTGAAAGCTCTGGTAGCGCTGCTGCCCCCCCGATTTTCCGCGAGCGCAGGATATTCACGTGAGCACGCCGGTGCTGGCATTCACAATCCTCGTGACGGTGGCTACGGGCATTCTCTTCGGGCTGGCGCCGGCGTTCCAGGCGATACGATCGGATCCCAGGGAGGGACTGCAGAAGGGCGGGCGCACTACCGTCGGCAGCGGGCGGCAAAGCCGGCTCCGCGACGCGCTGGTAGTTGCCGAGGTGAGCCTTGCATGTGTACTGCTGATCGGCGCGGGGCTGATGCTGCGGAGCTTGCTGAACCAACTGCATCTCGATCCCGGCTTCCAGAAGGAACATGTGCTGACCGCGAGTCTCTCGCTGCCGCATGTGAACTACGGAAAGCGTGAGCTGGTCGCTCGCTTCTTCGATGGGCTGGTCACGAATCTGAATACATTGCCGGATGTCGAGAGCGCGGGCGCAGGCAGCGACCTGCCCTGGACCGGCTACGACGAGAATTCGGGATTCACAATCGAGGGCAAGAAACCCCCTGCGGGGGAAGAGTTCCACGCGCGCTATCACATGGCCACTCCGGGCTACTTCAGCGCACTGGGAATTCCATTGGTGGCCGGCCGCTTTTTCACTGAAGCGGATACCAAAGATGCGCAGCAAGTAGTCCTGATCAACCATGCAATGGCGAATAAATATTGGCCGCATGAGAACGTGATTGGCAAGCGGATGACATTTGCAGATGAACCGAAGGAAAAGGACTGGCTGACGATCGTGGGGGTTGTCGGCGACGTAAAGGATCAGCCCAACAGCCCTGCCGCGCAACCTGCCTTCTGGTGGCCGGAACTCCAAAGCGGCTGGACCTCGGATATGTCCGTAGTCATCCGTGCACGCGGCAATCCGCGCCTGCTCGCCGATGCTTTGCGTGACGAAGTGCATCGCATCGATCCGTCGCTGGCGGTGGCCGACCTTCAACTTATGGACAAAATCGTGAACTCTTCGGTGGCGACGCCTCGCTTTGCATTCGCGCTGGTGGGGCTGTTTGCAGGATTGGCGATCGTGCTCGCCGGCATCGGCACCTATGGCGTGATGTCCTATTCCGTCAGCCAGCGGACTCCGGAACTTGGCATACGCATGGCGCTGGGGGCGGTGCGGAGCGACGTGATGAGCCTGGTGTTGTCGCATGCTGCAAGGCTCGCGGGACTGGGAACCGCTCTCGGAGTCGTGGCGGCGTTCGCTCTGTCTCGGTTGCTGAAGAGTCTGATCTTCGATGTCAGTCCAGCCGATCCCGCAACCTTTGCTTCTGTCGCCGGGATCGTGATCCTGGTGGCGTTGCTGGCCGGTTATGTTCCGGCGCTGCGAGCGACCGCTACTGATCCGATGAACGCTCTGCGAGCTGAATGATCGCGCACCGATAGAACGTAGTTGCGAATTGCATGGAGGTCAACATGGACCGGCTCTCTCTCTTCTTCAACAAACTTGCACGCCTTTTCGGGCGCGACCGATTCCGCTCCGAACTCGACGAGGAGATGGCCTTTCATCGCGCGGAGGCGGAGAAGGATTTCGTCGCCAATGGAATGACGCCCGAGGCCGCGCGCCGCGCCGCTGCCTTGCGGTTCGGAAATGGAACCAGGCTAAGAGAACAGAGCCACGAGGTCGTAGGTTTCCGGGCGGAGACGGTGGTCCAGGATCTGCGCTTTGCTTTGCGGCAGATGCGCAAGAACCCGGGGTTTGCGCTTACCTCGATTTTGATTCTCGCGCTCGGCATGGGCGTGAGCGTTGCCATCTTCGGGTTTGTGGATGCGGCGCTGCTGCAGCCGTTGCCATATAGTGCGCCGGACCGGTTGATGTCGGTGGACGAGAACAGTGCGATGTTTCCACGTTCCAATCTTTCCCGTGATGACTACGAGGACTGGAAGCGGATGAACCGATCATTCAGTTCGATTGAGGTCTACTCCGGGATGGGTTACTTGCTGCACACCGCGTCTGGCACAGAGCCGGTGCCGGCAGCGCGCGTGAGCGATGGTTTCTTCCGCACGCTGGGCGTCAAGCCGATGCTGGGGCGTGACTTTTTGCCGGGGGAAGACCGGCCGGGACAGGCGAAGATTGTGATTCTTCCCTATGGCACGTGGTTGAAGCGCTTTGGCGGGCGAAGAGATGTCATCGGACAATCCGTAACCTTGAGTGGAGACGCCTACACGATTGTCGGGGTGCTTCCGCGCGAATTCGCTTTTGCGCCGGGCGGAAATAAAGAATTCTGGACACCGTTGCTCGACAAGAGCGGTTGTGAGCAGCGGCGGAGCTGCCACAATCTTGATGGAATCGGACGGCTTCGCGATGGCGTGGCCCCGGGCGCGGCGCTCGAAGAAATGAAGGCGATCGCGGCGCAGCTGGAGAAGCAATATCCGGGATCGAACCACGGACAGGGCGCCAGCGTGTTTCCTCTATCGGAGTTGATTGTCGGTCAGGTGCGGCCGATTCTGCTGACACTGTTGAGCGGAGCGGGATTGCTGCTCTTGATCGCCTGCGTGAATGTGGCGAGTCTGCTGTTGGTTCGATCGGAGAACCGCCGTCGCGAGGTTGCCGTGCGTGGAGCCCTGGGCGCAACGCCGCTGCGGCTGATGCGGCAATTCGTCACTGAAGGATTATTGCTGGCCGCGGCCGGAAGCTTCGGCGGAGGGCTGGTTGCAGTATGGATCATGTCGCTGCTGAAGCGGCTCGTCCCCAAGGTGATGGCAGACGCGATGCCCTACCTTGCCGGAGTGGGCATGAATGTGCACACCGCGATTTTTACAGCCGGGATTGCGCTCGGCGCGGCATTGCTCATGGCCGCCACACCCACGATGCGTTTGTCGTTCCAGCGCATTCGCGATGGCCTCGGCGACGGCGACCGCGGTGTCGCAAGTCGCTTCTGGCGGCGCATGGGCGCGAACTTTGTCGTCGTGGAACTGGTGATCGCAGTAGTGTTGCTGGTGGGTGCGGGGCTGCTGGGGAGGAGTTTCTATCGCCTTCTGCACGTGGAAACGGGCTTCGACGTGACACACCTGGCCACCGTCCAGGTGATGGCATCGCAGAGCGCGTACCCGAAGAGCGAGCAGAGAGTCGCGCTCCTGCGCGAGATCGCGCGGCGCGTGTCGAGTTTGCCTGGTGTGCAATCGGTGGGTTTCACTTCCGATCTGCCATTGCAATGCAACTGCGACACGGATTGGATTCGCATCGTCGGCAAGCCCTTTCACGGGGAACACAACGAGGTGGATGAACGCGACGTGAGCCCGACGTATCTTCCCACGCTCAAAGCGAGGCTGGTGCGCGGGCGCTTGATGACCGAGGATGACGATGCGTCCAAGCCAAACGTGCTTGTAGTCAACGAAGCACTGGCGCGGAAGTATTTCCCCGGCGAGGATCCCATCGGCCAGAAGATCGGCAACGGCGCATTGGATCCGAAGTCGATACGCGAGATTATCGGCGTCGTGGCGGATGTGCGCGAAGGCGCACTGGACGCTGACATATGGCCGGCAGAGTACCAGGCCATCTACCAGGGTCCGGACATCTTTTTCGCGATGGCGGTGCGTACGTCGCAGGATGAAAAGACTATGTTGCCGCTGCTGGTGAGTACGCTGCACCAGGTCGATCCCAATCTGGGTGTCTACGGCGAACAGACCATGCGGCAACAAATGGACTCGACCCAGGCAGCGTTGATGCACAGCTTCTCGACATGGCTGGTGGGCGGCTTTGCGGCTATGGCGCTGGTGCTGAGCGTGGTTGGATTGTATGGGGTGATTGCCTACTCGGTGAGCCAGCGGACGCGCGAGATCGGCGTGCGCATGGCATTGGGCGCGCAGCGCAGTTCGGTCTACCAGATGGTGATGCGGCAAGCCGGTTGGTTGACGTCGATCGGCATTGGTCTGGGGTTGATGTGCGCGGTGGGCGCTTCGATGGCGATGCGCAAAGTGCTCTTCGGCGTGGCGGCCTGGGATGTATGGACGTTGGCAACCGTGGCGATGGTGTTGGGTTGTGCCTCGCTGCTGGCGAGTTTTCTGCCGGCCCGGCGCGCGGCGGGGGTGAATCCGTGCGAAGCGCTGAGAGCTGAGTGAGAAGAGCAGGGAACAGAGAATCAGGCCATGTTCAGGCGAGGTGAAGGAATCGGCTCGGTGTCAACTTCGCGCCCGGGAAGACCAGTTCCAGGTTATTGGCGCAGAGCGTACGCGTGACGAGCTCTCCGAGGACCTGGCGATAGTCAGTCGTGAGGGCGAGGTCGCGGCCTTCGTTGAGTTGTTCGTGGGCCAGACCGGGCCACCGGCCGTGGACTTTGCCGCCCTTCACATCCGCTCCCAAAACGAACATCGCGTTGGCATGGCCGTGATCGGTGCCGGCGGTGCCGTTTTCGCGGGCGGTACGGCCGAACTCCGACATCGTGACCAGGGTTACGTTGGCGGCATCGTCTCCCAGGTCGCGCCAGAAGGCTGCAATGGCGCTCGAGAAGTCGGTGAGGCGATTGGCGAGCTGGCCATTGACGCTGCCCTGGTTATGATGCGTGTCCCAGCCATTAACGTCGGTAAAAGCAGCCTCGACTCCTAGATTGGCTTTGAGTAACTGCGCGATCTGTCTCATGCTGTTGCCGAATTCAGAGGCCGGATAGTCGGCGCCTGCGGCGGGCTTGTACTGCGCGGGATTGGCGGCGCGGAGCATCTTCACTGCATCGAACGTTTCTTCGCCCGTGGAGTGAAAGATGCGATCGCCGCTGGCGCCGTACATGGCTTCAAACGCTGCGGCAGCCGGAGTGGTAGACGGACCACGTCCGCCCACGGCGAAGTCATTCACATTGTTGAGCGCGATCGCCGGAATTCTGCCGGCAAGCGTGCGCGGCACATTGGCGCCGAGAGCCAGCGCGCGAAACGCCGAATGTTCCTGGCGTTTGCGCAGGTCCTCTGATTGAAGTGCGCGATTCAGCCAGCCGTCATCGGTGCTCTTGATGCCCGGTGTGCCGGACTCCATGTAGTCCTGGGCGTCGAAGTGCGAGCGCGACATGTCGGGCGAGCCGGCTGCATGCACGATGGCGAGGTGTCCCTGGTCATAAAGCGGCTTGAAGGCACCCATCGAGGGATGCAGCCCGAAGAATCCATCGAGATCGATGACCTTGTCAGGGGGGATCGCGATGCCGGGACGCATCGCATAGTAATTCTTCTCGCGATAAGGCACGACGATGTTGAGCCCGTCGGCCGCGCCGCGCTGAAAGACGACGACCAGCCGGCGGTTCGGCCCCGGTGCGCTCTCTGCCAGCACGGAGCGAATGAGAAAGCCGGGAATCGTGGTGGTCCCGGCCAGTGCCAGTGCGCCTTTATGGAGGAAGAAGCGGCGATTGGTCTGCATGGAGGCTCCTGTCAGCGTCTTTGGAATTCCGGCGAGCCGAGCAGAAGCCCGGCCAGCAACTGGTCTTGCTTTTCGGTTGCGGCCGGGGCGGGCGGGCGGCTTGCCGACACCGGCATGGATTGGGCGCGCGGCTGCGGCTGCGCGGCTTGCCCACTCGTGTTCTGGGCCGCGAATTGTTCGAGCACCGCGGACCGCGTGGAGTGGCTGACCGCGCCGGAGATGAGGATCCCTTCGAGGCGCGACTCTTCGGATTGCGGGTTCGGCTCCGTCACGATCGGCTGCGAATCTTTGGGGGACCAGGTGGTCGAGATTCCGGGCAGGCGGTTGGCGGCAAGCGAGAGAGCGAAATTCATGCGGTTGACGAGCGCTTCGGTCGAGATCCAATCAGACGCGTCCCATTTGTAGCCAGTCGGCGGAATGGCGCCGTACAAGGGCATGCCCATCTCACGCAGAGCGTTGGCCAGAGGCCGGAGATTGGTGATGTCGGCGTTGCTGGTGCGCGCCGCGGAGACGACGTACTCGAGGGGCGTCTTAACCTTGGCGCGATAAATTGCCGTTGACCAGAATTCGGGTGAATGGAACATGGTCTTGAGCACCGCGGCAATGTCGCCGCCGGAGGACAGATACGATTTGGCCAGGTGCTTGACGAGACTTTCAGGCGGCTCGTCGCTCACGAAACGCACCGCCAGCTTGCGCGAGACGAACTGCGCGGTTGCGGGCCGCGTGGCCAGAAAGTGCAGCAGTTCTCGTCCTTCGCCCTCGCCGTTCTCTTTGAACTTCTTGCCCAGGGCCTTCTTTGTGCCCGGTTCGTGGCGGTTCGGGTTGAACTCAAACCCGCCCCCGCGCTGCGGACGATCGACTGTCCAGCCGGTAAGAATGCGCGCCACCTGGATGACGTCGGCCTGCGTATAGCCGCCATTGACGCCCAGCGTGTGAAGCTCCATCAATTCGCGCGCGTAGTTTTCGTTCAGGCCTTCCTGGGCCTTCTTGGGGTTGCCCGTGTTGGGGGCCGCATTCATTTTGGCGCGTTCCGCAGCTCGCGAATCGGGGCCAATGGATTCCGCGTTGTCGAGATAGAGCAGCATGGCCGGGCTGTGCGCGGTCGCTTCTAGCAGGTCTTCAAATTTGCCCAGCGCGTGGGGCCGAATGGCGTCCCGCTCATAGCTGACAAGGTAATAGGGCATGGCTTCGTTCTTGCTCAGATAGACATTGAAGTGATTGAACCAGAAATCGGTCATCACTTCCTGGAGCTGAGCATTCGAATAGATATCGCGCGTGAGGCGTTGGGCGATCACTTCTTCGGTGACGGTGCGCTGCGGGTTCTCGAGCCCGCCGACGGTCTCCTTCATTTCGGGGCTCAGGCCGGCCATAAGGGCGGCGCGCTGCGGACCTCTGAGCGACTTGAACAATTCGTCGAACTCGGCGGGCTGCATCGCGCTGAGGCGGCGGATGCGTTGTTGCGAAGGAAGCGCCAGAAGGGCCGCGATACGGGAGGGTTCCAATCCCGATGGCGCTGTTGCGCCGGCCATCGCATTCGCGGGCCGGGCATCTTCCCCATCCGCATCGAGCGAGCTAAGTAACTTCGCGGCCGCGCCGTTGGGACTCATGGCGGCACCCGTATTCATCGCCGCCGCGGAAGCCTGAGCGCTTTTGGTCGCCGGCACCTCGTTCTGCTTTTCCTGCTTTTTCTCTGCCACGCGGAACATCTGATTTTCGTAGACGGCGTGCAGGGTGCCTTGTTCAGGGACGGGGACTTTCCCGGCGAGCGCCTCGCGGATCACCGCATTGCTGGGCATGCGATACAGGAGTTGCTCGCTGTTCAACTGCATGGCTGGGTACTCGGCGAGGCGTGCGTTCAATTGCGCCTGCTCGATCGCGGCAGGATGGAGTTGTTGATCGAACCAGCGGTCGAGGCCCATGGTGCGAACGGCTTCGAGGTCGCCTGGGCGCGGACCGAACGTGAACCGGTTCAGCGCGTGGAGGATGCGCTCGTCGCCCTCGATCTGGCTCGGGTGATAGGCGGACCGCGCCGAGGTGGGGGCTTGGGCTGGCATACGATCAGAGGCCGCAGGCGAATCAACAGCCGCCGTCGCCGCTGGATTCAGCAGACTGAGACACGCAATTGCAGCGAGTGATCGTTCAAAAACACTCCGTCGATTCGTAGCACTCACTTCTCTCTCCGATTTGGTCGCAGCCGCAAATTGGGAGCGCCCCGTCAACCGGGCGCGCGGGAGGCTTGTCCATCTGAACCCCAGGCGACCTCGAAAGTTTCTGGATGGGAGCGGGGAATTGAGCTATTCTTGGGTGCGCATCTTCCCTCTGCGTCATTAGACGTCTCGCTGTCGAGCGCGATGACTGAATACCTCCGGAACTCCAAAGGAGCAGGATCGATGAAACGCACCTTTTTCGGCTTCCTGTTTGTAGTCGCCCTTTGTCTCAACAACGTGACCGCAGCAGCTGTTCTGTCACCGGCGCAGGGCGAGGAAAAGGCTGCGACCCGTGCTCCGGAGATCAAATATGAACGCTACAAGCTCGCCAACGGGCTCGAGGTTCTGCTGCACGAGGATCACAAGCTGCCCATCGTCGCCGTGGATATCTGGTATCACGTGGGCCCGGTCAAAGAACGCGCGGGAAGAACCGGCTTTGCGCACTTGTTCGAGCACATGATGTTCGAAGGCTCGAAACACGTGGGCGAAAAGGCGCATTTCAAATATCTCGAATCGGCGGGGGCGACCGACATCAATGGCACCACCGACTTCGACCGGACCAACTACTTTGAAACGGTTCCGGCGAATCAACTCGAACTGGCGCTGTGGTTGGAGAGCGACCGCATGGGGTTCCTGCTCGACACGCTGGATCGCGCCAAGCTCACGAACCAGCGCGACGTGGTACGCAATGAGCGCCGCCAGGGCGAGGGTGCGCCCTACGGGATTGTCGACGAAGAGGTCTTTCACCAGCTCTTTCCCAAAACGCATCCCTATTATGCCGACGTGATCGGGTCGCACGCGGATGTCGAAGCCGCCCGCCTGATGGATGTGCGCGAGTTTTTCGCCGAATACTACGCGCCCAATAACGCCACAGTAGCGATCGCCGGCGATTACGATCCGGCCACAATCAAAGGACTGCTCGAGAAATACTTTGGTCCGATTCCACACGGGCCGGCAGTTGCTCCGACTTCGGTTGTGACGCCGCCCATCACGTCGGAGCGGCGCCTTACGGTCACTGATACCGTGCAGCTGCCCAAAGTGGATCTGGCGTGGCTATCCCCGTCCGCCTTTACCCCGGGCGATGCGGAAGCCAACCTGGCCGGAAACATCCTTGGAACCGGGAAGTCCAGCCGCATGTACCGGGAACTGGTCTACAAGCAGCAGATCGCCCAATCGGTGACCTGCTACCAAACGTCGCTCTCGCTGAAGTCGGTGTTCGAATGCGAACTCGTCGCGAAGCCGAATGTGACGCCCGAGAAACTGGAAGCGGAGGCGGAGAAGATTGTCGATGGATTCGCGCAATCCGGTCCCACTCCTGCGGAGGTGGAATGGTCGCGGAATAAGGTCGAAACCCAGCTGATTTCCGGGCTCGAACGCCTGGGAGGCTTCGGCGGAGTGGCCGACGTGCTGGACCGGTACAACCAGTACACGGGGGATCCGGGCTATCTTCCCAAGGATCTGGCTCGCTACGATGCTGCCACGCCGGCCAGTGTGCAGAAATTCGCGCAGGCGACGCTGGGCAAAAATCAGCGCGTGGTGGTTTTTGGAATTCCGGGGAAGAAGCTGCTCAACGATGTGCCGCGCAGCCCTGACGATACCGATGCCAATGTCAAGATCAATCCCGAGCACACGCCGGAATTCGAAAAGGAGCAGGCGTGGCGAGCCACGGCACCCAAGCCCGGCCCGGAGAGGGCACTTGTGCTCCCCAAGCCCGCCGTGTTCACTCTCAGCAATGGGCTGACGGTTTACCTGGTCGAGCGCCACGAGTTGCCCATCGTGAGCGCCCAATTAGTGATGCTGGCCGGAACCGCTGCTAATCGCGGGGACCAGCCCGGACTGGCCGGCCTTACCGCGGCCATGCTAACCGAAGGTACAGCGAAGCGCTCCGCGGACGAC
>Ga0207095_10167_pt3 | contig 13777 bp, 11 predicted proteins | sample Alteio_BWMinHeat_88_FD_153529 | JGI IMG/M metagenome (GOLD analysis project Ga0207095, IMG submission 153529) | Enriched cells from forest soil in Barre Woods Harvard Forest LTER site, Petersham, Massachusetts, United States -... | ecosystem: Environmental > Terrestrial > Soil > Temperate forest >... | reverse complement strand
CCAAAGGAACTACCATGCAGATACCATCTGCAACATCAAGCGTCACTGCTCCCGAGAATGCCGCGATCTATGCAGCGCTGGCCGATACCTTTCGCAGCTATGGGCAAGAGGCCGACGCGGTCGAGGCGGAGTTGGCATCGATTGCACTCGGACAGCGCAACGCATTGATGCTCTATAACCTGGGCACTTCGTACCTGATGACGCAACGCCCTGCCCTTGCCGTCAAGTGGCTCCGGCTGGCACTGGAAATTGATCCCACACTGGTTCCTGCGCACCAGAACCTGGCATCTATCCTGGAGCTGGATGGAAGCAGGATTGAGGCAAAGTATCATCGCGATGAAGCCTACCGCAGACAGTGCATGTTCATCGACGACGCGTCGACGTGTACTCGGACCGTATTGATTCTTTGCACAGCAAGTACCGGCAATGTCCCCTTTGATTTTTTATTGCCGCAATCGCGCAATCGTCGAATTACCTGGATGATGGAATATGCGTCAATCGAACAAGTCGCGCATTTTCCACCATACGACCTGGTCTTCAACGCGATCGGCGATCAGGACGTCACCGATGCCTCACACGATACGGTGATGCGCTTCCTGGAGCTATGCGACAAACCGGTTATCAATCCACCCAAGTCCATTGCTCGCACCTCACGCGACCTGATCCCTGATTTGCTGAAGGATATCGACGACGTACTGGCACCGCCGATGGTGCGACTGAAGCCGGACGCGATACGCTATACAGATGCCGGACAACTGGCTAGTGCTGGCGTCCATTTGCCCATGGTGGCAAGGCCGGTAGGATCACATGGAGGGCGAGGCATGCGACTCATTGAAACGCCTGCCGCATTGATGTCCATGGATACCGGCGATGTCGAGGAGCTGTATGCCAGCACCTATTGCGACTATCGGTCGGTTGACGGGCACTACCGGAAATACCGCGTCATTTTTATCGATCGTCAACCGTATCCCTATCATCTCGCCATCTCTGAGCATTGGCAGGTGCATTACACCAGTGCGGACATGCTCTCACATCAATGGAAGCGCGATGAGGAGCATCGGTTTCTTGAGAGCCCGGATATCGTTTTGGGAGAGGATGCGATGAGGGCGCTGCGGATTATTGGGCAACGCATCGACCTGGATTTTTTCGGCATTGATTTTTCGATCATGCACGATGGCCGCATCCTGATATTTGAAGCCAACGCGACTATGCTGGTGCATACCGAAAATTATCACGACGTGCTGAAGTTCAAAAATCCCTACGTGCAGCAAATTCTCGACGCCTTCGACGCCTTTCTTGTGCACCGAGTCTCAGTTGCGAATGCCCTGTCAACCTGACAAATTGATATCAATGCTCGGGTTCGAAGTGCGGTGATAGGCAAACGATGATGCGGGGGAGTTCAGGCTGGTATATTGATGTCGAATGGAGTTTTTCAGATGGCCATCATTCCCGCATATCTCTTGAGGAAATGAGTTTCATCTGATACATTTTGAATTCGGGATGCTTGAACGTAATGGTCTAATTCGTGCAAGCTTCCCGAATGTGTTACCCATGAAATTTGGAGGTCAATATGTCGATTTCTTCAGTTGGTACTAACAGCTATCTTGATATCAATGGGTTGACATCGCCATCGACGTCCAAAGCATCAACGGTGAATGCTCCTGCTGCATCTGCTCCAGCGAGCGCAAGCCCAACCGACACAAGTGCGTCGGGGATCGCCGGCAATAATAGCGAACTGTCCTCGGCTGTACGCCAGGCGCTGGCACAACTGAACGCCGGTGCAGGCCTCTCCGGTTTATTGACGCCTGATTCCCAGCAGCCTGCATCTGATTTCATGAGCAATTTGATTTCATCTTTGCCTGGCTTGTCATCATCTGGCTCATCGTCGTCGAATTCATTGTCCGATTTGTTCGGCACCTCATCCGACCCGGCTCCGGCGCCGATTACATTGGATCAATCAAGCTCGACTATCAAGCTGCAAACAAGTATCCAGAATTTGATCTCACAGCTTGACGGCAATGGCAATACTGACAATTTGTTGGGGCTTAGCTCCGATTCAAATACATCTTCCGGGTTGCAGAATTTACAGCAATCATTTAATACCCTGCTCACCGCGAGTAACGGCAATCCAAGTCAGACCACGTTGCAGTCATTCCTGAAAACTGTCGCAGTGAATATCGAGAGCAGTGTATCCATCGGGAACCTGTTTGACGTCAGTGCTTGATACTGTTGACTGAAATGTTCTGAGATGTTGTTCCTGATCGCGTCTACACTTATGTAGCCCCTTTTCTGTGAGAGCTGACAGCAACTAGAATCGCCGCACCACACATAGCGAGTGCCTCAAAAGCTGCCGTCGTTTCATTCGAATCGTGAAAATTTGCATATGCTCTTGGTATATGTAAAAGCACAACCCAAAGAAAAATCATTAGTCCCGACAGACTTGCTGCCAGTCGGGTAGTCCACGGAACAATGATGCCGATCCCACCAGTAATCAGCGCAGTACCGGTGAAATAGGCAAAGAACATATGCGCCGGAATCCAGTCAGGTATGAGAACAGCCACGAACTGCGGATAGATGAAATGTATGACTCCAGCAAGTATCAAAAAACCTGCCAGGAAGAAGCGGCCTAGCGGGATAAGGCGCTCTAATGCGTTCATGGATCGTTTTTGCGCCGTAATGGCGACCGGGTTTGCGAGACTGCCCGCCACCAGAAAATTCGCGCCGGCCAGTACCATTGCCTTGCCTGAATTCACCCAAAGGAAGGCGTCCGATAAGTCTGCAAGTAATGCCGGTAATCGAAATGCCGCGAACAGGATAAGGGCGGTGCACCCCAGCAGCAGCGTCAACATACGACCATGCGTCCCGAACAAAATTGCGGCGCTGGTGACACAGAGGAACGCGCCAAAGATGCATGCAAGGATGGCATGCCCCGGTATCCATAGGGGAAGCGGCGGGAATATTCGCGTTACAAATTCCAGATAAATGAAATGCTGGATGCCAAATACCATCATCGCAAGGGCAATGAAGAGCCGGCCTATGGTCGTCAGTCTGTTCATCGTGTTTCACGAAAGAAGAAGTCGGTGGCAAGATTATCACAGGTGCCATGCATGGCAAAAGCTGAGTCAATTCGTATTGGATTTATCGACTTAGCCACGTTGCAGCCTTTGGTTATGTTGTCGGAGCGGATGGCCGATTCAATCTATTCACGTACTCAATTGATTCAAGCCCAGTTCCGAAAACGGAAAAGTTTTTTTATAGTCCATAACCGGTTCGACAGCATGATCAATAGCGCGGTAGTTGACAGTAATAGACACACATAAGTCGGACCCACAGCGAGCAATTCCGGCTGGTGTTTTAATCCATACATCCACAACAACGTTCCCATACAAATTATAAGCAGCGAGCTGAAAAGCCCGATGAACAACATGGGTAGCCCTGTTCCCCGCAGAGTGACGGCAAGAGTAGTAGCAAAAAGCATTTCTATTGGGAAAACACAGAATTTGCTGATCCATTCGACGTCGCGTTTAAATGGAATGTCGAATGCAGCCCAAGCCGAGACGGCGCAAATTAAGAGCAGTATCAAAAGCATGGTGTACTGCAACGTCAGAGTCGAACGAAGAATGTGTCCGCCTATCTTCCCGCGATAAAGCCCTCCAGGTGCGAGAACCATACGCCAGTGCAGGTCTTTGCACACGATGGACCAGCTGCAGTACAGTGTAACGAAACCGAGCACCACTATATGAAGTGCCCCGATTTTGCTGCCCCAAGGTGCCGCCAGATACTGCTGCCCCATAGCTAAAAACATGCAAAGCGGGTTCGCTACCAGAACAAAGGCACGGAACGGAGAGGACTGGAATGATGTGGGTGGTCCGCTATGTGCTGCTTTGGCAGGCTGAAGTATCGTATAGCGTCGAGCATATCCGGCGAAACGTGCCCATACCCCGTCGTTGGCTTCACGAGTGGCAAATACGCCTATCGGCTGTTCGTTACTCCAGTTAAGCGCAAGACGGTATGCGAGCAATGGCCAGGAGATTGCGAGCATGAGTTGAAAAGCCATGGGCAATTCACCGAATAAATCCAGACCCGCGGATATGCCTATGGTCAAACTCGTCGCCACAACCAGCGCCAATGATCCGAGTGAAATAATCCAGGACCAGGTGCGATGCAACATGCCATAACGCGACAACACGGCAATGGTCGCCAAACATAATATTGTAGAAAACAGCGCGGCAGCCATCGTCCACTTCCAGGAGGATTGCGACAACGCGAGCAACACGGTTCCGCCTGCGACGAAAAATCCCCAGGCATAGGTCGTACTCATCAATGATGCGTACAGCCATGAACGACGAAGACGTTGCGGCGCTTGCATCTTGCCCATCACGCGCGCCCCGGTGGCCAAAGCCGCTGCCTGCCGCATCCCTTTTACTGCGAGCAGTCCGGCCGCCATGACGAGTAATAGCTTGATGCCAGGTACAACCTTCTCGCTGTGATACATGAGCGACAGCAGCGCTAGCCAATATACGGCTAGTACGGCCATCAACATCGCCATGGCAATACGCGAATATTCTGATTCCAGATTAAACGAGTATGCGGATCTCATGCGTTCAACTCTTCAAACAATTCATCAAGCGACAGGATGCGCCCGGCGTCCGCATACTCAGGTGCGAGGCGCGTATCGATGACGCATTGTGCATCACGTGGATTCTTGCAAACCAAGGCTGCCCTCGGTACGTCAATTGTCGGTTGCGGAACAAGTCGCAAGTGTTCCAATAAGGAATCCCACGCGTCGAATAATTGCAAACGGCCGTCCCGCATAAAAGCGACATGCGATACAACCCGTTCCAGGTCGGTCAGCAAGTGGCTTGAAATAATGATGGTTCTTTCCTTGTTGGCACCGCGCTCTTCTTCGCTCGCGCGATCTAAAAACAATGCCCGCATGAATTCGCGACGCGTAATCGGATCGAGGTTGGAAACCGGTTCGTCAAGCAACAGCAAATCAGGATCGTGAGCCAACGCCAGCACAACAGCGAGCTTTTGTTTGTCGCCTCCGGATAAGTTCTTTACGGTGCGTCCAATCGGGAGGTTCATCCGCGCCGCAAGGACCATGCAACGCTCTTCATTCCAACGTGGGTATGCCTGGCCGATGGTCCGAAGGTGCTCCGTGACTTCCATCCATTCAAATAAATCCGGCGTCTGCGCGACATAACCGAGACGCTCACGCACCGCGTCCGTGAGATCGAGCGACGGGCAATTGAACAATTGTGCACTTCCCTGGCTGGGTTCTTCCAGGCCGACCAGGCAGCGCAATAATGTGGATTTCCCCGCACCGTTGCGACCAACCAATCCCACTACCGCACCACGCGGTACGCTCAAAGAAATGTCATTGAGCACGGTCGCATATTCATAGCGCATGCTCAGACGGCTGGTTTCGATTATGGGATTATCGTTTGTCATCTTTCTTTTCCTTAGGGTATTCATTCAAGCAGGATTTGAATAAGGTTTGCGCTTCGCTGTCACTAATTCCCAACTGCCTCGTAATCTGCGCGGCCGACATGAGCGCTGGACGCAATAGCGCAAACTTGTCTTGCTGTGTTGATTCCGGATGTGCGTCTGCGACGGCCATGCCGATGCCGCGCTTGCGCACCAGCAGCCCCTCGGTTTCCAGCAAGCTATACGCTTTGCTGACGGTCATGGGATTGATCGCGTAATGTAATGCCACTGCGCGAACCGACGGCAATTCATCGCCGGGGCCCAGTTTCCGACTGGCTACCAAGCGACGTACCTGTTCCACTATCTGTCGATAGATTGGTGTTGGCGATGTAGGAGTAATTTCAAAATTCATGGTGACTCAGTGTATCACTACAATAATACACAGTGCAACAAGAAATAATTCATCCCGCTACAAAACGAAATATAGGGCTGGGACCAGAGGAATTTGCGGCGGGTAACTACCTTTGATGTCAGTTGCAATCAACAAAAAAAGCCCGCCAACAAGGCGGGCTAAATCCTGCTCTCTTTATGAAAACCAGGAGGGGGACGGGATAGATGCACTTCAATCTGCGCGTCGATATCAAATTTTTGGTAGGTCACTTCGTGTCGCAGTTCTTGCAAAATCGGCAAAGACAAGCCGAGTTTTTTTCACCCTGGTAATGCAGCAAAAATCCCGCAAAACCAAAAGGAATTGACAGAGCAAACGCTCCGTCAATTCCTGCCGAAAAAGGTTGTGCATTCCGACTTGCAATGCACAACCTTCAGCAACAACGCGTATTACATCTTCGCGCGCAACGTCAAATAGTATTGACGACCGTTTTCATAGATAGAGCGCGGTTGGTCTCTGTTGGCCGCGTAGTACTTCAGCGTCGGATTGTTGAGGTTATGCGCGTCGAAGGTCAGGGCAAAGTTATCGGAGATTTTGTAGCCTAACGATGCGGCGACATTACCTATTGCATCCTGCGTGAATGAGGTTGCGCGGTCCACGCCACTGTAGAAGCTGGAGCGGTAGGTATACGTCAAACGTGCATTGAACTTGTCATCCTCGAAATAGCCGCTGATATTGCCTGTGTTCTTCGACGCACCTACCACCGGGCCATTGCTGGAATCCCTGGCGTCAATGTAGGTGTAGTTCCCGTCGACACCGAAGTTCGCACCGATAGGTAGGTTGAGCCCTAACTCAACACCACCGACGCGTGCCGAAATATTGGTAGGTGCAACAATATCGTACGGAAGAATCACACCGACGTTCGGTGCTGTGGGATCAGCCGGTTGGGTAAACGAAGCGATAGTGTTGAAGTACTGGCGCGTGGTGCCGAGCCCGGTATAGCTGGTCAGATCCTGGTAGAAACCGCTAACAGACAGCAACGAACGTTTTGCGAAGTAGTACTCCAGCGTCAGGTCAAGATTGTTTGAACGAATTGGATTGAGTTTTGGATTCGATCCTGTTCCTGTACCGATTTGCGTCAGCGTTGACGGTGGGCTTAAACCGACTCCGCTTGCCAAACTACCGTAGTCCGGTCGCGTCATTGTCCGGCTGATCGCGAGACGGGCAACCAGGTCTTTGGCCAGGTCGAACTTCAGGTTCAAACTTGGCAGAACATCGTGATAATCATTTGCCACAACCGATGGAGCGAACACACCAAACAACGATCCGGTAATTGCACCTGGCGCAGCGGCACCGCTAGGGACAAAGACAGTCGACACTTCTTTTGTACTAACCAGACGCACACCTAAATTGCCAGAGTAGCCTTCGCTTTTGAAGTCGCCTTGTACGTACGCTGCAGAGGTTTTTTCATTTTCGACTGCATCGTTGAACGGGTACGCGCGCTGGATGGGATTGCGATTCGTATTGGCCAGGTCGAACGCGGCCAATTGCGCCGGGCTGTAGTACCAGATGTCTCTTGGGAAGGTGCCGCCAAGATTGCTGCCAAAATTGGCGGGGTAGTTAGAGTAAGTGGTAGGGAAATTGGCAGGAAGGAAAGCACTGTCGAGCGGACCCTGACTAATCGAACCCAGCACGCTGCGATCATGTTTGGTCGCACGAAGGCCGAACTTCACGTCGGAGAACAGGCCGCCACCGAGTGCATACTCTCCATCAACCTGGGCGTAGGTTTCTTTATCGTTCGCTATCTGATTTTGTATTCCGAAAATCCAGTCTACCGACGACGTACCCGGCGTGGAAGTCGATGCTGCACCCTGGTTCCAATCTATAGCGCCGACACCATGCAAGGTCCACCCTGCTGACGCGCCATGACCGGTATCCCACTCAATGACGTCTTGCGTCGGTGACTTGCCCGACCCTTTTGAAGTACCTAGCTTGCCGCTCATTGTCAGCGCGTCATTGACACGCCAGTTAGCGTCGAAGTTGAAATAGTTCGAGGAGTCAGATGCGTCCGGACGGCTGATCTGGTCATACACGCCATTCGAGCCATTGCCTGCACGTGGAGCAAACGATGCCTGGACCAGCGTGTTATTACGAATGACGTAGCCTGGAAGAGGCGCTTCACCATTACCGAGCAACAAAGGATTCCACAACAAGTAGTTTCGGTTGTAGTTACCTGCTTCCATTTTTGACGAGAACGCGTCGAAATTCAGCTTCAGGTCATTGGTAGGCTTGATTTCGAAATCGATCAGACCGCCGGTGCGCTTGCGTTCTTGCTCAAACAGGACAGAGCCGATTGCCTTTGGATAAGCGACACCCAGCAAATCAGGATGTGCTGCCACAACAGGATTACTTGCCTGCACTGTTTCATAGCCAAGTACCTCTTGGCCGTCACGACGTAAATGACGTTTTTCCGAAAATGCCTGCACCATGACGCCCATGGTGTTGCTGTCGTTTTTCCAGTTGAACAAACCGCTTAACTGAGGATCTGTCTTTTTGGCCAGATCGGAATACACCACACCGATGCTTGCTTCAGCCGATATCGCGTTCTTGAATTCAAGCGGCCTGCGCGTCTGTATGTCAACACTGCCGGTCGTTCCGCCCTCTACCTGGCTTGCCGAGGCAGCTTTGCTGACGACGACCTTGCCTACCAGTTCCGAAGGCAGCAAGCTGTAGCTGACACTGCGACCAACGCCGGCACCAGACTGATTCAAAACGAACCAATCACCGGAGCCGATGAGGTGGCCGTTGATCGTGGTTTGTGTCAGGCTTGGGTTGGTGCCACGCATACTGACGCGGTCGTTTTCATCGAAGCCACCTTCGGTTGCGCCAGCGGAGCTGATCGTCACACCTGGAACGCGTTGCAGGGAATCAGCAACGTTCTTGTCCGGCATCTTGCCGATGTCTTCTGCAGTGATCACGTCAACGTGCGTATCTGCATTACGCTTTTGGGTCAGCGATTGTTGCAACGATGCGCGGATACCTGTGGTAACCACCTGCTCGATCGGTGCTGCTGTTTGTGCGTGGGCCGACATTGCTGCGCCCATCAAAAACAGCGCTACTCCGGACGCAATTGGTGTCAAATTACTTTTCATTTACTCTCCCTTGGGTTTGGCCAATTCAGGTGGTTCGGCCTGTTAATAAAACCTGAGCTTTTTGTCGAGCGGACTATTCATCTGTCCCGCTCAACCAAAAAACTTCAGGCTTTGCTTTGTGTCGCGCTTGCGAGAGCCTAATGAATCTCATGCAGCAGGCGGACGATATCTCCATGAATTCTGTAATGCAATTGATGGAGCCCCTTTGGGAGAGCATGTTTATGCCGTTGATTTGAAACGGATATTTAATTCATTGAAAACCGCAGGATTACATTTCATTACCTGTATTACGTACAAGGAGTTCGCTGTCACTCCAAAATAGGTATACGCACGAGATGCTCAAGCCGAATATTTTTTTGAACATTGAAAGATTTATTCATAAATCCTTACACGGAAGAACCATTCTTCAAGCGTCCGTGTCGTAAATTTGCAAGGAATTTGCAGGGGCTTGTGCGGAACCGATAAAACATTCGGTAATGCGAACGCTGTGATCCGGGCAATAAATTGATTTTTTTGTGGCGTCGCGATCGCCATATAGGGCAATCAATAATCGAAGAGGTGGTACGGCCCGACTTGCAAGATGCCTTTAAGAAACGATTAAGGGATCATTAAGGATTAAGCTCGATACTGGATTTACCACAAAGTGGTAGGCGAGTGGTAGACGCCGAACGGGTCAATCGGTATAGTTCGCTCAAATTCTTTTACTCAAACCCTTTTACAGGCCAGTCCTGGCTCGCGGCAGCAGGATTCCGGGCAAAAGGCCAGTAATTTAAATGACGCATCCAGGCAGGGTTCGCATACGCGGGCATTGTATGCGTACATTGAAAACGGAGACGCAGCAATGTTAGCAACCTCGACAGCGGAACAGCCGAGTGCAAGGTCGTATTTCGCATTACCTGATATAGGCATCATTATTGCCATCGCACTTCTGCAGTACACGTGGCTTGTGCTGTCGATCGGAAGAGGGTTTGCGGCGCTCAATTTCTTCCCTGCGGTAGTACTGATTACGGTATGGACGCTGTTCGTCTCACACTATTTTGCCGGCAAGCCTGCTCTGCGTATCCTGCTGTTACTCCCCGTATTGATTCTTTGCATGCGCCTGCCCGTCACGCTGTCCCGGGACCTGCAAGTCATCAATTGGCTCATGATTGCAATTATGGTGGGGACTGTCGCCCGTCAAATTGTGACGGCATTTCCCAGTAAGGCAGAGAAGATATATTTGCTGATTGCATTCATCGTCTTGAGTGCGAATGCGCTCCACCACCTGGGATTGGATTCCCCATATACCTACACGTTTCGACTGTCAAATTCTGTCGCGTCAGCATTTAGTGGGGTGGACAATTACGACACTTACGAATGCATGTACTACCAGACTAAATTTCCGGTGCATTGCGATGCACATCAATTTTCGCATGCCGAGCTGATATTTACCGAGCCGAGTCATGACCCCAGCGAATCGGTCGTGCTGCAACGCTTTTTGCATGGGTATCTGAACTCGCTGGCAGGTATCGATGGCACACGCTATTGGTGCAATCTCCTGTTGAATATGACATTCTGGTTTTTTGCATGCGCATGTATCTATCGGATCTGTCGCTTGTTTAAACTGGATAAGGACATCGCAGGCATGGCGATGCTATGTTGCGCCTCTGCTTGGGGGTTCGTCGACATGGTTGCCCAACCCGAGCCTTACATGTTGGCCTATGCGTATGCACTCATCGTAATATGGGCTACTCTGGAGCTGATATACAGCGAGCTGGATAGGCGGAGAACCATCCTGTATATCATCCTTATTGCGTCTATCGTCATGATCTATGACGCGTATCAGATGATATTGATCAGCGCTTTTCTTCTTTTTATTCACAAGAAGCGATCTGCCGCCATATCGGTTTTTTTGCTGCAATTTGCGTTTACCGCAATCTGGAGTCTCTTCTCACTGCAAATGGTACTGGGTACACAGGGCGACATCACCAGCGAATCTCATAGCATCGCCAATATCACGCTCGATATTGCGACCTGGCTGGATATCGTAAAGACGTTTAATTTCTCGAAAGCCATCCACTACACGCTCACCGGAATGCAAGCCTATTTGTATGGAAACCTGGTCATCGGCGCTGTTGCGGCGTGGGCCTATATCATTGGCCTGGGTCGACCAAAATCCTCTACTCCGGAGCAAAAGACATTTTTACTGACGCTCATCGTTTTAAATGTACTGGTTCTGGCGTCAGCAATTTTCATCGTGCCACAAATGTTTCATTGGTCGCCGGAGACAGGTATGCAACCCCGCATTCTGTTTTACAGCTTTCCCATCAACATGATTGCATTGGTATTGATTGCATCTCGTGGGCTGAGAAAATATATGTGGGCGGTACCGGCTCTTTTATTGGTAGTTGCAAACATCGACCTGACCGGCCTGGCAAGCATCGATATGGCTTTTGATTACGGCATGTTTCACATTTATTGGAAATAGCATGTTATCGACATCGGCCCGCCGAGCCTTGTAGATACCCCCGTTGCGCCGTTTATCGGAGATAATGCGAACCAACCTTCGCATTCATCAGCGAGTCAACAATGAAGTACCCTGCCGTTCTTCCCTTTAGCGAAATTCTGCCGCAACTCAAGCAATTCGATGCCATCATCGACGTGCGTAGTCCGGCGGAATTCGCCGAGGACCACATCCCCGGCGCGATCAATTGCCCGGTTCTCGATGATGCCCAGCGCGTGCAAATCGGGACCATGTACAAGACCATTAATGCTTTCGAGGCGAAAAAACTGGGTGCGGCGCTGGTTGCAAGAAATATTGCGCAGCATATCGAAAGCCAATTCCTGAATTATCCACATAATTGGAAACCGCTGGTGTATTGCTGGCGCGGCGGCAATCGCAGTGGAGCAATGGCACATATTCTGGCTAAGATCGGCTGGCAGGTAATACAGCTTGATGGCGGCTATAAGGCATATCGGGCCAATGTAAATACGGAGATGGCCCTACTTCCGCAAGCGTTGAATTTTAATGTTTTGTGCGGGCCGACGGGCAGCGGCAAAAGCCGATTGCTGCAAGTGCTGGCAATCCAGGGCGCGCAAGTACTTGATCTGGAAAATCTGGCCAACCATCGCGGCTCGGTCCTGGGTAATATCCCGGCAGCGCCACAGCCGTCACAAAAAAGATTTGAAACCCGCCTGTGGGAATTGCTGCGCGGCTTCAATGCGGAGCGTCCAGTATTCGTGGAGTCGGAGAGCAAAAAGGTCGGCAAGCTGCGTGTACCTGAAGCATTAATGGAAAAAATGCGCGCATCGCCCTGTACTTCGGTCCAGTTGTCGACCGCGCACAGGGTGCAGTTGCTGACCGAAGATTATGTGCATTTTATAAATGATCCGGCGTTGCTGAATACGCAGCTTGATTGCCTTACTCCTTTGCATGGCCGCGAAAAAATCGCGCATTGGCATCAACTGGCGCTGACCGGTCGGATGGCCGAGCTTGTTGAGGACCTGTTGAGCAAGCATTACGATCCGATGTATCTGCAATCTATCAAGCGCAATTTTAGTCATTTTGAGTCGGCGCAATCGCTGGCACTGGCCGATATTTCAGAGCAAACTTTTCAGCAAGCGGCAAGGCAGTTGTGTGATGTTGCCGTCGCTTCCCAATCCGCCTGAATGCAAGGCACTTTTCAAGCAGGACACAGATGTCGGACCTAGGCGCAGCTAGTATCAAATTAACCGAGTTTTCGCATGGCGGTGGCTGTGGATGCAAGATTGCGCCCGGCGTGTTGGCGCAAATCCTGAAAGGTACGGGTGGTTTTCCGATGCCGAAGGAACTATTGGTCGGTATCGAAACGTCCGATGACGCTGCGGTCTATCAACTCAATGACGAGCAGGCGTTGATTGCGACCACGGATTTTTTCATGCCGATCGTCGATGATCCTTTCGACTTTGGCCGCATCGCGGCGACCAATGCTATCTCGGATGTGTATGCGATGGGCGGCACGCCGATCATGGCACTCGCGCTGGTCGGAATGCCTATCGGCAAGCTACCGCTGGAAGTGATCGCCCAAATTCTAAAAGGTGGCGAATCGATCTGCGCTCAGGCCGGCATCCCTATCGCAGGCGGTCATACCATCGATTCGGTCGAGCCGATTTACGGATTGGTGGTGCTGGGCCTGGTGCACCCGTCCAAGGTCAAGCGCAATGCGGATGCGCGTATCGGCGATAAACTGATATTGGGGAAGCCGATAGGCGTCGGAATCCTGTCAGCGGCGTTAAAGAAAAATGTGTTGGATGCGGCCGGTTATGCGTCCTTGATCGAGAGCACAACCAAGCTCAATACGCCGGGGAAGAAGTTGGCGCACCTTGATGGCGTACACGCAATGACGGACGTTACAGGTTTCGGTTTGCTAGGACATTTGCTGGAACTTGCGCGTGGTGCCAAATTGTCGGCGAAGCTCGACATGACGTCGGTTCCACTATTGTCCCAAGTGCAGCACCTGGCGGAGCAAGGTTGCGTCACTGGCGCATCCGGACGAAACTGGCAAGGTTACGGACATGAAGTGACCTTGGCGCAAGCTATCAGCCCGGTGCAGCAAGCGCTATTGACGGACCCTCAAACCGCCGGCGGTCTTCTGGTGTCGTGCGCTCCACATGTTGTAGGGCAGGTGTTGGCTCTGTTTAGGGACGAAGGTTTTTTCGAGGCCGCGGTCATAGGTGAAATGCGGGCTGGCGTGCCTGGTGTGGAAGTCGTGTGACTGATAAAAAAGCCGATGTCGATAGCAGAGTGATGGTTGAGGCATAATCCTGACCTATGCAGACTGCAGACCAA
>Ga0207095_10272_pt1 | contig 13857 bp, 10 predicted proteins | sample Alteio_BWMinHeat_88_FD_153529 | JGI IMG/M metagenome (GOLD analysis project Ga0207095, IMG submission 153529) | Enriched cells from forest soil in Barre Woods Harvard Forest LTER site, Petersham, Massachusetts, United States -... | ecosystem: Environmental > Terrestrial > Soil > Temperate forest >... | reverse complement strand
GCTGTTCTGGGTGCCGTCGACGGACACGTCGGTGATTTGCGGCGAGGGTTGGCTAACTGACTGGAAGAACGCGTCCAGATCGGACTGCACCCAGCCCCCGCCCAACTCGATGATGGCGATCACGCCCCCGCCGGCGAGCGCTGTCGGCCAGTTGTATGCAGCGCACAGGTCCGGCACTGTCCACGGACCGGCAGTGGCATCCCGCGCGACCGCACGGGCGAAGGGAGTAAACAATCTGCGGCGCTTGAAATACGGTTTGCAGAGAATGGCTGGGGATGGGCTCATGGGTTTCTCCTTTGCATCATTTTCGGTGGACAGATTCGGAGCCGCAACAACATGGTGTGAATCAACCGTCTGCTGCTGCGTGCGCGTGAGTATGCCACATTTGCATTGTGACAGGCAAAACCCTGCCGTTTCAGAAGCCTTAGTATGGGTTGGGGAAGAAAACATTGGCATACGATGATCTGCGCGATTGGATCAAGACACTTGAGACGCAGGGCGAGCTGCGGCGAATCCGCGAAGAGGTTTCGCCGGAACTGGAAATCACCGAGATTACCGACCGGGTGTCAAAAATGGGGTCGCGGGGCGCCAGGAGTTCAGGGTCGAATGACATCGCGGCCGGGGGACCGGCGCTGCTGTTCGAGAACGTCAAAGGGCACCCGGGGCACAAGGTTCTGATCAACCAATTCGGCAGCGGAAAACGCATGGCGCTGGCCTTGGGCGTGGACAGGATCGAAGAAATTGCGGACCGGATTTCGGGGCTGATGCATCTCAAGGCGCCGGAGGGCTTGTTCGACAAGCTCAAGATGCTGCCGCAACTGGGGGCGCTGACGAGCGCGTTCCCGAAGACGGTGAGCGCCCGAGAGGCTCGGTGCAAAGAAGTCATCCTGAATCCGAAAGACAACAGCGGAGGCGGGGGTCTCGACCTCAATGTGTTTCCGATCCTGAAGTGCTGGCCGCACGACGGCGGACGGTTCATCACGCTTCCCTGCGTGCACACCCGCGACCCGCGCAGCGGCAAACGCAATATCGGGATGTACCGGATGCAGGTGTACGACGGCCAGACCACGGGGATGCACTGGCAGCGGCAGAAGGTGGCCGCGGAGCACTACCGCGAAGCGATGCGCGGGGCCGCGAGGGGAGATGCGGCGGAGTCGGGCAGCATGAGCGAGAGGACTGCCCGGGTGGCCATCATGGCAGAGTCGGCGGGGGGTGCGGTGGGAATTCCGAGTGGGCCGATTGGCGGCCTGCCACAAGTAACCCTGGGCAAGCAGAAAGGCTCGCGATTTGAGGTTGCGGTGGCGATCGGAACCGATCCGGCGACGACATTCTCGGCCATCGTTCCCGCGCCGCCAGAAGTGGAAGAGTTCATGATCGCGGGGTTTCTGCGCGGCAAGCCAGTGGAGATCGTGAAATGCGAGACGGTCGACCTGGAGGTTCCGGCGCACGCGGAGATCGTGCTCGAAGGCTACGTGGAGTTGGGCGAACTGCGCAGTGAAGGTCCGTTCGGCGACCACACCGGGTTCTACACTTTGACGGACGAGTACCCGGTGTTCCACCTGACGTGCATTACCCACCGCCGCGCCCCGATTTATGCGGCGACGATCGTGGGCAAGCCACCCATGGAAGATGCATGGATGGGCAAGGCCGTGGAGCGCATCTTTCTGCCCGCGATGAAGATGACGATTCCGGAGATTGTCGACATTCATCTGCCGGTGGAAGCGGTATTTCACAACCTGATGCTTGTGTCGATCCGGAAGAGTTATCCCGGGCAGGCGCGCAAGGTGATGAACGCTATCTGGTCGCTGGGGCAGGCAATGTTCACCAAGTGCATCATCGTGGTGGATGAGGATTGCGACGTGCAGGATGTGAGGGAAGTGGTACTGCGGGTGGCGAATAATATCGACCCTGAGCGCGACATTCAGTTCACCCTGGGGCCGGTCGACTCGCTCGATCACGCGTCACGGCTGCCGAACTATGGCTCGAAGATGGGCATCGATGCGACCCGTAAATGGAAGGCGGAAGGCTTCGAACGGCCCTGGCCGGCGATGATCGAAATGGATGCGGCAACCAAGGCGCGAGTAGATGCTATGTGGGAGAGGCTGGGGTTGTGAGCGTCGTAGAACAGGCAAGTTCTGTGTCGGCGATTACTCGCTCCGGATGTGGCCCCCTTTCTGAACGAATGGCATCCCCGAAAGAGCGAATCGATCATTCCAAATGCCTGGTTTGATTGCCGCTGATTAACCGCGTCACATAAGCTTATTCGGAAAGCTGGAACCATGCGCGAAAGCGAGAAGTTCGACACCCATCAAAAAGCACTCTCCATCAATCTCGATGGAACGATCTTCGGCTCGTTTGCTGAGATCGGTGCGGGGCAGGAGGTGGCGCGCTGGTTCCTGCGGGTTGGTGGCGCTTCCGGTACCGTGGCGAAAACGATTTCGGCCTACGACAAGGAGATTAGCGACCACCTTTACGGAACCGGGTCACGCTATGTGTCCAAACCGCGCCTCCAAGCCATGATCGAGAGCGAGTGGCAGCAATTGCTGGAACAATTGCAGGCCACCCGTGGCGCCAACACGAGGTTTTTCGCGTTTGTTGACACCATCTCTGCTCGGAACTATGCGGGAACGAACGACTGCCACGGATGGTTGGGACTGCGTTTTCTCCGAGAGCCAGGCGAAATGCCGAATGACGTCATCCTGCACATCAATCTGATGGATCCGAGCAACGTGCAGCAACAGGAAGCGGTAGGCATTCTGGGCGTGAACCTGATTTATGCCGCGCATCGCGCGCTTGTGTCAGCCGAGGAGTTTCTTCGAAGCGTGTTCGCCGACCTGACGATTGAGCGAGTAGAGATCGACTGTCTGGAGTGGAGCGGTCCTGCCTTCCGCGATTGGAATCGAAACGATATTCATGCCTTTCTCGTTGCTGGCGGGTATGCCGAAGCCGTGGTGTTCCCCGCAGACAACCAACTCATACCGCTGAATGACTTGCTTTACAAACGCGCCCTGGTGCTTGCGCCTGGAAGATTCGACAGTGTCACTGACATGCACGCGAGCCTGATCCGGGATACATTGGCTCAGCTGCCGGAAGAAGAATTAGAGGGAAGCAGAGGCGGACTCGGGTTGTTCTGCTTGTCTGTAACCAATGGGCCGGACAAACAATCCTCCGTTAGGGAAATCTTGGAACATGTGGCGAAGCTTCATCAACTGGGCTACGGGGTGATGCTGTTTCGTGCGCAGGAACTCTATACGATGTCGGCATTCGCGAATCGATACACGAAGTTGCGGATTCACTTCGCAATTGGACTCACGGTGCTTGTGCGCATCTTCGAGGATAGGTACACGGATCTGGCGGGGAACCTACTGGAAGGCATCGCGCGGCTCTTCGTGCAAAATGTGCGATTGACTGTGTATCCGATGCCAGAAGAAGAGCTACGGAGGCGAGCAAAAGCAGCGGGGCGCACTGGATGGAACTGGAAAGGGACGGATGGAATCGTCACCGCCGACAACCTGCATCCGTCAGCGCCACTGGATTCCCTATATCGCTATTTGCTTGAGAGCGGGTTGATTCTCGTGGGGAAATCTGAACAGCGCTAATACGCAATCCCGTTGAGGTCGAATCGAATACGCTCAAAATTGAGTTCTGAGCATAACAGAGCCTGCCGGAAAGAACCTTCCATATCGGCCCGCTCTCGGCGCATGACCAGTGTCGGCGGAACCAACAGGATTGCAGAAAATATCCAAGCCTCGCCCGGATGTCGCGTTTGGTTCGAAGCTGTGAAAGAGGGCACTTATGAAGCTTTAAAACACTGAAAATGAGCACTTCCGGCGCCATTAGTTTGCGTACAAGCCATTTAGGTTCAATCGTTTGTCTGATGTTTTGCGAGACCAACACCCGTTATACACCCTCTCGTAAGTCTGTGAGCACGTGCCGGCGCACCTGAAAAGGAATTGTGCGGAGCGGGTCTTGTTGCTCGCCGCAGACCCGGGGCGGAGTTTGCGCCCATGGGGGTCCGGGAGTCCGCTGCTATACCTTAAGACCATGCGCGGTGTTGTGTTCCGTTTCCTGGGTGGCGTTGGGCTGTGTGCCGCCGTGTTGACCAGTTCGCCTTCGCTTAGCGCGCAGCAGGACACGTTCCGGTGGATGGACTTTCACTCGGCGAAGGACCAGGACGTGATTGTGTGGGTCACGCGCGCGCTGGAGGCGGAAAAGTGGAGTTCCATTCGCGAGATTGGGGTGCTCTACGATGCGGCGCTGGTTGTAACCTCTCTGCGAGGCAATCCCGAGGCTTCGCCCAGCTCGGATACCTTCAACTTGTGGAGCGTCTCTCTTACCACGCATGCGCTGACTCCTCTACTGAAGGGAGTCAGCCTGCGCTGGCTGGACCGGATGCAGTTTTCGGGGAATCCGCAGCAGGAATTGGGATTACTCTACGACGACTGTAGCGAGTGCGCGGCGACGACCTACTTCACTGCACTGTACTATGACAGGTCGCAACATATCTGGAATGCTCATTGGATGCGAGGAGGGCAGGCGGTGCCGATCTGGAGCGCGGCTTCGCCAGAAGGTGTGACGGTGACCCATGTCTACGCGGCGCTCGCGGCGCCGGACGGACGTCAGCTGGTAGCTACCTGGAATCATTTCGATTATGGCAAGCAGAAGCCGGCCGAGGACTTTGTGTTTCGCTATGACCTGGACCCGTTCAGCGGCCTCGAACGAACCCAACTCCTGAGCGGGAAGGAAGCCGAAGCCATGAAGCAGCGACTTTGCCTGGCGCAGGGAGGTGGGGGAGGCCTGGCACGAGGGCAAGATTCTGCTCTTTGCGCGCAGACTGTCCATCCGCGGGCGGAGCGCCGGCCAACCACAAGTCCTCCGCCTAATAACCAGGGCCGGTCCGTCCCGCCGAAGAGTCATCGCTAGGCCAGTTAAGCTGCAGATATGGATCGGCTCTGGAGTCGCCGAGGCGCCCCAGGCGGGAGGTTTCTTCGTCAAGGGGCGCCTGGTTCTCGCAGACGATTCTCACTTTCTGTGAATCGCTCGTATACTACCCATATGTCGATCGTGCGCAACATCGCCGGCATCGCCAAAGGCATGAGCATCACCTTCAGCGAGATATTCCGCCCCACCGAGGTGGAGAACTATCCCGACGGTCCGGGTCCGTTGAAGGGGGCGAAATTTGAGCAGCGGTTCCGTGGCGCGCACGTGCTGCAACGGGACGAGAACGGGTTGGAAAAATGTGTGGCCTGTTTTTTGTGCGCCGCGGCCTGCCCCTCGAACTGCATCTACATCGAGGCTGCCGAGAATACCGAGGAGAAGCGCATCTCGTCGTCGGAGCGATACGCCAAGGTCTACAACATCGATTACAACCGCTGCATCTTCTGCGGCTATTGCGTGGAGGCTTGCCCGACCGATGCGATCACGCACGGGCACGGGTTTGAGTTGGCCACGCTGAACGCCACCAACCTGGTGATGCGCAAGGAAGATATGCTGGTTCCGCTCCAGGGGCTCATGAAAACAAAGTAGCGCATCAGTGGACCGATTGGGACGACCTGCGACATAGTGTAGAGGCCATGGCGCATCGCGGATTCGACGAGCAAATGGCGGCACTGGAAGCGCTCAGGGGCTGCGAACTGGATACCGCCGCTGTCGCGCTGATCAAGAAGTCACTCGCCAGTCGCAGCAACTTTCTGGTCGCCAAGGCGGCCCGGCTTGCGGAAGATGGGGGCCTGGCCGACCTGATGCCAGACCTGGTAGCCGCATACGACCGCTTCTTTACCAACGCGGAGAAAACCGATCCGCAGTGCTGGGCGAAGAATGCGCTGAGCCGCTCGCTGGCGAAACTTGAATGCCGCGACAAGGATGTGTTTCTGCGCGGCCTGCGGCATCATCAGATGGAGCCGACCTGGGGCGGCAAGTCCGATTCTGCCGGAACCCTGCGCGCCAACTGTGCCCACGCGCTGGTAGCTTGCAACGGGTTCGACAATCAGGAACTGCTCATTCTTCTTCTTGATCCGCTCGTCGACGCGGACAAGAGCGTGCGTGTGGAGGCTGTGCGGGCGCTGGCGCAACTGGGCGAGATAGCAGTGGCGGTGTTGCGGCTCCGCGCCCTGATTCCCGGCGAGGATCCGGAAGTTCTCGGTCAATGTTTCGCTGCGCTGCTGGCAATCGAACGCGATCAGGCGGTTTCTTTTGTGGCCGGCTTTCTCGAGGCGGGAGATGATCCTGCCGGGGAGGCCGCGTTTGCGCTGGCGGAGATGTGCAACCCTGGCGCGCTGGCCGCGCTGTTCGATCGGCAGAAGGGAATTACGGATGAGTGGTTTGGTGGAGTCCTGCTGAGCGCGATTGCGTTGACGCGCCTGCCCGAGGCCATTGACTTCCTGCTGGGGATGATCGAGCGCGAAGAACGCCAAGCGCCCGCGGCAGTCGAGGCTCTGAGCCGGGTGGCCAGTGGAGAGGAATTGAAGGCGCGCTTGGAGCGTACGGTGGAGGCAACGGGAAGCGAGCGGCTCGAGAAGGCTTTGCGCGCGACTGGCTCGCAAAGATAATGCAGCATCGTTTGCAGATAATTCATGCCGATTATGCAAAAGTGGAACCAAGGCAATACGGGAAGAACATATGGGCCTCCTCGAACGGCCGGTGCGCTATTGCGCTTCCGGCCGTTCGTTTTTTTGGATCTGGCCCTCGTGACTTCGCCGTCGGCGCAACCGGAACGACTTCCCATCGAGCCTGCTGTTCTGTTTTGCCCTCGGACGCACATCATCACACGACATTGTGGCGGCGGTCTTTGACGTGACAGAGCTCTCGCTGCTTTGATGGAGACGCGGCGACGTGTGAGAACACATTTCGCCCGGCTGGAGAATTCGTGTGAGGGCCGGTGCCGTGATGCTGAGCGTCTTTGTGTTGTCGGGTTTTTTGATGTGCGGGTGTGGGGGGAGCGGCAGTTCTTCAGGCTCAAGCGCTGGATCGCCCGCAGCTGCGGCTGCACCGACGATCTCGACGACACCGGCGCAGAACGGCGCGGTGATTGTGGCGCTCAAGTCAACCACGCCTGGCGCCACCGTTTACTACACCGTAGACAACTCAGCCCCCACTACTTCCGCGCAGATCTACGAGGCGCCATTCCTGGTGGCGGCAAATCTGACTGTCAAATCGATCGCTACCGCTCCAGGAAGTACGGTTAGCGGCGTGACCACGCAGGCTTTCACGCCCAACATCGCGCCGGGAACGCTGGTATGGAGCGATGAATTCAACTCCACGGGCTCGAAAAGCCAGCCCAATCCCATGATCTGGACGTATGACACGGGCAACAGCGGATTCGGCAATCATGAGCTGGAGAACTACTGCGCATGGGGTTCCAATACTGCGCCGTGTTCCACAGGGAGCCCGAGTGCGTACGTGGGAACTGACGGCTATCTGCACATCGCGGTGCAACAGCCGTCGCCGGCTGTCTACACCTCGGCGCGGGTGAAGACACAGGGCCTATTCAGCTTTCAATATGGGCGCTTCGAAGTGCGCGCGCAGGTTCCGGAAGCACAGGGATTCTGGCCGGCGGCCTGGCTGCTGGGGAATAACATCACAACCGTCGACTGGCCGGCCAGCGGCGAACAGGATGTGCTGGAACGGGTGAACGCGGCCAAGTCTCCGGACTGGAATGAAGGCTCGATTCACGGGACGGGGTTCACGGGCGATATCGGCCTAGGAACTATATATAACTTCCCAGGCGGACAGACGGCTACCGGGTGGCATACCTACGGAATGAACTGGACCAAGGGCAGCGTTGTTTACTATGTCGATGATCCCAGTCATCCATACGTAACTTACACCACGCAGAGCCTGAGCGGACTAAGTGGCGCGGTGTGGCCGTTTGACGCGGGGCAGAGCAATTTCATTCTGCTTAACCTGGCGATTGGCGGCGACTGGCCTGGGCCGCCGAATTCGGCCACACCATTTCCATCGGAGATGCTGGTGGATTATGTGCGGATCTATACAAACTGAGCTGGCAGGCAACACCGCGGTTCGGAAGGGGGTCGTGATACCATTCCAACTTTCGGAGAAGCCATGCCTCGTTTACGCCTGTTTCTGCTTGTCTCGTTGATGTTGTTGGTTACAGCTTTCGCGATTGCCCAGAATTCTGAAACCAAATCGATTCGAGTGGCTTCGCCCAACGAACAGATTGTGGTGATTCTGTCGACGGGCCCTGCGCAGCCGGAACCTGCCCCCGGTCCACCCAGGCCAATGGTCGATAGCTTGCGGTACGCGGTGGAATTCCACGGAAAGAGGCTCTTCGAGGATTCGGTTCTGGGCCTGAAGCTGGAAGGCCAATCGCCGGTCGGGCCGGGCATGCGGCAGTTAAGCGAACAGAAGGGAAGCGTGGACGAGAGCTATACGATTCCAGTGGGCAAGACCAGCACGGTTCGCGATCATTACGATTCGGCGCGCGCCGATTTTCAGGATGCGACGGGGCGAAAGCTGTCTGTTGAGGTTCGGGCCTATGACGATGGAGTCGCGTTTCGCTATATCCTTCCCGAACAGTCCGCGATCAAAGACGTGCGCATCGAGCACGAGCTTACGGAATTCCGCTACAGCAAGGATGCGAGGTTGTATCCGCTGATCCTCGACGGCTTTCAGTCTTCTTACGAGGACGAGTATCAGATCAGGCAAGTGAGCGGTATCCATCGGGACTGGCTGGTGGCGTTGCCCCTGCTGGCCGAAGTGCCCGCAGTTGGATGGGTGGCCGTAACCGAAGCGGATATTGAAAACTACGCGGGCATGTATCTGCGCAAAGCCGGCGCGCCGTTTGCCCTGCGGGCGGAGCTGTCGCCGCGGGTGGACCAGCCGGCGATTGCGGTCGAGGCGGACGCGCCGGTGACGACTCCATGGCGAGTGCTGATGATCGGGGATGAGCCCGGACGGCTGGTCGAATCGAACATCATTCTGAACCTGAATCCGGCTTCGAAGATCGCGGATACTTCGTGGATCAAGGCGGGCAAGTCGGCCTGGGACTGGTGGTCAGGCGAAGCGGCGCCCAGCGTCAGCTTCAAGACCGGCATGAATACCGCCACCATGAAGCACTACATCGACTTCGCTTCCTCGTCCGGTTTCAGCTACATGCTCATCGACGCGGGCTGGGCCCAGGCCGATCGAAAGGGGCCGCAAGACTACTCCGCGATGGCCGACATCACGCACGTGACGCCGGAAATCGACATGCCGGAGTTGCTGCGCTACGCGAAAGAGAAGAATGTACGCATCTGGCTGTGGTCGCACTGGACGTCGGTTGACAAGTACATGGACCAGGCGTTTCCGCTGTTCGAGCAGTGGGGCGTGGCGGGGGTCAAGATCGACTTCATGAATCGCGATGACCAGCAGATGGTGCGGTGGTATCGACACGTGGTCGAACTGGCCGCGCAGCACCACCTGATGATCGACTATCACGGCGCATTCAAGCCCGACGGGCTGCGGCGGACTTATCCCAATTTGATTACGCGCGAAGGCGTGATGGGCAAGGAGTACCTGAAGTGGAGCGCGCGCGTCACGCCGGCGCACAACACCACGCTGCCGTTTACGCGCATGCTGGCCGGGCCTCTGGACTATACGCCGGGCGCGTTTGGCAACGTCACTCGCGATCAATTTATTCCCCGCAACAAGGAGCCGATGGCGCCGAATACGCGGGCGCATGAACTGGCGCTCTACGTGGTGCTCGAGAGCCCGCTGATGATGGTGTCGGATTATCCGGAGGCCTACCAGGGGCAGCATGACTTCGAGTTCCTGAAGCAGGTGCCCGTGACCTGGGATGAAGTGCGTGTTCTCAATGGCCGGCCCATGGAGAACATCACTGTTGCGCGGCGCAGCGGGAATGACTGGTACGTGGGCGCTATTACGAATTGGGACGCGCGCGCGGTGCAGGTGCCGTTGAGTTTTCTGGGAGAAGGGAAGTACGTGGCGGAGATCTATGCCGATGCGCCGGACGCGGGCACGAATGCGACGCATACGACATTCACTAAGCAGGATGTTGACCGGTCGACCGTGCTGGATGTGAAGATGGCGCCGGGCGGGGGGCATGCGATCTGGATTCATCCGGTGCGGTGAATCGCAGGTGACTGGGTGCATTGGTCTCCCAGGTCTCAGAAGCGAGACCTGGGTCACCCGGCTTTAGCCGAAGAACAACCGCAGATGTTTCGACTCCGGTCGATGCGGCGACCTCCGCTCAACATGACAGACTCTTGTGGGGTCTTTTGGGGTACCGCCAAATCGGAGGTTTGAAAACTTTAGCAGATTGCCCGTTGCCGCCTGATTCCGGCATTTCAGGCCACGATTTGCGCCTCTTGCTGGAGGTGCTTGCGTCGGGCCGGCCGCTATGGTACAAGTAAGACATTCAAGTTTGCCCCCAAAGGGCAAGCCTGAGTTTCATGCAGAGTGGCTGAGGGACGGGCCCTGTGACGCCACGACAACCTGCCTGGGCAAACCAGGAGTATGGTGTCAACTCTCGCTCGCTTAAGTGCGAGGAACATGAGATTCGGGGGTCGCTTCAGCGCTCATAGCTAAAGCGGCTTCGCAAGGGTTTTCGAGTCAACTCACGTTCGCTCTTTTTGAGCCGGTCACGCGTACCCGTATCCGCCGTCGCTCGCGCACATGCGAGGGATCTGGTGACGACTGCTTACGAATTGCGATGTCGGGAATGCGGACGGACCTTCGGGGTTCAGCCGCTTTCCATCTGTGATGAGTGTTTTTCCCCGCTCGAGGTGGTGTACGACCTCGACTATGCCCGCACCCGCTTTACCCGTGAAAAGATTTCCCAAGGCCCGGCGAACATGTGGCGCTATCGCGCGCTGCTGCCGGTGGCAGACGACTACACGCCGCAGACGCCTTCGGGCTTCACGCCCCTGTTGACGGCGCCGCGGCTGGGCTCGCGCATTGGTGCCCGCAATCTCTACATCAAGAACGATGCCGTCTGCATGCCTACGCTGAGCTTCAAGGATCGCGTAGTGGCGGTGGCGCTGGCCAACGCGCAGGCCTTCGGATTCGATACCGTAGGCTGCTCGTCGACCGGCAACCTGGCCAACGCCGTGGCCGCCCATGCCGCGCGGCTGGGATTGAAGACCTACATCCTGGTCCCCTCCGATCTCGAGGCGGCGAAGATTTTGAACACCCAGGTGTACGGCGCCACGCTGGTGCGTGTGGAGGGCAGCTACGACCACGCTAACCGGCTGAGCAGCCAGATCGCCGACCGCTACAACTGGGGTTTCGTGAACGTGAATCTCCGGCCATACTACGCCGAAGGCTCGAAGACGGTGGGCTTCGAGATCGCCGAGCAACTCGGCTGGCGGCTGCCCGACAACGTGGTTGTGCCGATGGCGGGCGGGTCGCTGATCACGAAAATCCGCAAGGCTTTCAATGAGCTGATTGCGCTGGGCCTGGTCGAGGACAGGCCGGTGAAGTTCTTTGGCGCGCAGGCTACCGGGTGCTCGCCGATCGCGAAGGCGGTGAAGAACGGCACGGACCTGATCGAGCCGCAGCGGCCGCATACGATTGCCCGCTCGCTGGCGATTGGCAATCCGGCCGATGGTATTTATGCTGCCCGCGCCATTCGCGCGACGGGCGGGTGGGCCGAAGACGTGTCGGACGTGGAAATCGTTTCGGCCATCCAGGAACTGGCGGAGACGGAAGGCATCTTTACCGAAACCGCTGGCGGCGTGACTACCGCGGTGACGGCACGGCTGTATGCACACGGGCGGATCAAGCCGGACGAACTCACCGTCACCTGCATCACCGGCAACGGGCTGAAGACGACCGATGTGCTGCAGGGAGCCTACGATCAGAGCCAGGCCATCCGCCCGCGCCTTGCCGATTTCGAAAACTTTGTGGAAGAACATGCCGCCAGGAACCAGGGATTCAGCCTGGCTGGAGCGAAGGCAGGGGAGAGCTATGTCGGTTAGAGTGCTGTTGCCGAATGCATTTCAAAAACACACGAACAACGTGCGCGAGATCGCCAGCGCGGCCGCCAATCTGCCTGAGTTAGTGACTGACATCGAGGGACGGTTTCCGGCGCTGCGTCCGCACCTTCGCGGCGAAGATGGCCAGATACGGCGCTTCATCAACTTCTATGTGAATGAAGAGGACATCCGCTTTCTCGGTAACGATAAGTACAGCTTTCAGGATGGCGATGAGGTGCTCGTGATTCCATCGATCGCGGGCGGGTGAGAGACAGCTATTCGCTTTTAGCCTGGTCGTCCGTGTTCAAAGACTTGCCGGAATACCGGCCGCTTAGACGCTGGGGCCAAAAAGCTAAGAGCTAATAGCTAAAAGCTGCTTTTGTAGTGACCTGAATCACTTGCGAGTAACGATCTGGCCCTCCCCCGCGAGGGCCTTTTTGTTACTCAAGTTTTACGATCAGATCAAAGTATTTGCGTTGTATTTGCATCCGCTTCACAGTCCTCTTACAATCCGCGCCAGATACTACAGGCGTGATTCCAGATATGTTGCGCAAGGCTCAGATTGAGTCAGGCGGCGGTCCCGAAGCCCTTGTGGGTTTCTCCTCGCCCTCACTGGCTCAGTCTCTTCCAGCACGTTCGATATCCAACCGCATTCATGCCCAGGTAGGGCGGTACCGTCTTCGTTTGGCTGAGTCGAGCGAAGACCGGATCGCGGCCTGCCGGCTTCGCTTTCGGGTTTTCAATATTGAACTGAGGGAGGGGCTGGAGAGCTCGTACCAGACGGGACTCGATACCGACCAGTTCGACGAGGTGTGCGAGCACCTGATTGTCGAGGACGAGCGGGAAGACAATCCCGGGCGCCGGATTGTAGGTACGTATCGAATGCAGACGGGGGAGACGGCAGCGCGGCATCACGGGTACTACTCCGAGCAGGAATTCAATCTGGCGCCGTATGAACCCCTGCGTACCGGCATTCTGGAACTAGGCCGAGCCTCGATCGACCGCGAACATCGCACGCCGGAAGTGCTGACCCTGCTGTGGCGGGGCATTGCGCAGTATGCTACGGACATGGGACTACGTTATCTCATCGGCTGTTCCTCCCTGACCTCGAAAGACCCGGCCGAAGGCTGGCAGTTGTATCGCCAGCTGGAGCACTACCGGGTTCCGCCGGAGTTCGAGACGTGGCCGACCGAGGCTTACGCCTGCCCCATCGAGCAGGCGGGCGCTCACGCACAGTCGTCATCCTGCCTCCAGGAGTCGAAATCCGCCGGTTGCGACGGCCAAGGGCCGGAAGCAGCGGGGCCGGTACAGGTGAAAGTCCCCAAGCTGCTCAAGACCTACCTGGCTATTGGTGCGCGGATCGCCGCGCAGCCTGCCTGGGATCGGGGATTTGGCACCATCGATTTCCTGACACTGCTCGATTTAAAGCTGCTCTCATCTGCTGCGCGGAGCCGCTTTCTCGCACCTCTGACGCAGTGAGGTTGCGTGCCCTCCGGCGCGCTGTGGCGCTGGCGCTCGGACTGGCCGCATGCGTTCTCTCCTACTGGCTCCAGCGGGTCCGGGGTCCACTCAGCTTGGTACAGCGGGCGTGGTGGCTTCATGGAGCGGCGTGTCGAGTCCAGAAAGCTCTCGGCATTCGGTGTATTGTGCATGGCCAACCGCCGTCCCAGGGCCTGGTGGTGTCGAACCATCTTAGTTATCTCGACATTGTGATCATCAGTTCGGTCATGCCGTGTTTCTTTGTTTCCAAGTCTGAGATTCAACGATGGCCCTATTTCGGCGAGGCGGCGCGAAGTGGAGGAACCATCTTCATTGATCGCAAGAGCCGCGCCAGCACGGCCGATGTTGTCGCGCAGATTGGCCAGCGCCTGACGCTGCCCATTCCCGTGCTGCTGTTTCCGGAGGGTACAAGTTCCGATGGTGC
>Ga0207095_10246_pt2 | contig 13861 bp, 11 predicted proteins | sample Alteio_BWMinHeat_88_FD_153529 | JGI IMG/M metagenome (GOLD analysis project Ga0207095, IMG submission 153529) | Enriched cells from forest soil in Barre Woods Harvard Forest LTER site, Petersham, Massachusetts, United States -... | ecosystem: Environmental > Terrestrial > Soil > Temperate forest >... | reverse complement strand
AACAATTGGAGCGCCAGGTGGCGCACGAACGCGCCGAATTGGCCCGGCAGCGAGCCGACTGGGACCGCAAGCAGACGGAACTGAAAGCCCAGCTGCAAATGATGAGCGCGACCGAGGCCGCCCTGAACGAAAAGCTCGCTCCGTTCGCGCTGCTTAAAGACAAGATCGATGAAGTCCTTGCCTGGCGCCGGCCCACCGGCGGAACTCCCTCCTGACGGCATTTCAGAGGACGGGAACGCTTCGCGCGCTTTCCGGGTTGAGGCGAGCCCACTCGCTGCGCAGGCGTGACAGCTCGGCCCGTTCCTTGCAGAGTTGCACCTCCTCCTGGCGGATTTGGGCGTGCAAATCCTTTTCTTCGCGGCGGAGTTGGCTGCGCTGACGGTCGAGTTCCTGATGAATGGAGAGGATTTCCTCGCGCGAGGGCGCGGCGAGCGCGGCAGCGGCGGGGCCGTAACCCTGTGCGTTGTGACCCAGGCCGCTCATTTGGCGGCGCAACGCATCGAACTTGTTCTTCATGACGCTTTCATAGCGGCGTTGCCACTCGCGAATGTCCGTGTCGGCCTTTTCGTTGGCGCGCTTAAGCCCCGTGCGGCTATGGGCCAGCAGGCGACGGAGCTCCGCGTTTTCGGCCTGCAATTCCGATAGTCGCTGCGGTTTCACCTCCATCTCTGGATCGCTCATTGCCGCCGAATCGGGAGTGCCCAGGAACAGGTCTTCCATCGTTTCCGACATGCGTAGCGCGGGTGGCAACGGCGTATCGGTGGCGGGATCGACGGAACGCGGGGGCAACGACACGGTGGTTCCGCCGACGGATTGGGCCAACAACGCGCGAACGAATGCCAAACAAGAAAGGTGGCGATCCTGCGGGGCCTTGGCCAACGCCTTGGCGACGACGGGCCGATCGCTTTCGGGAAGGGGCGTCAGGTTGGGCGCCTCGTTAATGTGCGCCAAGGCCAGCTGACGGGGATTGGATCCTTGGAATGGACGGACGCCCGTAAGAAGTTCCTGGTAGACGATGGCCAGGCTGTATTGATCGCTATGGCGGCTGACGACGCCCTGGTAGATCTCCGGCGCGGAATAATGCGGCGTGAATTCACCGCGCAGCCCGCTGTTTGGGCTGGTCGAGGCCAACCCCTCCAAACAGCGCACCAGGCCGAAATCGGCCACTTTCAAGCGATTGCCGACGAGGAATAGGTTGCGCGGTTTGACATCAAGGTGCTGGAGATCGTGCTGGAAGTTCATCAGGTCGAGCGCTTCAGCGGCGTCGCGTAGGTAAGCCAGCAATTCCCCGCGCGCGATGCCGGGCAGACCGACGGACTGGCACTCGGTGAGCCGTTCCTCCAGGTTCTTGTCCGCCAGTTCCATGACGATCACCAGCTCGCCGCCGATGATCTCAACCCGTTCCGTGGTAAGGATAAAGGGATGGCGAACGGCCTTGACGCGATGCAGGGCGCGCAATTCCTGTTCGGCCTGGGACGACTCCGTGCCGATGGCGTTGAGATTGCCGTGCACGAATTTGACGGCCTTGAACAGGCCGCCGGGGGCCTCGCAGAGCCAGACCTCCGCGAAGCCGCCTCGGCCAAGTCGGTTGACGAGACGGTAGCCCGCGATCGGCTCGCCATTGAGTTCTTTGGTGATCGCCATGGGAAGGACGGTGGGTTGCCGGCGCCAGGGGTTAGGTGGGAGCGGGGACGTCCCGCGTCTGCCAGGAGAGTATGGGCATTGTGGTATTGTCTCTCCTAGCCCCTATTGGAACATAGCTTGGTGACGATGCGTTGTCCAATCGGGAAATATGCGCATTCGACGCATTTCTTGGGATTACGAGAGTCCGCTTGGGGGGGAATCGGCCGTCGCCTCCTTTTCGAGGAAGTAGCGGTTGACGTGATCTTGGGGCGGGGGCTGGGTCAGGAGGCTGACACCGATGCCCGCCGCAAATGAAACAGCCAGTCCATACGCAAGCGGATCAATGTCCCAGAGGTAAAGCGGCTTGACGCTTGGATTGGTCGCTGCCTTCCCCGTTTCACTGGGTGGCGAAGGCGCCGGCGCTTTCGTTGCGGGCGGAGCCGAATCTTGAGACTCGGCCTTACCCACACCCATCCAACCCAAACCCCAAAGAAGAAAGATCGCCATGAAACCGCCGAGAACCGCGGCGAGAGCGCCCGCGCGCGTGTCGCGTTTCCAGTACAGAGCCATGACCGTCGGCGCCAGAAACGTGCACGCCATGCCGCTGGTGCTGAAAATGATGAGGTATTGCAAGTACTCCCACGGATGCAAGGCCATGAAGGTAATCAGAAGACCCACTACCGCCGTCGTCCCGTAGCTGACCAGCTTGACGGTGCGTGGCGATACGTCGGACTTCACGTTCCGCTGATACAGATCACGCACGAGACTCGAACTCATGAGCAACAGGAACCCCGCCACCGCTGACATCGCCGCGGCGTACGGCGCGGCCAAGATCAGGCCTCCGACCAGCGGAAAATCCTCCGTCACCGCCAAGGCCATCGCCGGCATGATCTCGTCGGAATGGCCGAGGTATTCCGTTGGGAAGAGCGCCCGCGCGCAGATAAATGTGATGACCAACGGAACATAGATCAGCGCGTAGTAGATGCCGATCAGAAAAAGCGACCTGCGCAGGGTCGGCGTGTCCCGGCAGGCCATCAGGCGAACCATGCCGACCGGTTGACCCATCGCGCCAAGCGTCCACAGCATGAAGAACGAGACGGCCAATCCCGGCGGCAGAAAGTCCTTCGGCCCTGGTCCCGTCAACAGGTTCGGGTCGATATCGGCTAGCTCATGGGTCGCCCGTTGCAGCCCGCCCACCTTGATCAAGGCTAAGACCATCAACAACATTGCCCCGCCGACGATGATGACTCCTTGCAGCACATCGGTCCACGTCACCGCCCAAAACCCGCCGTAGGTCGTGTAGGCCACTACCGTCAGCGCGAAGATCAGAACGCCCAAGACATAGTCCGGATAGCGTTGATCGTAGAAACTGTCGGATTTCACCGTGAGATCGGACTCCGACAAGGCCCCCGCGGAACTCAATGCGTGGGCAGTTCCGTCTCGAGCCGACTGATAGGCGGAGGTTTTCTCTATTCCTCGACACGCCTCGCGCATGATCAGCCCGCCCGCTTTGAACTGGCCCCACAAGTTGAAGAGCAGAAAAACCAGCAAGAACACGCCGGCCATGGTTCCAAGAGTCGGGCTTTGAAAGCGGTCGCGCAATACATCGGGCACCGTAATCGCTCCGCTCAGGCGCGACACCTGGTTGAGCCGTTTCGCGAGCACGCCCTTGCTGGTCAGACCGCCGACCATGTAGCCGCCGATCCAGAACGCCATTACCCAGCCGTTGGTGTAAATCAGCGAGGGAAAGCCGACAAAGCTGCCGGCGCTGACGGAAGTGGCAACGTAGGTGAGCCCCAGCACCCAGGCGTTGAGTTTGCGGTCGCCGAGGAAATATTCCTTCAGGAAGGCGCCGCGCTTGAGCAACGTGTGGGAGAGGGCGCCGAGCAAAAAGACGCCGGCCATGTAGGCCACGAACGCCACCAGGATATAGGGCGAGGCGCTAGGCATGCCCCTCTTCCTCACCGGGGTCTTGACCCAAATCGTCGTCAGCCATGTAGACGAAACAGAACCAGGCGGAAAAGGCCAGACACAGGATCCAGGGAAGGATCACGCTCCAGCAAATCCAGTCGGGAATGCCGAGGATTAAGCCGATGTCATCCGGCTTGCGGCGGTAGCCCAGCCAATAGCCGCTGCCGATGTTCCATAGCAAACACGCGGTCCATACGGCCATGATCAGCAGTCCCTCGCGCCGGGCGTTGCGGAGGAGTCGTTGTTCCTTCGCCTTGGGTTTGGTCACGGGTGCCTCCGTGGTCCTTCTCCTTTTTCCGTTTCGTCTAGCGCGGGTTCTTTAGCCGATCCCGCACCAATTCCGGCAGATACTTGACCGGCAGTGTGCCGTGGTCCAGCACCGCTTCGTGATACCGGCCCAAGTCGAACTTGTCGCCTTCTTCGCGTTCAATCTTCTGCCGCAGTTGATAGAACGCCGTTCGCCCCACGAAGTACGTCGACAGTTGGCATGACGAAAGCTTGGCGCGAGCGATCTTACCCACCGCTTCGGCTTCCGACTGGAACACGCGTTTCGTTAGGAATTCCAGCGCTTCCTTGTCACTGTAGTCCGTGCAGTGCATTTTGTAATCGAGGATCGCGTTAGCCACGGCTCGCAAGTAAAACTTGAGCTGGTGCAAGCGAAGCGCAAGGTCGCCTTTGCTGTATCCCTGGTCGAGCATCATCTGTTCCGTGTAGACCGCCCAACCCTCCGCAAAAACTCCGGAGGACAGCACCTTGCGAATCAGCGACGGACAGCGATTGCCGTATTCCAGTTGTACGTAGTGGCCTGGATACGCCTCGTGAATCGTGAGGATTTGGAGCATGTGCCCGTTGTATTCCTCGAGATACGTCTTCACCCGTCGGGCGTCCCATTCCTTCGGCGGCGGGCTGACGGCATAGTAACTCGATGCTTTTGGATCGAGCGCCGGCGCCTGGTTGAGGTAGGCGACCGAGAAACCGCGCTGGAATTCCGGCATCTCAATGATCTTGCACCGGTCAGGATCGGGCAGGCGTAGAATGTCGTTCTCCTTGATGAACGCCTTGACACGATCAACGGTGGACTTAGTGTCGTCGAGAAGCGCCTCAACTTTGCCGTGGTCCTGTGCGAGATGGGCCAATACCTGCTCGATCGTCGCCCTCCGGCCGTCGGCATCGTCGGGAGGCAACGGCTTTTTCGGGAACGACTGGCACCAAAGTTGGCGGGCGACGACATACATCTCGCGATCCACTCGATCGAACTCCATTTCCGCTTCCTTGACCACTTCCTCGGAGGTGAGTCCCGAGTCGAGTTCGAGTTCCAGTTTCTTGGCAAACCGTTCCTTTCCCAGTCGCCAATCGCCCTTCGCGCGGGGCAGCAGGTCCTCCTCCAGGAACTTCTGATACTCCTTGAGGCTTGCCACAACGGCTTTCGCGGGCGGTCCCAGTTCGCTCAGTTGCGGCGTCTCACCGGCCAGTTCGAAGATGCCGCTTTCGTAATACGAAATGGCACCCTGATTGCGCCGGATGGCTGTTTCCACGTAGACGCGCGGCGAGTTGCGAAGGCTTTCCTTGGCGGACGCGACAATCTTGGGAATGGCCGCCATTCGGGCAGCGCAGTTCTTAACGTTCTTCGCCTGAGGCAACGTCGACCGCGTCAACAATTCGTAGGTGCAGCCGGTAATGTACGAGTTGTAAACGAGCGGATCGTCCTCGAACGGTTTGGTGTTCTCGGTCAGCCACAGCGAGTAAGTCAGGTTGTGCTTGAGAATCTCGAAATCGATCTGCCCGGAGCGGGAGAGCTTCTTGTGGTCGATTTGTTTTTCCAAATCCTGAAGCGCCTTGCGGGTCTGCTCGTCCCACGCCTTGCGAGCCTTGGGCGACAAATCCTCTAATTGGTCGTCGAAGCGGTGGTCACCTTCCGTGGAGGCCGCCAGGGGCTGAAGTTTGAACTTCTCGTCGAGATAGTGCTTGAAGAAGGCGGCCAGCTTGGTGTCCTCTTCGTTAGCCGCCATGGACCTCCCCGCTGTCAGTCCCGAAATGCCCACCACTACCATGCAAACCAGCGACACTCTCATGAATGAAACTCCACCGGGTCGAGCGAATCACCCTACTTTACCGGCGCACGGTGAGGATGCAAGGAAATGGGGTGATTACGTGCCAATTCAGGCACGCCGGACAGCGGTCGAAGTGCTCTTGACCGACGTCGGTGCGCGACGTATAGCCCCGCCCATCATGAAAACCAAAATCCGCATCCTCCTCTGCGTCGTGGCCGCTGTGCCGTCTTGGACGGGCCTTCGCGCCGGCGATGCGCCGGAAGCGCCCAAGACCGGCCATGTCCTGCTGCTCGCCAATGAGCGCACCCTCGAAGGGGACATTGAGCGGGTCGGCGACCAATACCGCATCAGGCGGTTGCTGGGTGAGACGTGGGTTCCCGCGGACGCTGCGTTGGGCGTTTGCGCCGACCTCCGTGACGCGTACCTCTTTCTGCACCGCCGCGCCAACCTGGAAGACGCCGACGAGCGCCTGCGCCTGGCAAGCTGGTGCCACAATCACGGGTTACGCGAAGATGCCCTCGCGGAGGTCAAAGCCGCCGTTGAACTGTCGCCCAACCACAAGGAGGCCAAACGCCTGTTCCAGTGTCTGCAACAGACGCCCACAACCTCGACGCACGTCGCGGCCGCCGCCAATTCCGAATCGACGCTCGCCGCTCCACCCATTGAGGTGACCGCGAAGTCGATGAGCGAGTTCGCCACGCACATCCAGCCGATTCTGATGAACGCCTGCGCCGGTTGTCATGCCGGCGGCCAGGGCGGTTCCTTCAAGCTCGTCCGTACGTCGGAACATGGCTCGCTCGCTCCCAAGACCACGCAACAGAACCTGACCGCGGTGCTTGCCCAGATCAACCTGGAGCAGCCGAGAACCAGCCCGTTCCTGACGAAGGCTGTCGCTGTCCACGGTTCCCTGACCCACGCGCCACTTTCCGGCCGGCAGATGCCCGCGTATCACGCCATGGAGGATTGGGTCAAACTGACGTTGGCCAACCAGCCGGGCGCACACGAGCAGCCGGTGCAAACAGCTCTGGAGGCGACGGTCAAGGAGAGCAAGCCGCCCGCTCCGAAGCCGGAGAAGCCGCCGATCACGAAAGCGACCGCGCCTTCGAAAGCCGCGGAAGCAACCAGTTCCTTCTCTGAAGACCAGACGCCGAAGGACACGGAACCCGCCGATCCATTCGACCCGGTGATCTTCAACCGCCAGATGCATCCTGATCGAAAATAGCCGAAAACATGCGCAGCGAGGGAAGGGGACGCGAAGCCTACCTGTCGCGACAGGTAGGTTTTCGCGTTTCCATCCTTTAGCGTTTGATGGCTGAAAGTTGCTCAAGGGCGAGCATCAAGGCATGGGTCCCCTTGCGCCCCAAGCCCTGCGCCTGCACCGCAAGATAGAGTTGATTGGCAAGCGCCAGCCCCGGCAGCGACAGTCCCATCCGCTTTGCCTCGTCCAGCGCCACGCCCATGTCCTTGATAAAGTGCTCGACGAAGAACCCCGGCTCGAAATTACGCTCGATAATGCGCGGGCCGAGATTGTTCAGCGACCAACTCGCCGCCCCCCCTGCGCCCACCGATTGCAATACCGTCTTTAGATCGAGCCCCGCCTTGAAGCCATACAGCAACGCCTCGCACACTCCAATCATGTTGGCGGCGATGAGGATTTGATTGACCATTTTTGTGTGTTGCCCCGCCCCCGCCGGCCCTTGATGCACAATCGTTTTGCCCATGCACTCCAGGAGCGGTTTGACCGCCTCAATCGCCTCCGTGTCGCCGCCGACCATGATCGACAACCCCGCGTTCTTGGCGCCCACGTCGCCGCCCGAAACGGGCGCATCGATGCTGGCCACACCCTTGGACTTCGCCGCCTCGTGGATTTCTCGTGCCAGCAATGGTTCACTGGTGGTCATGTCCACCAGCACCATGCCGGGCCGGCTCCCCGCGAGCGCTCCCTGCGAACCCAGGAGAACCTCGCGCACGTCTTTCGGGTATCCGACAATGGCAAACACCACGTCGGATCGCTCAGCAACCTCTTTGGGCGTATCAGCCCATGACGCGCCCTCCGCCAGTAGTGGTTCGGCTTTTTCCTTGGTGCGATTGTAAACGGTGGCCCCGTAGCCCTTTGCCCGCAGATGCCCGCACATCCAGCGCCCCATGACGCCGGTGCCAATCCAGCCGACCCGCGTTTTCCCTGGTTCCACCTTTGAGATCGCCATGCCTGCCTCGCTTACTCGTGGTGACTTGTAATGCCGACCGGCGGTTATGCTACCGGACGCCCATCTTTCTGGCAAATCGCACTGAACTCCCGGATTCTCCCTTTCCTCATCTAAATACGCAGTTAGAATTCATGGGGTCTTCACACGATCTTCCCGGTGTTTTCAGCCGATGAATATTCCACGCCTTCGCTCCCCCATTGTGCTGGTGCACGGTTTGCTCGGCTTCGACCGGGTCCGATTTTGCGGTTGGACCCTCGCCAGCTATTTCCCCGGCATCGACACCGCCCTGACCGAGGCGGGCAATCGTGTTCTTGTCGCCCAGGTCAGCCCCGCGGGCAGCGTCAAGCAACGGGCAAACGATCTCAAGGCCCTCCTCGACCGCGAAGCGCCCAGCGAACCGGTCCACCTCATCGGCCACAGCATGGGTGGCCTGGATTCCCGCTACCTCATCTCTCGCCTCGGCATGGAAGATCGTGTGCTGTCGCTGACTACCCTCGGGACTCCCCACCGCGGCAGCGCGTTCGCGGATTGGGGCGTTCGCCACCTCGCTCATTTCCTTCGACCGCTCCTCGACTTTCTCGGCATCACCTACGATGCCTTTTTCGACCTCACCACCAAAAGCTGCAAGGCGTTCAACGAGCAAACCCCGGATTCGCCGAAGGTCCGCTATTTCTCGGTGGCCGGCCGGTTTCAGCCCGACTGGCTCTATCCCGAATGGCAACTCCCCCACCGTATCATCTCCGCGCGCGAAGGACCGAACGACGGCTTGGTCTCCGAAGCCTCCGCGAAATACGGCGAAGACTGCACCTACTGGGACGGCGACCACGTCAGCCTCATCAACTGGCCCGCCCCCGCCGCCAAGGCCCGCGGCATCTGGCGCGACCGCGTCGATGACTACGCCGTCCTCGTTCGCCGTCTTAAAGACGAGGGCTTCTAGTCCGCAAGACTTCCGAAGTCTCCGAGGCTTCGGAAGTCTTCTGGTTTCACCTCTCGTTCGTTACGAACCTGTTACACCTCCCCTCCCCTCGCGCGGGTAGAATTGCGCAAGTTGACGAACTGGTCGCCGGTCGTCCTGGCCCCCATTCTTTCGTCCAAGCACGCGAGGGGAGACTGCAAAATGGCGCGTAACCGATGCTTCACGATCGTGGCTGGCCTTTCCGGCCTGGCGTTGCTAACGGCGCTCGCGGGCCGAGGTTGGACTGACGAAGCTCCCAAACCCAAAGCCGCTGATCGCACGAAAAAGGTCGTCATCGAAAAACCCACTGTGGCCGTCGTTGCCGGCTCTGCCTCCGTCGCCGACGCCAAGGACGCCGCCAACCCCAAGGTGAAGCCCGGCGACGTCAAGTGGCACGCCTCTTTCGCCGACGCCTGCAAGGCGGCCGAGAAATCGAACAAGCCGGTGCTGCTCTTCCAGATGATGGGCAAACTCGACGAACAATTCTGCTGAACGAACGCCCGTCTGGCGAGAACCGTGTTGTTCTCGAACGAGCAAGTGGTCGGCTTCATCAACAACAACTTTGAACCCGCCTGGGAAAGCGTCCGCCCTGTCCCCATCGTCCGCATCGACTTCGGCAACGGCACTGTGGTGACACGCACCCTGAACGGCAACATCGCGACCTCTGTCTGCACCCGCGACGGCCTGGTCCTCGATGTGTTGCCCGGTATTTACCAACCGGATGCCTACCTCGAGCAATTGGATCAATTCCGCCTCCTCGCTCGCTACGCGAACAAGGCCATGAAACTCGGCGTACCCGTTGCTAAAGCCGGCGCCCAACAACAAGCCGCATCCGTGGAAAAACCGAAGACCCCCGAAGAACGCCGCGCGGAGGTAATCAAGAATTACCACGAGACCCAAGTGAAAGCATTGGCCGATCAAGGCGTCGCCGCCAAGTTCGTCGTCAACGCCGGCCTCTCCAAAGCGGTCATCGAGGACCCGATCAAACTCGTCCTCTCCGTGCCTCCGGACACACGGAATGCCGCGCCGGTCCCGAAACACGTAGCAAAGAAGGACGACAAAACTCCACTGGAAAAACCCGATGACGTTGCCGGTTGGAAAACGCTCGCCGAAGACACTCAGCTCAACGAGACCGTCCGCCGTAAATTGATTCACGAAATGCTTGCGAAGGAGGGCCTGGTAAAGCCCGAGAAGCTTACGAAGGCCATCTACAAAGACGTGTTGCACGCCGACCTCGACGATCCGTACCTCGGCCTCGGCGAGTCGCTCTTCGCCAGCTACCCGTTCGCCAAGGAAGACAAGAAGCATTAATGCCAGTGGGAGCAAGTTTCCAACTTGCTCGGATTTGTTCGTTCTGAGTTTCCTGGAGTCCCCAAGCATGCCGCGAGCCTGCTCCTCCCTAGCCCTACTTATGATCCTCGGCATGGGCACGCTGCCACTGCTCCAAAGCGCATCTGCCCCGGACGAGAAACCCAAATCGCAGCCGTTCCACGACCAATTGCTGGATATCGCCAAGAACTATATCAGTTACGGTCGCGTTGATGACGAGATGCGCTGGGCCCCGACCGCCTGCCGCCCGCCCACCGACCCTAAGCCGGGCGTCGCTCGCTTCAGCGAAAGCGCCGACAAGGACACGCATGGCCGCAAACTCTATTCCGTCTTCGCCAAGAACGGAACGACGTACCAAAACCTGGAAAAGGGCAAGCCCGTCGCGGTCGGCCAAGTCTTGGTTAAGGAATCCTGGGTTCCCGAGGAAGTGACCGACCCCAAGCAAAAGCAAGAAATCATCGTCCACAAATCAAAAGACAAAGGCGACAAGTCGCTGGACCGCGGCGATCATTTCCTCCCGTATGCGACTAAAGACGGCAAGACCTACCACGCCGCCAAGCAGAGCGAATTATTCATCATGTTCAAGATGGACCCCAAAACTCCGGACACGGACGAAGGCTGGGTCTACGGCACCGTCACCCCCGACGGCAAGAAAGTAACCTCCGCCGGCAAGGTCGAGTCGTGCATGAAGTGTCATCAGGACGCCTCGCATGATAGACTGTTTGGGATGCCCCAAAAGAAGTGAGATCACGAGCCCGCAGCGCAAGCAAGGGAATCGAGGCGCCTTCATGAAAACGTTGGCTTATCTGGCGTGTTTCCTCGCCCTCGGTCTGTCCGCCCCGAAAAGTTGCGCCGAGGAAAGGGCCGCCTTTTCTATTTCCTACTCGCACGCCGGCCTGGACGCGCTGACCGTCGAAAAAGGCAAGCTTCACTACGTTTGGCACACCTTGCGCAAGAATGACAAGCCCCTGCCGGACACGCAGAGTATTGACAGCTATGACCGACACCAGATTGATATCCGCCTGACGGAGAAAGAATCGGCGCGGTTTCAGGATTGGATCGACCAGCACAAGCCTTTCGACTTCAAGGACTCATATCCGTCGGCCTCCGATGGCAAATCCTACGGTGCGGCGTTCGAAAGCGGATTGACCATCTCCAAGGGCGACCGCAAGCATGGAATCAGCTGGGTCGGCGACAGCAAGACGCCCAAGGAATTGGGCGAAGCGATCAACGAACTTATTCGTCTGGCCGACGAAATTGAGAAGAGCCGACGAAAGTAAACCTCATGAGCGCCACCCGCATTGTGGTCATCGAGGACGAAGCGCCTATCCGCCGCGGCGTCGTTGATGCATTGCGCGCCTCGGGCTACGAAACCGCCGACGCCGCCGACGGCGAGCGCGGCCTCCAGGAAGCCATCCGCCTCGGCGTCGATCTCGTCTTGCTTGATTTGCTTCTGCCCCGCCGCAACGGCCTTGATGTGCTTGCGGAATTACGCAAAGTTCGGCCGACGCTCCCCGTCATCATCCTCACCGCCCGCGGCACCGAGGACGACCGCGTCCGCGGCCTCAAAATGGGCGCCGACGATTACGTCGTCAAGCCGTTCTCCGCCCGCGAATTGCTCGCCCGCATCGAAGCCGTCCTACGCCGCTCCACCGACCGCCCCACCGACGTCACGACGGCGAAACTGGGCCGCGCCAAGATCGACCTCGCCCGCCGCGAAGTCCGCTGGTCGGCCCAGGAGCGCGCGGAACTCTCGGAAACCGAGGTCGCCCTGCTCAGCTTCCTCCTTGCCCATCGCCAGCGCGCCGTCTCCCGCGACGAACTGCTCACGCGTCTGTGGGGCATCGAACCCCGCGGCCTGGAAACCCGCACCATAGACATGCACATCGCCCGCCTGCGCACCAAGCTCCGCGACCCTGCCGACGACGAATCGCCCGAAGCGATCCTTACCGTCCGCTCACTCGGTTACATGGCCGGCCCTGATTTAGTGCCGCTCGAAAGTCCCTGAGATTCGCTACGATGACTCACTGGCTTCTCCGCAAACGCTATGGTCTGCTCGCCTTCCTCGTCATCGCCGCTCTTGTCGCCGGCGGCCTTGGCTGGGCGTCCGCCGCCGCCCTGCGCCTTGAACGAGAGCAGCTCGAAGCCCGTGAGCACGTGGATTACGACGGTCAACTTCGCCTCGCCCTCTGGCGGCTCGACGCCCGCCTCGCTCCCACCCTCGCCCGCGAAGACAGCCGGCCCTACAACCATTACAGCGCCATCTCGGCGCCCGCCCTTTCCCTCGCCAAGGACGGGTCGCTGATCGCGCCCGGTTCCGTCCTTGAACCCTCGCCCCTTTTGAACGCCGAGCTTCCCGAATGGATGTTGCTCCATTTCCAAGCCGGCGACGCCTCCGGTTGGGCCTCGCCGCAGGTCCTCTCCAAAAGCCTCCGCGACCATTTGATCGACCCCAAAGTCGGCGTTGCCCTCGGCAACGTCACTCCCGGCCGCAAGGAGTTGCTTGACCTACTGGCGCAGCACTCCCCGCCGGCCGACACGCTCTTGGCCCGGGTCCGCGACAACAGCGAAAAACTGTCGGTCAAGGACGTCGCCATGCTCTTCAAGAACGAAGCCCAGGACCAAACCGCCAACTCCGCGCCCAACCAGGCTCTCGACCCTCAGCAAGCGAACCTCCGAGGGAACGACTCCAGCTACGCGTCCCGCGCGGACCAGCGCAACCGCGTTCAAAAGGAAAGCCAGAACCCCGCGGTCAAGGACGACTTCGAGTCGGCATGCAACAACATCTTCCTCAACGGCGAGAACTGGCTCCGCGCTTCGTCGCGTGGTGCGCGCAAAGGCGTTTCAGTCGAGGTCAACGTCGGCTCGCTCACGCCCTTTTGGCTCACGTCCGACGCCGGCGACGATTGGCTCCTCCTTGTCCGCATCGTCCGCATCGGTTCCAAGGAGATTTGCCAGGGCATCGTTCTCGACGGGCCGCGCGTGGAAACGCTGCTCGCCGACGAAGTGCGCGATATTTTCCCCGAGGCACGCTTGCTCCCCGTGCGCGAGGACATTCCCGCCAATCCCGAGCGCGCCATGGCCACGTTGCCGTTCCAGCTCGACCCTGGTCCACAGGCAACAATAAGCGATACCGGCATGACCCCGCTCCGCGTCGGCCTCGTCTTCGCCTGGGTGGCCGCACTAGGCGCGTTGCTCGCCGTCGGCCTCGGCGGCCGGTCCTTGATCGACTTGTCCGAACGCCGCATCCGCTTCGTCTCGGCCGTCACGCATGAATTGCGCACGCCGTTGACCACGCTCCGCCTCTACCTCGACATGCTCACCGGCGGAATGGTCAAGGACGAAGCCAAGAAAGCCGAGTACCTCCACACCCTCAACGCCGAGACCGACCGCCTCAACCGTCTGGTGGCCAACGTCCTCGATTTCTCGCGTCTGGAGAACCAACGGCCGCAACTGCACCTGTCCACCGTGAAAGTGTCCGATCTATTGCAGGGGATTCACGCCACGTGGCAAGGCCGCTGCCAGGACGCCGGCAAGGAACTGGTGGTGGAAAACGGCTTCGATCCCGACGCGATCCTCCAAACCGATGTCGAACTGGTCCAGCAAATCATCGCCAACCTGATCGACAACGCCTGCAAATACAGCCGCGACGCCGCCGACAATCGCATCCTTTCGGGAAGCTCGGCGTTCAAAAGGGGCGAGGGTTCAAGGACGGAACCGGGCGC
>Ga0207095_10271_pt1 | contig 13905 bp, 12 predicted proteins | sample Alteio_BWMinHeat_88_FD_153529 | JGI IMG/M metagenome (GOLD analysis project Ga0207095, IMG submission 153529) | Enriched cells from forest soil in Barre Woods Harvard Forest LTER site, Petersham, Massachusetts, United States -... | ecosystem: Environmental > Terrestrial > Soil > Temperate forest >... | reverse complement strand
GTGTTTTCCCTTGCGTACATCTTTTGGAAGTGCTTGAGCTCTACGTGTGAGATTTCGTGAGCCAAAACAGCAGCAAGTTCGTCGTCATTCTCAAAATACGAAAGAAGTCCTTTGGTAACATAAATGAATCCACCCGGCAGCGCAAACGCATTGGCATCTTTCATGTTGATGACCCTGAAAGAATAAGGAATTTTTCGAATCGCGTTTTGAGCTAGTTCTCCCCCAATGGTTTCTACCTTGTTTTCCCATCGGGGATCATGATACAGTCCATATTGTCGTTCTACTTCAGCCGAGAATTGGCGTCCAATGTTGATTTCTTGCTGATCGGACATCGCGTAAAGTTCCTGAGAAGCACTCAAGAACAACAAAACAAGGATGAATGTGAAAAATCGGTTTTGCATATAAAATTTATCCCACCATGCCGTGTGCTTATTGCTTATGGAACCCTCTTGTTTAGAGGGGAAGCCCCCCGACAGCTTTAGGATTCCCTTCTTCTTTTAAAGGGCTTTCAACACCGCTACCGGCGACAAGCTTCCAAATGTTTTTCTATCGGCTCCAAGCGAATGATTCACATCACGCGCACAGCAGGACGCTTTATTATCTCTTATCTTAATTATACCGTTGAACCCTCCCATGGTCAAGTGGACTAGGGGAGAATTCCATAGGCTAGCCCATCTTTGTTAAAGAAAACCCAATGCTTTCCATCGTCTGAATATCGAAGGGTTCCAAACGGAACATTCAAGATTCCTGGAATTGGCTGAAGCTGGAAATTATCTTCTTCCTTTCCATAGTACATGGTCATGAGGATGTGCTTGTAGTCTAATATCGCCAACAGAACGGTTTTTCCATCATGGGAAAGGTAATGATAAACATAGGGTTCATGGCCACCAATTGTCCATGTTTTGTTTAAAATGAAATCCTTAAGAAGTGTTTCCCGTTCCCCAGAGGAACGCTTAATTGAATACAGCACACGATTCCGGGTGGCTGCAAATCCACCAAAAGCCACCCCGAGATCCAAAACTCTTGTCCGAGTGCCATCGTACACGATCAAAGCCATTGCAGACCCCTCTTTTGATTCCGTTGGAACAATATACATCGCTTGATCCGGTGGCATAAATTCCCAATTGGATGCTGGGCCCGGAAGTATTTTTCGTATGGCTTGATCGGCCAGGACTCTTGTAAAAGCGATGGACTTGTTCCCGGGATCGGAATCGAGTCTAGCCACGACATGTTCGAGCACGTATCCATCTTTATCATAGAAATAGCCAGGAAAGAAAAACTTTCCTCCTTCCAAATAAATCAGGGGATAGGCACGAAAGCCAGCCCTGTTTGGGACCCGATGAAAAAACCGAGTCACATGTTTGGTGGCGAAATGAAGCCGATAGAAATCTGCTCCATCGTTCCCTATAATATAAAGATTTTCTCCTTTTTCATCCAAGTGGGACTGCTGAGCGCGGACGATGGGAAGATAAAGGGTCCTCATTTTCTGAAACCCCTTTGGACCAAAGTAAAACAATCGGAGTTGATGAATGAACCCCTGTTTCTTTAATTTTAGATCAGATATCGGTTCGTGACCCACGAGAAGGCTTCCGTCACTTGAGATTGTCCAGAGAAGGAAGGTTTTTGGATTGACGCCAAGCTGGACCAATTTTGCGGCCGGGATCATGGAAAAGTCTTTGGCTTGCACAACGCCGTTTAACAAGCCAAAAAACAAAAAAAGACCAACCGCCGGCAAAACAACAAAAGACCTATAGTAAATTTTCACCATTATCCCCCAAGCGATATTTCCTCATGAAACTATTTACCGAGAAAGGGATTCTTCCTTTTGCCCTTTCTCGGTAAAGTATAGATTGCTTTTGGTTGCGCTAACGATTACTGAGTATTGGTTTTCTTAACCCGATAAACCTCGGCATTTCCAACATTGGGGCACCAATCCCACATTATATGTTGGTTACCCTTCATCGTGAAGGCGCCCACATAGTCTCTGTTCTGCGTGGAGATCGCCGTGATGCCAAGGGCTTGCACTGAAACCAATTCGCCTGCATCAACACGGCCATTTTGATTCTTGTCTTGCCAAATGTAGAGTCCTGCAAGTTCTTTTCCTTCAAGAACCCCATTTCCATCGGTGTCAAAAGCTTTTAATTTTTCGAACCCATTGGCATAACCATCCGCCGTTCCAAAGAAGCAGGTCCCATCAATGGATCCATCTGCCTTTGGCTTCACCAGCAAACCATCATGCGGTCCTACCCATTCCATGACCACCGGAAATCCATTGCCAAAGAAGTCAAAGAGCATGAGGTGGTTCTTATCCACTTGTTTTGGATGAGGAAGCCATCGACCTCCAGAAGCCTCCAAACGGCCCTTTCCTTCGATATCAAGAACGATGGGGGTGTAGCCAACATCTGCCACGCCTACGACCACATTGTTTTGCACGACTTTGGTATCCGTCACAGTCTCATTAAAGTGAAGGTACCGATCCTGCACAAAATTATTGGTTGTGGTGGTCGAAGTCGTATTGGTTGTCGTCGTATCTTCAGTGATAGCCGCAGCTCCGGCATAGGTGGTAATGGTCCCCTGCGTATCGGTCTCAGAAACATTCGTGCCTGCAAGCGGCTCACCAGACACAAGCGAAAGTGCGGTCGAGTCACTTGTACTCAATGTCGTGACTGAAGTTCCCCCTGAAGTGCTGATGGTCGCGTTCCCCAACGAACTAATGTCATCAGTTTGAGTTGTCGTTGAGGTCGTCACCGTGTCAGTTTTCGAACTGGTTAAGTGAGCCTGGCCCAAGGTCGTCTTCCCGTTAGCAGTGTTCTGGGTGGTTGTTTTGTCAGACACCGTATTGCTCCCAACAACGACCCTAAAATCCTGAGAGGAAAATGAAATGCCATGGCCAAAATAGTGTTCCTGGTTCCTGCTCATCATGGCCTCGATCGCCGCAGCGCCAGCAGCACTGTCTGCGTGCTGATAAAACATTCCGTCATTGAATCCAGCCTTAGCCAGATCGGAGCTGTAATGTGTGTCCTTGAAAGTTACACCGGATCCCATTTCGGTAGCGCCGGCTCGACCATTGATCACGAAAAATCCATCATTGGCCACGATGTTGTCAGAAGTATGCAACACGTTTTCAATGTGATTGACTGAATCGATCACGTTATGATCAAGATAGGTGGTATTATTCAGTACTTGATTGTTCCCGATATTGTTGACGGTCGATGAGGCATCAGAAAGCGAAGCGGCTTGAATGGTTCCATCTCCGCTTGCATACAACCCATGGAGGTATTGCGCCGCAAGTCCCCCGGTAGCTGCATCCAGCTGTGCTGCGCTGAAATTCTGTCCTTCTGCTTGTTCGAAAGCAGCCGCGCGTAAACCAATGTCACTGTTCGCTCCAAACTTGCCGATAATTGCTTCTAGGCGGCTATTAAGAAAGTTGCGAAAAGTGGTGTTAGCGTTTGCCAATTCGCCATGGCTAAAACCAAAACTGTCAACCTTGTCTTCCGTGATTGTTCCCCTATTCACCGTGCTGTTTTTGTTGGTGCCAATTTTCCCGCTCCCTGCCCACGAGAAAACCGAGAGCGAGAGTATGAGCGCCAGCACCAGAAATTGTCGTTTCTTCATAATAGCCTGCCTTCCTTTCAAATCAAATATGAATGACTTATCTAATTCTATTATAGAAGATTCACTCCTGGAAGTTGTATATAAAATGTTAACAACCGTGAATCTTCATTTACAACTTTGTAAAAAGATCCCCGATTCTTCATGCCGTGTTATCGATGCGCGTGCAGGGCTCCAAGATCCGAGTACGAGATTGTGGCATAGAACGCCGTTAAGCCCAGCAGCTGTAATTGAGGAAAACTCCAGATGGGAAAGCCATTGGGAAACCCAACGGCATTCGTCTTATCGGCATACAATCGCTCGGAGAAATACCCGAGGGCATGGATATTCCCCTGCCCATCCGTGTAAGTCGAGCTCACAACGTCCTGATACGGCGCAATCGAAGTTCCGCTAAAATTGAATTGCCAAAAATTGCTCTTGGGAGGCTGCGTGACAAAAGGGGACACCGGTTGGCTGCGATTAGGGGGAACAAAAGGTGCCCCTTGCCAACTGTCGGCTTGTACTCCAGTGTGGTGCACCCCCATTTGATCGACGTAGTCGTACTTGTACGGCGTCCCATTCCCATACTTTCCATTCATGGCCACGTAGTCACCGTTCACATACGTATCCCGCTTATACTGAGGATCTTGAACGAGATTTCCTTCCCACTCAATTCCGTGATTAGCGGAAAGAACGGAGGCCCGCAGTTGAAGCGAATAATCCTGCAAACTAAACTTTGAATTCGCATCACTTGAACCGCCAGCAACAAAATCATTGAGAAGAACATAGTTCTGGGCCATCAAGCCAAGAGCCGCATTGGTTCCGGTAAAACCCGTGTCTCCTGAAACGGTAAGGTTCCCTTCAGAATTGGAAAACTGCCGAGTGTAAAAAACATCTTCCTTCGATGGATTCTGTTGAAAGCTTGCGAGGTTGCTTGCCCCCGGATAAGGCCACACGGTTTTCGAAGCCACCGGCTGTCCACCTTGATAAAGTTCGACCTTGGTCGGCTGCAAAATGGTGCTGGTTGAGTTAAAATTGCCCGCTGAATCAAATCGTGGAGGAGGAGCAAAAATCGTGTTGTTAAAGCCTGCGGCATCTGTAGTAACCCAAGTCGTCCCCCCATCGATGGTTCCAAAATGCCCTGGATCCAACGTTTGAACCTGTCCATTCACGTCATCAACATGGACGCCTGCCATCGTTCCGTCACTGTTGTACCACATCCCGTCTTTTAGCGTAAGACTAGGGTTGGGCAGGTTGTCAGAGGTTAAACATCCTCCCTGACAGGCATTGGGAATCCAATAGTCTTGTCCTTGGGATGACGGTCCTCCGTTCAAACTCGAAAAGCGCGCGGCTGTCGTCACTGGAAAAGCCTTATTCAAGGTTTGGTACTGAGCAACACAACTGGTATCATTCACAGAGACTGTCTGCCCATTCACGGTGACCGACGTAATCGGGTTCTTGTTGCCATCGAAAAAGGATTCCCCTTGATTGCTCACCACCGTGAGGCCAGAATTCTGTAGATTCCCGTGGACGCGGACATTGCCACCTTGAACGTAAATCACCCCATTCTGGAGTTTCGAAGGATCAAAGGTTTCACTCGCCAAAATGCCGCCGGAGTAATACCCGATTTGCTTAATCGTGACTTTCCCCGGGTTGCTCGTGTCATTTAAGTTGATGTCCACCACCGCGTACCCAGGCTTTTGTGCTGTGGAAAGATCCGGGGGAACCTCGATGGCATGCGGAGTACCCCCTGGAGTTCCAGCCCCAACATCTTGTGAACTCGCGACAAAGATTGTCTTGATTCCCTGGCCACAGGCACTCGAATCGGTAGCGGCTAAAGCGAAATCTTTGCTCATCACATCGGCGGCATTGGTTGGGCTACCTTGGCCAGCATTGACATTGACAGGGCCAAACGGATTCCCTGAAGGGAGCGGAACGGCTGGCACCGATGTTCCCTGGCCGTTCCCTTGAATTTGTCGACCCGTTAATACCCCTTGATTGTCTCCTGATCCAGAAACATTGATGGCCCCATACGCCATAACAATATTCTTCAACTCAGGAGAATCCGACGGGAATCCCAATGCATCAGAAGTGAAGATTTGGAAATTTCCGTTTTGATCGGCCCCATACGGGCTTTGAACTGGTTGAATCGACCGATCGCACGTCGAGCAGCCAGTTTGACCCAGAGAGACTTCAGCACCATTGGCCACATACCCGTTGCCAAGATAAGAAGCCAAATCGGTTCCACCCGTCACACTCGGGTACTTATTCCCCGGGATATCCCAACAACTCCAACACTGATAAAATGCAGTAAAGAGTCCAAGTGTCCGTCGACCGCTCCAATGAATCTGTCGTGATGCATACGTAACCTTTGGAGGGTCCCCTGAATCGGTGACTTGGGAAGTCACGTCAACCGCAATGCTCGAGAGTGCGTAAGGGTTGATCGCTCTTCCCACTGGCTGACAAAGCTCTCCTCCGGGAATCAAGTTGTTAAAATAGAAAACATGAAGAATGCCCTTGATGTGAGCCACTTTATGTTCCGCCGAAGAGACTAGAATCGGGCTGTTGATGGTGAAATCATAGTCGTTTTCGTAGAGCCCACCTCCACCCGGGGCAGGGCTAAGCCACTGACCGTTGGAAGAGGGCCCAATCGTAAAATCATTTCCAGCCCAAGCAATCTTGGGGACTGTTCCACAAATCGTTCCGCCTCCGCCGCTTACAAGAACAGCATCACTCCAATGACCTGTCACGTCTCCCAAATAATTAACCAGGTAGTTAAGCCCCATGTTCGCCCCTTCAAGGGCAAGTTTCGAATCTTTGTAATCCCCCACCGTTTTACTCTTGTTGATCTGATCCGCAATAAAATACGTCCCTAATGAAAAAACGATCAAGGTGACATAAAGCGCCATAATCAATGCAGCCCCGCGATGCTTTAAAAGATACTTTTTGCTCAAGGAGAACCCCCTTCGATCTTCACTTGTGAAGATAGCGTCGCTGAAAGGGCTGGCAATCCAACACCTTGTGAATTGCTTAGCGATGATTGCCTGAGCACCGCCGAAACGCTGAAGAGCTTGAAATCATAATTCATGTTGGTGTTTTGAGCTTCGGTCACGGAAAGAAGTGGATGAGAAACCATAAACCACATTTGATCCTTGGCATTACCGAGGGAAACGATCGGAATTCCATTCCCATCCCCTTCGTTCGAATTCGATAAAGCAAAATAGGCATCGTCACGTACCCAACCGTTTGCGGTTCCGTTCACCCCGCGGATTGTTCCCCCTACCACCACCGGAAAAGTATATCGAAGAAGTTGGGATGGAGCCGGTCCACTGGGGGGTCTTACCTGATACATGACCCAAACATAGTTGGCGGGATCCAAAGGATAATTAGGATTTCCAACCCCGATCGTTTGTTGAATGAGTTCCGAAAAAACGAGAAATCCTGGTATTGTTCCGCCACAAGGGGGCTTTCCAGTCTCATCTCGGCACGGTGCAGGAACCGCGATGGAAGCGTTCAGTGCACTGGCGGTTCCGGTAACACAGCCCGAGGCTACATTGCACCCAACGGCCGCTGCCTCATTGTTTCCAAACACCTGACCTCCTGGCCCCGGCAAAATCACAGAAGGAATGTCAGTAGATGTGGGCGATGGGACGGAAGTAGCCTGCCGTAGCTCTGTTTGAATCCGATCTAAGCCGATGCGTGCTTTTTCTCGAGTTTCAGCTGAAACGTGTCCACGATCCGAAGCAAAAATTCCTGATTGAAAAAGGGAAAAGAAGATCAGAATAACCACAAGCAGAAGTGCCCCTGCAACGAGCCCCTCAATCAACGAAAATCCCCGAACGGTTCTAACGATCATAGGTTGCAAAGCCTCTCACCGTGATCAATCGGGGAACCAAAACCCCCTGGCTATTGTCAGTCCAAGCTAAATTCACGGTAATCTGAGCCAGCGGATTGTAACCAGCTAGCGTTGGAGCTCCTCCATTTAAGAAAACAACTTGAATTCCAGGTTGGTTGCTTGAAGCCCTAGGAAGTGTGTAATGATATTGCGCTTCGATGGCTGGGTTGTTGGCCACAAATTGCGCGAGAGCATGGGGAGCCCAACAACCGGGAGCCGTGCCGCAATCCCCTCCTGCCGATGTCCAACTCCTTAAGTTTTCGAGTGAGTCTCCTGTGTTGAGATCTCCAGGTCCTACGGAAAACGGTTTCGATATGATCTCTTGCAAAATCGCATCTGCCAAATCCACCGCCTGATTTTGGCGGTATGTCTTGAGATTCAAGTGATAGCCACTCGGAAAAACCATCGCAAACGAAGCAATGATCACCATGAAGAGAACCATGGCGAACAAGATTTCCAAAAACGAAAAGCCACGATTTTTTGATTTTACCATTCTTCTTCCTCTTCTTCTTGCAGTTGCCTTTGCCGCAAATCGACAAGAACCACCATCACTCCAGCAAGGAGCAGCAAGGTCAATCCCCCAAGGATAAAGTAGCCCCTCTTGACGCGCCGAGTTCCAAGAGCAGGAGCCGGGCGAGCATGGTTTTCTGAAAAGGAATACGATTCTTCCTTATTTGAACCTTTGTTGGGTTCCACCACATTAGGCAAATTTTGCTCGGAGTTTCCAGTTTCTCCGGAGGTTTGTGGAGACTCAAAAATGAAGTGGGACTTCATCCCTTCCGGTTTTTTCCCCACTCCTCCCCAGGCTGGAGCCCCAAAAACAAGAAAAGAGCACAAAACCAAAATCTTCACCCACTTGTGCTTCATATTATCATTATAAGGCATTTATCCTCACAAAATCAACGATTTAACCTGGCATATACAAATTTTAACTAAGAATTAACAACTCATTTACAATTTCTTAACAAATTCCCCTGGTTTTCCTTTTTCGCACTCGATCAATGCTTCACAGGAAATCGGGTGAAGAAAAAGAATTTTCGGGGGTGCTCTCCATTGTTATCCCTACCTACAACGAGCGGGAAAATCTTCCGATACTTGTCCAGAAAATCGTTGCTTCACTGGGCTCCATTCCCCATGAAGTGATTGTGGTAGATGATAACTCTCCCGATGGAACGGGGGACGTTGCGGAATCTCTTGGAAGTCAATTCCCAATCACCGTGGTACGCCGCCCAGGTAAGCTTGGCCTTGCATCAGCGGTCATCTGCGGCTTTCTAAAAGCCAAGGGAGAAAACTTTTGCGTCATGGACGCCGATCTCAGTCACGATCCAGGAATTCTTCCTCCCATGGTTGCCGCTTTAAATTCTGGGTTCGATCTGGTCATTGGAAGCCGCTACGTTCCTGGCGGCGGGATGAAAGGGTGGCCCAAGTTTCGCGAATGGGGCTCCCGAATCGCCATTTCTCTCGCTCGTCCCATTACGCCAGTGCGGGATGCAACCTCGGGCTATTTTGCTCTGAAGCGATCCATTCTCGAGAATGTCCATCTTGATCCGCTCGGTTTCAAAATCGGACTTGAAATCTTTGTAAAAGGAAATTACCAACGTTTCAAGGAGATCCCTTACATTTTTACCGATCGACAAGCGGGGAAAAGCAAGCTCAATCAAAAAGAAGTATCCAACTACCTCAGGCACTTGTTTCGTTTGTATCGCTGGCGTTTTTTAGGAGGTTCGAGCCACAAAAACAACGCCCACCATAATGAAAAAAACACCCAGCCAGCGAATTAAGGGGACTGGTTCTTTGAATATCCAGGCGGAAAAAAGCAACACCAGAGGGTAAGTTAAGCTAATCATCGGATAAACATAACTTAATGCTTCTTGGGTCAACACCTTGAGAAAAACGGCCGTGCTGCAAGCATAACAAGAAAGACCAAGAGCAATGTAAGGAGTCAAGAAAAAACGAATGATTGATAAATCAAAACTCACTTTTGCCCCTTGGGTACCTGCTTTAAAACAAAGCTGCCCAATCGTCCCAAGAACAACAGCGATGAGGATTAATCCGATTGATGACATGCTGCGGTCTTTCATTCCACTTCCCCGGATGGAACACCTCTGATGGAATTTAGAACCGCGATTGGATATGACAAACACCCCTTAAAAAAGGGGATCCCTTTCGTTTTGGGGGGAGTTAGGATTCCCCATGGCAAAGGGCTTTCCGGTCATTCCGACGGGGATGTTCTCCTTCATGCCTTGGTCGACGCCCTTCTTGGAGGAGCTGCTCTTGGAGACATTGGTGGTTTCTTCCCCGATACGGATGCTCGGTGGAAAGGGGCAAACAGCCAGATCTTTCTCAAAAAAGCATGCACTCTTCTTGAAAAGAAAAAGATTTCTATAACTTTTGTCGACATCATTGTTTTGGCTGAGAAGCCAAAATTGTCTCCTGTCTTTGAATCGATTCGGGCAAATCTGGCCCTACTGCTTCACCTTCCTTCGACTCGAATCTCCCTCAAGGCCAAAACAGGCGAAAAAATGGGGGACATCGGAAAAGAAAGAGCTGTGGCGGTCTTTGCCGCCGTAACGCTCAAAATCGAAGGAAAACGCAAGTGAAGTGTCCCAGAGGATCAGAGGAGTAGGCCTGGTTTAGCGAGAACTTTGGGGGCATGGGCCCTGGGAATCATTGTCTCTTCTGCGGTATAGCCAAGAAAGAGATACCCAGCACCATTCTTTATGAGGATTCTGAATTGGTTGCCTTTAATGATGTGAGTCCAAAGGCCCCGGTTCATGTGTTGATCATCCCAAAGAAGCATATGGACGATCACCTGGAACTTCATGAGCAAGATTGTGCTTTGATGGGTAAGGCGCACCTATTAGCGAATCGCCTTGCCAAAGACTTGAAAATTGACCGTGACGGCTTCCGCTTGGTTGTGAACTGCCGACAAAGGGGAGGGCAAACCGTCAATCATTTGCATATGCACGTCATGGGTGGAAGGGACTTTCATTGGCCACCAGGCTAGCTGAAAAGACTTCTTCTCTCGAAAAACGAAGGGAGGGTAGACCACAATGGAAATCCGACTTGGAAAGGACGAGTCCCTCGATCAAGCCCTCAAACGCTTTCGCCGACAATGCCAAAAACATGGAATTACTGCTGAGATGAAAAAGCGAGAATTTTATGAGAAGCCGAGTGAACGGCGGAAGAAAAAAGAGCAAAAATGGCGCAAGAAGAAAGGGACTTGATCGAAGCTTTCATCTACAAGTGTTCAGTAACCAGGGAATCCATCTCTGGTGGCTGAACACACGTAGCTGAAGCCAAATCCATGAAGCTCTTTTTTGGAAGACACTATCGTAACCTCAAAGCATACTGGGAAAAGTATTCTGCTTTTCGCTACACGATTTATTTGATCATCAATTTCTCTTTGCTCACCCTCATCTTGTCTGCCATTATCCCGAACCCATTCCGTCCGGAACTCGGTAAGCAAAGTCCTCGAGACATCATTGCGCAAAAAGATGTCACGGTCGAAGATAAGGCCGCCACCGAAGAAGCTCGCCAGAAAGAAGAATACCAAATACCCCTGACTTACACGGTTGACCCGCGAAAAACACACCAATCCCTTGAGGAGCTTCGTCAGGTTTTCGACGAAGTTCACCAAGTGATTACCCAACGCATCCCTGGCGATCGAATGTTGCGCGTTTTACATGAAGCCATCCCTTTCCCCATCTCCGAGAGAACGCTCTTGACTCTTCTTAATGTTTCCTCCTCTGCTCGAAGTTTGATCCAAACCCAAAGTGACTACATTTTGCAAAAGGTCATGAAGAAGGGGGTTAAGGAAAACGAAATTCCCCAGGCGCGCATTGCCATTGAGCAAGAAGCCAAGCGCCAGCCTTGGCCAGGCGAATATGCAGACGCCATCACCGAACTTGCCCAAGAAGCGTTAAAGCCAAACGAGTTTCCTGATTGGGAAAGCATCGATAAAAAACGGGCGAACATTGAAAAGAAATATCGTGAGGAGCCGATTACACGACGCATTGAAAAAGGAACCGTCGTGGTCACCAAGGGAGAAGTCATTACCGAGGAAAAAATGGCTATCTTAAAAGAACTGGGTTATTTTTCTTCGTCCCCCACGGTTTTCACGGTGCTTGGGATGTCAATTCTTAGCTTGCTCTTTTTGGGCTTGTCCATCTTTTATTTACTCCACTACCATCCGGACGTTTTAAGGGAAGAAAAGCATCTTCTCCTTTTTGCGCTCATTCTTTCGATCACGCTTCTCTTTTCCAAAATCTTAATTTTCTTGGTCTCGAGCTCGGGCTACTCTGGATCGGGCTATTTGGCTCCTATTGCCATGGCCAGCATCTTGATCGCGATTCTCTTTGATGGACGTCTCAGCCTTTTTGCCACGGCCATTCTAAGCTTGATGATTGGCCTTTTAACCAATGAGATTCGGGATGTGGCCGTGGCTTTTGTTGGAGGCTGTGTGGCGATCTTTAGCGTGGCACGCGTCACGAATCGCTTTCATTTAACCAGTGCGGGTTTTCTCGTGGCTACCGCCAATATTGCCACCATTCTTTGCTTTTCACTGCTTGGAGATGAATCTTTTTCACAATTTTCTTTGAACGCGCTTCTCGGTGGTGCTATTGGAGTTCTCAGCGTCATCCTGAGCATAGGACTGCTCCCTTTCTTAGAGCACTTTTCTGGAGTCACCACTCAATTTCGCCTTCTTGAATTAGCTCATCCGAGTGTCCCTTTGTTGCGAAATTTTCTGGTCGAGTGCCCTGGCAGCTATCATCACAGCATCCTTGTCGCCAACCTGGCTGAGAATGCCGCGCAAGCGGTAAAAGCCAATGCTCTTCTTGTTCGGGTAGGGGCCTATTATCATGACATTGGGAAAATGCGACGACCTTATTTCTTCATCGAAAACCAAATGGGAGGAGAGAACCCTCACGACAAACTTAATCCCAATCTGAGCACCCTCATCGTCACAGCCCATACCAAGGATGGACTCGAATTGGCCAAGGAGCATAAACTCCCTAAAGAAATTCAAGACATCATTTCCCAGCACCATGGGACGCGTCCTGTCAATTACTTCTATCACCAAGCCGTGATGAAAGAAGGGGCAGAACGGGTCAACCAGGACGATTTCCGACACGAAGGGCCAAAGCCTCAATCGAAAGAAGCAGCGATTCTCATGCTGGCCGACGCGGCGGAAGCCGCTACGCGCTCTCTCGCAAAGCCGACCCCATCCAAGATTGAACAAACGGTTCGCGAGGTCATTCGATCCACCATGTTGGATGGCCAACTTGACGAGTGTAACCTGAGTTTTAAAGAACTCAATATCCTCATCGCGACGTTCATTCGACTCCTCACGGGGATGTATCACCATCGAATTGAATATCCGGACATGTCTAAACTTGGAAATCCGGAGAAACAAAATCAACGCAAGGGCCAAATCCTTCGATTTGGGAGTTCTTGAGGAGTCGGGATTGACAACAAACTACGCTCCAGTCCTTGTCCGATCCAATCAAAAAGTACTCGCCGTCCAAGCTTCGTGGGTTCGCTCGATTGTCTTGGCAGTCCTCGATGAAGAAAACCAAAAGGGAGAATTGAGCATTCTCTTCGTCGATGACCAAGAAATGGCTCTCCTGAACTCGACCTACCGAAAAAGGAAAGGGGCCACCGATGTTTTGGCCTTTCCAGCCGATTTTCCCGGGGCCGTTGTACCGATCCTAGGCGATCTCGTCATTTCAACACCAACCGCAATTCGGCAAGCCGCAGCCCACAGCCACACACCCCTCCATGAGATTTCATTTTTGTTGATTCATGGAACCCTTCACTTGCTTGGGTATGATCACCATACAAGCTCTGATCGAAAGAAGATGTTTAAAAAGCAAGCGATGCTTTTCGAAAGGGTTTGGGGGAACCATCAGCGTGCAGGTAAAACTGGATAAGCCTCCCCTTAGGGGCCGCTCATTTTATGAAAGTGCTAACAATGCCATTGTTGGCATTATCCTGAGCTTCAAGACTGAGCAAAACCTCCGAATTCATTTTCTGGCCGCCATCTTGGTTCTTCTAGCCGGGTTACGCCTCGGAATCACTCGGATCGAGCTGGTGGTTTTGCTACTGGCGATTACTTTTGTGATCATGGCCGAAATGCTAAACACCACCGTCGAGATTCTCACCAATGCTTTTGTGAACGAAGAAAATCACCATGCACGATTAGCAAAGGATGTGGCAGCTGGAAGTGTCCTCGTTGCCTCCGTGGGAGCAGCCTGCATTGGCTACATCATCTTTTTTGATAAGGTGGTTCACCTGAGCCCACAGATTTTTCAGAAAGTTAAATCAGTCCCTCTCCATGTAGCTGTCGTTAGCTTGATCCTGGTCATGATAGTCACCATCATACTAAAAACGTTTTTTCCTCACGGAACACCACTCCG
>Ga0207095_10270_pt1 | contig 13910 bp, 15 predicted proteins | sample Alteio_BWMinHeat_88_FD_153529 | JGI IMG/M metagenome (GOLD analysis project Ga0207095, IMG submission 153529) | Enriched cells from forest soil in Barre Woods Harvard Forest LTER site, Petersham, Massachusetts, United States -... | ecosystem: Environmental > Terrestrial > Soil > Temperate forest >... | reverse complement strand
CTTGGCGGAAGCAGGAATTCCGATCATGGTGTCGTTATATTCCCAAAAGACGCAGCCTTCGATAATCACTGCCTTCTTTGCCAGTGACGTAGCGATCAGCCAGTTTTCAGTAACCGCCCAAGGATCGACTACGGCTGTCACTACACGTGTTCTTGCGCAAACAGGTGTCACGTCAACCGGCCCGACATTGACAGTAGACGGCAGATTAAGGGACGGCCAGATATTCCTTCTGCCAACTGCAAAGCTGCTCACAAACACGGTTTACAACGTATTGTTTTCCGGGGCAGTCAGGGGCATTCCTGTAACGAAGAGTTGGTCATTTACAACTGGGCCGGTTTGATTGACTACACATCAAGGAGAGACGTATGGGCAGCTCGACAAGTTATTTCGGCATATATATTACGATCGCAGTGATTGTATTTTTGGGATACAAGCGGTACGTCAAGCGAGGCTCGAAGAATCAACTGAAGGATGCTGTTGATCGTTTTAAACGAAATCAATAGAGAACGACGTGTTGCGCATATTATTCAATTGGGTTTTGTTGGCACTGTTTTTAATTGTTCTGGTCAACGTGCCGCTTCACTATTCGCAAATCTCACATACCACATGGTTTTCATGGCTGGTGTTCGGTGCATTCGTCTGGGCGATCTGGTTTTACTTCAAAAGCCGCAAGGGTGAGAAGGAATACACACGGCATATCGCGAGCGCAATTCAGGAGGTATCAAACGTCAATGAAGGCAGCTGCATTGAGATATGCCGCACCACGGCGGTCGCGCTAAATTATGCAGAGCAAGCGGTTTATATCATCAATGGCGACTGCATTAAAAAACTACGGTTCGGCCAAGATATATTGAGCTGGGAATTTATACCTTTCGAAAACAGCAGCGCGCAGCGTCTGAGTGGCGTCATGGCGGGTACCCAACTGGTTACCCGTCCTGGGCAAAGCGAAACGATGGATTTGGCGAGTGGTGGGGCAATGGCAAGCGCAGCAGCCTTCGCCTTGATCGGCGACGCGCTGGGCAAAATGCCGGGTCAAGGTGTGCTGGAATTCAGTGTGAACGACGCAACCGTGCCATCAGTTTGGGTATATATAGAGAACCTAAATTATTTAAAACGCCTCCAGCATTTTTTTGATTATTGTAATCACACACGTCATAGATAATCGATATAGGATTATCGAAAATTTAATCGCGCTCACAATCCATCGATCATATGTATAACTCGGACTCGGAATCAAACCGCAAACTTACATCCACGCGGCCCATCGACATCTCTTACCCGTATCAGCAAAATATCGATGGGAGGGCATACCGAATATCTCTTCGGACACTGGCAGAACTCGACGCGTTTTGGCGAGACAACCAATATCGATTTCAATATGCTGCTACGGCGTCGGCAATGGAAGCAGGCAATTCATTCATGCTGCAACATGATTGGTTTTTTTCGGACTCTATTCCGTGCCTGATGAAATCGGTAATGCGCTGGGATGAGATTGGGAGTAAGGCAATATGGCATAGCTGGAACACGAGAGAAGCCAACGGTTGTGAAGACAATTTTTTCGTGTCAAATGAGGATGGTAAAGAAAAATGTGCTCGGCACTATAACGCAATTAATGAAGCAGGAGTTTGGCAACTTGTGAACCTTCCACTGAAAATGCGTCATTCAGATTTTTTGAGTTCATTCGCAAGTGAAATTGTTGATCCATTGCTTCCTATCCAAACCGTACAAAATCTATTGTTAACTGAGGCATTTAATAATTGGAGCATGGAGGGGGAAAGTGAGCTGGAATTTTTTGATTCCAAACAACTCAACGAATTTCTCAGCTGCGGGAAATCGACTGCCGCGTATGAATGCAGTGACAAAAAACCTCATCGATACTGCGCATATGTTTCATGTGATTAGATGTTTAAATATTTTCGTATTTTGCTGCGGCGTATATCGCGACAATAAGTGAAATACTCATTTGTTTTATAAAAGGGCATCCGTCGGATGCCCTTTTTTATTGGCGTTACATCATAGCCTTTTCGGATTGGAATTTTTTATAACAAGGAAAGTAAGAAACACCCTAAGTCATTGATTCCATTGAGTAAAATCACATTGCTCTGTACAATCCATGTCCGCAGGGAACATAGTGACCCGTCCGTACGACCATAAAAAAATATCTGCGAAAGGAAGACCGCATATGGATTAACTAAAAATATTGAGATGGAAAAAATAAACGACCGGCGTCGGCAAACGCAAGTCGTTGGGGGAGATACCATTCCAGAACAAATGGTACTTTAAAACTTCAAACGCGACTTGTCAAGTCCGCATTGAGGTAGGGCGCATTCGTCCATTCCCTCCCCCAGAAAACCAATTTATCGCATGCATGTATGCAATGAGTGCGTTCGCTCATCTCATCGGCATATCAAGTAAAAAAAGGGAAATCTAAAATGCGCACAAAACGTGAAATTCTGAGGCTGTACCTTGTGCACTCGATGTCGTATCGAGTAATCGGCAGGATGTTTGATATATCCCATAACACCGTCGGCGATTTAATTCGGGCGGCAAAAAGAGTTGAATTGAAATGGGAAGAAATCCAAACATTGGATGACACTGAACTCGCGAACAGGCTGTATCCGTCGCAAAGCACACAGCGAAATATTGCGATACCTATGCCTGACTACGTCGGAGTTCATCAGGAAATGCAGCAACGAAATATGACGCTTGCATTGCTCTGGGAAGAGTACCGACTCAAAACGCAAAATGGATATGGATACAGCCAATTTTGTCATTACTATCGACAGCACCTTCGTACGCTGAGCATTTCGATGCGCCAAGTACACTGTGCCGGTGAAAAAATGTTTGTTGATTACTCTGGTAAGCGGCCTGTGCTTACCGACCCTGCGACCGGCGAGAAAAAAGCAGTTGAGCTGTTCGTCTCGGTATTGGGGGCATCTAATTTTACATATTGCGAAGCGACCCTTAGCCAATCGATACCCGACTGGCTGGCGAGCAATCGCAGAGCATTGCGATACTTTGGTGGTGTGCCCGAAATAATTGTGCCAGACAATCTCAAATCGGCAGTCACTAAACCGGATCGATATGAACCCGAAATTCAGATTCATTATCAACAATTTGCTGCTCACTATGCGACCGCTATTGTGCCAGCAAGAGTACGCCGTCCAAAGGACAAGCCGAAGGTCGAGGGAGCTGTATTGCTTGTACAAAGATGGATACTGCTTCGCCTTCGCCATCTGATATTTTTCACGCTCGCTGATTTAAACAGAGCGATTCATGCATTACTTGAAGACTTCAACAATCGGCCCTTCAAAAAATTGCCGGGATGTAGACGTAGTCGGTATGAAGAAATCGACAGGCCTGCGCTTAAGCCATTGCCGATGCAGGATTATGAATATGCAAAGATCAAGCGAGTGCTTGTAGGGCCTGACTATCATATAGAACATCTCAGACATTTCTACAGCGTGCCATATACCCTAATACGCAGACAAATTGAACTGCGTATCACAGCAGACACAATCGAAATCCTATTCAAAGGAAAACGCGTCGCCAGCCATATGCTGAGTAACGTCCCGGAAGGAAAGACCACTTCGATTGAACATATGCCACCGAGCCATATCCACTACCAGAGCTGGACATCGGACAGCGTAAGTGAATGGGGGCGGCGTGTCGGTGAAGGTGCAGCGGCATTTATTCACTATCAATTGGTGGAGCGCGGGCAACCACATGTGGGACTTCGAACGTGTGTTGGACTCATTCACCTAAACAAAAAATTCTCGCTTGAGCGCATCGAGCGAGCATGTCAGCGTGCGAAAGCGATTAATGCCATGACGTTGAAATCTGTGAAGTCGATTCTACAGAGCGGAACGGATACGCGTCCGCTTCCTGTGCCCGACGTAGGCGTCGTTAATTCTGCCGCACTTCGTCATGTAAATGTACGCGGCCCGACTTACTACAACTGACCGAGAATTTTATTCTTGCAATCAATAACATTTTTGAAAACAATAAGGAAATAATTATGATGATAAATCACACCATTGAACTGATGCATTCACTTCGACTAGGCGGCATGGCAAGGGCTCTGGAACATCAATTATCATTTGCAAAATCCGATGACCAGTCGTTCGCAGAAAGAATATCGTTTCTAGTTGAGAGCGAACGGACGTCGCGAGAGAGTAAGAAAATTGCACGGCTCTTACAAGCGGCCAAGCTCAAACACAACGCCATTTTGGAGGATGCAATTTATACGAGTAGACCGGGAATGGAGAAGGCGGTAATCGCGTCCCTTGCACAATGCGATTGGATTAAACAGCATCACAACCTAACGATTACCGGCCCCACCGGCTGCGGAAAAACATGGCTAGCCTGTGCATTTGCTCAGCAAGCCTGTCGCAATTTAATGTCTGCATATTATGTATGGGTTCCGACTTTACTGAAAGACTTGGAGATCGGCCATGCAGATGGTAGCTTCCGGAAAAAGTTAAATCAACTATCTAAAGTTGAGTTGCTGGTGCTAGACGATTTCGGAATCAAACAGCTTTCTGCCGCAGCGAGTCACGATTTGCTGGAAGTGATTGATGCACGGGCGGATACAAAATCTACCCTGATCACGAGCCAATATCCCATCAACAAATGGCATTCGCTGATAGGCGACGAGACAATCGCGGATGCAATCCTAGATCGCGTCGTGCACAACGCGCACAGGATAACTCTGTCAGGCGCATCAATGAGAAAAACTAAGAAAGCTATCTAGTGCGTGAAGCCTTTACTAAAAATCCCCCATGCATGGGGATTTTTAGTCGAGTTATATGAATTTCTCTGAGAAAATGAGATTGGCGGAAACGCCCTTCGATATCTTCACCTTATGTAGTGCGTTGCACCATAACTATCCACAGGTGTTGCATTGATATTAAAAATTTCGCCCATATATGCTCCGACAGGGAATTTACGGAGAGGGCGCGATGGAACCAGAAGACCGTCTTAAAACTTATATCGCAATGGGCGAAGTCTCACGCAAGTGGGTTTCGGTAATGGACACAAAGGCAGCGTTCCTCTCTGCGCTGAATGGCGCATTGTTAGGATTTATCTGGACGGGCGCAAAATTCGTCGAAGCGGAAGACTGGCCCAAATGGCTGGCGCTGGGTGCGTCGCTTTGTTCACTAATCTCTCTCCTTTCGGCACTCTGGACAGTAATACCCAGAGGATCGCTATCTAAAACGTTTTGCCGACATTCTCGCTATGCCAACGGCTTCAAGGCCATATCCTTTTATGGATATGTCGCGTCGCACTATCCACAAGGTGAGGAGAGCACCTTCTTTAAAGATGTTGACGCAATGGATGAGGCGACATTGGCGCGCGAGGCTTTAGAACAGCATTACACGATTAGCCATAGCATTCAAAAGAAATCAGATTGGGTCACCCTCTCTGGATGGCTGCTTATGGCTGCATTGATACTGACGGGCGCTGCCCTTATTGCAAAGGTAATGAGCTAATGGAATCGAATCATCAAACCTACAGTCATATTGATAGCAGCGAACGGATCAAAGATATTCTGGATAGCGCAGAAACATTTGAAGAAGTTAATGAGATTCCCACTAGGAACAGGCTGACCTATTCGAACGGATTTTATGTCAATTGTTCAGCTCTATTCGTTGATATCCGTGGCAGCTCTCAGCTCCCGGCGAAGCACAGTCGCCCCGTACTCGGGAAAATCTATCGCGCGTTTCTTTCAGAATGTGTATCGGTCATCAATAGCAATCTGAATTGCCGAGAAATTTTTATCAATGGAGATTGTGTCAGCGGGATTTTGAATACCCCATACAAGGAAGATATCAATGCAGCGTTTTATACCGCTGCCACGTTGAATTCAATGCTACATATTCTCAACTGGAAGCTACAGCAAAAGGGATACACACCAATCTCGTGTGGAATTGGCATAGCCTACGGACGAGCATTGATGTTAAAAGCTGGCTACAAGGGTTCCACGATCAATGATGTTATTTGGATGGGAGATGTTGTGAACGAAGCTTCCAATCTTTGTCATCAAGGAAATAAAGGAAGCCGAATGGGACTACAAGTTTCGACTACAGTACAGAATAATTTGAACGATCATTACAAAGGTCTGCTGTCTCCAGTTCATCTCTACATGCCTTCAGGAATAGATCAATATGAAGGGTCGGTAATCAATCTGGCGATGGAAAAATGGCTTCAGGAACAAAAAGAAAACGCATCAAAACTTGTTAATGTCGCGGAGTTTCTACGTGCCATGAACTCCACAAATTATGGCCGATAGACTTCAATGCGCATATTAAGAATTCTTTTTATTTTAACCGCGTTCACATGGGGGATTGTCGCCCAATCACAACCAGCTTCTCATACCAACAATGAGTGGCCGCATGCACAACAGCCAGAAAGCGCGAGAGGAATCGCCAACGCGGTGCTTCCAATTCCTCAAACCATACAAATAATATCCGGCATACATAACGATATCGCCGATAAAAAACATGATGAAAGTGAGCCCCGCAGATTCTCTTGTCAATGGTGGCTGAATTGGGTCTATAAATTCATCGACGATCCGATCGTTTTGTTCACTTTTGTTTTGGCTATTTCCACCATATTTCTTTGGCGAGATACTAGGGGATTGAGGCTTATGGCTAATCAACAATCTACCGATATGAAGGAATCCCTTAATATCGCTAAGGCCGCTGCCGATACCGCTAAAAGAACTGTGGACGCTATGGAAGCGACCGCCGAGCTGCAATTAAGAGCGTATGTTTTCGTTGAGGCAGATGCTATTCGCAGTGTTGAAGATGGAAAAATCCCGGCTTCTACAACCCTAATTAAAAATACTGGACTTACTCCGGCTTACGACGTAAAGCATTGGGGGGGAATTAGTATCGTAAAAAATGGTGATGAGCCTCCCGATTTCTCTGATGCGGAAAATGAATTCGAGGGGCCAGTTCAAATTGCGCCAAATGGTGAGCTTATAGTGAATAATATTTACGATAAAAAATTGACGGAGTCTGATATTAAAAATCTCAAGTCGAAAGAATGTGTCATCTACGTATATGGACGCATTACTTATACAGATATTTTTAATAAACCTCACTGGACTACATATAGAACTACCCAAGATGGTGATGTGAGAAGCCCGATCGGGGGCCATTTCCTTACCATTTGCGAGAGAGGAAATTCCTGCGATCGAGAATAAAAAACGGCCTGAAATAATCAACCTGCCACTTTTCGATGTGATCGCTTTTTATCCTCAAGCTTCTCGCTCACAGTCGCGTTTTCGTTTGATTGGTCAGTTCGGAACGGAGCAGTGGTCAGTAAACAATGGATTGATTGGTCAGTTTGGAGCGGAATGGGTGGTCAGTTTGACCGGAATACTCAGGATTTGGCCACCGATGAAGGCGCTTACACGCCATGCATCTCCTTGATATTGCACTCGATTATTAACGGCCAGATTCGATGTGATTGCCATGTTTTACTCCTTACGAGGAAGAAAAACGGCAGTCGAATTCGTCATGAATTTATACATGTCGACCTGCAATATACGGTTCCAAATTAGGTGAAAAAGAACGGGGCGAATTAAAGCTGGATAACCGTTAATTGCTTTTACGATTTCTTCGATAGTGGGGGCGTCCGTTGCACGTTCGATGAGTAATGGTCCATATTCTTCGAGGAATCGTGGCTGGTAGCGATATCCGCTTAGCCAGCGAAGATTTGCTAGTAGTGCCGGATCAAGTTCGCATCGCGTGGTATATGCCCAACCCAACTCGTTTGCTGCGGCTGCGCAGGCCTTAAACGCACGCATATTCCGTTCAGTAGTTAAATATCGTTGCGGCTTGACATTGATGATCTCATTCGAGCCATTGTCGTATTGAATAAAATAATCTGGGGTATGTCTGAATCGCTTCTTTTCGAGCTTGTAATGCATGACGCATGGCTGTGCAACCACGCATTTAATGGATTTGTTGAAATCGAGCTGAAGTAATATCGTGCCTTCGAGCCGGCTCTCATATGAAATGAGGCGGTTTAGGCTGGAAAAAAACAAATACCCCGGGAAATGTTTTTGCCCCTTGTATGAAGGAGGTAAACGCACAGGAGCAATTTCGTTACTTAAAGCAACGCCACGGAACGCACGCGGAGTTTGCTTTTCGTACCAGCGTCCCGAAAGATCTTTGTAAGAAACTGAAGTAAGGGTATACATGCTACCTCTCTCACATGAAAGGTAGCAGGCACAGTAGTTATATCAACTTAAGCCTTAGATGCGAATGCAAACTTTCTGATCTACTGCAAAGTCACTGCAAACTAAAATGATTGACTGAAAAGTGTAACGATTCCCTACAACTCAACCATCAGACGACAGCTCCCAATTTGAAGATAGGCAGGTACATGGCGATCACCAGGCCACCGATCAATACCCCCAGAATGACCATGATGAGCGGTTCCATCAAGCTCGATAGCGACTCAACAGCTTCGTCCACCTCGGCTTCAAAAAAGTCGGCGACCTTGCTCAACATTTGATCGAGTGAGCCGGATTCCTCGCCAATCGATACCATTTGCGTCACCATATTCGGGAATACGTTGGCATTTTGCATGGCTACTGTGAGGCTGGTACCTGTGCTGACTTCGGCCTGGATTTTTTTTGTCGCATCTAGATATACCGCATTGCCGGACGCGCCACCCACCGAGTCGAGCGATTCGACCAATGGCACGCCAGCGGCGAACATCGTCGCTAATGTACGCGTCCAGCGGGCGATAGTGGCTTTACGGATTACAGCGCCGAAGATAGGAGCCTTCAGCAATGTGATATCCATGAAGCGCTGAACTTTTAGGGAGCGCCTCCATGCCTGGAAAAAGAAATAGATCGAGCCGAACACGGCGCCGAATATGAGATACCAGTTTGAGACAAAAAAGTCAGAAATTGCCATCACAACCAATGTAGGTCCTGGCAAATCGGCACCGAAGCTCTTGAAGACCTCCTTGAACGCAGGCACCACCCAAATCATGATGACTGCGGTAACAACAAATGCCACCGCCAGGATCGATACCGGATAAAACAGTGCCGATTTGATTTTGCCTTTGATCGCGAGCGTTTTTTCCTTGTAGATCGCGAGCCTGGTCAACAAGTCTTCCAAAATACCCGCTTGTTCACCTGCCCCAACCAGATTGCAAAAGAGGGGGTCGAAATACAACGGGAATTTTCTGAATGCCTGGTTGAGGCTGGTCCCAGTTTCAACGTCGGCGCGGATATCCTGAATCAGCTTCGACACCGAGGGATTTGAATGGCCTTTCGCAACAATATCGAATGATTGCAGTAGTGGCACGCCGGCTTTCATCATCGTCGCCAATTGGCGCGTGAAGAGGCTGATGTCTTTGTCGGTAATTTTTTTGCCGCTGGTAAATGATTTCTTTTTTATTTTGGTAACGAGAATACCTTGACGCCGGAGCGTCGCATTTACCAGCGCTTCGCCGTTTGCGCGCAATTCGCCACGCACGGCTTTCCCCATCTTGTCTTTACCTTCCCATGTGTAAATCGCCTCTTTTGCCAGGGCGGTACTTCCGATTTTGCGCGATGCAGTTGCCATGGGATCCTTCTTTCTTTATGCGTTGGTGCAGCCGAGGACTTCTTCGAGGCTCGTCATGCCTTGCTTTACTTTAACAAGTCCGGATTCACGTAATGTCCTCACGCCATCCAATTTCGCTTGCGCTTCGATTTCCAGCGCAGTGCCATGCGCCAGGATGATACGTTCTATGTCTTCGCTGATAGGCATGAGCTGGTAAATGCCGACGCGGCCTTTATACCCGCTTCCCATGCATCGTTCGCAGCCCACAGGCTTGTAAGGGAGCCAGGTGCCGTCCAGATCCTCTTCCTTGAATCCGGATTCGAGCAAAGCCTCGTCCGGAATGGATGTCGTTTGCTTGCAAGTGCAAAGGCGGCGAGCGAGACGTTGGGCGGTAATCATGATGACCGATGACGCAATGTTAAAAGGCGCAACGCCCATGTTCATCAAGCGGGTCAATGTTGCCGGAGCATCGTTTGTGTGTAACGTCGAAAATACCATGTGACCGGTTTGCGCGGCCTTGATTGCGATATCCGCAGTTTCAAGATCGCGAATTTCGCCGACCATGATAATGTCCGGATCTTGCCGCAGGAATGCTTTGAGTGCTATCGGGAATGTGAGCCCTGCGCGGTCATTGATGTTGACTTGATTCACACCGGGCAAGTTAATCTCGGCCGGATCCTCGGCGGTTGAAATATTGATGCCGGGTTTGTTGAGGACGTTCAGGCAGGTGTAAAGCGACACAGTCTTGCCGGAACCGGTAGGGCCTGTCACTAGGACCATCCCGTATGGACGTTGGATCGCGCCTAATAGCAATTCCTTTTGCTCGGGGTCATACCCCAGCGACTCGATACCCATTTGCGCCTGGGTCGCATCGAGAATACGCATAACGATTTTCTCGCCGAACAGCGTCGGCAATGTACTGACCCGGAAATCGATGGAGCGTGTTTTAGTCATCACCAGCTTCATCCGACCATCCTGCGGAACCCGTTTCTCGGCAATATCCAGTTTGGAAATCACCTTGATACGCGATGCGAGCTTTTCCTTGATGGCAAGTGGCGGCTGCGCGATCTCACGCAGGATACCGTCAACGCGGAAACGAATTCGGTAGAATTTTTCGAATGGTTCAAAATGTAAATCGGACGCCCCCATGTTGATGGCGTCTATCAGGATTTTTTGCAGAAATTTAACGACCGGCGCGTCGTCAATGTCGGTGGCGCCGGAATCGGTAGGTGTTGCCAGATCCTCTTCGGCAAAATTGATCTCGCTTTCGTCGCCGATTAGGTCATTAAGGTTCTGTTCTGCGCTTTGAGCAAGTTTTTCAATCAACTGCATCAGCAGCGGATGTTCGACGATGACCGGCTCGACCGTTAACTCAGTTTGGAACTTGATCTGGTCTAGCGCCTGCGTATTCGTAGGATCTGAAATTGCAATCGAGATCTTGTTGCCACGCTTGGACAACGCAATGACTCGCTGACTTTGCATCAGCTTAGGGTCAAGGATTTTGTCTGGCAGGACAGCAATTTGGACGGTCGAAAAATCAAGTATCGGATAACCGAAAGTTTCGGAGCAAAACGTTGCAAGCGTACGCGCGTCAATTCCGCCGGACTGCAGCAGCAAGTCTATGAACGGCGTTTTGTCCATATTCGACTGCTTGGTCAATGTTTCCACTTGTTGCGCGGAAAGGCGACCTGCCTGCAGCAGGGCGCGTGCAAGTCCGGACATCGAGGTGGCCGACGTTATATTAGGAAGAACTGCAGCCATGGTAATTTTTCTGCGAAAAATTGCGCTAGAAACGCATAAGTAGCGTTAGATGATGCATCTAGGCATCTGATTTGTAAAGACTTTGGAGTGATATGTTACCTTTTTGCCTGCATTACATGAGGTCATTTGTCACTATCACCCACTATCGCCTTATCAATTTTGAAAGCCTGAATTAGCAGAGCGACTTTGATGGATCCAGGATGTTGTCACTTCGACCGCGTTCCATGTTCTTATCGACTTGGACGCGCGCGCGCCTGAGGATCGCGTCCTACGTCCGTGGTGGCGAAAAACTGAGGTCGCGCCGAAGGGATTACCTACTCGCGATTTAGTCTGTGCGAGTCAAAGGAAATTGCAGCAGCAGGGTTTGCACGTGTACTTCGCAGTTGATGTAGTGCACGTTGATAGTTGATCTTCTTGGGAATCCCTGTATTTGCAGCGTAAATTGGTCGGGGTGAGAGGATTCGAACCTCCGGCCTCTACGTCCCGAAGCATGCGTACGGTGCTAAAGACCCAGTATCCATGCGGCTTCCGAAGGGTTTTTACTATCTGTACTACACTTTGTACTACAGTCAGCATTCACCAAAAAACAAAGAAAATTGGCTAAAAATTCCAAGAATTTCAATATTTGATTGCTAAATTCGTTGACGTGTTCTGGCTTCTCGCTCCAGACGTAAATCGTCGGAATTAGATTGCTGTTTAACAGTTTTTTCATTTTGTGTTATCTGCGCGGCACTGTTATTCTGGGTATCGAGTTCCTGCTGCTGGCGGGCGGGGTTTTTGATGATTTCGTGGTATCGCATATTGACTCTCCTATCCCCTTATTTATCTATCAAATAGACGATAACCGAGCAGGAATGAAATTTGCCCCAGAAGCGGGGCAAATAGAGAGCTGAAAAACGTACCGGCAGTATTATTTCTTTGACTTCGTGAATCCCGAACGCATCGTGCCGCTGATCGTTTCAATTTGTGTGTCCAGCTCTCCGGCAGCGACGGCAAGTTTGAGAGTATCGAGTGTTGGAATCAGGTCTGCGATGGTACCGACCTCAATTGCGGTTTTGCCCTTTGCAAGTTCAAGGGTCTTAGCACCGTAACGCACGCCTAGACATACTTTCCCGCTTTCGGCTGTCCACCACCACGCTTTGATTCGTTTCGGTATTTCGACGCTGCGTTGAGCGCCGGTTTCATCTTTCACTTTTCGTGAAATTACCGGCGCAAAGGTTTTACCGTCTGCTTGGGCTTTTGCGAGCTGTGTTTGCTCCCATATTTTTGCAATCAGGCGGTTGCGTCGCTGTATAACTGGTGGGGCGCTGCCAGGGCGTTTTGCAGCTACAAGCTTCAGAGTATTAAGTGTGCTCATGTCGATCTCCTATGTAATTAACCAACGAGGAGGATGTAGTCGGGCCTTTTGGTAGTCAAACTAAATTCGTCAAACCGTAAAATTTTCATTAATCTATCGGTGAATTCAGATTACTAAATAGGCGTATGAAGCCGAATCGATCTGAAATGCAAGCAGCGACCATTGACTGGATGTCTCAAACCATAAATCAATGTACCTACGCCGTTACTTTGACTTTGAAACCCTATACAACTGATGACGGGAAGTTTAGAGAGCAACTTGACGAAGGAAAAGCAAAAGTAAATTTCGATCAGTTTTTGAAGCGCCTGAATTATGCAATCTTCGGAAATGCGGCTAGGCGCTCCAACAAAAAAAGTATTACGGTAATTCCGGTGTTAGAAGGGAGAGCAAGTGGAAAGCTTCTTCACTATCACTGTGCTATCGGAGGCATACCTGATTATGCCTCCGAAAGCCATTTACGAAAATTGATTGCTGAGGCGTGGCATGGCACACGATTCGGTAACCAACAAATAGACGTAAAGAAAATTACCGATGCAATAGGATGGTTGAGCTATATAACGAAAGAAATGCGCCGAAACACAGACGCATTTGATGTGGAAAATATTCGTATATCCTCAACCGTGCGGTGCTGAACTAGTTTCCTCTGCATTGGCGCGAAAGTGCCGTCCAGCTTTAATAGAATTACTCCGAGTATAGATTCTGAAGTAAGTAAGATTTCAAGGATAGACGATACGAAATGACAAGGCCCTCCTTTAGAGTCAATCAGATTTACTGCGCCGTGCAAAGGGAATGACGCTGCTGCTATTCGGCAGATTTTTGTCAACATTTTGGGGTTGATTTGCCGATCGAAGAGTAGCTAAATCTATTATTTCAGCCGGGCCTTCAAAATAAGTGGAAGGCAATCCTGTTAAAGAAGCGATATCGCCCCTCGATAATCCTAAATGTCGAGGAATCACTTCAATGGACATGACACCTGATGAAACAAGAAGCGAGATGGTGCGCTGAAGCAAGCGAGGCTTTTCAACAGGTCGTCCATCGTCACCAGGTTCGGCTTTAGCTCCCCAGCGAGCGGATCGCCTTTTGAATAAAATTTGCTTTTCTTCAGCATCAATAATTTCTAGTGCATGCAGTCGCATAATGATTGCGGCAACCGAAGCTCCCCAGCGCTGTTTCAAAAGTAGCAGGCTATCAAGCGTCACAGGAATGCGAATCTCGAACGA
>Ga0207095_10269_pt1 | contig 13938 bp, 13 predicted proteins | sample Alteio_BWMinHeat_88_FD_153529 | JGI IMG/M metagenome (GOLD analysis project Ga0207095, IMG submission 153529) | Enriched cells from forest soil in Barre Woods Harvard Forest LTER site, Petersham, Massachusetts, United States -... | ecosystem: Environmental > Terrestrial > Soil > Temperate forest >... | reverse complement strand
CGAAGCAAACCGGGTAGTACCTTTGAAATGCGCCGGGCATGCGACCGGCGCGGGCGAGGACGGAAATGGCAATGGCCGCTCGGGACCGCGCCTTCGCGGTCCGGACTTGCGGGCGTTCGAGCGGCGTGTTTTCTCGCAGAACGGCGCGGACGGGATGATCGAGGAGTTGTTCCGCCGAATCGGGTCGCCGTCGAAGTTCTTCGTGGATTTGAGCTGCGAAGCGGCGACCGGCTACAACAGTGCGCGGCTGGCGTTGGAAGGAAGCTGGCGCGGCGTTTTCATCAACCCATCCTGCGTTCCAAGAGTTCGGATGGTGAGGGACCTTCAATTTCCAGAGCGCGTGCGCTGCCTGGATTTGAATATTACCGCGGCTACCATCGAAGAGGTGTTGGCGCGGGAACAGGCGCCGGCCGAATTCGATTTGCTTTCGATTGTACTGGCCGGCAACGATTACTGGGTATGGTCGGCGCTCCGGCGCTGGAAGGCGCGGGTGGTGGTGATCCAGTACAACGCCAGCCTCGGACCGACGAAGCGGTGGGTCATGAAGGAGAACGCCGAACATCGCTGGAATGGAACTTCGTACTACGGCGCGAGCTTGGCCTCGTTGACGGCATTGGGCAAGGAGAAAGGGTATGCGCTTGTGGCGACGGATTCCATCGGCGATCTCGCATTCTTCGTGCGGGAAGACTTAATGGTGGACGATCCCTGCTTTGATCCCGTCGTGCACTATTACTACACACCGCCGCGTTACGGGCCGCACATGGTCGGGCACCCCGCGGGCGAAGGCCCCTTTGTCGAAGTATAACCAAAGTGGATGGCTGGATTGCCGGAGACCGCGACGATGAACGGACCCCTTCGATTTGTTCCATATCTGCGCCCGATGGTTTGGGGCGGCAGACGGTTGAAGGAGGTCTTGGGAAAGTCGTTGCCGACCGACGAGCCCTATGGTGAATCGTGGGAAATCAGCGACCATTCATCACACCAGAGCGTCGTCGCTTCCGGACCCTTGGCAGGGAAGACGTTGCGGCAATTAATGGAAGAGGATCGGGCGGCGCTGCTGGGCCGGGGCGCCGAAGCTTACCGCGTTTTCCCGTGGCTGATCAAGTTCCTTGATGCACGCGATTGGCTGTCGGTGCAAGTACATCCCGACGACGAGGAAGTAAAGCGGCTCCTGCCAGGCGAAGGCGGCAAGACGGAAGCTTGGTTCGTGCTCGACGCGCAACCGGGCAGCCGAGTGTACGCGGGTTTGTTGCCGGGCGTCGATGAAGAACGCTTGCGGGCTGCGCTGGCGGCAGGCACCGTGGCGGACTGCCTGCACACATTCGCACCGCAACCCGGCGACTGCGTCTTCCTGCCGGCCGGGACGGTGCATGCCGTTGGCGGCGGCGTGTTAATGGCGGAGGTGCAGCAGACGAGCGACGCCACATTCCGGCTTTTCGATTGGAATCGCCACGATGCGTTTGGCAAGGCGCGCGCGTTGCACATTGAGGAAGCGCTGGCGTGCATCGACTGGCATCGAGGTCCGGTGCGGCCGATCCACGTAGAGGACTACGCAGCGAGCGCGCTCCAGCCAGCGAGTCCCGGAACAAAGCGGAAGAGTCTAGTTAGTTGTGCGTATTTCAAATTGGAATTCCTGTATGCCAACGAGCCGTTCGAATTCGGAGGGGAAGGACGGTTGCAAGTCCTGATTGTTCTGGGCGGAAACGGACGGCTTGCCACGGACGCAGGCGAGGAAGAGGCGAAGCTCGGGCAGGTATGGCTTGCGCCCGCTGCGATGCGGGCGCATAGGTGTCGACCCAATGGCGGATTGCGAGCATTACTGTGCAGCCTTCCTTAGCCGCCCGTTGAGAAATGGAGTGCGCTCACTTCGGCATACTGTGGACAGCACGGAGTCCGGTTGGTCGAGAAGAGTCCCATCCACATACGCACCATCTGCGGTTCGAGCAGGCGCTGCGGGCCGTGCGGGAGTTGCCTTCACCCGGAATAATCAGCCGTGACAAATGACCAGTCCTGGAGCTTTGTGGTTGCCCAACCATTCTCGGGAGGCAAAAGCATGCCCTTTCCGGGTCGAGTAAAGTCGGCGATTCAGGGCGCGCTGTGGTTGGTTGGCGGCGGGGGCATGCGCCGGCATTTGCAGAACCTGGAAGAAAGGCTCGCGGCGATGGATGCCAAATTGGAGCACATCGCGGGATTGGACCAACGCTTTGCGCCAACAAACGGATGGGGGGCGCCGGCCTCAGACTTGCGCGCCTACGAGCGAAAGGTTTATTCCCAGAGCGGAGAGGACGGAATCATCGAGGAAATCCTCCGCCGAGTCGGGATCCGGAATCAGTTTTTCGTGGAGTTCGGCGTCGAGTCGGGAATCGAATGCAACTGTGCGCGGCTGGCCCGAGTGGAGAAGTGGGCGGGGTTGTTTCTAGAAGGGGAATCGACGCGCTTTGAACAGCTCGCGCGCCGGTATGAGCCGTACCCAAGAGTCCGCTGCATTCAAACCTACGTTACGTCTAAAAATATCGAACGTCTTCTGGAAGAGCACGCGGTCCCCATCGAGTTCGATGTTCTTTCGATCGATATCGACGGCAACGATTACTGGGTTTGGAAGGCGATTGATCATTGGAAGCCGAGAGTCGTGGTCATCGAGTACAACGCCAGCCATCCGCCGCAAGAGAAATGGGTCATGGCGGAGAACCCCGAGCACCGCTGGGATGGGACCGACTATTTCGGGGCGAGCCTTTTGTCCCTCGTTGAGTTGGGTAGGGAAAAGGGTTACACGCTGGTTGGAACCAACTCGCTGGGCGTCAACGCGTTCTTCGTTCGTGCGGACCTGGCGACGGGCGGGCGATTCCTCGATGCGCTCGTTCATTACCACTACACACCGCCTGGATACGGCGCGACAAACGGCGGCCATCCGCCGGGTTCGGGCCCGGCGGTGGCCATTTGACCGGGTGCGTTGAATTTCGCAAACGCCGCGCAGGCCGGAACCCGCGCGGACCAGCTACGGAACCAAGGAAGGGGTAAAGCGCCATGCGCGTTGTGGTCAATTTGTTGGCCGCGGCCGGTCGCAAGACGGGAATTGGCCATTACGCGACGCAGCTTGTACGCTGTTTGCGCGAACAAGCGGGCGCTGACCGGATCGCAGGCTATCCTCCCGCCGCGCTTGGCAGGTTGCGGAGCTGCTGGGATTGGTTGTTTGCGAAAAAGGGGAAGTCACGGACCGTTTCCTTGGGCATCGGACAAGCGGCCTTGCTCTGGCATTTCCGGACCCAGTTTACGACGCGGAACTGCGATCTCTACCACGAGCCGAATTTCATTCCCTTGCCCACCGACCTGCCGACCGTGGCGACGATCCACGATCTGTCGGCGTTGCTACAGCCGGAGTGGCATCCGGCGGAGCGCGTGGCACATTTTGAGCGCAACTTTCGCCCGGGTTTGACGCGGTGCGAACATTTCCTGACGGATTCGGACTACACGCGGCACGAGGTCATCCAGATGCTTCACCTGCCTCCGGAGCGGGTGACGCGTGTGTACATCGGCGTACGTCCAGGCCTGTACCCGATGCCCGCGGAGGAAACCGTGGCGGCGCTGAAGGAAATGGGATTGCCGCCACGGTACCTGCTATATTTTGGAACGATTGAACCGCGCAAGAATGTTCTGATGTTGATGCGCGCGTACTGTTCCTTGCCCGAGACGCTGCGCGAGCGCTGGCCTCTTCTGCTGGCGGGCGGTTGGGGCTGGAAAACCGAGGCGATCGCCGCCTATTACCATGCCGAGGCCCGGCATCGAAACGTACGGCATATAGGCTACGTCGCCGACGAGCAATCGGCCGCGATCTACAACGGGGCGCGGGCGCTGATTTATCCGTCACTGTATGAGGGATTTGGCTTGCCGCCGGTGGAAATGATGGCCTGTGGCGGCGCAGTACTGGCGTCGACGGCGGGGCCAATCGTCGAAACCGTGGGGGGCCAGGCGCACCTGATCCAACCCGAGGACTTCGATGGTTGGCGCGACGCGCTGAAGCGCGTGGTTGAGGAAGACGATTGGTGGATGTCTTTACGGCGCGGGGCGGTTGAAAAAGCGCGGCCGTATACCTGGGAACAATGTGCGGCAGACACGATGAGGGTTTATCGCAAGGTGTGCGGCGTGCGGGAACCCGTGACGCCGGCCGCGGAATGGACGCGGCGAGCAGCGGGGTGAGGCAGCTAGCACCTCTAGGATGAAGACTTCCGAAGTCACTGGAGACTTCGGAAGTCTTGGCGTTTAATCCACCTGGGGGCGTCCGCGTGATTTTTTCATCGCGGACCGGTGTTTCTTCGCTTGCAGCCGTTGGAATCGAGAGGCACGCGAGGGGCGCGTCGCCTTGCGCGGACGGGGAGGCGTCACGGCTCGGAGAATGAGCGCCCGCAGCTTTTCCAGGCAATCGTCACGGTTGCGGCCTTGATCGCGATAGCGCTGCGAGGTAAGGATCAACTCGCCTTCGCTGGTGATTCGATTTTTCACGTGAGCCATGAGGCGAATCTTCACGTCGGCGGGCAGAGTGGGACTGCCGGCGACGTTCCACCGCAATTCGTCTAAACGCCACATCAGTTCACCTGCTTGATGACGGGGCCGTGTCACCAATACGCCCTTGCCGAAGAGCGGCCGCCTCTCGAACCACTGGACTTGTTCTCGAAGTGCGACCACAGGACCAATGATGACCAGGGAAGGGGCGGTAAACTGGGCAGCGCGCGCCGCCTCCGCCAATTGACCAAGCGTGGATACAAGCGTTCGTTGCCGCGAGGTAGTTGCCCAATGCACCAACGCCGCCGGGGTGTCTGGCGTTTTGCCTTTCTCGATGAGCGCGGTCGCGATTCCGCCCAGACGCGCCACTCCCATGTAGAAGACCAGCGTGCCCGGAAAGCGCGCCAACGCTTCCCAATCGATGGCCGGGGTTTCTTTAGCGGGATCTTCATGGCCGGTGACGAACGCCACGGCGCTCGAATACGCGCGATGGGTCAATGGAATACCGGCGAACGCCGCCGCTCCCAACCCTGCCGTCACTCCCGGCACAATCTCGAAGGAAATGCCCGCCGCTCGCAACGCCTCGGCTTCCTCGCCGCCGCGACCAAACACGAACGGGTCGCCCCCTTTGAGACGCACCACCACTTTTCCACGCCGGGCCGCGTCGATCATGGCCCGGTGGATGAGCGGCCGGCGTTCCGCGTACGGTCCCAGTTCGGAAACGCACACACATTCCGCGCCGGCGCGCGTGTGCTCGAGCAATGGAGCCGCCGCCAGCTGGTCATAGACAATGAGATCGGCGCGCGATAGGCACTCCACGGCCCGCAACGTCAACAATCCCGGATTGCCCGGGCCGGCGCCCACCAGAAATACCTTGGGTTCAGCATCGGTCATCCGCCACCCGATCCGCCCACCTTCCTCCGGCTAATAGCTGATAGCTGTCAGCTAAGAGCTGTTGGAAAAAGCCGCGCGCCTTAACGCATCTTTACAAGATGCTTCACATCGCTGGTCCGCCGGCCTTTCACACCTCCACCATTTCCTGCGAGTCAGGTTGCTCGATGCCGAACTCGTTGGGCTTTTGCGTGTACTTGCAGAGAATGATGCCGAGCTCGTACAGCAAACACATCGGCACCAGCAGGAGAAAGAAGTTGACCAGGTCGTTCGTCGGCAAAATGATAATCACGAGCAGCGCCATGAGCAAAATGGCGATCCGGCGGTAACTCTTGTACATCTCGAGGGTCGTCAAGCCGATCCGCTCCAGAAACAACATGAGGAGCGGCAACTGGAAGGACACCCCGAAAATCAGTGGGAGCATGATGGCAAAGCTAAGCCAGTCTTCTAAGCGGAAGTTTGGCTCGATGTTCAGCCATTCGTTGAACCAAAGCAGGGCCGCGATGGACTTCGGGATGACCACGAATTCGCAGAGCAGAACGCCCGCCACGAAGAGGCCGAGGCTGAATGGCCCGTAAACGTGGACGTATTTCTTTTCGTGCGGGTAGAGACCCGCGGCCACGAATGACCATATCTGCCAAAACAGCCACGGGCTGCCCAGCACGATCCCGCAGACGAACGCCACCTTGAAGTACACCATCATCGCTTCCATGATGGTCAGCGTCATCACGCTCGGTTTCGGCCCCATCTTGAGAAGGGCCGGCTGGATTCCTTCCACCACTTGGACGGGCTTGATCTTGGCTTGGATGGTCACGTATTCGACGGCATCGTTGTCCGGCTTCTCAGGCGGCGGCAGCTTCAAACGCCGGGCCATCTCTTCCGCCAGCTCTTGCGAGTTGACCTCAATGTCAACGGGCTGCGCATTGGCCACGTTCGCGGGGAGGGAGTTGTTTTCCTTCTTGGACTCCTCGATCACTTTCTGGGCACGCTGCTCGTAATAATCTTGCAGCGCCTTTTCCACCGGCGCGGTGATCAGGTCCATCATGGGCCGGCCAATGCCAAAATGCGTGCCGGTCGCGTAGCCCACGAAATCGAAGACAAAGACCAACACGAGGATGACGATGAAGCCGATTACCGCGCGCCATAGGTGCCAGCGCAGGTCCTCGATGTGGTCGCCAAACGACATCCGCGTGTCGGAAAAAAAGTCCTCGTGGTCTTGATTGCCGGAGCTCATGTTCGTTCCCGCCCCTCGCGCGCCGCAAAGCCTGGTCGATCAATACGCGTACTCTCGATACTATCAAGGCGCGTCGCCGCTCTCAAGTTCCGCCCGCGCCCGCCTCGCCGTTTCGCGCTCGCCTCGCTTCCTGTCAAACATGAATGATTCACCGTTGAATCCTCGCCAAACACGTTCCCCTCGATAACGCAAGCATTTTCACCCTCCTCTGATTCAACTCGATTGGCCTCCGTTCGACCTGCGCCGGTGGAAACCGCTCCACCGACTGCGCCGACTTTACCGCCTGGGTAAAATAATTCTGCGGCTTTTTCTGGATTTTCCCTTGGAAGCGCGCCCACAATGGGTCGATGCCCAATAATTAAGGATGGCCGGGCCGGGACCCCGGCGTTGCCCATGGGAAGGGAGCGGAGAAGATGCGCCGGCTATTGATGGTCGCACTCGTGGCGTTGGCGGGCTGCCGTGGCGTTACCGGTCCGTTTCAGCAACGAACTCCGCAGCGCGTGGACGACCCGTCTGTCCCCATCGCCGAACAAGAACGGCGCGGGCGCGACCGCCTGGCTCTGCCCAATACGTCGCCTACTATGCTCCCGCGCCTTTACGGCGAAAGCGAGACGCCCGGACCGAACAGTCGTTGATCGGTTGCCGGCGCGCCACCCGATTGAATTCGCACCCGAGGTCTGCCATGCGTCGCGCTTATCCCCTTCTTGTCTTGTTCCTTCTCGGATGCACTGCCACTGGTGAGCCGCACGCGCTCATCAAGCCCTTGCCCGACGACGCCGGCGCTCAGCCCTTTCCCGAACTAGTCAAACGTGGCCGTGCCCAGGCCATCGCCGCCACGGAGGCGCTCTACATTGAGGATTGGACCGAAGCCGACGAGGCCGGAAAAGCCCTCGAGCAAACGGCCCGCTTCCTCAACAAGGCGACCGACGTACCCGACGACAAGAAAGACAACCTGCCCGCCCTCTCCGGCGATCTCGGCGAGGATGCGTCGAAGTTCCGAACCCTGGTGAAAGCGAAAGACGGCGACAAAGCCAACGACGTGCTCGCGCGCATCAACTTCAAACTTCGCAAGCTCGGACTGAAGAAATAGTGCTACGCGACAATTCAAGACGAGAGTGTTGTGGGTTACGATTCCAATCGTGACGTAATGTGCAAGCGTCACGATTGGAATCGTAACCCACAACCACTTTGAGACCCTTCCGATGCAACCCGTCCTTCCCTCTTGGTTCAAACAACGCCAAGGCAAAGCCGAGCCTGCCGGTGAAAACATGTTCCGCCTCACCGCGCCAAACATGGGTGAGGCGTTCATCAGCATCCAGCGCGGCGAAAACGGACTCTGGTCCGCCGCGCTGCGACAAACAGCGGACGGACCGCCGCTCGCCTCCAGCGACGCTGAATTCCCCACGCCCGTCGAAACGTGGGAAGCCGCGTTCGAGTTCTATCGCAGCTGCTTAGTGACGTGACGGATCATTCCTTCCTGGTTTCCTTGATCGCGCGCGTTTCCTTCTCGGTTGTTCTTGGTATGGCGCGCTCCGTGCCCCGACCGTAGGCGGGGAAAGGCGTCGCTTCGACCTTCAGGAAATCGCCGGGCTTGAAAATAACGAGGGTCGGGGCGCTTTCTCCCGGCTTGTCCGCGGCCTTCGCGCCCGCAAACGTCGCCTCCGGCGCCAACAGCGGCGTCTCCCCTTTGACGAGTACCCAGTACTCACCCGTCATTTTCACCGTGTAACGGCTGCTGGCGATGCCGCGCGGCCGGACCTTATAGCCCTCGTTCTTCCCCACTTCCTTGGCCCCTTCGCGCGTGTCGCGGTAGATCTCGATGTCGCACGGTTGCTCGCCGTCGCTGTAGTTCAGCACATGTACGGTAATCGTGTCTCCCTCGCGCAGCGTGACAACGCCCGAGACATACTCGACCCCGGCATGGCTGGAACGTCGTTCCACGGCGGTGCCGGCAACGGCGCGAATCGTGACCTTTTCCCGATCCTGGCAGCCCGCGAGCGCCAGCACGCAAGAAACCAACACCCACGCTGGCAGCTGACGCTGGAACATCTTCCGCCCTCCATTCATGAGGTTCAGCCGGCGATTGAAAACCAGAAATGCAACGACTTGCAAAGCAAGCATCCCCACGACCTCCACTTCACGCCCCAAATTCATCTCCGTCAAGAAAAAACGCCGAATACCCAAGTTTTTCCTGCCGGAGCGAACTTCCCTCGGATTCGAATCACTCCTCTGGCGTCGACCGCGCCTCCCGGGCAAACTCTTCCCGTTACAACCTGTTTACCGCATGCCAAAATCTCGTGCGCTATACGAAAATGCTCCTTGCCTTCCCCAACCTAGCCGATATACTTCCGCGTACTGAGGGCAAGTCTGTTCGATCCTATCGATTGGCGAGGGTTCAGGTCATGGTTACCACTGTGGGCTCGGAAGTGGATTTCATCCAAGAGCTAAAGTTGCGGCGTTGGGCCCGCGAGCACTATGTGCCTCGCGGCCAAAGACAAAACACCTGGCATCCCATCGTGCATGAAGAAATGGAAAAGAAGGATTTCGAGGCAGCCAAGGCAGAGCCGGCGCCCACGCGCGCCTGATCCCCGCGGATTTGCACTCCCCAAAGCACAAAACGGCGGCGACATCTTCATGTCGCCGCCGTTTTCCTATCTTGCTTATCCAATCAGACCAATTCCTGGATCACTTCCTGCTTGTCCACCAAATACACAGGCCGGCCCCCCGGACCGATGACCGTCCGCTCCTTCACGTCGATGCCTAACTGATGATAGAGCGTCGCAAACACTTCTTGGACGTGCACCGGACGATCCTTCGCATACTCGCCCAGCCGATTGGTCGAACCGATCACCTGCCCCATTTTCATCCCGCCGCACGCAAGAATCGCGCACGACACCGGCGCCCAGTGATCCCGCCCCGCCTCCTTGTTGATCCGCGGCGTCCGACCGAACTCGCCCCACACCACCACCGACACGTCTTGATCCAGCCCGCGATCATGCAGATCCTGAACCAGCGCGCTCAGCGCCTGGTCAAGCTTTGGCAACCGTTCCTTGCACTGCCCGAAGTTGTTGCCGTGATAGTCCCACCGGCCGAACGCCAACGTCACGCAGCGAACGCCCGCCTCCACCAGCCGCCGCGCGATGACGAACTGATCGTTCCAGCACGGCCCGCCGTCATCCACGTTCTTCGAGCTGCCGATGCCATATCGATCCCGCAGCCTCGGATCCTCGCGTGTCACGTCCAGTGCCTCCACCAGTTTGCTTGACGTGAGCACGTCGAGTGCGCGTTGACTGAAGGCGTCCAGTGCGTCGAACGTCCCCGCCGCGTCGATGTCCCGGCGAAGATTATCGAAGCTGGTGAGCAACGCCTTGCGATCATGCAATTGTTCCGCGGAGATTCCCTTGGGCGTCATATCCGCCATGCCGTCGCCTTCCGGCCGGAAGGGCGCATAAGCCCGCCCGAGGAAGCCCGGCCCGCCCGGATTCGCCCACCCCGAAAAATCCATCTTCGGCGCCAAACCCACAAACGGCGGCACCGCCTTGTCCACCGGCCCTTCCAGCTTCGCAAGGATCGATCCCAGCGATGGCCGGCCGCCTTGCAGCGACCGGCTCTCGCTTGGCGTGTACCCGCTCAGGCACTGGTCCGAGGCGTGTTCATCCCGGCAGCCCACGATCGACCGAATGATTGCCAGCTTATCCATCATGCCGGCCAACCGCGGCAGATGCTCGCAGATTTGAATCCCGGTTACGTTGGTATCGATCGGCTTGAACTCGCCGCGCATTTCCTTCGGAGCGTCCGGCTTAAGATCAACCATGTCCTGATGCGGCGGTCCGCCAGGCAGGAAGACCATGATGATCGCCTTGTGCGACGGCGACTTCTGGGCCGCTTGCGCTTCCAGGCGCAGAATGTCCGGCAGGGCCAGCCCGCCCATCGCCAATCCGCCGATCCTCAGGAAGCTCCTACGCGATATGCCGTCGCAAAACCGCTGCTTCGTGCCGAAGAGATTCAGCATGGTCTCATACCCCGAACGTGCGCACCGCGAACAAGCCGATTCTCATTTCCTATCTTCGGCTCCCCCTGCGCCCTGAGAATACGCCAATCCCGTAGGGAATGCAAGCGCGCCGAGAACCCGGTGGTCGTACTGTTTGGCGTTGGAGTCCCGGCTTCAGCCGGTTGAAGCCGGTACCCCAATGCCAACCGGAGTTCCTCATCCTCGCGTCGACCGCACCACCCCATAGACAATCACGTCCACAAATCTCCCCCATTTCTTAATTCGCTGCACCAAATGCCCTTCATACTGCATGCCAACGTTCCGCATCACCCTCCCCGAAGCTTCATTGCCGGCGAGATGATGCGCCTCGATCCGATTCAGCCCCAGTGTCTTGAACGCATAGTCGACCACCGCCCGCGCCGCCTCGGTGCAGTACCCATTGCCCCAATAAGGCTTCCCGATCCAGTAACCAATTTCCGCCCGCTCATGTTCACGGCAAATTTCCAGCCCGATCGCTCCGAGCAGGACGCCGTCTTCGCTTCGGGTGATTGCAAACGCTGTTGCACCCGTCTCGTATCGCGCCTCAAGACCCCTGATCCATTCCTCCGCCATGCCGTCAAGATACGGATGCGGGATGCGCCACGTCGTCGCCGCGATATCGCGGTCTCCCGCCAGGCGCTGAATCTCCGATGCGTCGGACATTTGAATGGGACGCAACACTAGCCTGGAAGTTGTGAGTGTCGGCTGTGAAGACATGGCAATACCCTCATACTTGGACCGCCAGTGCCTCACCGACCTGAATTACCACCCGTCGGCGAGCGTCGAGGCGTAAGCCCGACGTGGAACCCAGACACGTCGAACGTACGCCCCGACGCTCGCCTGGCAAATCAAATCGGTCATGGCTCTTGACTTCGAAGTCTTCAGACTCCGGGAGTTATTTCGACAACCAACCGACCCGTTTCACGCGCGTCAGGTTCGCCTCGCGCGCCGTCCCCGCTTGTTCTCTCCGCGTTTTCCGGTAACGTGAGGAGCACGCAACGGCCCAAGTCTATTCGGAGGCTCCATGACCCAACCCCTCGCCGACTGCTTGGCGGAATACGCATGCAACCTGCGCTACGAGGACCTCCCCGCCGCGGTTACCCACGAGGCCAAGCGGCGCTTCATCGATTCCTTTGCCACCGCCTACGGCGCACGCGACTCCGATGCCCAGGCCATCGCTCGCACCTGCGCCCTCCGCGTCCAAAGCCGGCCCGGCGCGAGTCTCTTCTTCGGCGGCCAGAGCAGCATCGAATGGGCGACGTTCGTCAATGGCCTCCTCATCCGCTATCTCGACTACAATGATACCTATCTCTCGTTGGAGCCGGCCCACCCCAGCGACAATCTGGCAGCCGTCCTCTCCGTCGGCGAGGCGGTCAAGGCCGCCGGCAAGGACCTTATCACCGCCGCCGTGCTCGCCTACGAAGTCCAGTGCCGTCTCTGCGACGCCGCAAGCCTCCGCAAGCATGGCATCGACCATGTCACCTACGGCGCGATCTCGTCAGCACTCGCCACCTGCAAGCTCATTAAGTTGGATCCAATCAAAACCACACACGCCGTCGGTCTCGCCGGAGTTTGCAACGTCGCCCTCCGGCAAACGCGCTCCGGTGAACTCAGCATGTGGAAAGGCTGCGCCTTCGCCAACGCCGCCCGCAACGGCGTCTTCGCCGCCCTACTCGCCACCGAGGGCTTAACCGGCCCCGCGCCCATCTTTGAAGGCGACTTGGGGTTGATGAAGCTCATCACCGGCCCATTCGAGGTCGCACCATTCGGCGGCGATGGCCGGCCGTTCATGATCACCTCGACCTACATCAAGTTCTGGCCCGCCGAGTATCACTCGCAAAGCGCCATCGATGCCGCGTTGCAACTCCGTCCCGAGGTCGGCGACGTGCGCGCCATAGAATCCATCGACATTCACACGTTTGACGCCGCCGTGGACATCATCGGCAGTGATCCCGAGAAATGGTGCCCCCGCACTCGCGAGACGGCCGACCACAGTCTCCCCTACTGCACCGCCGTCGCCCTCGCCGACGGCGATGTGACACTGGCGCAATTCGACCCGAAGCGCTTCACCGACCCCGCCTTGCTTGAACTGACGGCCAAAGTCCGCATCCACCGTGACAAGGCGCTCTCCGAACGCTACCCGCGCGGCATCCCTAATCGGCTGACCGTCACCCTGAAAGACGGCCGCCGGTTCGTCCGCGAGGTCGAGTTCCCCCGCGGCCACAATCTAAATCCGATGACCGACGCGGAAGTGGAAAAGAAGTTCCGCACTCTCGCCGAACCGCACTGCGGCAAGGAGCGCGCGGACAAAATTCTCGCGGCATGCTGGAAACTGGAGGACCTGAAAGACGCGAAAGAGTTGCTGGCACTTCTTACGTGATCTTGCATCACGGCTTCATCGGCACGGCGTAAACGCACACATCGCAAATTTCCTTCTTCCGCCGTGCCTTGCATTCAAACACTTTCAACCCAGTCTGGGCCATCTGCTTGGCCTGCGCCACGGTCGGCAAACGCGGGTGCTCGTTGCCCGACTCCTCGACTATCACATAGCAAACGCGCTCATGCCCCGCCGGTATCAGGAGCGGCTTTCCTTCTTGGAACACCCGGCCCGCGTAGTAGTGCGTCCAGCAATACGGATCCATCACCTCATCGCTTGCGTCGGTATGTTCGGTGATCCACTGCCCGGCGTCGCGGAATCCCCTACGGTTTGCGTGCAACGGCTCCAGATTCTTATAGAGCGTTGCGCCCGTCAACGAGACTAGAAACAGACCGGACCAGAACCGCGGATCGCGAACCAGCACATGGCCGAAGGCAAGGAAAGGTGCGCCGTTAAGGCCACGCCATTCCACCCAGGTTCGAGTTACATCCGCAAGCTTCCGTCCGAGCGCCAAGAAACCCGCCGCCGACCAGAAGCAGAGGCACAGAATCAGTAGAAGCGCATGTCGATCCGAAAGATAGCGCATGAACGTGGCCACCCGGTAAAGCACCAGCAACATGGCCATGCCGACCAGCAGCAAAACCCATTGGCCGGGCGTCCTCCACAATCGCCCCCGGAACCACCACAACGCCAGGATCGCCGGAACCCACGCCACGTAGAAGAACCCCTTGAGCAATTCAGTCCCTAGCTTGCGCGCTCCCCACATCCATGGATTGTCCCAGGCACGGCTAAGCCAGCTCGCTCGTGGCACGTCAATTCTCACAGTCGTCTCTCTCACATCCGCCGGCATCGGGGCGTCGCTCACCGTCTTGTTGACCTCCGCAATCTGGTTGCCCGTGTTTTTAATCG
>Ga0207095_10267_pt1 | contig 13977 bp, 15 predicted proteins | sample Alteio_BWMinHeat_88_FD_153529 | JGI IMG/M metagenome (GOLD analysis project Ga0207095, IMG submission 153529) | Enriched cells from forest soil in Barre Woods Harvard Forest LTER site, Petersham, Massachusetts, United States -... | ecosystem: Environmental > Terrestrial > Soil > Temperate forest >... | reverse complement strand
ACCAAAATCACTTGGGTCGCCTTACTCCCCGGCTGCGGGTGGAGCATGATGCTGCCTCCCGTCACTGGTTTGCCGCGGTAGGTAACCATTCCCGACACGCCGCTTTTGCTATCGCCGCAGCCAGCCAGCGCCAGCGGCAAAAGCGCAACAAAGCAAATTGGCCAAATACGGCAGGGAGAAATGTGTCCCATTCGCGACTCCACTTCTTGAAGATAGGAAAACAAAATAATGCCGAAGTTAGGAGGTCGGCCTCGACCCGCCCTACCTTCAAGACCTAGAAATCTGGCGCAGAGGCACGAAAATCCTCCGTGGGGGCACCCCACGGAGGCGATCAGGCCCGGCTCAATCCGACGCGGGGCTCTCAAGGGGAGTAATCGTAGACTGTGTCCCCGTCGTTGTATCCCGCCATCGCAGGTTGCAAGCCATATTGATAATTGCGAACCGATCCGTCGGCAAAGCCAACGGGCTGGATCCAGGCGGTGTGATTGCTGCCGAAGCTGTATACGTTATAATTGGCGCTGGTGAGTCCGCTGGCCGACGTTTGCCTGTCGGGCACAAAGGAATAGAAACCAATGTCTCGAATGGTGTTGCCCGTGCAATACGAGGTACCATAGTAAGTCGGTATGTTAACGTTGGTAAAGAGGGTGTAGGCCTGGTCCCCCGCGCTCAGAAAACCGGCGTATTGGTTAGTGTCCACGTGTTTGTCCGTAAGCACGACGGTGTTGGATGCGCCGTCGGTAATGTCGACGATCCGGACGACGTTGACGTCGTCACCTGTCAGCACGCCAGGATAGTGGTTCACAGTAATTGTTTCTGTGAAATTTACCGGATCCCACGTGTACGTAATTTTATCGTACCCGGCAAACCCTGCATAGTCGCAGTAATTCTTGGTTGCGGAACGCCGGGCCGGGCAAACGAAAGTCTTCACCGGTCCGGGGTTGGCGACGGAGTAGGGCGGATTGATCTGGATGTCGGCTTCGACGTAAGGCAAGAGGGCTAAATAGAACGTTCCCGTTACAGCGCTGTTGCCCGGAAGGCGACCCTGTTGGTCGTGGTAATTGTGCATGGCGAGAACGAGCTGCTTTTGATTGTTGGCGCATTGCAGGCGGGCGACGGCTGAGCGCACCCGCTGGACGGCCGGAAGAAGAAGACCGATGAGGACGGCGATAATGGCGATCACCACGAGCAATTCGATCAAGGTGAAGCCGCGCCGAACGCGTGCAAGGAACTTGGCCACGGTCGAAATCTCCAAAAAGAACAATAACGAGTATGAAGCACTTAACGGCGGATCGCGGAGGGACGCCGACCCGTTAAGGAATGTTTCCGGGCTGACCATCGTTCGCGCCTATGGCGATCCCCAAGCCAGGCGTTCCATAGGGCCAGCGCTTCACCGATCCGTCGCAAAGCAGGATATTCATCGCCCCGGGATGGCGTGAGCCAAACCCCAACGGCCCCGGGGTGGTGAACGCCGGAAAGTTGAAGGTAACCGTTTGAGGAGGATTTGTCATGTTGTTAGCATCCCTGTAATTCCCGTATTGATCGCTGTAATAGTATGTCCAATCGGTGTAATTGTTGTCATACGGGTTGTTCGGGTCGCCTGTATAATAGCTTGTCAAACTGACGCTTTGCGCCGGTATAGTAACTCCTGGTGGAGTTGAGCCGTCCTGCTGCGCCGTATCATTCAAAGGAGTAACTGGACCAGAGAAACTACCGACATAGTAGTTGCCGTAGTACCCGTACGCCCCGAAAGGAAGTCCGGTAAGCGTATTGCTGCTCGAGGAACCGGTCAGACTGGCGCCGCGTTCGCCAAGGAACATGGTGTTGGATGCCCCATCGGTGATGTCCTGGATTCGCTGTACGGTCCAGCTGACCGCGGAATTGGACTGGGCGCCTCCGGCATAGTCCGATTCATAATAGCCATAGAGACCACTGTTCCCGCCATGTCTACTGGGGCACAGATACATTCTAATCGGGCTACCATAGCTGTAGTTGTTCTGGTCCTGTTCGATAAACGGCAGAAGATTATAGTTCCAGTTCGAACCTGGCCATGCACCGAGCGTTGCCTGGTAATTGTGGGCGGCGATGCCCAGCTGATGAAGGTTGTTCGAGCACTGGGCGCGCAGGGCCGCCTCGCGGACTTTTTGGACCGCGGGGAGGAGCAGCCCAATCAGCACGGCGATGATGGCGATCACCACGAGAAGCTCAATGAGGGTGAACCCCTTCCAGCTTCGTCTACGCAACAAGAACATCGCGACACCTCGTTAAATGGGACACGAAAAGAAATAAAAAAGTACAACGCGCGAGAGTCGAATGCGGAGAGAAGCATTTCTTTCGCCGTGGCGGATCGCGCTTCCCATTCTGTGCGATTGGGGATTGGCGTTACCCAAGCCAGCCAGCACAGCCCCAAACCGGGAAACGTTCGTCCGGCCACCCGGCTGCCAAGATACGGAATCCTTTTGTACCCTGAATGTTGTATTCGACGCGAGAGTCAACTGTCAATAAAAAAAAGAAGAAATCCGCGTCCGGCGGCATTTTATTTCAGGTCGAGGCGAAAGGGAACGCTCTGATCCCGGAAGATCCGTGACGGTACATTTTGGCGTTGGAGTCCAGGCTCCAGCCGGCTAAAGCCGGGACTCCAACGCTAAACGGCAGCACCAGAAGAACACGAAAGCCGGCGGGCACCCGCCTCCACGTGCTTCCGGGTACCTGCTCCGGCTCCCGGGAGCGCGGCCGTCCGGGTCGCATTTGCAGACGAGACACCCACTCTCCGGCGGTGAATGCGACCGCATTCATGCAGTCTCGGCGGACCTGACCGCATGAATGCGGTCACTACGAACGGCGCGCCGTTTCCTAGAGGCGGGTTTTCCACAGAGCACTGGACTGCCTTAAATCGGCGTCTGCTCAATCATGAACGGTCATTTAGACTCGCGGTATTTCGCCAGGGCGTCCTTGGCTTCGGTGAAATTGGGCGCCAAGAGGAGGGAGCTTTCCAGCCAGCGCACCCCTTCTTCTTTCGCTTCAATCTGTAAATACAAGGTGCCGAGTTCGTAATGCAAACGCGGGTTACGCGGTTGGGCAGGCAAGAGTTTCTCGCGGATCTCAAAAATCCGGGTGAGGTAGCCCTGGACCTGTTGAAGTTCCGCCAATTCGGCCGTCGCCTCTACCTCTTTGCCTTCAGACACAAGACACTTGTACAAATTAAAATGGGCATCCTTGTCGCCGCGCGAGAGTTCAATCGCCTTGCGCAAGTACCGTTCCGCGGTGTCGTGATCTTCCTCCGCCAGAGCAAGTTTCCCCCGTTCCCGCCAGCCTTCGGCGATGGTGGGATGGGCGGCGACCAGCGCGTCTAGCAATCCCTTCGCCTGGTCCGCATGTCCCAGCGAAATCTCGCACCGAGCGATCCCCCAGGAATAAAGGTCCGTGTCAGGGAACCGCTCCCGCAGCTCCTGGAAGTGGGACAAAGCTTGATCAGCGACCCCCTGTTCGAACAGCGCATTGGCGAGCTTGAAACGGATGTCCGAGCTGGTGGGCTCCAATTCGAGACACGCGCGATAATCGTTCACCGCGTCTCTGTAACGATGTGAAGCCACTTGAACTTCTCCGCGCAGGTAGAGGGCGCGGAGGTTTCCCGGTTGCAGTTCGAGCCATTTGTTCAGGCAACGCAGCGCGGGGGCGAGGTGATTGTAATTCCAATAGCCCTCGGCCATCGCCTCGAGAATGGCCGGCGCCTCCGGATCGTTCTCATCCAGGCGATGTTGAAGATGGCGTTCCACGAGGATGAAATCGCCCATCTGGGCTTGGATCAATTCGCGTTCCAATTCACATTCTGGGGAGATGCCGCCGAGGATTCGTTCGCATTCGTTGAGGTGCTCGCGGGCGGTTTGGCCGTCATGCATCCGACGGGCAAGGCGAGCGGCCAGAAGGTGCGTCGGAGCGTCCGCCCGAATGGGGAAGGCCTGGTCGAGATGGTACTGGGCCTCGACGAGCTTGTTTTCGGCAAGGCATCGCCGGGCGGCGCGGTAATGATATTCCGCCCAAATGTGTCGGCCGGCTAAGGTTCCCAGCGCTCCGATGAACACCAGTAGAAATACGACGGCGCACGCCCGCAGCGGATGGCGAAGGAGGCGCGCGGCCAAGCATCGGAAAGGTGCGCCCGCACGCGACAGCCCGCGCAGGACCGCGCCGCGTTGGTCCGGCGATTGCGGAGGCGGGGCCGGGGGAATCGAAGCCGCTGCGGACATGGATCGCACTCCGTCACAGATGCCGCCAGCGCGGCGCGTTTCAACCACTGGCAAGGCTGCGCGAGGAGCCACAGACGGATTCGAGCCGTCCGCCAGCCGCGCGGCGGAAAAGAGACAGTTTTGTGACCGAGGTGCAGGCGGCTCGCCTGCATCGCCGTGCAGGCGAGCCGCTTGCACCTCGGATGTTTTGAACCGCTTCCACTCTGCGAACTCATCCTCGCTGATGCATATTTGGGCGACTGATTCATGAGTTATTAGAAATAGCCTCGCGCGGCTTTGCAAGTGCTTTGGCCATTTGGTTTGCCGGGTAGAATTCGATGCTGGGCGCGTCGGCGCAGTGATCTTGGGCTACGACAGTGGTTCGGAAAAACTGGAAAACTCCGTCTGGCTCTGTCATGATGGAGATTCTTAGCCGCCCTTTTCCCGATTCGTTGAGAGGTTGCCGTGTCTCGCCTGAAGAAAGCATCCGTGGTCTTGGCGGCGCTCGTGTGCATCAGCCTCGCAAGCTGCATCATCGGCGCGCATCTCTGGGCCGCCCATCACTACCGACAGGCGGAGCAGGACCTGAGCAAGCGCGATTTTGCCGCGGCCTACTCGCACCTCGACGCGTACTTGCAAGTGCATCAATACGACGGTGAAGCGCATTATCTGGCGGCGCGGACCGCGCGGCGGGCGGGGTTGGCCGACGACGCCCGCCGCCACCTTGAGGACTGCGAGCGCCTGGGCTGGCCGTCGCGCGACGCGATCGCGCTGGAGCGGATGCTGATGAAGGTTCAGCATGGAGAAGTGGCGGAGAACGAGGACTTCCTTTTAGGCTGCATCGAACGCGATCATGAGGACGCTATCTTTATCCTGGAGGCCCTGAGCGAAGGTTACCTACTTACCTTCAAATTGGCGATGGCAGAGTTCTGCGTGAACGAGCTGTTGAAGCGGGAGCCCGACAACCCCTTGGCCTATCTCTCGCGTGGCAGACTGCGCGACCAAAGGCGCTCCACGGAACCGGCGATTGACGATTACCAAAAAGCGCTCGACCTCGATCCGGAGCTGGACGAGGCACGGTTGCGCCTGGCCGAGAAACTGATCCAGATCGAACAGGTGCGTGAGGCGTTGCCTCAATTCGAGCAATTGCACGCGAAGCATCCCGATGATTTGCGATTCAAGGTTGGATTGGCGGAGTGCTACGTGAAAACAAGTGCTCTCGAGGAAGCCCGCGACCTGCTCGATTCCGCACTTGAGGAGGCGGGTGAAAGTCGGCGCGCGTTTTATGCCATGACGAAGCGTGCCAGCCTTGCGATGCTCATGGGCCGACCGGCGGACGCGGAAAAATGGTCGCGCAAGGCGCTGATCCTTGAGCCGAATAGTCAGGAGAATCTCTACAACCTTTACCACAGTCTCGATTTACTGGAACGGCACGATGAGGCCCGGATTTACGAAGCCAAGTGGCACATCGCGGAGGACGCAACGCGCAGGATTGGGACACTGATGGAACAAGTATTGGTAAACCCGGACGACCCCGCGCCACAGCATGAGATTGGCGTCCTTCACCTGCGTCAGGGGCGGGACGATTTGGGCCTGATGTGGCTGGTCAGCGCTCTTCAGGCAGACCCGTTATACCGGCCAACCTTGCTGACGCTTGCGGAGTACTACGAAAAGAAAGGCGACGAGGTCCGGGTCAAGGAGTTCCGCCGCCGCGCCCAGGTCGACGCGACCCCGATTGGTGACGGCCCGGGCGCTCCGCGGGGAAACCGCTGACCACTGTTGTGAAGAACGCGTCGTGGGTGGGGAAGGCGGTCTCCGCAGGGCCATGAATCCAGCGGGCTTCGAGATGTGAATCGCGAAGAGCGATCCATCACAGGGAAATGTATGTGGTCGATCCATTCATGGAGACCATCAGAAAGATTGACGGGGAAAGGTTGAATAATCTGGCGGGTCGAAGCGGTGGGCGAGGCGGCGTTGGCGGTATGGCAAGAGCGGGTGCAACGCGAGACGCCGCTTCGGCGATGGGGGACGGCGGAGGATGTTGGACGGATGGTTCGGTGGCTGGCTTCACCGGCGGCATCTTCCATTACGGGACAGATGATCCGGATCAACGCGGGAGCGGTGCGTTAGCGGATTCGCACGGGTTCGGGCCGCCGGTGCGGCAGGATTGGAAGGTCATCGCGTGGTTCCGGCGACGCGAACCCGTGGCACCCCGCGCTTTGAATTCCTGACGATCAATAGCCGGCATTTCGCGATGAGGAGGCGTCATCCGTGCCGTAACTGGCGCGACGCATGCCACCATCTTGGACATTCTCTTCGAGAAACATGCGGCGGACGGGCAGCGCCTCCAATCTTCAACTGCAACCAAACACGCGAGATGCGCCTCTCCGGCCGGATTAGATTCCAATTGGCACTCGCGTTGCACAGGGCGCTCCTACGGGCGAATAGCGTACGAGTTGGCGACGTCGAACTGTATCCCGCCGCGTTTCGCAGCCCTCGCTTTTCCGAGGTACCTGCAAACTTGACCCACGTCAACAAGAAGTCTCGTTTTTTTGTTCTTTTTCCTTGACGAGCGTTGACACAGTAGTTATTCAATTATTGGCGGTGGAGATAGGCTGCTGGCTTCCTGCCAAGACACTGCAAGCAGTCACGCCATCGCAATGCGGAAAGAAGGCGTTTCTCTCGCTATGCACGGATGCGGTATGTCGTCAACACGGCCCGGTATTTTTTCCTTCCTGACAGTCGTATTTGGTTACAGAGCTGGGCGAGCGTGACGAAGTCTGACCGGTGGGGGCCGGTCGGAGTGAGGGAACGCCCCTCAGACTGGGGCATTCCAAAAAGAAGGTTTCGATGTCATTTGTATTTCTCTTTTCGTCCTCTTTGAGGGAGTCTCACCGATGGTCGTCCCCTTGCGCAGCAACGTTCGTCGCTCGCGGGCGTTCACCCTGATTGAACTCCTGGTGGTGATCGCCATCATTGCCGTGCTGCTCGGCCTGCTCCTCCCCGCGGTCCAAAAGGTCCGGGAGGCGGCGGCCCGCATCCAGGGCGCCAACAACCTCCACCAGATTGGCCTCGCCTGCCACAATTACAACGACACAATTGGCAAGCTGCCGCCGGCGGCTGCTTGGGTGCCGAAACCGCAAGACGGGGCGTACGGCGGACCGGTCCATTACTTTCTGTTGCCATTCATAGAGCAAGATGCCCTCTATTCGTCGGCGAACAAGAACATCTACTGGCCCTGGGGGCAGGCCTACGGGTACTGTAATGGGCCGCTGGGATGGATGTACAACCCTAGCCATAGTTATCCGCCCTCGGGGCCTTGGCTCAACGGGGCCTTTTGCGCGGGGAACCTCCAATCCGGGAGTGTGAAGTCGTACATTGCTAGCCACGACCCGACAGTTTATGGAAACTATTTCTACACCAGCTACCTTGTCAACGAAGAGGTGTTCGACGGGGCGCACACAATTCAGACGATAAGCGACGGCACATCCAACACGATCCTTTTCGCGGAGGGGTACTCCAGCTGCTATGGCGCCGGCGCAAGTGGTACGGACGCCAACGGGAATTACGTTTTCTATTACCGGTCCGGTTGGTGGGCTTCGGCCCCAGAGTCGTACGGGACCCTCGACTATTCTCAATACAAATTCATCGAGATTATAAAGCCACCGAGCTTCCGGCGTGACGTCGGTTACATTTCGTATGGGCAGTGGGTGTGGAACGGCACCACGTATGTTTTCCAGCCCGGTGGTCCGGTTGCGCCCACGACGTTTCAGACCAAGCCGACTCCTTCCGATTGCAACCCACGCGTCCCGCAAGGCCTGGCGTCGGGTGGAATCTACGTTTTGCTCGGCGACGGCAGCGCCCGCATGGTCAGTTCGGGAATAAGCCTCCCTACGTGGCAGGCGGCGATCACGCCGGACGGCGGCGAAGTGCTTGGTTCCGATTGGTGAAATAGCCTCGCCGGCCGTGCTCTCGATGGCCGAATCGAAAAACACCGTGGACAAGCGTACCGCGAGATTACGTCCTTCAGCGTGGAAGACTCAAAATGAAGTTCATCAACCGGATTGGATTCGTCGCCCTGCCATTCCTTACCGCTTCATTGCTTCTTGTTGGCTGTTCGAGAAACAACGGTAGTCCTCCGGGCAACAGCGTAGTACGTGGAAAAGTTACGTACAAGGGCGAGGCGCTGGCGACGGGGATGGTCGAGTTCTGGAACGAAAAAGGCCCCGTTGGACGAGGAGCAATTCAAAAGGACGGGACGTACGAAGCCGCTGGGTTGGCCGAAGGCAATTATCAGCTTTGCGTGGTGACAGTGCCCACGGAAGCCGCCAAGGCGCTGGAAAGAATGGGTGGCCAGGATGGCAAGGCAAATGGTCCCCCTGGCGGCGGCCCCCCAGGAGTGCCCGGCGGTCCTCCCGGCAGACCGGGCGGCCCTCCCGGAGGCCCGCCTGGCGGTCCTCCCAGAGGACCGGTCGGCAAACCCGGCGAACCCGTGCACAGACCCCCTGCTCCTGGCGAGGCCCCGGAGCTTCCTCCGGGCGCACCCAAGCCCGATGTCCCGGTTCCCGAGATCGGCGGCGGCACGCGCCGACCGGGCCTGGTCCCGGACGCATTGGAGCTGCTTCCGAAGGAAAAGCGCAAATCCCACGAAGAAGTGCAGCGAAAATATGGGACCGTGATGGTCTCCAAATTGACGATCACCGTTCAAACAGGTGATCAGACCTACGATTTGAAACTCGACTAAACGACGCACGCGCGCCGCGCGCTTTTATTTCTTCCCTCATACCCGCTTGCAGGAGCCTATCACATGACGCGTTCCCTTCGACCGAGGTCGCCTCGCAGTGGCTTCACGCTGATTGAGTTGCTCGTGGTGATCGCCATTATTGCCGTTCTCATCGGCCTGTTGCTGCCCGCAGTCCAAAAGGTGCGCGAGGCCGCCGCCCGCATCCAGTCGGGAAACAATTTGCATCAGATCGCCCTTGCGTGCCACAATTACAACGACACGTGCGGGCACCTCCCGGATTATTACGGGTACCCGTACACGTACCCGTATGGCGACGGCACGGAAACCGGCAGCTATCTTTTCCAACTGCTGCCCTTTATCGAGCAGGATCCCATGTTCAAGGCGAGCTATGGGCAGTTAGAATATGCCTACTCGTTTAATGAGACAATCAACGGGCAGAACTACAACTACAATTACAGTTATGCCTACCCAGGCGTCAATGGTTACCAGGCGCATCGAGTCAAAGGGAAAATCAAGACCTATGTCAGCCCTTACGATCCAACCACGACAGGGATCGATAGCCCAGCAAGCTACATGGCGAATTATTCGGTGCTCCAGTACTACATGAACCTGTCCAAGATCACCGATGGCACTTCGAACACCATCATGGTCGCCGAAGGGTACACGAATTGCGGCCAGACCTACAACTATAACTACAATTTTGGCGGGTTCACCGAGACCATCAATGAAGCTTTTACGTTTGCGCGTGTTTGGAATTACGACCCGTTCGCTTACAGCTTCACCTTCACTGAAAACTATTCATCCACGCCGACGAGCTTCAATCTAACGCTCACGGAAACTGGAATCAGCCCGCCGTACTATTCCTACTACGGCACCTACGATTCCAATACGGGCCAGTACATTCCGTTCCAAGTCAAGCCGCCGCCCGGCAAATGTGACCCCTATGGCGCACAAGCGGCGAGCTTCGCCGGTTTGGTTGTGGCCCTGGCAGACGGGAGCGTCCGCACGGTGTCGCCGGGAGTTTCGTTGGCCACGTGGCGGGCAGCCGGCACGGCCCAAAGCGGGGATATTCTCGGCAGCGACTGGTAGGCGGATATCCATGCGTGGATGAAGCGGCGGCTGCGGGAAGGCGAATCTTCCCGCAGCCGCCGCTTTTCCTTTTTAGGAACCACGCAGAGCGCCCTAGCCACGCTCAGCCGCCGTTCGGCCTCTGCGGATGCCGGCTGCCCTTGGGTTTCCTTCGCGGCGCTCCGGGCCGCCTGGATGGGGCTTTTATACCGAATGAGGTGCGAATGTCGTCGCTGGTCAGCGTCGGGGCCGTGCCCCGGCGACGCACTTCGATCATCTTCCAGAACTCGAGGTCGCTTCCCAGGATGACCTGTTCGATGTCCTGGCCCTCAACACCGATTACCAGGGCCGCCGGCCGCCCCCCGGGCGCGTGATCAGGACGCGGTCCGCCTGCGCCGCGTCAACAGATTCGCTCAGCCGTGGCTTGGCCTTCTTAAGCCGATGAGCTTCACAGGATATTCCTCGTTGTCTAGGGCGAGGAACCAAATGCGACGTCCTTCGTATTGCATGATCCAAGTCTCTTCCTCGTCGAATTCCGTCTCGAGCCGTTCCATTGCGGCTTCCCAGAAACGTAAGTCGCGGCGCGCGTGCCCCACGTCAACGATGCTCATCAGTGCCAGACGGTCTCACAAGCACGTTTCTATACGTCTTTAGGAGGATGCCAACCGGCGAGGACCCAGTAACTTCGAACAAGGAGTGCGTCGGGGTCGTCCGCCAAGTGCAACGCGGCCGCGGTCGCTCGGCCTGTCGGCGTTAGGCCTAGAATTCGCAATCCGTCCCCGGACCAGTGGAAATGCTCGGACCATCGCTAAGTTCGCGGGTTGAAGAGGGGAGCCTCGGCGGCGGTCTCCGGATCGAGGAACGACGTGCGCTCAGCCTTATATCGATTGCACAGCGGACAACTGAGCCATAGGTTCGATTCATCGCTCGTGCCGCCTCGCGACGAGGGAATGATGTGTTCAATCTCCAGACGGGCCATCACCAAGTGCTGGGGGCTGAGGCAGTCTCCACAGCGATGGCGAGCCGTTTCGCGGACTCGCCGCGCCCCGTCGATGGCTAGGTAGTCACGCGGCATCGTCGCTCAATCGCGGCTTCAGACCACGGGAAACGGCTTCCTTGAGGGCCCTGGCTTTCAAGACGAGACCGCGGCGGTACGCCGCCATGAGTTGATCAAGTCGTTGTCGATCGGCGTCCCCCAACCCTCCCTCTCGCAACATGGCGAGCAGTTGGCTCAGCTCCTCCTGCGGAGATGGCTCCAGACTGGATTCGCACAGCAGGAGAATCTGGTCGTCCGGAAGTGACTCGACAACCGGCTCGGATACCGCGCGATTGATCCAATCGACAACGGCGTCCTCCAATCGGCGATTGGTGGCAGCCGCCAGCGCTTGTGCACGGCGGGCAAGGTCTTCGGGGATTTGAAGTGTCAACTGTTCGCTCATATCTGGCGTCCTCGGCAATCTCTCGCCATTCTATCCGAGCCGGGTAACGGACGCGTGGCGATTTTCCGTGATTGCTGGATTCCCGTGCTACCGGTCTCCTATTCACTCACCTTCCGCCCCGCCTCCTTAGTCAGGTCCCCGCCGTCCGCACCAGCGCCTCCCCTGCCTCACGGTCGAAGAACACCTCGCCGAAGCACATTAGAGGCTGCGGTTTTCGTAGCCGCCTTCGCTGAGGGCCCGAGCAAACCGCTACAACCAATTCTCAGTCCGTACGTCTGGTAGGGCTTCAAAATCACGGTCAGCGGTCGCAAGGGTGAAATCTCTCTGCCTGGCCAGCGCCGCCAGGATCATGTCCACTTGTGACAACACGCGACCGCGCCGCCGCAGTTCCTGGAAAACCTCGCCGTACGCGCGCGCGACCTCGCGTTCCAACGGCCAAAGGCGCACGCGCCCGAGCAGTCGGTTCAGCGCGCGGCGGTAGGCTTCTCCCCGGTCGCCGGATGGAAAGGCTGCTTCCAGCTCACACAGCACAGGAACACACGTGCCCACGCGGACGCCCAAGATGCGCAACTGGCCTATTCGATCGCGAATTCGCGAGACGGGCCGCAAAGCTTCGCTGAGATGATTGGTGTCCAGCAAGAACCCGGCCATCAGGGTAGTCCCATCTCCCGACGAACGAGGGCTTTGTTCTGTCGATCCGCTTCGGTAAGCGTTGCCTCAATCTCCTGCCACTCTTTGGGGTCATTTAACACCGCTGTCAGCGACTTCATGTCCTCCGCCCACGTGTCAATGTCGGCAGCGCCGTTGGGGGATTGGCCGTCCAGATCGTCCACCACTACCTCACGGCCGTCCTCCCAATCCGGCGGCAACGGCTCAAGGGGCTGGATCACTCCGTTTTTGACCACAGCGCGAATCATGGAGACACCTCCCGACTGGCAACGGTTGGATGTCCGTCGCAAGTTGATTTTACACCTTCTCTATTCGCAGGGGAAGGAAGCCTCGGTCCGGCTCAGCGCACCGGGCCGTACTTGAATCCCACTCGTTCACTTCTCCATCCCCTTCAACACCTTCATCCCCTCCACCATCGGCTTGTATTCCGCCACCGCATCGATCTTCCCGCTCCAAGTCGTGAACAGGTGCCCGAGCATCTTGGGGGAATCAATCTTCGCGCTGCATTGCATGAGCGCTTTCATGGCGTCCAACTTGCTCTTGCTCGCCGGCAAAACGCGGAAGCCTTTCTCCACGAACATCGGAATGTCCGGATAGGATTCCATGAGTTCGTAATGCCAGGGGCAAAGGATGATGTCGGTGGGAATCAGGTCAACGGCCGGGGCGGTGCCATAGTCGGACGCTTCCCACTTGCCCCACTTGTATTTCTTGGCGTCGAACAAACGATCGGACCACATGAGCATTTCGATCTTGCGGTCCTTGACGACATGCTGGTGCAAGTCCTTGACGGCTTGGGCAAATACTTTGGCCGGGTCCTTGCCTTTGGTGGACGGCGATTGCTCGGAACCTAAAAGGAAGACTTCATCCATGCCCACATGAAGCGCGTCGGCCTTGAATGCATCGATGATCTCGTCCAGCAACTTGAACACGACCTCGTTCACTTTCGGATTGAGCGGGTCCCATTCCCGGCAATAGATGTCCTTGTTCTTGGGAAACGCATCGGGCGTGAGGTCGAATTCAGGGTAGACCGTCAACAGGGGAAACGTGTGCTCCTTCCACGACTGATGCCCAAGGCATTGGAACTCGGGAATTAAGCGGATGCCTTGCTTCCGGCAAACGGCGGCGAACTTGCCCGCGCCTTCCGGCGTGATCGGGGTTTTTCCGTCGCGCAGCTTCGGATAGGACTCGAATTGGAAATGGTAATCGACTTCCAGGATCAGCACGTTGAGTCCCAGCTCGGCGAGTTTGGGAACCTGACCGCCGAGCGTTTCCAAGTCCTTGTCGCTGTTGTAACCAAGCAGATGCAGCGCTCGCCATTGCTCGGCCTTCGGCGACGGGTTTGGCTTGTCCTCGCCTGCCGCCGCCGTGGGCAGCGCGACGGTCAGTCCGAGAAGCAACCATCCCACGCGTGTTGCTTGTGTCAGCATGATCTTTCTCCTTCGCGAACGACTTCGGGGCTGACGCTTCCAAATTGGCGGACGGCAAGTGGACGGTCGATTGCCGTCGCCTAATCGGCGGCGCAATCAAAACCCCACCTTCGGTTAGCGCTTGTAGAGAAACCAAATCCACAAGACCAACCCTCCAATCACTCCGAGAATACCCAGCAGACCGGCCCCGTTGATGGCGATCGCCAAATTGCGCTTGCGGGCGGCCAGATTCGCGTGGGGCTTGTTGGCATCGAATTCATGGCCGCAGTCATCGCAGACCACCGCGCGACAGAGCATCGCCCCGATGGTTCCGAGATACCACGGCCACGGTCCGGGACGAAGGTAGTGTGAGCCGCACTCCGGACATCCACCGCTGGAGCCTTGCCGTCGCCGCACGTCGGAACGCGGCG
>Ga0207095_10266_pt1 | contig 13990 bp, 13 predicted proteins | sample Alteio_BWMinHeat_88_FD_153529 | JGI IMG/M metagenome (GOLD analysis project Ga0207095, IMG submission 153529) | Enriched cells from forest soil in Barre Woods Harvard Forest LTER site, Petersham, Massachusetts, United States -... | ecosystem: Environmental > Terrestrial > Soil > Temperate forest >... | reverse complement strand
ACTCGGTGTTTCCTCCATTGCTCTCTTCCATATGATCTTCTTAGGGTCTGAGGAATCCCATCTTTTCAACCAACCTAAAGGGACGCTATGGATTTGTCGATCCCAGCCTCCCTGCCCTCAATTGACATGGGAACATGGAAAGCGCACCATGCTGTAATTCAGCTAAAAGTGAATGTGATTCTCGGAATCACCCTCGGTAGCTCAAAGAAACCCAAAATATGAAAAAAGCCCATTGCATTCCATGCAGAATGCAGAATTAAACACGACACTACATTGCGATATCGAACGTAGCAGACACCGTACAATAGTCCTCCTAAAAGCAGAGAACTAAAGAAAGGGAATGAAAGTGCATCTTGATGTGAAACCGCAAAAATCACTGTGGAAAGGACAATCGACTCTATTTTCCTTTCCGGGAATGTCGCCAGCAATCCAGCAAGAATGATTCCTCTAAAAACAATTTCTTCGTTCAATGGTGCAATAACACAGTTATCAACGAACATCTTCACCGAAAAGAAAGCTGCCTCCCCAGGGAGAACGGCGCGATTAATCAAGCGAAAAACCAGACACCCAACAGCAAACCAAGAAAAAGAAATTACGTCCTTTCTGCTGAGAGACTTTCCAACAAGCATCGAAGAAATGCTTTGATATCGCTTTTCTAAACAAAACAGTAGAACAAAAAAAGTAATGTAAAAAAGCCTCAACGCAACGAAAGAATATTCACCAAAAACCAATTCTTTCCAAATGAAATGCGCCGCCATATAACCAGGCGCGGCCAGTGCAGTAAATGGAGTAAATCCATTCTTTGAAATGCTAGAATGATTCTTTGTATCACTCATTTTTGCGTATTAAAAATTCTATCAGGCTTTTATTCCCAATCCAGATTGCTATTGATTTGTCCGTCCTGCCCACATTGGAACATCGGGAACATGGATTCACCTGTAAAAACAATCCGTGCGCCCCCCGAATCACACATTCGAGGATTCAATATACCATCTTTATTCCCATGGTATTGGCAGGCCATGAAGTACCTGCCGGATTGGGCAGCGGATAGAAGTAAAACGGGCCCAAATGTGGGCCTCCAGCACCACTGAAAACCTGCCATTCCACACGCCCATCCACAAACAAAATGTTGTTTCCAGGGTTGAGACCAATCGAATATTGTCCGGCATGCGCTGTGGTTGTCGCCAACATTCCTGGTGGTTGCCAATATTCCTCAAGTGCAGACGACCCATAACCCTCAAAAACGGATCCTGTTTCCATTTGAATCGAAAGAAAGTCCTGGTCCGTGACCTGGTTCGCTGAAGGTGTAAGGGTTTTCCCCGAGGGACACATGCGTATTGGCAAACCGCCCATATGAAAATAGAAATTAGGGCACTCAAAAACCAGAATGTATCTTGAGTCCATGGCTGTATTCATATAATATAAATATCCGTAGTGATTTTGAACCACTGTAACATCAGCCCAACTTGCAGGGAGATAGTTGTTTCCATAGTCAGAAAATGGAGAATTGATATTTTGTATCAAAGCGGACGGACAATATAATAACTTGAAATCGTTTAAATAATCCTGCAGGCCAGTCCAATAAACGCCGTTCGATTGATAATCATCAACGCCGCCCGCAGAACCCCCGGGGGGTTGTTCAGCATTACAAAAAAAATCTCCTGCGTTATCCGTTGCGTAGGCCCACTCAGCAACCCCAATCTGATGGAGATTATTCATACATTGTATCCGCCTAGCTGTTTCACGCATACGAGACAAAACAGGCAACGAAAGCGCCATGAGCAAAGTAATGATGGCGATCACGACTAACAGTTCGACCAAAGTGAAGGCTAAGGATAAATGATAACGCATACAAAATGAGAGGCTTGACCGCCATCCAATTGTCTCGTCCGTGTGGTGCTTACTTCATTCGAATCCCAGAGCATCGACGTTGATGGCGCCTTGCGTACCGGGGCTGGCGTAACGCTGTTCGAAAACAATCGTGAATTCCGACAGAGCCTGGAGGTTTACACCGTTTCCCCCGAAGCTTCCTAGCGGGATGCGGATTTCCTTCCATTCGGGAGTAATTTCTCCAAGGTAATATCTGGCGACAGCGTGGCCGGACTTCAGCTCAATTTTAATCTTACTAGGAATGCCCACCATCGCGTCGCCGCGGATCCAGAAAACGAGATTTTGATAACCTGACGCGTCGAAGGTGGAATCGTCGGCAGGACCAAATTTCATCCAGAAGCCGTTGTAGGCTCCGCCATTGCCAACGTTGTATTCCAAGCGCAGTGAAGCGGCGCCTTCGACTTTGGTCGAAGGATCGATGCTTCCCTTGCATATAAAGACCCGCTCCTCTGGATTGGGCGTAAATGCGCCAAAATTTCCGTTCAGATTGTTGGGTGGCCCCGCGTTGAAGTCAGCAATGACAAGCTCCTTGTTCCAAGTATGAGGCCCAATCTGGGCCTCTGCGGACGAAGGAACGGCGCTAGAGGGTGCAGGAATAGATAAATGGGGGCCGGACACTGGAGAAGAAGGGGGCTGGGAAGCAGTTTGCGGTTGTGGAGGAGACGCGGGAATTGCCATTTGTGGAGGAGATTCGTCATCGGAATGTTGTTCCGAGACAAAAGACCGAGGAGATTCCTCTTTTGTCGTTTTAACAGATGAGTGTTCCGAAGAGGTGGAACTCACCGTTTCCGAAACGACCGGTGGTGTTTTTGTCTCCGGAGCCTGCTTACGCATCAGAGACTGGACCCAGATCCCCATCAGAATGCCCACAAAAAGAAAACCCGCGGCAAAGAAGAATTTCTTCATAAACTTCCAGCGGCTCAGAAAAGCGAAGATCACCGCACGTAGGTTTTATTTTCCCCAAACAATATAGCAAAATTACCTGCCAATAGAACCACATAGCCCACCGAACAGCCCATTAAAAACCCGTCCAAAGATGTTTCAGATTTCATAATTGGAAAAGAAAGCCAATTTACAAGGAAGGTCATGAGCGAAAATGTGAGCACCCACTTAAGGGAAGGAGCTGGTCTGCGTTCAAATTTCATATTTTTGGTTCTGATTCTCGCTCGGCATCAAATGAAAAAGTCTATTTGAGGTGCTTTTCTTGAGATGTCGATTGAAGATGCTTTTCAATTTTACTGAGACTGCTCGAAATCTCAGCAAGCATTGCCCCTACAAATATAAAAAAGAATATCCCGGCAGAATAAAAAGTTGTTTCCATAATCCAGTGCCTTGTTTGTTGATTTGCTATGTCTTTTGCCGTTTGAAAATGGCGACTACTTCCCGAGTCATTCCAGTAGAGTTATTGGCACTGAATGCAGAAACGAGTTCCCATCCATCATCTCCGAATTTATTCAGAAATGAATCTACACGAATTCCATCCACCCTTGCGTGCGCGGAAGTGAGCTTCTCGACCAACGTATCCCCATGGGTCGGTATCACTATTGTCTTGTACTCCCATTTCATAACGCATTCCTTCCTTGTTAAGTTTTCAAGATAAACCTGATGCTAGAGGATGCGGGACCGTTTAAATGGGAAGTAAATAGCGAAAGCTCGGCCAACAATGTTGTTCTTTAGGATTGGCCCCCAATGACGGCTATCGTTGCTGTATGTTGAGTTGTCTTCCATCACAAAATAACAACCCTGTGGAACTTGAAAAGGCTCATTTTCAGTCAAAGGAAGTTGAGTAGTAGGAACAGGAAGATAAGTAAGCTCGCGAAAGCATGATGGGGCTGTGAGCTCCTTTCCATCGATAAAGATTTTTCCTGAGCGTATCGACAGCGATTCGCCCGGAAGAGCAACAATGCGTTCGAGATAAAATGCACCCGGTACCGGCACAGGAAGGCCGGAGGTGTCGATTGCAATAATATCTCCACGTTGGGGCGAACTTTTTCGATAGGCCCGTTTCGAGACGAGAACCAGGTCTCCTTGGATGAAGATGGGAGACATGCTGTTCGTAGAAATCTTGAACGCATGAAAGTCTTGATAAGGGGCGTCCAAATGAAGCCGAAACGCAAAAAGTAATCCCAGTACTATGGCAATGCTAAATAGCAGTATAAGTCTATTATTTTTCTTTTGCATACAATCCTTCAAATACTTAAAAAAAGCGAAGATGAGAACTACTTATCCGTGTGATAAGGTTTGTCTTCGAGAGCTTTAAGCCTAGATTCGAGAAGTTTCACTTTGTGAATCAGCCACAGAACGAGCCAAGTTAATCCTAAAATACCGAGAAGGCAGCCAATAGCGATTGCATGGACGGCATAATTAAGAGTCATAGTCTATTTTCCATTTTTAATTCTTCAATAACAGTCACTTGTACAGCGGTTTCGGAGAAGTCACCCATTCAAATGCTTGCTGGGTGACCGCGTGCATTGTTCATGTTTTTTATGTATTCCGCATAATAGGGACGAAGCCGGGCTTGTTCCTGAGGCAAAAGAACAAAAAATGAGATTAGAGCACCGATGATTGAGCCTAATATGCAAATAACGAATCCACTTGTGCTCGAATCAAAATGAATTTTATCCATGCCCCATACTACGACCACTATGAACGGAAGCCCTGATAGTAAAATTGCAGCCGCTGTTTTTAATGCTTTAATTCCTGTTAGGGGATGTATTCCGGCGCATGCCTGATGAACTGCTATTTTTTCTTTATGAGTCAAACCTGCGAATTCCGGAATGTTTTTAGAATACAAGTAGAAGTAATATTGAGTCGCGCGTTGAACTGGATTGAGAAATGTAAACAAGCCTATGGCTACGACAAAAAGGAATGCGTTTTCAAAAAAAATCGGATTCATATGAATCGCTCCAAGCACTTCAGCTCCTCACCCTATGACCCTGAACAGGTTCGCTTTTTCGGTCCAGGTGGAGCGTTATCCAATCGATGAGTTCAATTCCTGCTCATTGACCGGATTGTTTGCCTATATAATCCCACGTTGCTGTGCCAGCATAGGTATCAAGGGCCACCGCATTCACTGTTTGACCTCCCAACCCTGCCTGATTCGCCGATACCTGAAGACGCACCCAGCCAGGTGATGTCACGGTGGGTATTTGACCCATATATTGCGCGCCACCCCAATTGATGCTGTTTGTTCCCCAATAGACATTGGCCCAAGCGCTGTAGTTGTTGTACAAATATTGCAGCATGATCTCGGATGGGAGATGCGCAGGATCAAGATAAACATACGCGAACAAGGTGTCCCCCGAGCTCACAGGAAACGCCACATTTCCAAATGATACTTGGGAAATGAGTGAGCTTGTCGGTGCTTGAATTGCCAGGGACCCACTGTACGGAGTGGGATTGTTTATCCATGTCCATGAAGTTAAACTCGTGCCATGTCCGGCTGAATCTCCCGAATAAGTCGAAACATTTGCTCCTGAAGGGACGCTATCATCCACCCACACTACTAAATTTGCAGTAGATGCTTTAAATGTGACATTTATGGTATGGCTTGATACCACGTTGCTGAACGTATAACTGGTCATGGATCCTTGGGACACCCCATCAATTTGTACATCCGCAACAGCATATCCAGCATTCGGCGTAAACGTGAACGTTTGATTTTTTCCATAGTTCGCCGAAAAACTGCCAGAAGGACTGATTGTTCCGTTAGAACCGGCGCTCGCCACGAAACCCAATCCTTTACCAATATAATCCCACGTTGCAGTGCCGCCATACGTATCAAGCGCCACCGCATTCACCGTTTGACCCCCCAACCCCGCCTGGCTTGCCGGAACTTGAAGGCGCACCCAACCGGCCGACGTCACTGTGGGCATCGGCCCAATCCGCTGCCTGCCTCCCCATGTAATATTATCAGCACCCCAGTAGACATTGGCCCAAGTACCGTAGTTGTTGTATAAATATTGCAACATGATTTCGGATGGGAGATTTGCCGGGTCAAGATAGACATAGGCAAACAACACATCGGCTGTATTTACAGCGTAGGCTACGTTTCCAAACGATATCTGGGATATGGGCGAACTTCCCGGTGCTTGAATTGCCAGGGAACCACTGTACGGAGTGGGATTATTCACCCATGTCCATGTGTTGACGTTGGAACCGCCGCCATTGCCTCCAGAATAGCTTGAGACATTTGCTCCTGGAGGAGCGCTGTCATCAACCCATACTGTATCGCCAGGCCAACTTCCTGTGTTCGGAGAAGCCACCTTAAATGTGACATTAATGGTATGGCTCGATATCACGTTGCTGAATGTATAGCTGGTCATGGATCCCTGGGACACTCCATCAATTTGTACATCCGCAACAGCATATCCAGTATTCGGTGTGAACGTGAACGTTTGGTTGCTCCCAAAACTTCCTGCAAAACTTCCTGATGGACTGATTGTGCCATTAGAACCAGCGGTGGCCGCAAACCCAATCGCTTGACCAATATGATCCCATGTCGCTGTGCCACCATATGTATCCAGAGCCACCGCATTCACGGTTTGACCACCCAGCCCTGCCTGGCTTGCCGTCACTTGAAGACGTACCCAGCCGGCTGATGTCACTGTAGGCATCGGCCCAATCCGCTGCCTTCCTCCCCAAGTGATATTATCAGCGCCCCAGTAGACATTGGCCCAAGTACCGTAGTTATTGTACAAATACTGCAACATGATTTCGGATGGGAGATTTGCAGGATCCAGATAGACATAGGCAAACAACACATCGCCCGTGTTCACTGGGAAGGCCACTGTTCCAAATGACACTTGAGAAATAGGTGAGCTTGTCGGTGCTTGAATTGCCAGGGAACCACTGTATGGAGCCGGAATATTCTTCACCCATGTCCATGTGTTGACGTTGGGACCACCCCCGTTGCCTCCCGAGTAGGTCGAGACATTTGCGCCTGGAGGAACGCTGTCGTCAACCCACACAGTCTCTGCGGGGTTGTAATTTTGAACACTTGCAGTAGAAACTTGAACGACGCTCTGCCACGCCCACATTTTAACAGATCCTGCCAGTTGACCGACTATAGGATTGCTTGTGTTAAGAATTAATCCTCCGTCTATGTACACCTGAAAAACATTGCCAACAGAGATTGTCTCAATCTCATGTTGAATCGTAGGGTCGAGGGAAGCTGGCAGATTGTGAACAAACCCTTGATAGGAAGGCAAGCCGCTGGCGGCCAGATCATATTCAAGAGCACGATTACCATTCTTATCAGGTGTATGCAGGATCAAATAAATGTAGTTATTGCTGTCTACATACTTTGGGTAGAGAACGGCCACATTCCAGTCATTCGGACCAGGCTGAAGGGTTAGGACATTCCAAATTACGATTCTATCTTTTTGAAAACTATTACTATTAACCGTCGTCGTCGTGATTGTTGAATCGGCAACTGTGTTCTGCAAGACGTTGCCTGCCGAAGGTCCAGACTTCCACGAGCCTGTAGACGTCCATTGGCTTAAGTTTCCGGAAGAAAAATTGTCAAAAAAAATGTTTTGGCCAAAAGCAGCTCCGTGTGCCAATAAAAGGCCCAAAATGCCCAACAGAATTTTGTTCTTCGTCATCATATACGCTTTTTCTCTAATTTATGGTCAATCTATTCAAATTATGTAACCGGTACCAAATATGGGCTTGGATTTTTCGCCTGTAAATCGAAACCATGTCGCATGAATGGAGAATTATTTCGCTCATTCGGAGATCTCCCTTCTCGAGGTTTCACTGGATCCCTTTGATGGCAATGAATTTTAACAAGCTTGGCATGCTGTCTGCTATTTTTAAGACACCGTTTCTTTTGAAGCAATTTCAGCCCAATGAGCCCTTTTTGCCATTCAAAACAAACAAGGAAAAGGGCTTTCACTCTCGTGGAACTCTTGGTGGTGATCGCGATAATTTCAGTTCTCATGTCACTTTTGTTGCCCACCCTGTCTGGAGTCAAAGAAAATGCACGCCGGGCGCAATGCGCAAGCAACGTAAGGCAAATATGTATTTCGATGAATCTCTACGCTAATGAAAACGACGGGCAGCTTCCTGGTAATTATAGTTACCTAGACTATTCAAGCGGAGAATGGAGTTGTTTTCTTGGAAATCCGACATGGCCTCATCCGTTTGAGGTGCTCAGTAATTATCTTGGATCAACGTCGGTATTATATTGTCCAAGCTGGCTAAATACGGCGCTTTACAGCCGGGACTCCGGCGATGCGACCCTCATGCCCAACAGCATCCAACCATGGGGAAAATTGATTCAATCAGTCTCACACTATGGATTCCAGATGTGCATGGACGCAAGCATGCCTGGCGATACCGTTTTGGTTACAGAAAATGCATTCCCCGGTTATCAATACGGATTTTATCCTGTTCCACCTCCGAGTCCTAGCGCTGCTTACTATTTCATCAGCGGAACGGGCGATATAACTATAGGAAATGTCTATGCACCTGGTGCAGGACAAAGAATCACGAATGGCCCTCACAATCGACGCGGAAGCAATATTGGATATATCGATTCTCACGTTGAATGGAGAAATGGCCCTTTGATAGGCCCTTTTAATCCCATCGACGCTGCAAACACAAAATCTGTCGACTATAGTGGCGCTCCGTTTTCAGGGCCACAAGTATGGCTTTTTAGACCAACCTCATGAATCGCCTTCTGCTGTCTGTCCAAACTTCTCCGAACCCATATCCGGTCTGAAAGTCTCGCATTCTAACTTGGATCCGCCGCAGTTTAAAACGTCAGATTTAGAGTGCTGCTCAATGAATAAGTAGAGAAATTACTACGTCCTACATCCGTCATGCTGCCGATGTTCATATGAATATCTGGCGTCAGCTCGATTTGAAAACCCGCATTTAGAGAAGCAAAGTTTCGTGAAGGAGCATCCGTTTGAACAGAGAATGGACTGCTTCCCTGGGCTAGATGCGCTTCGATGCTGCGGCTGTCATCGGCCCATTCCCGCTGCCAGCTTGCCTCGAACCAGGGCTTCATTTCGACTCCAAACACATTCCACTCATAAGTCATGCGTCCACCCAGACCGCTTTGGAGCGATTCGACCTGCTGACTCGCGACATCCAGATCGAGGGAATCCGCGCCCGTCTCACTGAATTGATCGATCCATAATTTGTCGTATTGAAGCGAAGCCACGGGTCCGACTGTAAATCTTCCGATTTTGAAATCATGTCCGCCTTCCAGCAAAGCCGCTACCTGTGAGCCATCGGGATGACTTTTTGCAGTCCGCTGAATCCCCGGAAACCGGATGTTGCGTTCGTTGCGGTACATGTCGCGCATGCATCCACCCGCGGCATTGATATAAAAGCCCGCCTCCTGCCAACGTCCAAAAAGCCAGGCTGGAAGAACTTCCGCATTCACATGACCTCCGCTTCCCGCCAAATCGGCCTCCGTGTGGGAATAGCCTGTGGCGAATCCCACGGTTATGTTGTCCGTCAACCAATAATCAATTCCCAACAGCGTCCCTTCCGCGGTGGAAGTAAATCCGGGCGCAGCTGGCGTGGTTTCCTGATCAATGAGAGTCCCGTTGCCCGTGATGAAAAAATTCCAATTTTTACGCAAAATGGGCGTCCCATCTATCGTTCCAAACATGCCCGTCAGGTCCGAATCGTTGTATGCGAGGAGAATCGGCTTGCGTCCAAACTGACTTTCTCCCACGGAAACGACGCCTGGCTTCAAACCTGGAACATCGAAAAAGTGAGTCTTCAAGTTGGCTATTTGCACATTCATATTTTGCATGGCCATGGGCCCAAGAACCGTGAACTTTAACGGTAGGATTTCATTATATGCTTGCTGGACCCCCTCGGCTGATCCCAGCTTGTCGATGGCATTGAGCACATCGTTGAGATCTCCATTTTGGATTTGGGAAAATGCCTGAAGCGCTTGGCCAAGCTGAAGCTGGCTGCCATTGAGTCCCAATGCCGGATTGACATAGTTACGCGTGACAGTTGCCTGCACTGATAACCCCACGTCATTGGCATGGTACAAGATGTTCCAGTTCAAGGTCGGACTGATAGCGATTGGGTTGACGTTAGTGAAGGTCCCACTGACCCCACCCGTTGCGGTAATCATGTTGGTAATGATGTCGCCCGAAACGGGGGTGTAGCCTCCTGTCATCGATAATTGCAAATTCCCTCCAAGAATTGCCGATCCACCAATCACAAGTCGATCAATCGAAGCAGGCCCTCCCACCTTGATGGCCAAAGTCCCATCGCTTGCATTAGTAAAGTTTCCGATAATGGTCATCGTACCGATGGTGGATGCATCTCCTGGCTGGACAGTCCCATGATTGACCAAAGTCCCTACCGTCCCGGTTCCTTCAAGTAGAGACCCCGAATTAACAGTCACCGCACTTCCACCCAGATTCCCCGTGACGGCCAGAGTGCCGGCAGAAACCGTGGTGTTTCCCAAGAAGGTTGCTGCGCTATTACCTGAAAGTGTAAGCGCGGCTGTTCCCAATTTATTGAAAACCGTGGTGCCTGAGCCCGTAATCACCCCTGCCAACGTCGAGTTAAAGCCCTGGCTGTCCCATTGTGCCGTAACGCCGTTATTGATAGTGACCCCGCGCGCTGCCACCAGCGACACCGCTGCAGTTGTCTGGAGAGTTGAATTCGCTGAAAAGGTCAGTCCCCCGGCCGTGTTCCCCAAATTATTATCGGCGCTGATTTGCAACGTGCCTCCAGCAACCGTCGTCCCCCCACTATAGGTATTTACGTCAGAAAGAGCCAATGTACCGGAACCGGATTTGGTCAGACTTTTCGAGCCTGAAACCGCGCCACTAACGTTCAATGTGGTGCCGTTGGCAGTTGATACATTGAGGTTGGTGGCCAGAACCACCGCAACGCTGATGGTATTGGACCCGCTGCTGTTGGTGAGCATCGAGCTGCCGCTCGATGCCGAAAAAAGCAGCGACCCCGCGCCGGCGATACTTCCACCTCCGCTCATTTCCAGGACGCCGACGGCAGCCCCGGAGGCGTTGGTCATCACGAGCAAACTTCCTGCATCCAGCGTCACAGTGCCTCCGGCCACCGTCAGATTGGTGTTAAAATAGTTGGTCGAGACTGTTGAAGTAAAAGTTCCACCGACGATCGATGGACTCAAATACGTTGCCGTGCTGTCAAACACGGTATGTGTCCCAAGGTTGGTCAGGGTGCCGAACACAGCCGCCGTGGTATTCGAAACTGTGAAAACTCCACTCACGCCTATCGTGGTATTGGTGGCCTGCCACATCGTGTTCCCGTTGACAAGAGTCAGATTTTGATAAAGTTGCCCATTGTTGTTGCTGAATGCGTAAGAATTGAAAATTGCATTGGTTGAAGCGTTGAGTTGAAAAGTGTTGTTTCCTTGAAATGTGATGTTTGAGACCTGACTGTTAAAAATATTTGCGGACGAAACGCTCCGATAAGAAATCGTGCCATTGGTCAAAATGATGCTATTGAGGGTATTGGTTGTGATCGTCGGAGCGGCACTCGTAAACTGAAAAATTCCTCCACTGTTTGTGATGTTTCCAGAGCTATTAAAACCATTGATAATCGTATTCCCTTCATAAGTTCCCTGATTTTGGATCAATACAGCTCCACTGCCGAGAGTCGTGGCGTTGCTTCCAACATTGAATGTCCCGCTATTTCTAAGAATGCTCCCTGGCCCGGTAATCAAAATATTATTGCCCAGGGAGCCGCTCTTAACACCAAGATTCACGCCTGCTGCGACAGCAGATGCCGAGTTGCTCACAATGAGTTGAGAAGTATCACCGAAGCTGCCCACCACCAGCGTCGATGTATTCGACCACGTGGATCCAGCATCCGTTACAAGCACTTTATTAGCGCCGGAACTGGTATTGAGACTGATTGTTCCAGTGGAATCATAAACGGACCCTCCATTGGAAATGATCAAACTGCTGTGATTTCCGCCGCTGCCAATGACGAGAGTTCCCGAGTTTGTCCAAGTTGAACCAACTCCTGAAACGGTCACTACGTTATTCGAAGAATTGTTATCCATGACGCCGTTGGCGCTCTGAACAACGGCTCCAGCCAAAATGAAAAGTTGATTACTGAAGGCGCTCGTTCCGTTTCCGACCGTGAGTGAGCCGCTGTTAAACCAGAGGGAATTGGTCCCCGTGACTATAGCTGTATTATTATTGGCAAACGAATCACCGACAACGCCTGTTGTGTTGTAGACCTTCGCGCCGTTGCTGACGGTCAATTGATTGTTGAAAGTGCTGATCAACCCTTTGGGAGCGCCGACGAAAAGCTGTCCACTGTTCGTCCAAACAGTATTTCCACCTGAAACAGTGACAATTCCTTCGCTGTTTACCGCATTTCCTATAAAGGTCCCCCCTCCAGCCGTAATTTGATTGGTTCCGCCATTGATGTTCCAAGTTGCCGTCTGATTCCCGGTATTTCCCACCGAAAAAGAATTGGTAGAGTTATTAATGGTGGATCCTTTTCCTGTTGTTAACGTGCCAAAAGCAAAATTAAAATTGGAATTAGTGGAGCTCGCAGCGTTGTTGGTTGCATACAATTGATCTACCTGAAGGGTTCCGCCTTGCAAAATATAGGTGCCTACACCGTTTTGACCGATAGTCAGTGTGCCATTGCCATTCCCGTTCGTCACAATCAAGGTGCCTGTCGTATGGACAACGGTTCCTGTCTGTCCCGCATTCTGGCCAACAATATAATTATTGGTCACAATCCATGTGGAAGACCCGACCGCCTGGGTCACCACTCCGTTCATCGGATTAAAAAAAGCATTGGCATTCGTGACCGTGACTGTCCAATTAATGGTAGCTGTCGAGCTATTTGTAAAATTCGCATTGTCGGAGATTCCAGGAAACGCGTTTGCCGCGCCCGCATTTGTGAACCAGTTGACAGAATTCGTAAAGTTTGCCGTCCCATTGTTGGTCCAGTAAAAGTCACTTGCGGAAAGCAAGGTCGCTAAAAAGAAGAACCAGACGACGAGCCATTTCACGGGGAATAAACAAAGCCAGCGGGCTCGAATAAACTGCAACATGAAGGCATTGACAATTTAGCTTAAAGATCCAGTAAGAGTCACCTCCAAACTGAGTTGCGGCGTCTCGCTTTCGTCGACAAACCTTCAAATTCTTGTTGAACCTTTTCGATCCTCAATGGACACCTACGCCAAATGGATCAGCAGCACTTCGACTTCTTCCTGCCCTCTCCTCCTCCAGTTCCAAAATCGTCCCTCATCAAACAGATCAAAGTCGTCACACTTCGCGAGGTCCGGACACAATACAACCCCCTCACTCAACCCGAACAACTCGTTGAATTCTGGCGAAATGAAATCGAAACCGCTTCATGGTTCGATGCTGACAAGGAACATCTGGTTGTCTTCTGCCTTGATACAAAACTTCGACTAAAAGGATTCGCGCTGGTCAGCGTCGGCCTGATCAATCAGACATTGATTCATGCTCGCGAAGTGTTCCGGCCAGCAATCGTTCTGGCTGCATCGTACGTGGCCCTGCTCCATAATCATCCCAGTGGTGATCCTCGTCCCAGCGAAGACGACATACGCGCGTCAAAAGAGATCTATAGAAGTGGTGAGATTCTGGGCGTTCACCTTGTGGATTCCATCATCGTCGGCCAGACCACAAAAGACTCGAAGGGTTATGTCAGCCTCAAAGAAATGGGCGTGATTGAGTGATCCTACACCCTCTGGCATGTTCTTCCAAAAATAATTTTACTGGGAACGCGAGAATTACCTTTTGCTATGACTGCCAGAGGACTTTTCTGGACCAAATGTGATCAGAAATGCAATGTACGTTTGAAACTCCTCTGGCCCCTGAATGCTATGCCCAGCCGAAGCTAACAAGTGATAGGTTTCGCTGAGATCAACAATGGCGCCCACATTGAATTTTGTGCTCGAGGGGCCTTCTTCCAGCTTGGATGTTTCGTGAAACACCTCTGCTCCTAAAGTCAGATTCGAGGTCATGCGACGTTGTACCTGCCAACCCACAAACCATGAATTCTGATTTCCCTCGCCGGGGTTGATCGAATAACCCCCACCACCATAGGTAGTCCAAGGGCCAATGCTCTTTTGAAGCCA
>Ga0207095_10265_pt1 | contig 14001 bp, 12 predicted proteins | sample Alteio_BWMinHeat_88_FD_153529 | JGI IMG/M metagenome (GOLD analysis project Ga0207095, IMG submission 153529) | Enriched cells from forest soil in Barre Woods Harvard Forest LTER site, Petersham, Massachusetts, United States -... | ecosystem: Environmental > Terrestrial > Soil > Temperate forest >... | reverse complement strand
TAGGGCCGGCCGCCGAAATCCGTCATACCGGAAGAAACCTGTTCCAGGATTCCGATCATGCTGAGGACCAGTGGGAGGAGGAGAAGGCCGGCTTCGAAGTTCCGCTTGATGGTGGCGGCAATCAGGGTAATGAAACAGAACAGGAGCCAGCCGGTGATCCATAGGAAGCTGCCCAGAAGGACCACGAGGACCACCACACCGATGAAGTGATTGTGCCCGACCATCAGGAGGGCCGGCGCAACCCCGGCCATAATGGGTGCTGTGTAGCGGAGGAGGGTGATGAACCAGCGCCGGCGCAGGGCGAGAAAGGCGATGAGGAACTCGAAATAGAGGTAGGCGGAGATGAGCACGAGCTGCAAGATAATGGCGGCGAACCAGAGCTGATCGAGATAGGCGGTGGAGCCGGCAAGATCGATGAAGCCGATGGGAACCTGGACCAACTCGTGCAATGCCAGCCACAGGTACTCGATGTGGCCCTTTTGGGTGAAATAGAGGGCGAAGAGAAATATCGAGAGGAAGGCCAGGAGGATGGCGTTTATCAGGCGGGGGAGGCGTTCATCCAGAGTATGGATGGACCACAATTCGAGGTTCCGGTTCAGGTCGTCGGGATTGCCGAGGCGGATTTTCCGGGTGGCGAAGAAGTGGGTGTAGGCGGAGAGACCGAAGGGGATATTGAGGGTTCGGATCACCAGGGTAAGTGAAGTGTCAGACGGCGCGAGGTCGAGGTTATAGACGCGCGAGATGGCCTCGTAATGGGCGGCTTCGTCTCCGTGGGGGCCCTGGGGCGGGATCCGGCGGCCGTTGGCGTACACCTCCACGTCGGACCCGGTGGCCTGGCTTCCGAAATCCATCGAAGTATTGTGGGAAACCGGGAGTTCGATGAGCAGAGAAACCGGTCCGTGGCTGGGAGCCAATTTGACATGGAGTCGAAACCAGGCAAAGGGGCGGGGCCCGTGCGAGGCGCCCTCGTCATTGTTCTCAGGATTCTCGGCGTCGGGAACGTCGGCGATGGAGGGTTTAGCCTCGCGAACAGCCCACGACGAATCGTCGAAATCGGATCGCTCCGCAGCCGGATCGGCGGTAATGCCGACGCGCCAGTCTTTATCGAGGACAAGGGGCGTGCCGAGATTCGTGGCATCGAAGACCGCGTCCGCTGCCGGCTCTTGCGAAGGCCGAGCGGGCACCGGGGAGTGATGATGAGGGGGGACCAGACCAGGCGGGAATAAACGCGGATGGGAGGGCTGACCTGCCCCCTGCAATACCGCAAATAGCGCCATGGCGGCAACCGCCAGGATCGTGGGACGCACGACTCCTCCCTTTGGTACGTGATCTTCACTCTAATTCAGCGCCCAGCGGGCTCCAAGCATCAGAACCTGTTGAAACGTGATGAGTGTGGTTCGGAGAACGGAAGCTGGGATCTGGCGAACCGAGTTCCTTCGGCTCTCAGGGCGGTCCTTGAATTGTGTTCGCGACCTTCGGAAGATGAGAGGCCCGAGTTGACTTCCGGGTTCTCACCTTTGCGCAGATAAAAAGGCGCAAGTACAGGTCACGAAGGGGTTCAGACCGGTTGCGAATTGAAATATTCTTCCCAACCGCTGCCAAAGAAGCAGATACTAGCGTCTAACGGATCGAGCGAAGCGAAACCGGCAACCGCGGCGGAACCCGGAGGTGAGGGTGATGAAGAGGAGTCCGAAAGGTCTGAAGTTGACAACACTTGCGGTAGCCGTGGTGGTTCTGGCCTGGGCCGGAACGACTGCGGGCCTGGCGCAGTCCACTCCTTCGTCCGATCCTTCTGCGGCGCCGGCCAGCACCGCTCCGCCGGCCAGCACAAGTCCGACAGACACTCCGGCCAAGGCGCCGAGTGCACAGCCGGCACCCGGGACAACACCGGTCGCGGGAGACACGCCGCCTTCGAAGCCGGACGCCAAACCCGACCCCAAGACCGAAGCCAAGCCTGATGCGAAAGCGGGCAAGGATCCGGGGAAGCAGGACCCGGCTCCTGGTACGACCCCGGTTGCGGGTGATGTTCCCGCCGCAGCAGTCGACCCCGACAAAGTGGTCGCGCCGGGCAGCCAAATGATCAAGGTGAAGCCGGGAAGCAAAGACGACGTAAGCGCGGTGGGCAACCGCGACATTGGCGCGCGGGGCATGGGCAACTGGTACTCGACCGACACGGAAATCAAGATGGGGAAGGGGTACGCGTCGGAGATTGAAAAGAGCACCAAGTTCATCACCGACCCGGTGGTTACGGAGTATGTGAACCGTATCGGGCAAAACATCGTGAAGAACTCCGACTGCAAAGTTCCGTTCACCATCAAGGTCATCGATTCTGACGAGATCAACGCCATGGCGCTGCCGGGCGGATTTTTCTATGTGAATTCGGGACTGATCCTGAACGCCGATGAAGAGGCGGAACTGGCCGGAGTGATGGCCCATGAAACGGCGCACGTCTGCGCGCACCACGCGGTTCGCGAGCAGACGCGCATGAACTACGCGCAATTGGGAACCATTCCGCTGATTTTCATCGGCGGCTGGACAGGGTATGGGATCTACGAGGCGGCGTCGCTCGCCATTCCCATCACCTTCATGCACTTCTCGCGGGACTTCGAAGCAGAGGCAGACTACCTTGGCGTGCAGTACATGTACCGGGCAGGGTACGATCCGCAGGCGTTCATCAGCTTCTTTGAAAAGATCCAGGCCCTGGAAAAGCGGAAGCCGGGTGCGGTGGCCAAGGTGTTTGCCGACCACCCCCAGACTCCGGACCGGATCCTGCATTCGCAGGAGGAGATTGCCCGCATTCTCCCGGCCAAGGACGAATACACGGTGACGACATCGGAGTTTGACGACGTGAAGGCGCGGCTGGCCCGGATCGAGAACAAGCGGCGCCTGACGGACTCCAAGGACAACAAGCGGCCGTCGCTGCGGCGCGCAAGCACCGATCCTAACGCCCAGTCGACTGATGGCACGTCGAGCGGGGACGACAGGCCCACGCTGCATCGCCGCGAAGACCAGCAGAGCCAGGACCAGCAGAACCAGTAGAGTTGGCTTAACCATCGCGCCGAGCCGGCCTCCTCCGCCGGCCCGGCAGTTTTTTGTCTTGTTTCGGGACGAAAACCGTTCTACATTGATTCGAGAGCACCCACTCAATCGAAGTGCGCCTGGCCGGGGTTCTGTCGGCGCAGGATTCCCACGCCGGGAGATTCCCTTGGATCACCTAACTCTATGAAAAGAATAGCTACCTTCGCTGCTGCCTTCGTATTCATCCTGCTCTTGACGAAGATTGCAAACCAGGTGCCGCCGGCGCCACCTCCGGGGACGGCGTTTTCCCTGAGGGCCCAGAAGGTCATCCAGTGTTCCGCCGAAGAGATCACGCTGGTGGACAATCACCAGAAGTCGACCCACCTGGAAAAGGACGATAGCTGGCCGGACTGCGCAGCGTTCAAGAAGGACGAGGTGATGGATTTCTACCTCTCCCGCGGCGATAAGACGAAGTTCCTGAGCATCGAGACGACGGCGTGGTGGCGGAAGGCGATGTAGGCCGGACCATCCGCCGCAACGACACCAGGGGTAGGGCTGAAGGCCGGAAGGAAGCCCCACCAGAGCGGTTATGGGGCGCTCGACGGGTGAATTCGGATATGGGTGCTGTTTTGGGAAACAGGAAAATTCCGGAAAATTCCCTAAGATCCCTTGAACTTCCAGGCAAAACCGCGATATATACAAGATTACCGGCATTTCGCCGGTTCCTGCTTTGAGGCTTGAAGTCCTTCCGGAGGTAGACCCATGCGCAATGCCGCGGCTCGCTCCAACCTGCTGGTTCCTGAGATTCGGGAAGTCATGGACATTCGACAGGCCTCGGACTACCTGGGCATCTCTCCCGACACCCTGTACAAGTATGCTTCAGAAGGCTTTGTGCCCGCGTTCAAGCTGGGGAATCGCTGGCGTTTCAAGCGGTCGCGGCTCGATGAGTGGATGGACCGGCAGTCTGACATGCAGGCCGCCGAGGTTGATCCGGAGCAGAAGAAGCCGGTGCGTCCGGCGATGTGAAGAGGCAGGGAACAGGGATTAGGGAACAGGCCCCGCATAAGCCAGCGTTTCGTTCTGGGCGTGAGCCACGGGCGGGCTGGCAGCAGCTCACCTTGGGAGCGCTCCCGTCATGAAGCTGATTCCCGCGGGTCTGATTATTCCGGTGCTTCTGGGGATTTCAGGGGATCTTCCAAATCGGGCGCCGCACTTCCGTCAAGTCACGATTCGGGTGGGACAGGGGCCGAGATGGGTCTCGGTCGCCGATGTCAATCGGGACGGCAATCCGGACATTCTGGTTACCAACGCCGACGCGGGGACGGTGAGCGTTCTCTTGGGCGATGGGAAGGGGCAGTTTCGGGAGGCTGCCGGGTCTCCGCTTGCGGCCGGGCACCTGCCCAACGATATCGCGGTTGCGGATATGAATGGCGACGGCAATCCTGACATGGTTATTGCTGATCACCAGTCGCCGTTCGTCTCGATCCTGCTGGGGGACGGGAAGGGCGGCTTTCGGGCAGCGCCGGGCTCGCCTGTCGACGTGCATTCGAATCCGCATCCGCATGGCGTAGCTGGGGCGGATTTTGACGGAGACGGAAAGCCGGATGTGGCGACAGACAGCTGGGGTGAGAACAAGATTGAAGTGCTGCTGGGTGACGGTAGAGGCGGACTTCGCACACCGGGACGCTTCTTCGCTGTGGGGCGCCGGCCGTATGAGCGGTTGCGTTCGGCTGATTTCAATCGCGACGGCCACCCTGACATTGTGACAACGAACCTCGATGATGGTACGGTCACCATTCTGTTGGGTGATGGAAAGGGGGGCTTCGTTGAGGCTCCGGGTTCGCCTTTTCCGGCTGGGGCGAAGCCGTGGCAGGTTTTCGTCGGCGATCTGAATGGGGACGGGAACGCTGACCTGGTGATGATTCCTTACCAGCGGGATATTGCCAACGACGCGCAGAGCGCAGTGACGGTGCTGATGGGAGACGGGCATGGAGGATTCAAGGCGATGGCAGGTTCGCCCCTGTCCTTAGGGAGTTGCCGAGGACCGAACAGCGTGACGGCGGGAGAACTCGGCGACAGGCAGGTGATCGCGGTGGCGTGCACGGAGAGCCGAAACCTGATGCTTTTTGAGCGTGTTGCGAGCGGGCGATTCGAGGCGAGCACGATTCCGTTCAAGGGAGGATGGGGAAGTGTGACATTCGCAAGATTGACCAAGGACGGCCGCGGCGAGTTGATCAGCGCGAACAATGGGGATGGGAGTATCACTATATATTTGCCGGAGTAGCTCGGTGGGCTACTCACACGCCTTCCGCCGGGAACCCCGCTTTCCGATCCCTGTCGTGATAAAACTGACCGGGTGGATCATTCACGACGGTTGGGGCTGTTACGGCGGCGGATGCACGGTGCAGGGGATTCGGGACTGCTGGTTACGCATCTTGCCGACATACGCTACCTTTCGGGATTTACGGGTTCGAGCGCGGCGCTGGCAGTCGGCCGGCGGGCGGCGCGGTTGTTCACCGATGGGCGCTACAGGACGCAGGCAGCCGAGGAAGTAAAGGCGGCCAAGGTTGAGATCGTCAGCGGTGCGCCAGCGATCGCGGCGGCGCAGTGGCTCTCGGCGCAGGCAGGCGTAGAGAACGCCGGATTCGATCCTCAATGGACAACGGTGGCGGAGTTGTCGCGCTGGAAAGCCGGGCTGGCCTCGAAACTGCGGCGCAAATTCCTTGTACCCCTTGAGACATCGCTGGTCGAGAGTCTGCGGTTGGTGAAAGATGAGGAAGAACTCGGCATCATGCGCGAGGCGGCGTTGCTGGGCTGCAGGCTGTTCGACCACGTGGTGGGATTCATCCGGCCCGGCTTGCGTGAGGTCGATGTGGCAGCGGAGCTCGAACACCAGGCGCGGGTGCTGGGTGCCGAGGGGATGTCGTTTGAAACCATCGTTGCGTCGGGGGAGCGTTCCGCTTTGCCGCACGGAAGGGCGACGGGGGCGCGGCTGCCCCGGCGGGGATTCCTGACCCTCGACTTCGGTGTTATTCTCAAGGGTTATTGCTCGGATATGACGCGTACCGTTTACCTGGGGAAGCCTAAGCGGAACGAACGCAGTGCATATGAAGCCGTGCTTGAGGCCCAGTTAGCCGGGGTTAATGCTGTGAGCTCGGGGGTGAGTTGCGGAGCGGTGGACGAGGCCGCCCGCGGAGTTTTGCGCCAAGCAGGATTGGCAGAGGCCTTTTCCCACTCGACCGGTCACGGAGTCGGGCTGGAGATTCACGAACCGCCGCGCATCAGCGCGGGACAAACCAACACGCTACACCCGGGAATGGTTGTGACCATCGAGCCGGGGGTATACCTCGCAGGTCAGTTCGGCATTCGCATCGAGGACATGGTGGCGGTGACCCGGACTGGAGGCGAGGTGCTCACACCGTCGCCCAAAGCGCTCATTGAACTCTGACGTTGGTAATCGAAGGATCGGCTTACCTTGCAGCGAGGCTGGGGAAACAACGAGCGAGCAGATAAAAGGAACGAATGAAACCAGAAGATATACAGGACCTGAAACAGCTGATCGAGTTCCTGAAGGAGAATCAGGTCGCCGAGTTCGATCTGGATCGCGGCGACATGAAGATTCGGCTCAAATTCAATGCGGCGGTGGCTCCCGCGGCGGTGCACGTGGCGGGGAATGTGCCGGCCGGGGCGGTGCTGACGGCAGTGCCCCTCGCGGCTTCACCAGCGCCTGTCGCTGTTTCGGAAGCGGATCCGGATGCCGGGCTGCACATCGTGAAATCGCCCATCGTAGGCACCTACTACGGGTCGCCATCGCCGGGTGCGGCAGCTTTCGTTACACCTGGAGATCACGTGGAAAAGGGGCAGGTGATCTGCATCGTCGAAGCCATGAAGTTGATGAACGAAATCGAGAGCGATGCCTCCGGCGAGATCGTGAAATGCCTGGTTGTCAACGGGCAGGCGATTGAGTATGGGCAGCCCTTGTTTGCGATTCGGCCTTCGTGAAAGGCGGAGGCTTGGACAGAAGATCCTTTGACTTCGGTCGCCGCGGCGGCTTGCGCTCCTCGATGACAAATTCTCTTCACACTGGTTCTGAGCCAGACACCGGCACTGCGCTAAAGGGTTTTCTGAATGGTACGTAAGGTATTGGTTGCCAATCGCGGCGAGATTGCTCTGCGCGTGTTAAACGCCTGCCGGGAACTCGGGATTCGGACGGTCGCCGTTTATAGCGAAGCGGACCGCAATTCGCTTCACGTAAAGTTTGCCGATGAGGCGATCTGCATCGGGCCGCCGCGGCCGGCGGACAGCTATCTCAACGTGCCAGCGGTGATCTCGGCGGCGGAGATCGCGGATGTGGATGCGATCCACCCCGGGTACGGGCTGCTCAGCGAAAATGCCAACTTCGCCGAGGTATGCCGCGCTTCGAATATCAAGTTCATTGGTCCGCCGCCGGAGGTGACGCGCCTGATGGGCGAGAAGGAGAAGGCGCGGCAGGCGATGAAGAAGGCCAAGGTGCCGATCCTTCCCGGCTCGGATGGCGTGCTGCCGACTGCCGAAGAGGCTTTGCACTGGGCGCACAAGGTGGGCTACCCGGTCATCCTCAAGGCCAAAGCCGGCGGTGGCGGGCGGGGCATGCGCATCGTGCGCAGCGCCGAGGAGTTACCCAATCTTTTTACGGCAGCGTCGACCGAGGCCGCGAACGCGTTTGGCAACGGGGACCTGTACATGGAGAAGTTCATCGAGCAGCCGCGGCACATCGAATTCCAGGTGCTGGCTGATGAACACGGAAACATCGCTACTCTCAATGAGCGCGAGTGTTCGATTCAGCGGCGGCACCAGAAGCTGATCGAAGAATCGCCGTCGCTGCAGGTGACGCCGAAGATGCGCGACGAAATCGGGCGCACACTGAAGCACTGCCTGGCCGAAATCGGCTATCAGAACGCGGGGACGGTTGAGTTCCTGATGGACGAAGACCGGCAGCTCTATTTCATCGAGATGAATACGCGCATCCAGGTGGAGCACCCTGTGACGGAATTCGTCACGGGTGTGGACCTGGTGAAGGCTCAATTGCTGATCGCTTCGGGGGAGAGGCTGGAAAACATTCTGCCGGCCAAGATCGAAATGCGCGGGCACGCAATCGAGTGCCGCATCAACGACTCCTGGAACATGGGCGTCGAGGGTCCTACCGACGATCCCGCGATCAACAACCTGCGCGAACGCCAGATGCGCAACTTTCTAGCGACGTTAATGCTTTCCCAGGGTGTCCCCATGCTCTGCGGAGGCGACGAAGTAGGCCGCTCACAGCGCGGCAACAACAACTGCTACTGCCAGGACAATGAACTCAGCTGGTTCGACTGGAACCTCGACGACTCCCGCAAGCGCCTCCGCGACTTCACCCGCAAGCTGATCCATTTCCGCCTCGCCCATCCCAACCTGCACCGCCGCAAGTTCTTTCAGGATCGCGAAATTCGCAGGAAAGGCAACGGAGAACTCCTCCGCGTCATCAAGGACGTCGCCTGGTTCAACACCGACGGCAACGAAGTTTCCGACGAAGCCTGGAATTCCGGATGGAGCCGCGCCATTGCGCTGTTGCTGAATGGGCAAACCCTGCAGGTGTCGAACGAAGACGGCGAGTGGGTTATCGACGACAGCTTCCTCATCTTTGTGAATGCCTCCGACGGCGGCGTCGAGTTCGTCCTCCCCGCCTCGCCCGGCGGCAACCCATGGTGCCAGATTCTCGATACGGAAAACATCGACGATCCCTTCGTCGAAACTATGGTCAACGAAACGATCATCCTCGGCGGACGCGCCTTCAAGGTGCTGAGCGATCAGGCATACCAACCGGCCGCGCCGGCCCAACCCAAAGCCGCAATCTGACGTTTTGAAAGGGCACGACTTCAGTCGTGCCGTCAAGGCCTGAGAACGACGGCGGCTTCAGCCGCTGAGGGATGTTCTCCGAGGTCCAAAGTCGTGAGGAGTGACAGGAGACACCACTCTCATCAGGCGGAGCAGCCGGAACTCCTGAGACGAAATCATGCGATCAGTGACCTGATCAGCCGGAGCAATGTTATTTTCCTGCGGGTTTCTGCGTATCTTCGGGTTTCGCTGCGTCCTTGTCGTCGGGGGGCTTGGAGAGATGGAGTTTGCTCATCTCCTTGGCTCCGATTGCAGGATCTTCGGGCGTCACCTTGATCATCGTCGCCATGGTCCCGGCGGTCCACTTGAAGTAATAGGTTTTCCCGGCTTCCGCCTCAAACCGGGCCCTCTCGTTCTCTTTCTTCCTCGCGTCGTTGAGGGCTGCCCCAACGGACATGGTGACGCTTCCGTAGTACATCTTGGGCAATCCCGCGATCACCACCGTCCCCGGCGGGACTTCCGTGAATACATATTCGCTGTTGAGCAGTTTCCCGAGGTGAGTGTCGTTCACGAAAATCTCATCGTGTGAAGCGGAGCCGGTGAATCTGTACACACGGTAGATACAGACGATGGCCTTGCCCTCGGATGGTGCGGGCAGTAAGGCCGGAGTTTTGGAATCCTCTGCTGCGGAGATGGGCCCGGTGAAGAAAAATGCCATTGCACTGAATGCGAGCAGAAGGCTTGCAAGTGACCTGCAAGCTCCCCTGAGGCTAAACGCAGCGACGCCGCTCAACTCTGTGTTACGCATGGGAGCACTCCTCTCCTGGGTCGGGATCTGATGAACATGAAATGGTTCGGCGCCTTCAACGGGATTCAGAGCCGGCCTTTGAGACAACTAGACCTTAGTCGACAAAGGGATTTCGTCTGTGCGCCTTGTCACTCGCATGAGTGACAACTTCTGACAACACCCAGCAGGTACTGGATTCTTGATTATGAGGAAAAAGAAGAAGCCCCAACCTCGCGGATGGGGCTTGAATCATGCGCAAAACTCGGCCGCGTTGGGCTCTCCGTTAGTCGTAATACTCAAGACCCAGGTGGGTGATCAAGTTCTCGCCCATAATGTGCCGCAGTGTGTTCTTCAGCTTCATCGACTGGATGAACAGATCATGCTCCGGATACAGCCCCGGCGCCGTCTGCGGCGACTTGAGATAAAAGCTCAGCCACTCCTGGATGCCGATACTCCGCAGCGAAGGCGTGCGCTTGGCCAGGTCGAGAAACAGGCAAAGATCGAGTGCAATCGGTGCCGCCAGGATCGAGTCCCGGCAGAGAAAATCCACCTTGATCTGCATCGGATAACCCAGCCAGCCGAAGATATCGATGTTATCCCAGCCCTCTTTGTTATCCCCGCGCGGCGGATAATAGTTGATCCGCACCTTGTGATAGATATCCTTGTATAAGTCGGGATATAACTCCGGCTGGAAGATATATTCCAGCGACCCGAGCTTCGACTCTTCCTTGGTCTTGAAAGACTCAGGATCGTCCAGCACTTCCCCGTCGCGGTTCCCGAGAATATTCGTCGAGTACCATCCCGATACTCCCAGCAGCCGCGCCTTGAACGCCGGAGCCAGCACCGTCTTCATGAATGTCTGCCCGGTCTTGAAGTCCTTGCCGCAGATCGGCGCCGCATTCTTCTTCGCCAGCTCGATCAGCGCGGGAATGTCCACCGTCAGATTCGGCGCGCCGTTCGCAAAAGGCACCCCTTCGGTCAGCGCCGCGTACGCGTAAATCTGCGACGGCGCAATACCCACGTCGTCAGTCTCCAACCCGTTTTCGAACGCTTCGATCGACTGGTGAACCGCCGTAGGTTCGAGGAAGATCTCCGTCGAACCGCACCAGATCATCACTACGCGGTTCACCGTCTTCTTGAAAGCCTGAATATCCGCGCGTAACTGTTCCGCAAGGTCACGCTTGTTCTTGCCCTTCTTCACATGCGTGCCGTGCAGGCGCTTCACGTAATACTGGTCAAACACCGCGGGCAGAGGCTTGATTGTCTCGAGATACGGCTTCAGTTGTTCGATCGTCTCCTTCTCCAGCACCTTGGCGTGCGCGGCGGATTCGTAGACGTTGTCGTCAAAAATATCCCATCCAGTGAAGACGACATCGTTCAAATCGGCCAGCGGCACAAAGTTCTTGATCAGGGGTGAGTTATTGTCCGTGCGCTTGCCCAGCCGGATCGTCCCCATCTGCGTCAGTGATCCGATGGGCTTGGCCAATCCGCGCCGCACCGCTTCCACGCCGGCGATCATTGTGGTCGCCACGGCCCCCAGCCCCACGACCATGATTCCCAGTTTGCCCGTCGCGGGCTCAATCTTCGCGGCGGTCTTCAGGCCGCCTTGCTGTTCGTTCGGCATTGCTTCTCCTAACCTTCCTTGATCGCGCCTTGATCGCGGCGCCCGGCTCGTTCGTGAATTTTCCCGAGAACGCACCAGTGTAAACCGTGAGACGTGGCGCTGACTTCGTGCGCGGTTGCTTACTACGCGTTCACCTGTCTGGTGCGCCTCAGATGTGACCACACAAACCAGACGATCCCCACAACAAGCGCGATCTCCACCCCAAGATGAAAACGGTGAAACGCCTGCTCGAAGCGCGGATCGGTGTGCCACCGCTCGCCCAGTTTCATGCCCGCATAGGCCAACGCAAAACACCACGGCCATGAGCCCACAAAGGTATAAATGTGAAATCGAAGTTGCGGCATCTTCGCGATGCCCGCGGGAAATGCGATGAATGTCCGCACCACCGGCAACAGACGCCCCACAAGCACGGTGATGCCGCCATACTTGGTAAAGAAATAAGTCATTCGGTCGAGATCGTGGCGGCTCATCAGCACCCACTTGCCGTAACGCTCCACCAGCGGACGCCCGCCCCACGCGCCGATCCAGTACGCCACCACCGATCCGAGATTGCATCCGATCGCGCCCGCAGTCGCAACCAGCAGCAGATTGAAGACCCCTTTGTACACCAGGTAGCCGGCGAACGGCATGATGATCTCTGAAGGCAGAGGTATGCAGGCCGACTCGATCCCCATCAGCGCCACAATGCCGGCGTAACCGCCGCTTTGAATAACCTGGGTAACAAACTGGACTAAAAAGGCGAGAATCTTTTCGCTCATGCGCGACTTCAAGTATATAGGTCCGACCCCGGCCACCCCGACTTGGCTCGTGCCCTCTTCATGCACGCCCGCTTTGTTACGATTGAGATGGTCCAGAACGATTCAAAGAGGTGCAAGTTGGCCGAATTTCCCCCTGTTCCGCTCACACTCGAAGGCTCCCACGTCCTGCATCAATTCTTCCGCTTTGATTGGAAAGCCTGGCGCGCCACAGCCTCCGCGGATCGCGACCGCATCGCCGCCGAAGCCGCATCCGTGCTGCAGCGACTTGAGCGCACCGCCGCCGGATCACCCATACAGAGCGCTCTCTTCTCCGAACTCGGCCACAAAGGCGATCTCATCCTCGTCCACTTCCGCGACTCGCTCGAAGAACTCAACCAGATCGAACTGGACCTCGCGCAAACCGCCCTCCACGACTTCCTCACTCCCGTTCACTCCTATGTGTCGATCGTCGAACTCGGCCTCTACGAGTCCACCCGCAAGACCTACGAAGCCGCTGCGGCCAAAGGCTTCGAGCAGCACTCCCCCGATTGGAACGCCGAAGTCGAAGCATCCCTCAAGCGCGGAACCGAAGCCATGAAGCCGCGCCTCTTCCCCGCCGTCCCCGACACAAAGTACCTCTGCTTTTATCCCATGGATCGCAAGCGGGGCGAGCAGGTCAACTGGTACATGGTCCCCTTCCCCGAACGCCAGCGCATGATGCATGAACACGGCATGATCGGCCGCCGCTACGGCGACCGTGTCCGCCAGATCATCACCGGCTCCATCGGCTACGACGACTGGGAATGGGGCGTCGACCTATTCGCCGACGACCCCGTCGTCTTCAAAAAACTCATCTATGAAATGCGCTTCGACGAAGTCAGCGCCATCTACGCCCTCTTCGGCCAGTTCTTCATCGCCATCCGCCTCCCCATCGATAACCTCGCCGCCTGGTTGGCTGGAAAACTTTAGCGCATACAGAGAACGGTAGTCCGATCAGAGCGTGAATTTGGGTGCCCCAGGTCTCGATTTTGAGACCTGGGAAACCACGAAACTCAACTTGGAAAATCACTCATGTCCGCCACCAAAGCGTCTCCTAAAAAGCCACCAATGAAATCGCCCCGCGGCGACCTGGCCCCCGAACGCATCGCCGCCATCCTCGCGCGCCTCGACGAAGCCTACCCCAACGCCGTCTGCGCGCTGAACCACAAGACCCCCTGGGAACTCCTCGTCGCGACCATCCTCTCCGCGCAGACCACCGACGTCCGCGTCAACATGGTCACGCCCGAGTTATTCAACCGCTTTCCCACTCCCGCCGCCATGGCCAAAGCGCCGATCTCCGAACTCGAACACATCATCCGCACCACCGGCTTCTTCCGCAACAAGGCCAAATCCATCAAAGGCGCCGCGCAGGCCATCGTTGAAAGATTCAATGGTGAAGTCCCGCGCACGCTCGACGAACTCATCACCGTCCCCGGCGCCGCGCGCAAAACCGCCAACGTCGTCCTCGGAGTCTCCTATGGCATCGCCGAAGGCGTCGTCGTCGACACCCACGTCTTCCGCATCGCCCACCGCCTCGGCCTCGCCAAGGGCGACACCCCGCCGAAAGTGGAAGAAGAGTTAATGAAGGTGATTCCCCAGAAAAAGTGGATCGACTTCTCCCACCAGGTCATCCACCATGGCCGCCAAGTGTGCATCGCTCGCAAACCCAAATGCAACATCTGCAATTTGGAACAGCTCTGCCACTCCAAGGACAAGACCTGGCACTCTTAATGTTCCGCTCAGCGATGATGGTTCCTGCACGAAACCGGGTGCGAAAGCACAGACCCTTCCCCATTTCTCACCCAATTGAAAGAACCCGAACCACGGCCGCGATCAGCCCTGGAACGGCTGCGGGGTGCGCTGGCGGCGGGGCTGGATGCGGCTACATTTACGAGTTCTTCGAGCGTGGAGCATCTTGCGGACGCGGCGAAGGCGGCTGGGGT
>Ga0207095_10264_pt1 | contig 14008 bp, 11 predicted proteins | sample Alteio_BWMinHeat_88_FD_153529 | JGI IMG/M metagenome (GOLD analysis project Ga0207095, IMG submission 153529) | Enriched cells from forest soil in Barre Woods Harvard Forest LTER site, Petersham, Massachusetts, United States -... | ecosystem: Environmental > Terrestrial > Soil > Temperate forest >... | reverse complement strand
AAACCCCCAGTCGAAGAACATGTAGCCGCGCCAGTAGATCATTCGCGCGATGTCGCCCCGGTTGTTGCCGCAACAGTTGATCCACTCGACGACAAGAATGGTGTCCTCGCAAAGCGCAGCGTGTATTTCGATCTGGACAGCTATGTCGTAAAAGATGAATACAAGCCTGTCGTCAGCGCACACGGCCAATACCTTTCAACGCACAAAAACCGCAAAGTCATCATCCAGGGAAATACCGATGAACGTGGCGGCCGCGAGTACAACCTGGCACTAGGTCAGAAGCGTGCTGAAGCCGTTCGCAAGTCATTGTCCTTGCTGGGCGTTCCTGAATCGCAAATGGAAGCCGTATCTTTCGGCAAAGAAAAGCCGAAAGCCACTGGCAGTGATGAAGCATCGTGGGCAGAAAACCGCCGCTCAGACATCGTCTATCAATAATCAATGCGTCCATTCATTAAATGCGCCATCGGTGCGGCCTTCATGGCCGCACTTTCCTATGTCCCGTTGCAAGCACATGCGGGATTATTTGACGACGACGAAGCACGAAGGGCAATTCTCGATATCCGCACCAAACTGGAAGCGATGCAGCATGACGTCGATGCGAAACTTGAAGCCAAGGCGGATAAATCGTCCTCGCTGGACCTGGGTATTCAAAACGAACAGCTCCAACAGGAAATAGCGAAATTGCGCGGCCAGGTCGAAGTGCTGACCAATGACCTTGCAAATGCACAGCAACGCCAAAAAGATTTTTACGTCGATCTTGACAATCGGGTTCGCAAGATGGAACCGCAAAAAATGACTGTCGACGGAAAAGAAGCGACCGTTGAACCCAGTGAACAGAAGTCATATGACGCCGCGCTGGCCTTGTTCAAGGCAGGGGAATATAAAGATGCCGGCGCATCATTTTCAGAATTCATACGCCGCTATCCGGACTCAGGATACGCAGCAGCAGCACAATATTGGCTCGGCAATACCTACTTCGCTCAGCGCGAGTACCGCAGTGCGATCAACGCGCAACAAGCCGTCGTGAAAAACTATCCGGACAATCCCAAAGCCCCCGATGCACTGTTGAATATCGCCAGTTGCTATACAGAGCTCAAGGATAAGCCGGCTGCAAAGAAAACACTGCAGACGCTGGTAGCGAAGTACGGTGATTCGCCTGCAGCGGAAACTGCGAAAGAGCGTTTGGCTGCACTCAAGTAATCCGTGTCGTCGCGAGTTGCAGATTTTTGATCTGGTAGAAGATTCTTACGTGATGGCGTCGCCGAAGTTGAACCGACACAATGAGATCGCCGTGAACTGTGCAAATGATTTGGTGAAAGCACCGAACTCATTTGACACAAGCACCAGAGATTCCTATAATAGCGGTCTTTCGGGTCGTTAGCTCAGCTGGTAGAGCAGCGGACTTTTAATCCGTTGGTCGCAGGTTCGAATCCCGCACGGCCTACCAGAAATTCAGTAGAAAAATTAAAGGGTTATGAGAAATCATAGCCCTTTTTTATTTGTTGAAATTTTTTACCGCACGCATTTTCTGTGTGCGTTGCGAGTTGATATGCCCAGCCATATCTCCCACTCCCGTCGTTAGTACAATCGACTGTCGCCAGATACCAAAATCCGCGCTCGATGTTCGAGCACATAAGCAGCGAGAATGCGCATGCTTTTCATTGCCGTGAGCCTATCCGGTACGTGACTGGATGACGCACCAACCACGATTCCGGAATTTTTGGCAATTTTTTCGGGGCGACTCTATCTAAAGCGTGCAAACTATAGTACTTTCCTCTTAGCAATTATTAAATTAAGTATTCGAACATAAACTGGGACAATGACTCCAAATGCCATCATCGAATAACATGCTCCATCAATTTTGCATGATATGAATCAACCTCGCTAACGTCTGATATGCTCGCTTTCGTGCTCATTCCCTGTTTTTAAGAATCACATCCTATGCGTCGTACACTCCATATTCCCCAGCGACATTGCGTCTCCGCTATGTGTTCGCATGACCTGCCAGTGACTCGGGCCATGGGTGTACTTCCGCCATCTCAGGATTAGTAATCACCATGCGCATTCTTCGTCGTCTTTCGTCGGTACACGTTTATGCGTCAGGCATGCGTACGCCTGACGCCAAAGTACGCCGCCCGCATTTTCCTGCACGCCAGCATGGCGTTGCTGTCATCACTGCATTGCTGTTGACGACACTCGCTATTACGATCGTAGCCAGTTTATTCTGGCAACAGCAGGTTCAAGTACGCTCAATCGAAAATCAACGTCTGCAGTTGCAAAAACAATGGATATTGCGTGGTGCGCTCGACTTTGCCGTATTGATTTTGAAGGAGGACGGCAAACATTCCGCCGTCAGTGCCGTTGACGATCTAAGCGAGCCTTGGGCCGTACCTATGCAGGACACGCCGCTCGACCAATATGTCGAAAACGGACGCACCGACACAGAAGCATCAGATGCGTCGTTATCAGGCAGCATTGTCGACGCACAGTCGCGTTTCAATTTAAGGAATATGGTTCCGCTGACTGGGGCGACCAACCCCCGGGAAATAGAAGCCTTCGGCCGCTTGTTGACCAACCTCCAGTTAAACCCGTCGTTGGCACAAGCTACTGCCGACCTGATGATCGCAGCTCAGCAAAAGACACAGGTCGCTGCGGGGGCAAACGGAACTCCCGGTTCCACGGGAGATGCGCAGCCGATGAATATCATGTATGTCGATGATTTGCTGAGCGTCCCCGGCTTTACTTCAGATACGGTAGCGAAGCTGAAGGATTATGTTGTCGTCCTGAAGGATCCGACCATGGTGAATGCAAATACTGCGTCAGCGGAAGTATTGGCGGCGAAATCACCAAATGGCGAACTCTCCCTGGCCGATGCGGTGGCCTTGGTCGCGGGACGCGAACGCATGTCTTTTAAAAACATCACCGAATTTTCTACACGGAGCAATATTAAGAGCCCGGTTGCCCAGGATTTCGATGTGAAAACACGGTATTTTCTTATCAATGGCAAAGTCCGTTTAAGTCGTGCCTCGATGGATATGCAGGCATTGATTTTCCGTGAGTACGACGGATCTAAAGCAAATGTAGTGTGGATCAGAGAGAGTTGATCGGCGACTGCGACGACTAAGATTTTTAAGCAAGGAAAATGAATAATGCCCGATCAAAAGAAAATGCACATAAATATGATTAAAACGGGGCTCCCATGCGTCGGGTGATCATTGGATTAGTGCTCGGCCTCGTCGCAATTGCACTTACGCTGTTCGCCTTTTTACCTGCTGCCTGGCTCTCTCCTTTGATAGAGAAACAGACAGGCGGACGCATCGCGCTCGGCGATGCGCAAGGCACGGTGTGGGACGGTTCTGCTTTCATCGGAGGCGCGCCAGGTTTGAACGAACCGGTAACGCCGCTATTGCCTGGTCGTTTTTCGTGGCACCTGTCGCCCGTGATTCTTTTGGGCCAGCTTGATGCAGAACTTGAAAATCCATTGTCGTTATCGCAAACCGTAAAACTTACCGGTAGTTGGCACGAATGGCAGTTAAGTCCTGCCGCCATCGTATTGCCCGCTGAAAGACTCGCAGGATTGGGGGCGCCGCTCAATACGATACAACCGTCCGGTCAAATGCGCTTGTCGTGGACACCGCTGCAATTGGCACACGATGGCAATAACATAGAATTGACTGGTGCAATGCTGCTTGAGATGACCGATATCGCATCGCGCCTGTCTCCGATCAAGCCTTTGGGCGCGTACAATGTGGCGCTGGATTGGCGCGGTCGCGACGCGCAAATGACGCTCAAGACTGTCGAGGGTCCGATGCTGCTTAGCGGATCCGGCATGTTGACAGATGGTCGTTTCCAGTTTTCCGGGAGGGCGGAGGCACAGACGGGCCGAGAAGACGAACTGGCAAATTTACTCAATCTGCTGGGTCAGCGGCGCAGAGAGGGCAATAAAAACTACATCGCATTAGAGTTCCATTAGAGTTCATATAATGAAAATAAAATCAGCACAATTCCTTGTGAAACAAGAGACAAAACGGTCGTGCTACATAGCTGCGGCATTACTGTTTACGGTCGCCGGCACACCAGTATCAGAGGCGCAGCCTGCAGCGACGCCTGTCACCGGTAAAACTACGACGGGTACCCCGGCATTAAAATCCGAGAACGCGACGCTCAATTTTGTCGGCGCAGATGTTGAGTCGGTAATCAAGGCGATTGGCCAGTACACGAACAGGACCTTCATCATCGATCCGCGTGTCAAGGGCACGATCAACCTCGTATCGGAAAAACCGGTGACGAAGGAGCAGGCGTTCAACCTGCTGACCTCGGCACTGCGAGTACAAAATTTCGCGGTGGTGACGAGTGATGGCATTACCAAGGTCATGCCGGAAGCGGACGCCAAAATACAACCCGGGCCGACGCAGAGGACAGATGCGCGAAGCAATGAAATCGCGACGCAGATATACAAATTGAATTACGAATCCGCGAGCAACCTGGTAGGCGTGCTGCGGCCGTTGATCTCCCCTGTCAATACGATCAATGCCGACATCGGCACCAACACGCTGATCATCACGGACTACGCCGACAACCTGAAGCGGATGGGCACAATCATAGCGGCCCTGGACAGCCCGGCGAATGGCGACATGGACATCATCCCGATCCGGCACGCGATTGCAGGCGACATTGCCACCATGGTCAACCGTCTGCTGGAACCGGCGCCTGGAGCCGACAGCGGGCGAGTCAACCTGTTGGTCGACAGCCGCACGAATTCGGTCATCATCCGCGCGCCCTCGGTAGCACGTGCCAACCTCGCCAAGTCGCTCATCAACAAACTCGACCAGCCCACCCCGCAAGCAGGCAACGTCCACGTAGTCTACCTGCGCAATGCCGACGCACTGAAGCTGGCGCAAACGCTGCGTGCCGTTGTCGCCGCAGACCTCTCGTCAGCCAATGCCGCATCGACGGCAGCCGCCCCCGGCACCAGCGGCCCCATCAACCAGCCTAACGGCATGGGCGGCGGCATGCAGGCGCCACCACCAAGCGCCGCCGCCTCACCGGCCTCGCTGCCCAGCGGCGGCTCCGCCGGCTTCATCCAGGCCGACCAAGCCACCAACACACTCATCATCACCGCCAGCGAAGCCGTGTACCGCAACCTTCGCGCAGTGATAGACCAGTTGGACGCCCGCCGCGCCCAGGTCTACATCGAATCGCTGATTGTCGAAGTCACCGCCACCAAAGCCGCCGAATTCGGCGTGCAATGGGCAGGCTTATCCGGCGGCACCAACAGCACCTACCGCGTCGGCAGCGCCACCGGCTTCAGTACCGGCGGCGACAACCTGATCAGCCAAGCCGTCTCCGAGGCCACCAGCAAAGTACCGCTGCCCCCCACCAACGGCCTGAACGTCGGCATCTTCCGCCAGGTAGCCGGCCAGATCGGCTTGGGCGCATTAGCCCATGCACTCGCCTCCGACATCGGCACCAACATCCTCTCGATGCCCAACATCATCACGTTAGACAACGAAGAAGCCAAGATCATCGTCGGCCAGAACGTCCCATTCATCACCGGCCAGTTCACCCAATCCGGCACCGCAGGCGCCAACCCGTTCCAGACCATCGAACGCAAAGACATCGGTTTATCACTACGGGTACGGCCGCAAATCTCCGAAGGCGGCACCGTCAAGATGTCGATCTACCAGGAAACCTCCAACATCCAGGACACCACCGCCTCCGGCATCATCACCAGCAAACGCTCGATCGACACCAACGTCTTGGTCGACGACGGCCAGGTCATCGTGCTCGGCGGCCTGATCGACGAGAACATGCAAGACTCCACCGAGAAAGTCCCCGGCCTTGGCGACATCCCGCTGATCGGCAACCTGTTCAAATACCAGAAGCGCAGCAAAGCCAAGACCAACCTGATGGTATTCCTGCGCCCCACAGTCGTACGCAGCAATGAACAAAGCGTCAACCTCGCCGCCGACCGCTACAACTACATCCGTGGCACCGAAGTCATCGCCCAGCCCGGCAAGAGCATCACCCTGCCCGACATCAAGGCACCGCTGTTGCCGGAATTCCAGGATGGGCGCCTGCTAGGCGGCTCGCTCTCCAACGTCAAACCGGAAGCCACCACCAAACTGCAACCGCTGCAGTCCCAGTTCGACGCCATGCAACCGGCACTGCCGTCACCCGTGCCGCAGCCATCTGCAACACGTAAAGACTAGGCCGGGACAGGATGGCAAGCACTGATGCAACCGATGCAACCATGAGCACCCCGATATGAGCAGCCTGATCGACGCCCGCCTCCTCCCCTACGCCTTCGCCCGCGACTTCGCGCTGTTAGCCCGGCGCGGCGAAGCCAACGGCGACGGCAGCCACCCCGCCGTTGAAGTCTGGGTCTCTGAAGCCACCGCCCCCACCGCGATAGCCGAAGTCAGCCGTCGCTTTGGCCGCGTCAAGCTCAAATCGATGCCCTCCGACGAACTTGATGCCGCCATCGCCGCCGCCTATGCCGGCTCCGGCGGAGATGCCGCCAAGGTCGTCGACGAAGTCGAATCCGACCTCGATCTCGCCAAGCTGATGATGGACATGCCGGCCATCGAAGACCTGCTCGAATCCGCCGACGACGCCCCCGTCATCCGCATGATCAATGCCCTGTTGACGCAAGCGCTGCGCGAAGAAGCATCGGACATCCATATTGAACCGTTCGAACAGATCTCGGTGGTGCGCTTTCGCATCGACGGCAGCCTGCGCGATGTGGTCCGCCCCAAGAAAGCCATCCACGCGTCACTGATCTCCAGGATCAAGATCATGGCGCAATTGGATATCGCCGAGAAACGCCTGCCGCAAGACGGCCGCATCACGCTGCGTGTCGGCGGCAAACCGGTCGACGTGCGCGTCTCCACCCTGCCCACCGGCCACGGCGAACGTGCGGTATTGCGTCTCCTGGACAAGGAAGCCGGCCGGCTTGACCTGACCCACCTCGGCATGAGCAACGCTGCGCTGCCGCTATTTGACCAGTTGATCAACCAGCCGCACGGCATCGTGCTCGTCACGGGACCGACAGGTTCCGGCAAGACCACCACGCTCTACGCAGCACTCTCTCGCCTGAATGCCAGTACCACCAACATCCTGACAGTCGAAGACCCGATCGAATACGAACTCGCCGGCGTCGGCCAGACCCAGGTCAATGCCAGAATCGAAATGACGTTTGCCAAGGCCCTCCGCGCAATCCTGCGGCAAGACCCCGACGTCATCATGATCGGCGAGATCCGCGACCTTGAAACCGCACAGATTGCGGTCCAGGCATCGCTCACCGGCCATCTGGTGTTAGCGACGCTGCACACCAACGATTCGGCCGCAGCCGTCACGCGTCTGCTCGACATGGGGATCGAACCCTTCCTGCTGTCGTCATCGCTATTGGGCGTCATTGCCCAGCGCCTGGTGCGCAAATTGTGCAGCCAGTGCAAAAAAGAAGAAGGCGGCCAGTGGCATGCAGTCGGCTGCGAACGTTGCGGCCACACCGGCTACCAGGGCCGGGTCGGCGTCTATGAATTGCTGGTGACCACCGACGAGATCCGTGCACAGATCCACAACCGCGCATCCGAAGCAGACATCCGTGCCGCCGCCCAGAAGGACGGCATGCAAACCATGCGCGAAGATGGAGAGCGCTGGCTCGACAGCGGCACCACCACGCGGGCGGAATTGCTGCGCGTCACCAAAGATTAGTAACAAAGATTAAAAGCAACAAGACAAGACCAGAAGAGCCAAGGATTAGGATCAACCTGTGCCCGCATTCCGCTACGAAGCTGCCGACGCGCTCGGCACCACCAAGAAGGGCATCGTCAATGCCGACAGCGCCCGTGCGGCGCGTGCCGACCTGCGCAGCCAGGGACTGGTGCCGCTCACGGTCGATGCGATTGCCGCACAGGTCGACGAACAGGGACGCACCAAGAAGCGCGCCTTCGGCGACCATCTGTCGACGCTCGAACTGGCGCTCTTTACGCGCCAGTTGGCCAGTCTGCTGGAAGCGTCGCTGCCGCTGGAACAGGCCTTCTCGGCCTTGCTGGAGCAAGCCGAACGCACGTATGTACGCGACCTGATCGCCTCGGTACGCTCCGAAGTCATGGGCGGCACCTCGTTCTCGGATGCGCTGGCGCACCATCCCAGGGACTTTGCCGATATCTACCGCGCGCTGGTGGCGTCAGGCGAACAGATCGGGCAATTGTCGAGGGTGCTGTCGCGCCTGGCAGATTACATAGAACGGCGCAATTCGCTGGTGCAGAAGGTCAAGCTGGCATTTACCTATCCGGCCATTGTGACGGTGGTGGCCTTTGCGATTGTGATCTTCCTGTTGACCTATGTGGTGCCGCAGATCGTGTCGGTGTTTGCCAATACCAAACAGAAGCTGCCGTTCCTGACGGTGATGATGCTGGCGATCTCGGACTTTGTGCGCAACTACGGCTGGATGGTGGCGTTGGCGACTGTGGCGGCATTCTTTGCATGGCGTCGTGCGCTGAAGAACCCGGCGACCAAGTACCGCTGGCACCGGTGGCTGCTGACTGCGCCCTTGTACGGCAAGTTCGAACGCAGTTTGAATACGGCGCGCTTTGCCAGTACGCTGGCTATTACGACCGGTTCGGGCGTGCCTATCCTGCGGGCCTTGCAGACCAGCCGCGATACGCTGTCGAATGTGGCCATGCGCGAGCAGGTCGAGGATGCGACAGCGAGCGTCAGGGAAGGCGTTGGTTTGGCCAGGGCCTTGTCGGCGCACAAGCATTTCCCGCCGATGCTGATCCACATGATCCGTGCGGGTGAAGTCACCGGAGAATTGCCGGCGATGCTGGAGCGTGCGTCGAATGCGCAGGAGCAGGACCTGGAGCGGCGGGCATTGACGATTGCGGGCTTGCTGGAACCGGCATTGATCCTGGCCATGGGGGTGGTGGTGCTGTTGATCGTGCTGGCGGTGTTGATGCCGATTATTGAAATCAATCAGTTGGTGCGCTAGGGAACCATGGACAGAATGCCACACAATAAACTGGAAGGAATGCCATGAAGCGCTGGCCTTTGTTAGCGACTTTTATATTGTTCATCGGGCTGTGCGTGTCGGCGGCGTTCTGGGCGATGCAGTTGTTCAAACCGCCGGTGCGCCCGGTTGCGGCTGTGCCGCAGGTAGCGCAGGCGGTCGTGCCGCTGGATGCGACGGCGGCGCTGTTTGGCGGACGTGCGGTGGAGGTGGCGGTGGCATCGAACTTCCAGTTGACGGGCGTCGTGGTCGCACCGGATCCGCAAGACAGTATTGCTATCCTGGTGACGGACACCAAGCCGCCGCAAACAGTGAGGGTCAATGCTGAAGTCATCCCGGGTGTGACTGTCAAGGAGGTGCACAAGGCCTACGTCCTGCTGCTTGAACGCGGTGTCATCAAACGCGTTGAGTTGCCTGATCCGGTTAAGTTGCTGGGGGCAAATGGTGCTCTTGGCCTACCTAGGTCGACGATGCCATTCAATCCGCCAATGCCAACAGTACCGAACGCCTCCCAGGCACCACCACCTGAAGCGCCGCCCCCTGCTCCGACGCAACCAGATGCGGCTCAAACGAGCCAGCATAGCAACCTGGAAATGAGGGGAAGAAACCGGGGCGTCGGACGTTGATAGTAAATTGACAAACCGCATACTTGATTTACGTCGGTCAGTAAAACGAAAAGCCTGTGATTCAATTCGTAGGCCAAACAATTTTTCCTCTGCCACCTAGCTTAGGTTAGCTGTAAAAAAACAAGAAGTTCCATGCATGCAAATTGATCTCTTGACCACTCGCTATGCATCGACATTTCCTTATGGTATTGTCGTCTGAACGGATGCGATCACATATCGACAACGCATCGAATCTTGAATCGGCGGCTCTAATGCAGCAAGCATCATATAAAATTATTATTCCAGTTTAAAGGGCATATTTATCATGGCACGATCATTACGCTTGATTCTGATTGCTCCAACTTTAATGGCCGCGTTCCTACTCGGTGCATGCGGCGGCGACAATTCCCCCCCTTCGGTGGCTATATCCACACCAGGCGCACCAGTAGTCAACAGTGACCCCGCTACCGATGCGTTAACCTGGTTTAATTTCCGCAGGCAGCAAATAGGTCTGTCGGTTGTCACTCGCAGCGCCACAATTGACGTTGCGTCGCAAGGCCACTCTGACTACCAAAAAGATAACAATACGATTACCCACACAGAGATTGCAGGCAAGCCGGGATTCATTGGTGTTGACCTGCGTGCCAGACTGCTTGCCGCAGGCATCACGATTCCAGACCCGAACAGCATCGGGTTCGCAGGCTATGCATTTGGCGAAGTGATTTCAAGCGCGAACAATAACGTAGGGGAAAATGCCGCCGAGGATCTGATCGGTGCGATTTATCATCGTTACGTCATTTTTGAACCAATGTACAAGCAGGCTGGCGCCGGTGTCGCGACGATAAAAAATGGCGCTACGTACATCACTGTGGACTTCCTGGCGATCGGACTTGATAGCGGACTAGCGACTGGTGCCTTTGTCCACTATCCGTTCACCGACCAAACGCAGGTGCCGACGGATGTGTTGACCGACAACGAAGAACCAGATCCGGTACCAAACCAGAACCAGGCTGGTTATCCAATCAGTGTTCACAGCAACACTGATAACACGCTGATAGTGACGTCTTTCACGGTGAAGCCGCGCGGCGGCGCCAACCTTTCAGTGCAGTTACTTACGAGTGATCTCGACGTACATACTCCATCATCGGCGGCAGCCATCATCCCTTTGGCACCCCTCACCGCTGCTACCACCTACGACGTACATTTTGTCGGCACAGTGGCTAGCGTTGCTGCCGATCAGACCTGGTCGTTCACTACGAAATGAACATGCTTCGGATAGTCCAAATTGAAGTCTCATAGCAGCGCCGGAAAATTCATTAAGTTTCTCGCTCAACAGAGGTTAAAAATAAATAGTACCGACAAAATAACAGGCCGGATGTACGAAAACCGGGACAAAATTCCCGGGCGTCCCCCCCATCGAGCCTATACAATATTTAAACAAAGTAAAAAGTTAGGCGATAATAGCCCGCTAAATATCGGGTTTCCTAATATAGAAAAGGAGCGAACGTGAATCAGATTCCACCAGACTGGGTGCGCTGGATTGATGAAAACATCATGCGCGGCGTGATTCAGCAAAACATCATCGATACCTTGGTGCATCACAAATTCGATCGCAATTTGGCGACCGAAACTGTCCTGTCGCGCATGCCTGGATACTTGCTCCAGCCGCGGAAAGCAGCTCCGGCCCAGGTAATTCCAGAACAGGATAGGCCGACGGCATTTCAGGCCCAGTCTCAACCGGCATTTCAACCACAATTCCAGGCTGAACAATTCCAATATGAAAACTTTGGCCCCAAGGCCGGCAATACGATAAAAATTGGTGATCAAGAAATTGCCGTTCTTTCGAGAATCGAGAGACCTAACGTTATTGTCTTTGGTAATGTTTTCTCAAAAGAAGAATGCGAACAGCTCATCGAATTATCAAAAACAAAACTTGCGCGTTCGACCACCGTGGACGACCTTACCGGCAAGGCAGAACTGCATGAACACCGTACCAGCAGTGGCACATTTTTCCATCTACGGGAAAACGAATTCATCGCGAAGCTTGATGATCGGGTCGCTGCACTGATGCAAATGCCTGTCGCCAACGGTGAAGGCTTGCAAATACTGAATTATCAAATCGGCGGGGAATACAAACCCCATTATGATTATTTCCCACCGGAGTTACCAGGAAGTGCGACGCATATCGCCATGGGCGGTCAGCGCATAGCCACTCTTATTATTTACCTGAACAGTGTTCCGGAAGGTGGCGAAACGATTTTCCCGAACATTAATTTGTCAGTTGTGCCAGTCCAGGGGAGCGCAGTTTATTTTTCATACTCCAATTCGCGCAGCCAGGTTGACCCCCTCACTTACCATGGTGGGAATCCTGTGCTCAAGGGCGAAAAGTGGATCACTACGAAGTGGATGCGGCAGCGTACTTACGGTTAAATGTACGAAGATGCGTTGCGACCCGGCGACGCATCTGTTTCCAAATTGAACGATATTCCGAGGTAGCCTGTACAGGCATGACCGAGACCACTTGCTCAAATTCAGAAGGTGGTGTTGTGCGGCGCACAAATTATTCGGCACTTTACGGAGCCCATGGAAATATATATTCCATCGAGTCGAAGCATTTTTCATGCGGCCTTTGCACACCCTTCCTCTATAGCCGTTTGCGCTGTCGAACTGCCCCAATAAGGCGACTCATTGATACCTCCAAAACCCTCTTATCTGAGGGTTTTTAATTTTTATTCGTATCCGGTGGTATTGTTATTGATACTGCACAATAAAACCACTACACTACCAGAAGCCTCAATTGGCTTGTTTTAAAAGTGCAGCTTAAAAAAAGATGCTTTAAAAAAGCACATGTAAAAAAGATGGCAGTTTTTAACCCTTAATAATTTTGGAGACAACCTTGAAAAAGACAATAATCAATAGTCTGATTATCGGCCTGTCTGCCAGCATGCTTGCAGCATGCGGCGGTGGAGCATCAGACACGAGCAGCCAAACAAAAACTATGGCAGACGGCGAAGCTTGCGCAGCAGCGTGGGTTAGTACAACCGCCTATGCGACCGCCGGCACAAAAGTCAGCCGTTCTGGACGTAACTATACCAATGCGTTCTGGACACAGAACCAGGATCCGCTGACCAATAGCGGCGCTGCAGGCAGCGGTCAACCATGGATATCCGGCTTCACTTGCGGCACTACACCAACACCTACGCCGACACCTACACCTACACCTACACCTACACCTACACCTACACCTACACCTACACCTACACCTACACCTACACCTACACCTACACCTACACCAACACCAACACCTACTCCAACACCTACTCCAACACCTACTCCGACTCCAACTCCGACTCCAACACCGACTCCAAGCTGCCCAGCTTATGTTGCGGGCACAGCGTATGTCGCTAATCAAGTGGTGACGAATGCAGGTGGATATTATCAATGTGACGTAGCCGGCTGGTGTTCTTCTACAGCTGCATCTTTCTACGCACCAGGTACAGGTTCGGCATGGACTCAGGCTTGGCATGCAGTGACTTCCGCATCATGCGGTGGTTCACCAACTCCAACACCTACACCAACGCCTACCCCAACACCAACGCCTACCCCAACACCTACACCGACCCCAACACCTACGCCGACTCCAACACCTACTCCAACGCCAACACCAACACCTACCCCAACACCGACTCCAACTCCACCGGGTGGCCGTCAAGCAGGTACATATTTTGCGCAGTGGGGCGTCTACAGCCGTGCATTTGAAGTAGGCGACATCATCACCAGCGGCGCGATCAACAGCCTGACATTCATTCAATATGCGTTCGCAAATACGTATGCACAAAATGGTGGTTATGAATGTGGTGCAGTCAATATTGCCGAACCTGGCGCTACCGATCCTTCATCCCCTTCTGCGGGTACGGGCGGAGATCAATGGGCCGATTATGGCCGCGCATCGGTTCGTCCGATTGATGGCACACTCCCTGCGTGGGATGCACCATTGGCTGGCAACTTCTATGAATTGAAAAAACTCAAAGCACACTATCCAAATGTGAAACTGCTCATTTCGATTGGTGGCTGGAGCTGGTCGAAGAACTTCTCGGCAGCCGCTGCAACCGACGCACTGCGTAAACAACTTGTCTCATCCTGTGTCAAGCAATTCATTAAAGGCGATCTGCCTGTCATTAGTGGTCGTGGTGGTGTAGCTGCTGCCAAAGGCGTGTTCGACGGTATCGACATTGACTGGGAATTTCCAGGCGGTGGCGGTCAGCCTTACAACGGCTTCAGCCCGAACGACAAGCATAACTACACACTGTTGATGGCTGAGTTCCGTGCTCAACTCGATGCGCAAGGTACAACAGACGGCAAACACTACCTGCTTACAGCGGCTGTTAGC
>Ga0207095_10263_pt1 | contig 14017 bp, 12 predicted proteins | sample Alteio_BWMinHeat_88_FD_153529 | JGI IMG/M metagenome (GOLD analysis project Ga0207095, IMG submission 153529) | Enriched cells from forest soil in Barre Woods Harvard Forest LTER site, Petersham, Massachusetts, United States -... | ecosystem: Environmental > Terrestrial > Soil > Temperate forest >... | reverse complement strand
GTCTCCGCCCAGCATCAGCACTACGCCGAATTCACCGACCGTGTGGAGAAAGGTGAGCACGACGGCGACGATGATGGAGCGGCGGGCGAGGGGAACCAGCAGAGTGAAGACGAGACGCGAAGGACCGGCGCCGAGAAGGCGCGCTGCGTCGATATAGGAGCGATCGACCGAAGCGAATCCAGCGACGATGGGCTGCACGGCGAAGGGCAGGCTGTAGATGACGGAACCCACGACCAGCCCTAAGAACGAGAAGGCCAGAGGATGGCCGAGCAGAGTTGTGATAATTCGACCGAAGGCGGTGCGCGGCCCCAGCAGAACGAGCAAGAAGAAGCCGAGCACGGTGGGCGGTAAGACAAGCGGGAGCGCGGCCAAGGCTTCAAGCGCAGGGAGCCAGCGCGCGCGGCCCAGCACCAGCAGCGCGGAGAGAGGCACGGCGACGGCCAGCAGAATCGCCGTGGTGACGGTCGCGAGCCGGAGGGTGAGTGCGAAGGCTTGCCAGTCCATGAAGTCTAAAGAGAAGGATACGGGTCGGGATTCGTGGTTTCCCACCCTTTTCACGATGGGACTGTGAAAAGGATGGGGCACGGAGGTTTATGACCGAGCCGACACGCGCCCGGGACAACAGATTGTTGGGTTCATTTCGCGGGGGTGAGACCGGACTTGGCGAGTTGCGCCTGCACCGGAGATGAGAGCAGGTAATCGAGAAGGCGGTGGACCGCGGCGCGTTGTGTGGTTTTGGTGATGATGACGGCGCCTTGTTCGATGGGGGGATAGAGATCGCTCGGGATGACGAAGTGTGAACCGCTGGAGGCGAGCTCTGGAGTGAGCGCGGAGGTGAGGGAAATGAGGCCGGCGTCGGCATTGCCGGAGTCGACAAACTGCGCGGCCTGGGCGATGTTTTCGGCGGTTATCAGGCGCGGCTTGAGCGCGTCGTAGAGTTTGAGGCTTGTGAGAGCAGCTACGGCGGCGCGGCCATACGGCGCGCGATCGGGATTGGCAATGGCAAGGCGCTTGAGTTCCGGGCTGCGCAACAGATCGAGCGAGGGAGGAGGCAGATGGGCGTCCTTGCGGGTCCATAGTACGAGGGTGCCCCTGGCATAGGTGATGGGGGTGGTCGAGTCGGGCGAACCGGCGGCGTCGGCGAGGCCCGCGTCAATAAGACGCTTGGGATAGCCGAGGTCCGCGGAGAGAAACAGGTCGAAGGGAGCGCCGTTCTGAATCTGCGCTGTCAGGGCGGCGGAGGCCTGGTAGGTGATGTCAACGCTGATGCCGGTGGCTTGCCGGAACTGGTCTAGAATGGGCGGCAAAACGGGCTGAAGATCGGCGGCCGCAGCGACACGCAGTGGCGTCTCGGCGACGGCGGGAAGGAGACAAAGTATCGCCAGTACGACCGAAAGAATTCTCTTCATCCTCGACTTTCCTCCTGGTCGTGGCGCAGCAAAAGCGGGCCGTTCACTGATACGCTAACACCAGACATGAACGACAATTTGCACCAGTTACGTTGTTTCGGCTGCGGGGTGCGCATCTTCGGCACGGAGGCGCAGCCGGATTTCCGCTGTGCCGAATGCGGAGATTTGTTCGAAGTGGACTACCCCGGATGGGGACAGAGAAAAGGACACGACCGGCCCAATCCGGGGGCGCTCAAGTGGCTGTGGCGGGAACGAAAATGCTCGGCCGAAGCGTTGGATCAGTCGGGGGTTTGGCGGTTTCGGGAACTGCTGCCGATCCTGGACAGCTTTGGCGATGCCGTGACGCTGCGGGAGGGAAATACGCCGCTTTATTCGTTGCCGCGGGCATCGAGGGCGCTGGGCATCGATCAGTTGTTCGCCAAGCACCAGGGCATGAATCCGACCGGGTCATTCAAAGACACGGGCATGACGGCGGCGCTGAGCGTGGCGCGCGAGCGGGGATTCAAGTGGGTGGCGTGCGCATCGACCGGCAACACATCGGCCGCGATGGCGGCCTACGCGGCGCGGGCTGGACTGCGCAGCCTGGTGCTGATTCCCGAAGGCAAGATCGCGTGGGGCAAGCTTTCACAGGCGATGGACTACGGCGCAGTCACGTGCCAGCTGAGGACCGATTTCGATGGGTGCGTGCGGGTGTTGACGCAGATCGTGCGAGAGGCGCCGATCTACCTGCTCAACTCGGTCAATCCCTACCGGCTGGAAGGCCAGAAGACCCCCGCATTCGAGATCGCTGAGTTTTTCGACTGGACGGTGCCGGACCATTTGATTGTGCCGGGAGGAAACCTGGCCAACAGCTCGGCGCTGGGCAAGGGATTTCGAGAACTGAAAGAACTGGGGCTCGTGGCACGGATGCCACGCATATCGGTAATCCAGGCCGAAGGCGCGAATCCGCTGGTGCGGAGCCTGGGGTTGAACCTTGGGGCATCGCTGGAGCCGGTGGAGGCGCACACCCGGGCCACGGCGATTCGCATTGGCAATCCGGCGTCGTGGCGTAAAGCGGCGCGTGTGGTGCAGGACACGGGCGGATGGTGCATTGACGTGTCGGAAGCGGAGATCGCCATCGCCAAGGCGGAACTGGGTGCGGAGGGGCTGGGCTGCGAGCCCGCTTCGGCCGTGACGCTTGCGGGCCTGAAGAAACTGCGCGCGAAGAGCCTGGTCACAAGCGGCGAAACCGTAGTGCTGGTGCTGACCGGCCATACGCTCAAAGATGCCGATTACACGATCGATTTTCATCGCGGCACGCTGCTGCGCGACGACGAAAAGGCAGGCCACGAGGCCCAGATTGAAAGTCTGCGGCGCAACGCCATCTCGCTGGACGCAACTCCGGAGGCAGTTCTGGCCACGGTAAAGGGTGTGGCCTGATGGGTGGATCCAATGCCGGAGCTATCCGACTGCGCCTGCCGGCCACTTCTGCCAACCTGGGCGCGGGTTTCGATGCGGCGGCGGTGGCGCTCGACTTCTACCTCGATGTGGAGGCGGAGCCGGCTGCTGAGTTTTCGATCGAAGTGACAGGACGGGATGCGGAGCGTTGTGCGCAGCTCGAAGACAATCTCATTCTGGGGATCTATCGACGGTTGCTCGCGGAGAGCCAGAAGCCGGTGGTTCCCCTGGCGATTCGCATGGTCAACGAGATTCCGCTGGGAATGGGGTGCGGGTCGTCGGCGGCGGGACGACTGGCGGCGATCGCGCTGGCGGTTCATTTCGGGCAACTGGGCTGGCGCGATGAGGGGATTCTCGAAGAGGCTTCGGCGCTCGAAGGGCACCCGGATAATGCCGCGGCGTGCTGGCTGGGCGGGTTCGTAAGTGCGGCAACCGAAGGGCGGACCGTGCATGTTGCACGTGTAACGCCGCCTGCCAAGTGGCGTGCGATCGTGGCTCTGCCGGCCGAGCCTCTGGCGACGAGCAAGGCGCGCGCGGTGCTGCCGGCGAGCTACAGCCGTGAAGACGTGATTGCCAACCTGCAATCCGCAGGCCTGCTGGGACTGGCTTTCGCGCAGGGACGAGGGGATCTGCTGCGGATCGCGATGTGCGATCGCATTCATCAGCCATATCGGGCTGCGATCTGTCCGATGCTGCCGCGCCTGCTTCCGCTGGCGGGCCAGGCGGGCATCCTGGGAGCAGCGCTGAGCGGCGCGGGCCCCGCCGTCCTGGTGGTTGTCGAAGAGGAAGCCTCTCTTGCGCCTGCCGCGGAGGCAATTCGCAGCGCACTTCGCGATATGCCAGTGCCGGAGTTGATCGTGTGCAGCTTTGAACGTGAAGGCACCATCCGGACCTGCTTGCAAACCTCGCCATGATGCCTGCAACTTTGGCGTGATTGATTGCTGGCTACAAAGATTCAATCAGCGTCCGATCCCGATTTGGGACTTGGGGGATGAGGAAATCGCCGCGCGGGCTCCAACGGACAAGTCGTTTAATTTCAGGCGATCCTCTGATTTGTATTTCCTTGCGGGATCGATCTTCGCAGGGGTTCACCCACGAAAGTGGTAGACGGCCTATCGTTGGTGATCAGGGGCCGGATTACCTAAGATTGCTTGCCTTTCGAAGCGTTTAAACCTACTCTCGGTCCGTGGGCAGTTCTGGGGGAGGGCTGCTCTAGCGCCCGAGATTCCTTGATAGGAATCCGGGCGCTTTAATTTGTATGGTAGTAACGGGAATGAGTCGTTTTCGGGCGGCTCTTCATGGTCGTCGTGAGTGCCATTTGTCGTTTGGGTTCGCTGGGCGCATGCGACTTTCGCCGCAGGTCGCGCATCCCATGAAAGGCGGTACACTGGGTAAGCGGGGTTATCGGCAAGGAGGAACATGGCGGGAACGAGTGTTTTGGTGGTGGAAGTAACAGATGCAAATTTTGACCAGGAGGTGCTCAAGAGCGAGCAGCCGGTCCTGGTGGATTTCTGGGCAGGCTGGTGCGGGCCCTGCAAAATGATTTCACCGTTCGTGGATGGCATCGCGGCCACTTACGCGGGCAAATTGAAGGTTGCCAAGGTGAATGTGGATCAGAATGGCGCTACGCCTTCGCGCTTCGGGATTCGTGGGATTCCGGCGCTGCTGTTTTTCAAGGGCGGCAAAGTCGCTGATCAGATCGTGGGCTATGTGCCTCAGAACGTGATCGAGGAGAAGGTGCAGCGCATCCTCGGATAGGTTTGGGATAGGTTTGGCAATGGGGAATGCACGACGGCCTGGCGGAAACGCCGGGCCGTTTCGTTTCTGGAGAGTAGACAGCCAAGCCAATTCGCACTCAGCAAATGAACGGCTCGCGGCGTATCGGATTCTGATGCATTGTGCGGCTTATCTGTATTTGCGCAGCACGCCTAGCACCCGGCCCTGGATGGCGACCTGGGCGGCGGGCACGTAGATGGGCTCCATCTCCATGTTGGCGGGCTGGAGACGGACTACGTTGCCTTCGGAATAAAAGCGCTTCAGCGTCGTCTCCGCGCCGTGGACCAGAGCCACGACAATCTCACCCTGACGAGCGGTCCGGGTACGTTCCACGAGAACATAATCGCCGTTGATGATGTGCTCGTCGCGCATGGAGTCGCCGCGCACTTCAAGGGCGAACACGTCGCGGTTGCCCACCACGTCGTGGAGGGAAATGCTCTCAGAGGTTTCCGACGTCTCCACCGGCAAACCTGCGGCAATGCGTCCGGCAAGCGGCATGCGATCGCTGGTACGGGTCCTGGTGCCCGGAGGCAGCACATCGATGGAGCGGCTGCGGTTGTGCACGCGGTCCAGCATCCCCTTCTTCTCGAGATTGGTGATGTGTTTGTGCACGGTGGCCAGACTCTTCAGCCCCATGCCCCGAGCGATCTCCTCAAAGGATGGTGAATAGCCGTTCCTGGTCACGAATGTCTCGAGGAAATCGAGGATCTCTTTCTGTCGCCGAGTGACTGCCATCGCGCGTTATAGCGAATATTTCTCGCTACCCCTTTCCAAGGTTTCATCTGGCAAACTATAGCACGATTAGCGAAATAATGGCGAAGATTTAATCGCGGGGTAAATCTTTGAATTGACCTGCATCAAGCTGGTTACGCCCATACGACCCGGTCCGCAGCCGTGTGTCGCGGATTATCTCTCCGCCACCAGGTCCAGCAGATCGAAGAATTCAGGAAAGCTGATGGCGGCCGACTCCGCGCCCTGAATCAGAGTGTCCCCCTGAGCGCGCAGTGCGGCCACGCTAAAGGCCATGGCGATGCGATGGTCGCCGCCGGAGTCGACCACGGCCCCATGCAGCGCCTGGCCTCCGGGGACATCCAGGCCGTCTTCGAACTCGTCCACCTCGGCTCCCATAGCGCGCAGATTGCGAGCCACCAGGGCGATGCGGTCCGACTCCTTGACGCGCAGCTCTTTCGCATCCCGAATGCGGATTCCGCCGCGCGTGTACGGCGCAATGGCGGCAAGCACCGGCAGCTCATCGATGAGTTGTGCCGCGAGGGCTCCGCTGATCTCCGTCGAGCCAAGCCCACTCTCCGGAGACGATACCTGGACGGTGCCCACCAGTTCCGCGTTCTTCTCCTCGAGATTGAGGACGCTGATATGTCCGCCCAACGCGGTCAGCACGTCCAGCAAGGTTGCGCGCGTGGGGTTCAGGCCCAGCGAATCAATGAGCAGGGCCGAGCCGGGGAAGAGAGCCGCGGCGCAGAGAAAGAACGCAGCCGACGAGATGTCGCCGGGCACCGCGGCATCGATGGCGTGGAGCGCTTGCGGACCTTCAATGGAAACCGAATTGAGCGTTCTCGTGAGCCGGGCTCCGAAGGCGCGCAATGCCAGTTCGCTATGGTCGCGCGTGCGAACCGATTCCCGCACCGTCGTGGTGCCCTCCGTCTGCAACCCCGCGAGCAAAACGCAGGTCTTCACCTGCGCACTGGGCACCGGCGTAGCAAAGTCGATGGCCCGAAGCGTGCCGCCATGAATGGTGATCGGGGCGTGCCCTTCGGTGAGCGTCAGGCGCGCGCCCATCGTTTCCAGCGGTGTGCGGATGCGCTCCATGGGGCGCCGCGAAAGCGATGCATCCCCGATGAGGGTGAATGTGCCGGCCTGCGCCGCCAGCAGGCCGGAAATCATGCGCATGGTCGACCCGGAGTTGCCGCAGTCGAGGGCTTGATCGGAAGGCGTCACCTCTCCGCCAACACCGGTGACGGCGACCGTGCCGTCGTCCTGCCGCGCGACGATGGCGCCCAGAGCCTGCATGCACGCCAGGGTCGATGCGCAGTCGGCGCCGGTGGAGAAATTTGTAAAACGCGAGGTGCCTTCCGCGAAGGCGGCCAGCATGCCATAGCGATGGCTGATGGACTTGTCTCCGGGCAGGCGCAGGCTGCCGTAGACGTTGCGTGCCGGGCGGATGATGCGTTCTTGCGTGGCGGTATCCAAAGGGGCTCCGGGAGTGGGTCTGATCAAAAGTTTATCAAGCGGGAGCCGCATGGCTCTTGCATCAAAAGGTTAAGGGGAGCGATTCATGCGGACCTCCCTTCGGCGAGTCCAAAACGAATCGCCAGCTCGACCAGCGAGTAGTCGCCATCACTCCGCGTAAGTTCGAAGGGCACCCTCGGGTAAAGCGGTGGCTGCGCAAGAAAGCGCGGAGTCGTTCCACGATGATCCTGCGCAGCGTGGACCAGAAATGGATGACACAAGAACACCGTTCCCGCAGTTCCTGTCGCGGTCGCCTCAGGCAAACCCTCGGTTGCGCGCGCCGCTCGAACGCTCAGTTCTATCATCGGCAAGCCGTCTTCTCCAGCTGGCGCTAGTAATGGGGGAACCAGCCTATGAGATCCCAACCGAATCCGCGTCGGTGCGTCTTGCTCGCCGACGTCGGAAAACAGAAACAGCATGAGCAGCGCCCTTCCCTTCGATCGCAGATTGATACGCCAATCGAAGTACGACCCCGGGGAGCCGGCCGGTTGATCGGGTGGAAAGCTAGCGTCTACATGCCAGCCCGTGTCTCCCGGATCGTCCGGGTGCGGAAAACGGATTGGAAACCCCCCCAGGCTCTGCCGTGGAACCCATCGACCCACTCCGACCAATTCGTCGAACGCGGAATGCAATGCAGCCGTATTCGCGGCCTGGCGGAACGGCTCTTGCGCAAAGTCACCGAGCCGGATGACTGGACGAGTCCAGGTTCTTCTGTCTTTGGGATCACAGCCAGTCGCGCTCCACAGGATTGCGCGTGCCTCGGCCGCGATCTCTCGAGGAAATGCGTTTTCCAGCTTCACGAACCCATCGCGAACAAACTGCTCTCTCGCAACATCACTCAAAACGCGACGCGCCAACTGCTTAGCACAATTCATACACGGATCTCCTTTTGTCCGCGCGGAAGCGCACACACTGTCCTGGGCCTGGGCCGCGAGTGCGGCACGGAAGAGCACCCGCATCTAGCGAGTGCGAGCCTCTAGAGGCTCATCAGGAAGACAGAGGAGAAGCGAATCGTCATCACGATTCCTTCATCTTATAGCGATTGCAGCCATAGACAAATCCGGTCTGCAACAAAACTGAACGTATTCGCGGGTTCCAAAGCGAATCCCGCCGAACCCGAAATAACCTTGCATTCTCTGAGAATGTGCAAGAAGGAACCGCGGATGCTTCGCTTCCGGTCGGCGGCGACTTTCGCTCAGCAGGACACGGAGTTCGGGAAGATGCCGGTAGATCGCCACCCGATCGGTCCTGCCGCCTCACAGTGCCTCACCTTACCTTCAGCACAATGATCGTTTCGTCGTCAAAGCGATCGTGGCCGGCCTGGAAACGCGTGACATCGGCCAGAATGGCTTCGGCGATTTGCCCGGCCGTGCGCTCGCGCTGAGCGCAGAGCATCGCTGATAGCCGGTCTTCGCCGTACATTTCTTCGTGCTCGTTCTCCGCATCGAGAATGCCATCGGAAACAAACACAAAAGCATCGCCCGGCTCCGTGGCCACCGAGAATTCGTCATAGGTAACGTTGGGGAACATGCCCAGCGGAAACCCCTCGGCGCGAATGGGGTGCGAACCCCCGGCGCGGCAGAACATGGGCTGCACGGCCCCCGAGTTTGCCAGCTGCAAGGTCTGATTTTCGTCGTTCCACAATACGTAAAGCATGGTCACGTATTGCGATTCGAGGCGCCGTTCCTGGATCGCATCGTTCAGCATCGCGAGCATCGCGGCGGGCTGCAACCGCTGCTGCGCCGCGGACCGCATGATGCCGCTCACCAAGGCGGCAAACAGCGCAGCAGGCGCTGCTTTTCCGCTCACGTCGCCCAGCACGATCGCGGTTTGATTGGGCCCGTATTCGAGAAAGTCGTACAGGTCTCCGCCAATGCTGCGGGCGGGCAGGAATCGCACCGCCATATCGGCGTGGGTATGTTCCGGCGCGGACTCGGGCAGAAGCCGAAGTTGTACTTCGCGGGCCATATTAATATCCCGCTCCAGCTGCCGTTCTTGCCGCATGACCGCCTGGTAGAGACGCGCGTTTTCGATCGCAATCGCGATCTGCGCGGCCAGGGTGGTCAACATGCGCTCGTGCTCTTCATTGAAGAAGTTGGTGCGCGTGTGTTCCAGGTCGAGCACCCCGATAATTCGTCCTTTGTGAAACAGGGGAACGATCATCTCCGAACGGGTCTCGGGGTTCATCGCCAGGTAGCGAGGGTCTTTGCGCACGTCGGGGACGTTGATCACCCGCCACTCCCGGACCGACGCGCCCACCAGTCCGCTCGTGATGGGGATGCGCCGCAGCGGGGCGTGCGAATAGCCAAAGCGCCACGCGTAGCGCGTGACGAGCGTTTCCCCCTTGGGGTCCAGAAGCATGATGGTGAACATCTGGTAGTCGATCAGCCGCCGCAGCAGTTGACCGACACGCTCCATCAGGGGGTCGAGATCGAGAATCGAGGTCAGCTCCATCGCGATCTCGTTCAGGACCGTCAGCGTCTGCGCCTGCCGCGAGACGCGCGCATAGAGGCGGGCGTTCTCGATGGCCTGCGCAATGCGGGACGCGGTGAGGGTGAGCAGGTGCAGGTGCTCGGCGCGAAAGTATCCGGCTTTCTCGCTTTCCAGATCCATGACCCCGATTAGCCGATTTTTGGCGATCAGCGGAACCGCCAGTTCAGAGCGGACTTCAGGATTGGCGGCGATATATACCGGCGAGCTCGATACGTCATTTAGCAGAATGGGTTGCCGGGTGAGCGCCACCTGGCCCACCACGCCTTTCCCAAGAGGGAAGCGCATCCGCTCCACCTCCTGGGTGTGCCCGATCTGGAAACGCATGCGAAGCTCATGGGTGCGGTCGTTCAGCAGCAGAATGGCGAAGATGCGGTAATTGATGATCGCGCGCACCAGTTCCGACGTCCGATTCAGCAGGGTCTGCAGATCGAGCGTGGTGTTCAGGGCGTCGGCCAGTTGCACCAGGTAGGTGAGATCTGCCGGCTCCACGCGAACATTCACCGGGTCGAGATGGGCGAGCGGGTTCGACGACGGGGCTGGGCGATAGTCGCCTTCGTAGTCCGGTTCTGCTGGCGGGGAAGGGTCGGGCATGGTGTCGAAGGGAATGATAGCGAAAGACAGCTTCCAGCTCCTAGCTTCTAGCTGCTAGTCCGACTTGCGACCGCCGGATTTCAGGTTCCTTGGGGTGCAGGCAGGCTGTGTAATCACGTCTTCACGCCAGTGGGAAGAAGAACGTGGCTGCACTCAAAAGCTAGTAGCTAGAGGCTAGAAGCTGGTAGCTGTTTCTATTCCGCTCCCAGCTCCCGCACAATCGCCACTCCTGCGGAGGCCCCGATGCGATTGGCTCCGGCGTCGAGCATGGTGCGCACGTCGGCCAGCGTACGGATTCCGCCCGAGGCCTTGACCCCACATCGACCGCCGGCGACGCCGCGCAGCAGAGCCACGTCGGCCGCGGTGGCTCCCCCGGAAGAGAAGCCGGTTGACGTTTTCAGGAAGTCGGCCCCGGCCTGGATCGCGATCTCGGCTCCCCGGAGCTTTTCTTGCACGGTGAGCAGGCAGGTTTCCAGGATCACCTTGAGAATGGCTCCGTGATGGTGCGCAACCGTTGCGGTGGCGTGAATAGCGTGCTCCACCGCGTGGTGATTGCCGCTCTTGAGGTGGCCGATGGGAATCACCATATCCAGCTCGCGCGCTCCCAGCCGGGTGAGCGCGGCGGCCTCGTGGCGCAGCGATGAAACGAGCGACGCTCCCAGCGGGAACCCGATCACGACGCCAACTGGAATGCCGGTCCCTGACAGGACCGAAACCGCCGTGGGAACCCAGATGGGATTCACCATCGCGCAGGCAAAGCGATAACGGAGGGCCTCATCGCACAGGTTTTCTACCTGCTCGAGGGGGGCGTCCGGCTTCAAAAGTGTGTGGTCGATAACGCCGGCAAGGTTTTGCCAGCTCGCAAGGGTCTGGGTAGTAAAGGCCGCGGAATCAAAGGTTCCGTGGTCAAATTCGATCTCTTCCTGTAAGGGCGAAACTGCAGCCATAGTCATGCTCCTTCTTGATGCTGCGCCGCTCTTTGCCGGCGGCTCCATGCGTGTTCTCCGGGGGATGAGTATAGACCCTGGAAGACGAGCCCACAAACTGGCAGATCTCCCAGGTCGGCCCCGGCATGATCCACGTTTCGAGCGACGCGGTGACGCTTTTGCCGCCACTCTATTCGATGTCCATCCGCTCGATCAGGAAATCGCGAATTTGATAGATATGGTGGACCATCTGGTCCACCAGCAATTTCCCGTCGCGGTCCTGAACGACCTGGTGCACCTTGACGACGAATCTGCCTCTCTCGTCTCTGTTTATCTCCATCGGCTCGACATGAGGATCGAGGATCGCCCATTGCCGCGTCCAATAATCGCGCACTCCTTCATGCCCATAGACGTAGCCGCCCTCCATTCCATTCGGCCACACCACGTCAGGCTGCATGCGGGCGAGCACCGCCTCCAGGCGGCGGGCGTTGAAATCCCGGTAAGCGCCCTGCAGCAGTTCGCGCTCATCCTGCATTGGATCTTCTCCGCATTCCCTCACTCGGGGTGGTCAGGCGTCATCAGACAAATGTCGGGCAGGTTTCGGTAACGTTCCGCATAATCCATTCCATAGCCGATCACAAATAAATTTGGAATGGAAAATCCGACATAATCTGCGTCAATCTTCTCAATCCGTCGCGACGGTTTGTCAAGCAGCGCCGCAATGCGCAGAGTTTTCGGATGGTGCTGGAGAAAGATTTTGCGGAGATAAGAGAGGGTCAATCCCGTGTCCAGGATGTCTTCAACGATAAGGACGTTTTTCCCTTCGATCGGTTCGTCCAGGTCCTTGATCAGCTTAACCGCGCCCGAGGAGCGCTGGCCCTTTCCATAGCTCGACACGGCCACAAAATCGAACGTAGTGTCGACCTGAACAGATCGTGCCAGGTCCGAGAGAAAGATCGCGGCGCCCTTCAGCACGCCCACCATCACCAGCTTTTCGCCGTTCAGGTCGCGCGTGATGGCAGCGCCCATTTCCGCCACTCTCTCGGCAATCTTCTGGCGTGTGTAAAAAACTTCAATGCCCTGGTATGTGCTTGTGGCCATGGGGACAGTATCGCCTGAAGGCCCGGCGCTGGGGCAAGCCCCTTTTGTGAAAAATCGTGGTCCCTAGCCGGCGCCCGGCGGGTACGTGTTCGTTGTGCGAGGCGTCTATACTTAAATAGAGATGTTTCCCTTTATTCACATTGGTTCCCTCAATATTCCCACTTTCGGGTTGATGCTGTGGCTGGCCGCGGTGACCGCGGGTTTCGTCATGGATCGTAACTTCCGCCGCGCCAAGATTACTGCGGACGCGGTGGGGATGGTTGCCATCACAGTCGTGGCCGGCATTGTGGGAGCCAAGGTGTGGCACGTCCTTGACACGCCCTCCGAGTTCCATGAGCAGGGCTGGCGCGTGCTGTGGGATACGGCCGGGTTTGCCTGGTTTGGCGGCTTGGCATTTGGCATCAGCGCCCTGATTTTGCAGGGCTGGCGAGCCAGGATTGGGGCCCTGCGGACGCTCGACCTCGCGGCGCCAGCGGCCGCCGTCGGCTATGGTATCGGCCGCATCGGATGCTTTCTTTCCGGGGACGGCTGCTATGGCCTTCCGACAAATCTTCCCTGGGGCATGAGCTTTCCCCGGGGCATTGAGCCGACCTTTGTGCGGGTCCATCCCACTCCACTCTATGAACTTGGAGCCGGACTCCTGATCGGCGTATGGCTGTGGATGCGTGGCAGCAAGCCGCGACCAGCCGGTTGGATCCTCGGCGAGTATCTGATTTTGAGCGGAACAGCTCGCTTTCTGGTTGAGTTTATCCGGCGCAACCCCAAGGTGTTATGGGGTTTGTCCAACGCTCAACTGGCCAGCGCAGGCTCCATTCTGGCTGGCGCTGCGATCCTTTTCTGGGCCGCTATCCGGCGTCCGGTTCCGTCGGATGAGCCCGCGATGGCTGTCGAAAAAGCCGCCTGAAGAGCCGCCCGCGGCCCTCAAAAATCGTTGATTCCTCACAGCTTCGCCAAGGGATTCCTATATACCCCGCTGGAATCGCTGCCCTAGAATGATCTCCTTTCGCTGGCACACTTAGCCGCTTCGGGGGTCAAATGACACTTCGCTTGCCGTCTCGAGTCAACGCTGCAAAGTCAAAACTCAAAGCCATGGTGCTTGTGGGTGCCGTATGTTTTCCGGTTTCGATGTTCGCGGCTCCCAACGGAGTGACGTTCTCGACTGCGTCTCCCCAGGTAGGCCGCTACGACTTCATCGAGATGACGGCCACTGTGAACACCCCCGACGCCCACAACCCATTCGAAGACGCAACACTTACCGGCACCTTCGAAACAACGGACGGCGCTCACCATTGGAATGTCGAAGGCTTCTGTGATTCTCCTGACGGCGGCACCTTCCGGATTCGCTTTATGGCGCCGATCGCAGGTGACTACAAGTACTCGCTCACCTATAAGCAGGGAAGCTTTGAGAAGTCCTCGAGCGGCACGTTCACAGCCACAGAAGCGCAGCGCCGGGGGCTGCTCCGCGTCGACCCGCAGTATTCCTGGCACTTCATCTGGGAGGGTACAGGGGAACACTTCTTCTTCAACGGCACGACGGCGTACTGGCTGGTGGGCTGGCGCGACGACCGTGTGATTCAATACACCGTCGACCGTCTCCACCGGCTCAAGGTCAATCGCATGCGTGTGACCATCGCCGGCCGCGAGGCAATCACCATGTTCGGCGAGCCGGTCATGATCGACAAGAACTGGACCTGTCTCATCGCCGCATGGCCATCGCCGCACCCTGAAGACCCATGGCATCCGGACTTCGACTACACGCGATTCAACGTGTCGTATTGGCAGAAGTTCGAACGCATGCTCAAATTTGCCCGCGAGCGCGATATGAACATCTCCCTTGTACTCGACATGAACGACAGCCGGGTTCATCCCGGCGCAGGAAGTGACGACGAGCATCGCTTCATTCGCTATGCGGTCAACCGCTTTGGGGCCTTCTCGAATATCACCTGGGACCTAGGCGACGACCTGGACAGCTATCGCGATGAAAAATGGACCCACGAGACAGGCATGCTGATCGAGAAACTCGATCCCTACAAGCAT
>Ga0207095_10262_pt1 | contig 14032 bp, 11 predicted proteins | sample Alteio_BWMinHeat_88_FD_153529 | JGI IMG/M metagenome (GOLD analysis project Ga0207095, IMG submission 153529) | Enriched cells from forest soil in Barre Woods Harvard Forest LTER site, Petersham, Massachusetts, United States -... | ecosystem: Environmental > Terrestrial > Soil > Temperate forest >... | reverse complement strand
GAGCGGAGCGGCAGGCAGGGGACCGCGGCAGAAGGGATGGGCGGGAACCACTATGTCGGTCGTTGCACACACACCCCCCACGCACGGTCGAGTTCAGACAATGCACAGCGGCAAGGAGTTACGGCGACGGAAACGGGTCGTTGCACGGGGGCGTGCAACGACTTGGGGTGACGAGTTGAGCGGCGGGAGGAGAAGGACTTGGCCGCCAAAGTCGGCATGCTTTCCGGGCGGTTCGACCATGAATGGTGTCCGCTTGTGGACGCCCGGAAAGCATGGCGCCGGGCGCGGGCGACCATCTAAGGGTCGCCCAGCGCGCGGCCTTTCCACTCGGGACGAAATCAGAAGCCCGGACTGAAGAACGGATCGAAAAACCCGCCACGGAAGCGCGGATCGGACATCCCGCCACGGAAGCGGGGGTCGAAGCGCGGATCGAACATCCCGCCACGGAAGCGGTTCTCGAAGCGATCCTCAAAACGGTCGAAGTGTCGGTCGAAATTCCCGCCACGGAAGCGGGAGTCGAAGCGCCGGTCGAACGTCCCGCCGCGGAAGCGTGGGTCGAACCTGGGCGTGGGCGTGAAGCCGGACCTGAACCCGCCCCGGAAGCCCGGGTTCATCATGGGCCGGGCTGCCGGACGAGAACCGCCTCGGGAGTGTTGGGCGTGAAGTTGCCCGGGGTCGCCGAGTTGCCACATGAGGGCTAAAACCCCAAGGCCGAGAAACAAGCACCGTCGAAACATGACCGTCCTCCTCTCGTGATTCCTGGATCGGGACCGCATGGGTCCGATCGTGCAAGGCCGATATCAATCGCCTTGGGATGCCTGGGCGAATGGGGCCCGCGCGCCGGTTGGCAACGCAGGCTTTGCTCCTTGTCAGCCATGCTTCGCTGCACAGCACTGAATACATGGTAAGGGGGTCGCGCGCCAGTATCTTGGAGGGACTTGCGGGCTATTAGGCGATTCTTGCGGGCATCCGGAACTGTCCCGGCGTGACGCCGACGAGGCGCTTGAAGTGATGGGAGAGCTGGCTCTGGTCCGAGAAGCCGGCGTGCGCGGCGACCTGGGCCAGGGACAAGTCACAGCCTCCTTGCAGGAGCTGCTTGGCCCGTTCGACGCGGCGGGCGATGACGTACTGGTGCGGCGGTAGCCCGGTGGCAGTCTTAAACTGCCGCGCGAAGTGATAGGGGCTGAGGTGGGCGACCGCGGCCAGCTGTTCCAGGGTTGGGCCGACGCCGAGGTGTTCCTCGATGTACTCGACGACGGCGCGGAGCTTCCCCTGCGGGAGCGCGCCGTCCCGCCCGCTCTCAGGCGGTCGGGGCGCCGAGACGTGCCGGATCAGGTGGACGGCCAGGACGTTGGCCAGGGACTCGGCGGCGAGCGGCCCCCCGGCGCCGCCGGCCGTGAGCTCGGCGTCCACCGCCCACATCGCGGCCCGGAGGTGCGGGAGATCCAAGCCGTCGAGCGGCGGGACCGTCATCCGCGCCGGGTCGAGGCCGAACGCCTCGGCGCCGACTCGCGCGACCAACCCCGGCGCCAGGGAGATGTGGACCCAGTCGAAGGGCCCGCTCCAGCGCCACAGGGCCGGGCTGCCTGCCGGCACCACCGAGATCGATCCGGCGGGGGGCGGTACGTGGCGCTTCACTCCTTCATAGAGCAGGTCCAGTTCTTGCGGCGGCCTGGCAAAAAGGACGAGCCGGTCGTGGGCAATGGCGGGCGGGTTGAGTTCCGAGTCGGGCGCCGCACGGTAGCGGGCCGCCTCCAGGCCTACCCACCCCAGCCGGTCGCTCGCCGCGGCGGGATCGAACGGGATGATCTTGCGCAGTGCTGCAAGGGCCCCGGGCGGGCCGCCGGGTCCCGGCACTTCCTGTTGCATTACCTGCCTCTTCCTCAGGAGTCGGGCCGAAGGCGCCGACTCCTCGTCCGTCTAACAGCTAGACCCGCCGCCCGAGGTGCAACCCTTGGGCCGCGTTCGTGAGCTCACCCCCGTATATTGTAGGACGCCTTGGTCTTGGACCCCAACTCTCGGTGCCCAGTCACACCGCCGACTGCGCCATGTCTCGCCGGAGTGATTCTTCCGAGAGCGTCAGGTCGATGGGATCGCCGTGGGGCGGGCGGCGGGCGACTTTCCGGGCGAGTCGACCACGCATGGTGTCCGCTTGCGGACGCCCGGAGAGGATGAATCCGGCGCCGGGTGTCCTATCAATGATTAGGCGGCGTGAGGGGCTTCGAGCGGTTCGATGCTCTCGATGAGGACGAGGGACACCATTTCCATTCGCTCGTAGGGATCGGCCGGCTCACCGGCGAACGTGTAGATGTTCACGGCCGAGCGCCCAACCCGAAGCATTTCAGGGTGGCGAATGTCGAACGTCCGTCCGCTATTCAGCCGAATGCGGAACGGGACAAACGGCGTGGTTCGAGTCCAGGTCAGCAGGTCATCAGCGCGCATGGAAGTCCTCCTCGGCGGGACTGTCCGCGCACAGTTGATTCATGGAATTCGCCCTCGCGTCGATGTCTAACGACGGCGCGTCGGCTTTGGCGACTTGCAGAGCGGCACCGTCTTCCCAGTCCGGCGGCAGGGGTTCCAGCGGAACGATGACGCCTTTTTGCAAGACGGCTTTGAGCATGGTGGGGTCTCCTTATTGGCCATAATACCAGAGCTGGGCGGGGAGAAACAGGGTGTATGCCCGCTACTGGCGAGCGCCCCCGGGCCGTAGGCAAGAACCGGTGGAGAGGTGGCCGAGCGGATGGGGATCGACGCGCCGGCTCTGTCGCAATTGGAAACGGGGAAGATGCTGAACCCCACACTGGGGACGCTGCACAAGTTGGCGGAAGCGTTGAGGCGGAAAATGGAGGTTGATTTGTCTTCTGTATGAACGACGGCGCGGCTTGGCGCGCGGAAGGATCGTGTCCGCTCGTGTTTAGCCTCATTATGGCGCAGGATGAACTGACACGGATTCCCTTCACTGAAAAGGGAGCGAGAGCGCCAAGGCTTGACCCTTGCCGATTTGTCGGACCGCACCGGCATCGACCAAGCCGCCCTTTCCAAAATCGAAAGGGGCAGTCACGGCAACCCGACATTGGAAGCCCTTTACCGGATTGCCGGGGCACTCGGAAAAGTGATTGCTTGCAACGTTCAGGATGCACCACCCGATACACCTGTCAAGCGACCGGCGGGCCGCGCTCGCTAGGCTCAGGCGCCCCCGGCGGGAGCAGAGGGACTTGGGCGGCGGTGGCGGCATGCGTTGCGGGCAACTCGACTATGCTTGGTGTTCGCTTGCGGACGGCCGGAAAGCAGGGCGCCCGGCGACCGCATTTCTTCTTCCGTCTCATCCGTTTCTTGAGGTACTCGCTCTCCCACTTTGTTAGATTGACTTCCGTTGTTCAAAAAGCGGAATTCTGGAGAACAATGATATGGCCGCTGCGCAAAACATGATTCTCGCGCGCATGCTAGAGCGCCTGTTTGCGGGGCTGCTGAGCGGGCCGAATTTGAATTGCCGGCCACATTCCAGCCGGCAACGGATCGATCTAATGCAACTTGAGAAGCTGCATGACCTGGGGCCGGCTCAAATCCTGTTGGAATTGCTGGGAGCGCAGCGGTCGGTGAAAGTGATTGCCAAAGTCCCCCAACCGAAACGTGTCCGCAAGAACTCCGAGAAGAAGCGCATTGATCAGGACGGCGCCACGTCCAAGCCGCCCGAGGAGCGGGAACCGGAAACGGAGTTGAGCCCCGAGGAAAAGGCAGCCCAGAAGGAGTGGAGTGATCAGCAGACCCTCTTAAGCAAGCTGCGGGTGTTGACGGAAGAGGCCCGGACCTACGAGCAAGACACGGGCGTTCACGCGCTGAACGTGGGCTTTCCGCTGTTGAGTTTGCCGCCCGGGTCGCTGATGTCAGGCGGGAGCCGAGCCGCGTCCAGGCGGGTAATGGCACCCATAGCGTTCATTCCAATTACCATGTCCATTCGCTCTGGCGCGATTCCTACCATCGAAATCGCCTGTAAGGGCGAAGGCGTTGACTTGGTTTCGCCCAACATGGGTCTCTTCGCGTGGCTGGAACAACAAACCGGTACGGCCGCGCCAGATCTATTCACCGACGAGAAGGGCCAAGATCCCTGGCGCGAGATTGGCGGCCTGATCCTGCACGTCGCGAAGACCCTGAAAGTGGCCGTGCCGGATTCGCTGCGGGACTTGCTCGCGTCGCCGTCCCGATTGCCGCAGGCTTCTCCGATGCCTGTGCAGGAATCTCCCGCCCCTTCCGCGCTTGAATCGGAGACCGAATCGTCTGCCACGAATCCGGCGGCATCGCTGGAGCCGACTGCGATTGATCCCGAGCCGATGGTCGAGCCGCTCGTTCCCGAGCTGAACAAGTTGCAACTCGAAGCCGCGCCGCGTTCAGACGACGAAGAGGCAAGGGCCGCGATCATCCCTGGTGGCGTGTTAGGCCTTTTTCCCATGAACAATCAAGGCCTGCTCCGCGACATGCAGGCCATGACGGCGGGAGAAGCGCTCGACGGGCCGGTGCGGAGCTTCATCGACGTAAGCGTTTGTCTCGACGAGCCCCAAGAGACACGGTACGACCATGAAGCATGGAGCGGTCAGAAGCGCCGACGGTCATTTCCGGATGAACGCTTTGTGACGGTGTCGGATCCCTGTCAGGCGAGGGCGGTGCGCCTCGCTCGCGAAAGCCGCGGGCTGGTGATCCACGGTCCGCCGGGAACCGGCAAGAGCCAGACCATTACCAATGTCATAGGCGACCATCTGGCACGCGGCGAACGAGTGCTCTTGGTGTGCGACAAGCGCACCGCGCTGGACGTGGTTGCCAATCGCATGGAAGCGATGGGCCTGCGCTCGTTTTGCGCCCTCGTTTACGATGCGCAGCGCGATCAGCGTGAACTCTACCGCTCAATGCGCGACCAACTCGAAACTTTGACCGAGGCTAGAAGCGATGAATACGCGGCCACGAAGCTGGCCAGAGTCGATGCCGAACTAGAGAAACTTCATTGCGAGCTAACCGAATACTGGTCGCTCTTGGCCGAGAAGGACCAAGAACGTGGAATGTCGTTCCACGATGTCATGGGCCGATGGCTAGGGCTTCCGGAACCGCGCGGAGTGAAGCTCGACCCTACGCTTCTGAAGGGCGCCCGTGGCGACGACTTCGAGAAAAATGAACAAGACCTGAAGGACGTTCTGGCCCGCGGCGAGGAGATCAGCTATGGGAAGCATCCCTGGAAGAGCTGTGCCCAGATTGGTCTGAACGACTTCCTGAATAATCCCATGGATCACTGGCGCGAGCAGCTCGCACTGTGTGTCGATTCGGCCAAAAACGTAGACGCTACCCTCGACACTTCCATTCTCCCTTTCGCTGCGGAGCCCACACTGGAGGAACAAGCCGCGGCTCGGCTCGACCTCGCTCGGCAAATCGAATCGGTTGTTCAACACACGCCGCACCCGGTGCTGGAGCGATGGATCGCGCAGGACGCCGACACCCTGCGCCGGACGCGCAAGAAGCTCGCGGACACGACGCCAGCATTGCGATTGCTTGAGGAAGCTCCGATCGAACCGGAGTTGGCCCTGGTAAACCAGACGGAACGGCTCGGGCTGCCGGCGCTTTCCCAACAATTGGGCAATCGAAAGGTACTTGGCAATCGCGGGAAAGTGGTACGGTTGGTTTTGTTTTAAACCGCGCAGCAAGGCGGCCGAGGTCCTGAGCCGGTACGGCCTCGCCCCTGGCGCTGCTTCCGCCCAGCGTCTGCGGATTTTTCTGAGCGCCTTACGAGCCCGCCTCGTCGTTCAAGCTGTGCACGTCGAAATCACCGGCGCATCGACAGAGCAGATTGAAACAGTCCTTGATGGGGACCTGCTTGAAGCCGCCAACCATCATGCCGCCATGCTCGATTTGCTGATCACAATCCATTCTTCGCGGGCTTTACAGGGGTCAGGGGCGCCCGTACTCAAGGCCTTGGTCGCTCGCGGCGCGCTGCCGAGCCTGCTCGACGGTTTGAGGAAATCCGAGAAGCGGGCCACGGCAATCAACGAGCTTCGGATGCGGCTAAAGCAGGCCGGCCTGTTTCACACCGGCTGGCTGACAAAATTCGAGGCGCGCCTTGGTGCGGGCGACAAGTCCAGCCCGGAGCTCGCGTCCCTGGCCGAGAACTTGGCGACGTTGGAGACGGCCCTGCGCATAAACGCGCTGATTGGGCAACTACCGTCGCTGCTACAAGACGCGGTGCGATCGCTGCTGGATCAATGCGCACCGGCCGAGGAGGGCGTGGCGGCCCTCCGTAAGGGGGTCCTTGCCGGCGACATTAGCGATCGGCTGCAAAACCAGCAGAAGCTGCGCACGCTTGATCCAAAACGCCTGCGCGCCAGCTTTGATAGGTACCGAGAACTGGATCAGGGCAAGCAATCCTTGGTGCGCGACGCCGTTCAGCACCGTTGGATCACGCGACAAAAGGAACGGTTGCTGGTGGGTACCGGCTTCCGATTGAACAGCGCCGGCGCCGACCTCCGGCGGCGGCTGACGCTACGCGGCGAACGCGCCCTGCGGTTACGCCAAGTCGTTGCCATCGGCGAATCCATTGAAGGCGGTGATCCCCTCTTCGATCTCCGACCGGTCTGGCTTGCCAGTCCGGAAACCGTCGCACAGATCTTCCCGCGCCGACCGCTATTTGACACCGTCATTTTTGACGAAGCGTCACAGTGCCGGCTGGAAGAAGCCCTGCCGGTACTGACACGGGCGAAGCGCGTGGTCGTCGCCGGCGATCCGAAGCAACTGCCGCCCACGCGGTTCTTCGAGTCAGCATTGACTGTCAGCGAGGATGACGACGTGGAAACCGACCAGGAACTCTTTGAGGTGCATCAAGGCGAAATTGAGGACTTGTTGGGCGCCGCCCTGAGCATTGACATCCAGCAGTGCTATCTTGACGTGCACTATCGTTCTTACAATGCTGATCTGATTCATTTCAGCAATCAACAGTTCTACAGTTCCCGGCTTCAACCCATTCCGGGCCATCCGTCGCATCGAACCCGCTTTGCTCCCATCACGCTCTATCGCGCCGACGGTGTGTATGAAGAACGGACCAACCCGGTGGAGGCTACTCAGATTTGCCGCATCGTCCGCGATCTCTTGAAGCGCGCCGAGCCGCCTTCCATTGGTATCGCATGCTTTAACGTGACACAGCGCGATCTGATCGTGGAGAAGCTGAACGAATTGGCCCAAGAGGACCGTGAGTTCTCCGACCGCCTGGCCGACGCGCGCGTTCGCCGTGGACCTGGATCGTTCGAGGGTCTGTTCGTCAAGAATCTGGAAAATGTCCAAGGCGACGAACGCGACCACATTATCATCAGCACAACTTACGGGCCCGACGCCAATAATCGATTCTACCGGCGCTTTGGTCCATTGGGTCAGGCGGGCGGTGGGCGACGGCTCAATGTCCTCGTCACCCGCGCTCGCGAAGAGGTGCATTTGGTCACCTCCATTCCAGGCAGTATCTACCGCAACGTGCCGCCTGTACCTCCCGGTCAGTCTCCCGGCGGCGGATGGCTCCTGTTCGCCTACCTGCGTTTCGCTGAACAACTCGCGGACGCTTACGAGCGCCTCCATCACCACCTCGCCGAAGTCACTCCCAAGACCCAGCCGGAGGTTCATGTGCGGCCCAGCCAGGCGCCGTCGCCGTTCGCACAGGCTCTGGCGCAGCGACTTTCCCGAGAACATCAGGTCGGCAGCGAAGTACATTGGGGCAACGATGGTTTCTGCGTCGACGTCGCCCTTCACCACCCGCGCGACGCTGACGACGTGACGATCGGTGTCCTCTGCGACGGCGCCCGCTTCACCCAAGCGGAGGATCCGGTGGAATGGGACCTCTTTCGCACCTCAGTTCTCGAGTCCCAAGGTTGGGTTCTTCATCGGCTTTGGACTCCCCACTTTTTCCGCGATCCGCGCGGTTGCACCCAGAACATCTTGGGGGAAGCGGCTCAACAGTTGAATAGGTCAGAGGAGAAAGATGCGATTAGGGTGGAGAAGAGAGCACGATAGATTGGCGTAATTCAATGGCTCTTCTAGAAACTCTGTGGGTAAAGTTCGAGAGCCGCGTATTGGAAGTAGATGGCTCGACGGAAGCCCTCGGGGCTGCGGAAGCCGCGGGCGGTGTAGTTGATCCACTGGATATTGGAGTTGAGTGCTTCGGTGCCGGCGTGGGTGATGGGCCAATGACAGCCATTCAGGAGCAGGGAGAGCCGGGCGTGCATGGTCGGCGCAATTCCCAGGCGTGCCTTCGGGGGCGAGGGTGATACGGCGAGCACGTGGAGGAGTGGCGCGAGCGCGAAACGGCAAGCGGGGTTGCGGTAGAGGGTGAAGGCCGCGCTCCGCTCCGAAGACTGCGCGTCGCGGCTAAACGGTTGCTGGTGTTGATGGCGAGGACAATGGAAGAAGCCCACGCGTTGCGGCGGGTGGGCTTTGGACTCCGGACACTTCCTTACAGATTCTCGCGTTTCTCCTCGACGAGCGTCCGAATGCGTTCGGTGAGGAGCGCCACGTCGAAGGGCTTTTTGAACGCTTCGCTGAAGCCGTAGTTGAGGAGCATTTCGGGCGAGGCTTCGTCCTCGCTGGCGAGGGCGATGATCATGGCCTGCTCGAATTGGGGATTGCGGCGGAGGTTGCCGGCGATTTGCAGGGCTTCGCTGCGGCCCATGGCGAGGTCGACGATGATGGTGTCGGGGTGGAAAGATTCGGCTTGAATCCCGGCCTCGAAACCGCTATGGGCGAGTTCGTACTTGTACTCCTCATCCTCGGGAAGGAGTTCAACGACCCGATCGATGAAGAGCTTTTCGGCTCCGATGATCAGGATTTTATGCCAGCCCTCCTCCTCGAGTTCCCCCAGCGGCATGCCGTGTTCCTTGAGGAACCGTATGAGGTGTTCGCGGGGGATGCGGCGGTCCTGGCTGCCGGGGATACGGTAGCCGCGGAGCCTGCCGGAATCGAACCACTTGCTCACCGTGCGCGGCGCGACTTTGCAAATCTTCGCGACCTGGCCGGTGGTAAAGACTTTTTTCATTTGGCGCCACTCCAATTTTCCGGTTGCTGAGTCCAATCCCCCGGCCGCGGCGTGGGCGCGCTGGACGGGGAGCCACCCACCTGTAACTGGCAGCTCAACCTCGGGTCCGGGGCGGTTGCGGGTTCCGCCGTGAGGCCGCGGGGAGAAGTCGGTTCCAGAACAGGCCTACCCAAGGGACAGACAAGCGGGTTGCCACACGCAGGCCGCCGGCCGGGCGGCCGCGTGGGGGAACGTTTGGTCTACCACTTCGGCTAACTTCATCAATCGGCTAATGCCGCGACCCAAGATGAGAAAAAGGCCACAGCCTAGGGAAGTTCTGCCGATTGGCCTTCCTGTGCCTGTCTCTCGCCTTTCCCCGGTTCCCCAAACCCGCGCAATGGCGCGGAACGGGCCAATTGGACCGATTCCGCCCCTGCGATGGGGCTGGAAAAACGGGTAATGAGGATTGCCTGATCCTTGGCGTGGGGAGGGGATATGTGGTCCGCTCCGTCTGTTCCGCGGGCATTGTAAGGGGGAGGACAAGGGGTTGAGCGCGAGCGAGCGCTCCGCTCCGAGGACTCCGCGTCGCGGCTAAACAGTAATCAGGTTGCCATGCGTTTGCTGAAGACCACCATGTCGTCGCCGTCGCTGTAGTAGTCTTTTAAGACCGCGGACGTATCGTAGCCTTGCTTGACGTAGAACTTCCGCGTTAGATCGTAATGAGGCAGCGACGACGTTTCGATGAACAGCACGCGACCGTTCGCCTGCCGGATTTCATCCTCCGCATACTTTAGCAACTTGCCGCCGATCCCTTTGGCCTGGATCTTCTTTGACACGGCGATCCAGTACAGATACCACGTGCGGTCGGTCATCGACGCCGGGGCGAAGTAGGCGAAACCGGCTGGTTTGCCGTGCTCCTCGTACGTTACCGCCCGATGGCCGTATTCCCGGTTCGACTCGTGGTATTCATCGAGTACTTCACGTAAAGCCACTACCTCATGGGGTTTAAAGACGCCCGTTTCATCGGTGAGCGTTACCAGCAGGTCGGTTTCTTCCGGCGTTGTCGGTCGAATCATGGGAAAAAGTCCGCAAATCATTGGTACAGTGCTAGAAACGACACGTTCGAATCAAGACAATCCCCATCGTACACACGCGCGTTGGGGATGTCAGCGGTCCCCGACCCATGGACACTCTTTCCTTTGGGGCCGAACCGCCATGCCAGCCTCGGGATGGAAACAACTGCTTGCCGGCGTTTCCTCGTACCAGGGCGAGGGCGGGTATCCGATCCCCGCCTACTCGGAGTACACGCCGCCGCCGCTGCTGGGAGCCAAACCGTACCCATGGGCGAAACCGTGGCCGGCGCCTGCGGGCGATAGCCGCTGGCACGTGAGCGCTTATGAAGAGGCGCTGGAGTTGCGGCCGGGTTTGGAGCATCTTGCGCAGTCCATCGTTAACTGTTTGATGCACCTGGGCAGGGGGCAGGCGGCGCATGGCGTCGCCCGGAACAAGTGCATTAACAATCCGTACTGGCCGCCTGAATTGGCGGAACATGCGGGCAAGTTGGAACATGAGCGGTACGTGGTCCTGCTGTCGCTCGCACTGTCGCGCACCCAGGATGATAAGGGGCGCGTTCGCTGGACGTTCCTGGGCGGCAGCGAGCAGGGGCCGGCCCGCGCGTTCTGGAAAGGGTCGTATGAATCGCCGCGGCATGAGTTGCCGGAGGAGACGAACACCGGCTGGATTAGAAAGTTATTGCACGCGGTCTATGAGGAACCGCTGGCGAAGTTGACCGATCTGCGTCGCGCCGGCTTTCGCATCCTGCCGCAAGAGGAGCCGCTGCTGCCTTATTGGAAAGTCGACAAATTGCCGAAATGGACGACGCCGTATGTGTGGAAGAAGGGTCAACCGTGGAAGGACGTGAAGTACCTGTTGACGTTTCAGCCGTTTGCTCACCTACCCGATGCGGTGAAGGCCGCCTACCTGGCGGGCGAAATGCACCTGCTGCCGTTCCCCGGAAGCTTGCTTTTCTGGGGCGCGCCGCCGTACCTGAAGTTGCGCGAGGAGCTGCCGTTCGCCTTGCAGATTCCGCTGTTGCATACCGTGGTTCGGTATGAGGCGTGGCCTGGGATGCGGGTGCCGCAATCGGGCTGGTTACACGAGCCGCGGCCGGACCACCCCGAGCCGGGCGATTTTCACGGACCCATCCGCAACACGTACAAGCGCGGCCACCGCTGGGAAAAGCTGCACCGGCATCAGGACGAATTGGCCGTGGGAGCCAAGGAAGACAAGATGGCTCACGTTCTTTTCAGCACGGACGCGAACGATCTCGGCCTGTATGGCAAGCCCATGGCCCGCAATGCCCAGCTTTGGACGCGGGATCACCGGCTCCTGCTCGACGGACCCCAGGCAACGGCCGAGCAAATTAACCGGGCCGGCGAGGCTTTGAAATTAGGCGGCCTGTTCGGCTATCGGTTTCTGTTTCCAGCGATGCGTGTGGGAATGCACGAGGTCTACTGGCATCGGCCGTTGGTCGCCTTCCCTTCGCGCGAATCGGGCAAGCCGGTGGTCCTTGCCGATGCGCCGCTGGGATACTTGACGGCGTACCGCGTCGACCGGCCCGACCTCACCCGCCCCGTCGAACTGTGGCCGGAGATCGAGACGAGCGATGCCCACCACGAGGCGACGGTTTGCTTCCCGCCTGGGTCGAACCAGCATCCGTACGTAACGACGCTGAACGTGCGCAAGCTGGTCGAATCGCGCGCGCAATTCGGCCGGTTGTTGCCGCGCTCGTTCGCCAGGCAATTACTGACCTTGCACCGGCACCAATCGCTCGAAATCTGGTTGGACAAGTTGCCGAACCATGCCATCGACATCGCTGCGGGCGCGCGGCTGGCTGAAAATCTGGAAAAGGACCTGGAGCCGGTCGATTCCTCGGTACCGTCAGGCAAACCGAAGCCGCCGCCTTCGCTTACGTTTGAGCACACCGCCAAGCGGCCGTGGGAGGTGGCCTACTGGAAAAATATCGCCCATCTGGCGACCGGCGGCTTCATCAACAAGGACAATGCCGACTGCGTTCGCGATGAGCCGACGCGAAAGGCGCAGCTCCATCACCATCGCGACCTCGAGGCGCTCGGCGACTACCTGCTCGACTACTACCGCGCGCTGATCGACAAGCACCGGATGACCGGGAAGGCGGTGAGCGGTGAGATGCCGTTCCACTGGCGCACGGACTTCAACTTTCCCTGGTCGGGCGGCTGGCTGAACAACCAAAACGGCGAGGCGTACGAGCGCAACTTGATCACGGTCATCCCGGGCCGCGACCGCAAGCGGGCTGTCATCATGGCCGACCACTACGACACCGCGTACATGCTGGACCGCTTCGACCCGGCCTACGGCGGCACGGGAGCGCGTCTGGCGGCCGCGGGCGCGGACGACAACCATTCGGCTACCGTGACCTTGATGCTCGGCGCGCCGGCGTTTCTCGAGTTGAGCAAAGCCGGCAAACTCGATTGCGACGTTTGGTTGATTCACCTGACGGGTGAGGAGTTCCCATCCGATTGTCTCGGGGCGAGGCACCTTTGCCAGCGGCTGGTGGAAGGCACTCTGCAACTCCATTTGCCCGGCGGCAAGAAGAAGGACCTGTCGAAAACGCGCGTACAGGGTGTCTACGTCCTCGACATGGTGGCGCATAACAACGACCGGGATCGCGACGTCTTCCAGATGGCGCCCGGCGTCGGCCCCGACTCGCTCTGGTTGGCCTATCAGGCCCATGTAGCAGCGAAGACATGGAATGATTCAGCGCCGTTCTGGAACCGCAAGCCGCCGCGCAAAGACAAGGGACGCGGCAAACGCAGCGCCGACCCTAACCAAATTCCCGACGTGGCCCAGCACCCACAATTGAGCGGGGAAGTCCGGCCGCCGTACGATCCGCGTAGCACGCTCTACAACACCGACGGCCAGATCTTCTCGGACATGGGCGTCCCGGTCGTGTTGTTCATGGAGAACTACGACATTAACCGCACCGGCTATCACGACACGCACGATACCATGGAGAACATCGATCTCGATTATGGAGCCGCGGTGGCCGCCATTGCCATCGAAAGCGTCGCGCGCGCGGCGACCGAAAAACCGCCGAAGTGACGCTGGCTCCGCGGGCGAATCGCCGGGAGGATTTCGGCATGCGTTTCTTGCTCGCCGGTTTATGCTTGATCGCTGCCTGTCCATTTCTTCAGGCCGCCGACCTGCAAGCCGGCGCCGCGAAAGTGGAGATCACCCCGCCGACAGGCTACGCCATGTGGGGCTACGCCGCACGGCACGATAAGTCCAGCGAGGGCGTCCTCGATCCCCTTCATGCTCGAGCGCTGGTCCTGGCCGTCGGCGATGAGAAGATCGCCATCGTCAGCCTCGACCTCGGCCGCGCGCCGACGCGCGACTCAACGGCGGCCATTCGGGAGAAAGTGAAAAAAGCCGCCGGCATCGAACATCTCTTCCTCTGTGCCTCGCATACCCACCACGGTCCCGTCCTCGAAGTCGACAACTGGCCCGACGCGAAAAAACCCTACGTCCACGAACTCGAACAGAAACTTGCGGATGCGATCTTCGAAGCGAACAAGAACCTGAAACCAGCGCGGATGGGCGTCGCTTCCAAGGAATGCAAGCTCAACCGCAATCGGCACTCGCAGATCGAAGAGAAGCCGGTGGATCGCGAGGTGCTCGTCCTGCGCGTCGAAGACGCGGACGGCAAACCGATTGTCCACGCCGTTAACTTCGCCGCCCACGCGACCCTGCAAGACGCCAAGGTGCTCAAGTTCTCCGCCGACTACCCCGGCGCCCTGGCCGCGTTGGTCGAGAAGGAAACCGGTGTGCCGTGCCTCTTCCTTCAGGGCGCGGCCGGCGACCTGTCCCCCAATCCGGGCGACGAGGCGGGGCCGGAAAAGTTCGGCCAAGCGCTCGGCCGCGAAGCACTCACGCTCATCAAGGCGATCCGTTGCGCCGCTGCCGAGAAAC
>Ga0207095_10261_pt1 | contig 14159 bp, 12 predicted proteins | sample Alteio_BWMinHeat_88_FD_153529 | JGI IMG/M metagenome (GOLD analysis project Ga0207095, IMG submission 153529) | Enriched cells from forest soil in Barre Woods Harvard Forest LTER site, Petersham, Massachusetts, United States -... | ecosystem: Environmental > Terrestrial > Soil > Temperate forest >... | reverse complement strand
GGGTATCGGGGCGACCTCAAACGCCGCCTTGGGAAGGCGTCCAAACAGGGTAGGCAACTTGGCCTGCATGGGAGTGAGGTAGCCTCGGTAGGCATTCAGAAGGGCATCCCCCGATGCAGGATGCAGCTTGGGATCGGCTTTGACGGCGGTGCGAAGGCTGGCCAGGTCCTTGAAGCCGAGCTTTTGCGCGATGGCCAGCATCTCCGCTTCGTCCTTCTTCACTTCGTCGAGGCCGATCTGGTGAATCTGGTCCGCGGTCAAGTCAGTGGTGGTGGTGCGCCGGATGAGGAACTGGTAGTATTTTGCGCCGTCGGACAGGGCAGAGATGCCGGGTTCGGTGCGAGCTGCTGGGATGTAAGTCCCCTCCATGAAATGGGCGAAATGCTGGTAGGCCGGCAGCACCTGCTTACCAATGACGGACAGCATTTCTTCTTTGATCCGCTCTTGTTCAGGCGCCGGAATCGAAGGCGGAAACTTCTTCAGCGGTATGGCCAGCGCCGAGTCCTCGGGCTTCTGGTTGGCCAGCTGCTTTACCTGCTCCAGGGCTTTTTCGAGAAGAGATTTCAACGGCAATCGATGGTCGTCCATGCCGATGGACATGTTGGTAGTGACCTGTTCGAAGGCGTGGGGAATGGCGCGCAGCCTTGCAATCCAATCGTCGTAATCCTTCACGGTCGTGAAGGTCAGCGATTCCACCAATTGCGGATAGTCGGAATAGATGCCGCCCCGCTGGTCGACCGGCATCTCCCACTCCTTGAATTCTGCGGCTTCCTCATCCTGGGTGACGTCGCGAAGAAAGAGGTCCCGGCTGGTCTTTTCCTGGTCAGTGAAACCGGTCGGATCGATGGCCGCCAGGCGCAGCATGAAGGCTTGTTCGCGGGCCAGGCCTTCATTGAAGGCTTTTACGGAACGGTCAGAAATTTTGTCGTTCCAGCGCTTGTCGCCGAGGATGGAGGCAAATTCCGGGGCGTGCTCCAGGTTATCTTCCCAGGAATCGTGAAAAACGGCGTTCATGGCCTTGCGGCGATCTTCAACCGGCGCGAGGGCGGCAGTCTGCGAACGCGCAGAAGGAACCAGGAGCAGCAGAGCGGCCGCGAGGGAAGCGAAGTGAATCTTGCGCAAAGGGGAGCATCCTTCATGGGGAGATCGCACCCGGTGACCCTGAGGGGCCCCGAATAAGCCGCCGGGCGCGTGTGCTGAGGGTACACGCGCCCGGGGTGGAGTTCAATGGAATTTCAGGGTGTGAGGATGCTCTGATTGCCGAGAATGCGGTAGAGGGTGGACCGGCTGATACGGAGTTGACGCGCCGTGCGCAGCTTGTTGCCATGATTGAGGTCGAGAACATATTGCACGTGGCGTTGAATCACCTCGTCGAGCGTCAGGCTGGCGGGGCGCATGGCCGGTTGGAACGCGGGCAGGGCGTCCATCTCCGACTGGAGGGGCAGGTCCTCGGGACGGATCACATCGTTCGTCGCCTCGAGGAGGGCCGCTTCGAGCACGCTCGCCATTTCTCGAACATTCCCCGGCCAGGAATGGAGAAGCAGGCGCCCCAGCGCGGAGGAACTCAAGGTCACCGGGCGGTGCTGGTAGCGGGTGCAGATCCGGTCGAGCAGCGCCTGCGCGATGGGGGCGATATCCTCCCTTCGCATGCGGAGCGGTGGAATGGCGAACCGTACCGCGGTGAGACGGAAGGCAAGATCGGGCAACAGCTGACCCTGCCCGGCTAACTGGCGCAGCGAGCTTTGCGACGAGGCGACCAGCATGACGGGCTCGGAGGAGCGATCCTGAATGGTCTTCAGGATGCCCAGGAGAAGACCCTGGCCCGGGGGGGCGAGAAGGTCGACGCGGTCAAGGTAAGTGAAGCCGGTGATGCCGGCGGGGTCGGCTTCCGCCAACAGCCATTCCCGGGCGTCGCAGCGGTGGAAACCAGACGACGACAAAGAAGAACAGCCGAGGAGATAGCGCGCCAGCGTTTGCTTGCCAACCCCGCTTTCACCCTCGATTGAAGCGACCTGTACGTGGGGAGCCGCCACTTCCGCCTGCAGCAGAAGTTTGCGCCAGGCGGCGCTGACACCCGCCACGTGTGACGCAAAGAACGGTTCCATCCCCACGACTCTCATACCCGATACAGGGCGCGGCGATAGGATTGGCGATTGGACCTGAGACTGGAATTGTCCGGTGCTCTGCATCGTTCTCAATTGCCCCCGCTTCTCTGGCCGGAATCCGAGCGGCCAACACAGGGTGTTCATCGGCGAGCGGGCACAAAACATGAACCGGAGAGACGGTTCGTCTCTCCGGTCGGGAATTCAAGGTTGAAGAAAATCAGCTTCACTTGCGGAAGCGTTTGGAAGGCTCGTCGGAGAAGATCTGACCGTCCTTGATATGCACCACGCGGTGGGCATAATCGGCGATATCCGGCTCGTGCGTTACCAGCACAATGGTGTTGCCTTTGGCGTGGAGAGTATCGAAAAGGGCCATGATCTCAATGCCGGTCTTCGAGTCCAGGTTGCCGGTGGGTTCGTCGGCGAGGATGATGGAGGGCCGGTTCACCAATGCCCGGGCGATGGCGACACGCTGGCGCTGGCCGCCGGAGAGCTCGTTGGGCTTGTGATTCATGCGGTCTCCCAGACCTACGTTGGTCAGAGATTCCTTGGCGCGTTCGATGCGGGCTGCGGAAGGCGTGCCGTTGTAGATGAGCGGCAGTTCCACGTTGTGCAGAGACGTCGCGCGCGCCAGCAGGTTGAAAGTCTGAAAGACGAATCCGATTTCCTTGTTGCGGATGCGCGCCAGCTGATCGTCGTCCAACTCGCTGACCAGCTGGCCGTTGAGCCAGTATTTGCCCTTGGACGGGGTGTCCAGGCAGCCGATGAGATTCATCAGCGTGGATTTGCCGGAGCCTGACGGGCCCATGATGGCGACATACTCGTTGTGCCGGATGCGCAGCGACACGCCGCGCAACGCGTGAACCTGCTGCTCGGAGCCCATATCGTAGGTCCGCCACAGGTCCTCGACAACGATTACGTCGCCGCTGGGCACCGTCTCGGGTAGCGTTGCGTCTTCAGTAATGATGCTGTCCAGGGCCATACCCATACGTTCCTCTGCATTCTGCTTCCGGACTGTCGGTAGACGCCGGCCGCGCATCTTTCACGCGGCGCGGTGCTGGCACGTCTACACAATTCGACTACCGGCAAGGCTTTTTATTTGCATCCGGCACTTGCTTTTTTCGATGGACTACGAATTACCCGGGGTTGGAGTGGGCGGCTTTGCGGTGTCGCGTTTGATCAAAGAGCCGTCCTTGAGACCCCGCAAGGTTTTATACGGACCGGTTACGACCTCGGTTCCTTCATTCAGCCCGGAGAGAACCTCGATATCGGTTGCGCCGGTAATCCCGGTCTTCACTTGCACGAACTTGGCCCGGAGCTTGCCATGAGCATCCTTGTCGATGACAAAAACTCCCTGCTGTTCCGGAGCGGGCTTGGCGCCGGGCGTGGGTGCTGAAGCAGCTTCCACTTTACCCGAGGAGCTGCCCGGCGTCTCCGGGGCGTGCATGGTGAGTGCCTGGATGGGCAGGGAGATCACGCCGCTCTTCTGCGCCGTGGTGATCTTGGCGGTGGTTGAAAGTCCGGGCCGCAGTTCGTCGGAGGGCTGATCGAGGGTCACGACCACCTTGAAGTCCTTGGCCTCTTCGGTGCCTGACGTCGACTGCGAGGTCGCCACGCCGCTGGACCGCAACAGCGCCTGGTCGCCCACCAGGGTCACATGGCCCTTGTATACCTTCCCAGGGATGGCGTCGATGGTCACGTCGGCCGGTTGGCCGATCCTGACATTCACGATGTCGGTCTCGTCGACCTTGACCTCGGCTGTGACTACGGCCATATCCGCGATGGTCATCAGGGTGGACCCTTCCGCGTTCTGGATGCCGACGACCACGGTTTCCCCCTCGCGCACCGGCAGGTTGGTTACCAGGCCGTCGAAGGGAGCCACCGATACGGTCTTGCTGAGCGCATCCTCGTTAAAGCGCAGCGTGGCTGTGGCATTGTTCACCTTGCCGCGGGCGGAATTGGTCTGAGCCTTGGCCTGGGCCAACTGGGCCTCTGCCTGGGCCACAGACGCCTCATCGGTAGCGAAGGCCGCCTGCTTGGCATCGAAATCCTGCTTGGCCATGATTCCGGCCTTGTACAGCGACTGGGCGCGATCCCAATCCAGCCGCTTCTGTTCAAGATCCGCCTTGGCATGCGCCAGGTTGGCTTCGGCGGTCTTTTCCGCCGCAACATACGACATCACGTCGGTTTTGGCGGAGTCAATCTGCGCCTTCTGAGCTTCGACGTTGGCTTCCGGCTGGACGCTCTCCACCGTGGCAATCACCTGGCCCCTCTTCACATGGTCACCCTCCTTCACATAAAGGTGAGTGATGCGGCCGAATGAAGTGGCTCCTACATTCACGAAAGTCTTGGGCCGGATCTGTCCGGTGCCGCTGACGATGGTGGCCAGGTCCTGCTTGACAAGCTTGGCGGTCAACACCTTGGTATAGCCGGATTGCTGCTTGACCACATAGAAGCTAACCAGCCCGGCAACCACGAGAACGCCTAAAACGATAAGAAGAATCTTTTTCATGTGCAGTGCTTGCTCCCAGGTCTCCCCAATTCCAAGTTTACGCAATCGCCCATGCGATAGTTCCGATGTGCGGCCCAAGGTTGGGCTTTCCCCACGCCGGGCGCTTTCAACCTGCCCTTTTCGCGACGCTGGGCGGAGCGGTAAAGATTGGGCCCCCCGTTCCGCAGCCCATTGAGAAACCGGCTGGGGCAAACCGCGCCCATCGGCTGGCCTTTCGGACTCAACGGTTTAATCCAGTGAGTTCAATCAGGCTTCCGAGTCCGGGTAGTGCCAGCCGCCGGATCCTCCGCCTCAGCCGCAACCGTCGCCGGGAGAACGCAAGTTCTGCATGTTCGACGGCTGGTGTGGATGAGTCGGATGTTTGCGCTAGTTCTAAGGACGATTGTAGGACGTCCGGGGTCTCAAAACATTGCGGTTCGTTTGAAATTGTTGCGGGGTGGAGGATGACGTTGCGCCTGGTCGGCCGTCTAACGCACGAGCCCAACCACCCTCGGCGTCTTGCCCGACGATGTTCCGGACCCGTAGAATAAGGCATCCAGGAGTTGTTCAAGGCAATGAAGTTCAACCGCCCACCGTTTTACGTCGTCGCAACCGGGTTCGCCCTCCTCCTCTTTCAAACGGCCGGGCTCCATGGCCAGCAGTCCGCCAGCCCAGTGACACCGGTCAACTCCCAGGATCAGGACCCGCTCAAGAGGCCTCGGACGGACGAAGAGACCCGGCGAGCCCAGAGGGCGGTTCGGCAGGAGTTAAAGGGCGCATACAAGACTTGGCTGGACCAGGATGTGACCTACATTATTTCCGATGAGGAACGGAAGGCCTTCAGGAACCTGAGCAATGATGAGGAGCGGGATGCTTTCATCGAGCAGTTCTGGCTGCGCCGCAATCCCAATCCCGATTCTCCCGAGAACGAGTTCCGCGAGGAGCACTACCGGCGTATTGCCTATGCAAATGAGCACTTTGCGGCTGGCAAGCCGGGCTGGAAGACGGATCGCGGCCACATCTACATCGCGTTTGGGAAACCGGACTCCACCGATTCCCATCCCTCCGGCGGTTCTTACCAGCGTCCCATGGACGAAGGCGGCGGTGAAACCTCCACATTTCCGTTTGAGGTGTGGCATTACCGCTATCTAGAGGGCGTCGGGGATAACCTTGACCTCGAGTTTGTCGACACCTGCCAGTGCGGCGACTATCACTTCACCATCGACCGCGGCGAAAAAGACGCCTTGCAGCATGTGCCCGGAATGGGCTTGACCCAGTGGGAACAGATGGGGCAGGCCAAGAAAGCTGACCGGTTCAAGGGCGGTTTCGAAAATCTGGGAACCGGACCTCTGGGGCAGGGACAGCAATCCAAGCAGTTTGACCGCATTGAACTGGCCGCCAAGATCTTTGCTCCCCCGCCGATCAAATTCAAGGATCTCGACAACGCCATCTCCGAACACACGATCCTGAATGGCCCCATCTTCCCGTTTGACGTGCGCACCGACTTTATCAAGGTGACGGAAAACACTGTACTGGTGCCGATCACCATCCAGATCAAGAATCGCGACGTCACCTTCTTGACCAAGAACGGCGTGGCCCGGGGCGTGGTCAATATTCTTGGCAAGGTGACGACCCTGACCCACAAGACGGTGCAGACCTTTGAAGACACCGTGGAAGTCGAGCAGCCGGCTGAGTTGCTGGAGAAGAGCCTGGACCGCAAGTCGATCTACTGGAAGGCGGTACCGCTCCTGCCGGGCCTCTATCGCCTGGATATCGCCATCAAGGATGTGAATAACCCCGACCATATCGGCATTTACGGCCGGGGCATCGACGTGCCCACCTACCACGATGAAAAGTTGGCCACGTCATCGCTGATCCTGGCCGATCAGATGAGCCCGGTGGATTCGCACTCGATCGGCGCCGGTAACTGCGTGATCGGCAATACCAAAATTTGCCCCCGGGTGACTCCAAATCAGGCCACGCCAGTCAACTTCAGGCGGAACCAGGATTTGAATTTCTGGATGCAGGTCTACAATCTCGGCATCGATGAAGTCAGCAAAAGTAATCTGGCCACGGTTACTTACCAGATCATTGACAGTTCCACCAACACAGTAGTATTTGAAAAGCAATTGGATTCAAAGGATTTGGGAGCGCATAGCGATCAGTTGACCGTGGAAAAGTCGCTCCCCATGGCGGGTCTGCAGCCGGGCAAATACAGGGTGACGATTAAAATAAATGACACAATCTCGAAACAAGAGATTGCGCAATCGGCACCTTTTGTCGTGGAATAGTATGCATCGTCCCGTGCATCAAGGTTACCGGGCATCAGATCTGGAAAACCGGGCGGGACTGTTTGAACGGATTTCGCCAGGGATGCCGCCGGATCACCAACGTTAGTGATTATGCGCAGGCTCCATCTCGCGTTGTTTGCAGTGCTGATTGGTCTGGGGAGTTCTTCGGCCGTTTGGGCCGGACCACCGGCGATCAGCGGAATGGTCTGCGACTCCGCCGGCGTACCGCAGATCGGGGCAGTCGTACAACTGCTGCGTCCCGACATGTCGGTTGTCTCCACGGTGTACACCACGGCCAAAGGCCGGTTCTCCTTTGCGACAGTTCTTCCCGGAAAGTACGCGGTCAAGGCGATGGGCACCGCCTTTTTGCCGTCGTTGCGGGAAAACGTCCGGGTCCGGGCCAATACGGTTGTCAACCTGACGCTCAACACTCTCTATGAAGTGATGCAGTGGCTTCCGGCTGAGCCGCGCGCGGTTGACGCCCAGAAGGACGACTGGAAGTGGACTCTGCGCTCCGCAGCCAATCGTCCATTGCTGCGCTGGCTCGAGGACGGACCCCTGGTGGTGGTTTCTGAAAAAGCGGGCGCAGTTCCCAAACTGAAGGCCCGCTTGATGGCTACGGGTCAGCAGGGCGCCTTCGGGGAAAACGGCGAGCGAATCACGGCGGAGATGGAGAATACGCCCTCGAACAGCCGCGAGTTGCTGGCCCGCGTCGATTTTGAGCCCGGTTCGGATGCGGGGATGGAGTCCATGCTGGGCTTCCGCCAGGAACTTGGGTTCGCGGGTTCCGTGCAGACCGTAGCGGCCGTGGCCATTCATCCCGAGGTGGAGGGTGCGGGCGCGGAAGGACTGGATGAAGCCGGTGTACGTACCTCGGAGACGCTCCACCTGGGAGACGAATTCGAGGGAGAAGTCGGCTCGGAGCAGTTGGTGGCGCGCTTCGCTGCGAAGTCCCCCAATACGGTGGTTGCCGCGCTACCTTACGCAACTGCGGGCTGGCGCGACGGCGATTCGACTGTTCGGTACCGGATGACTACGATTGTGCCCGGCACTCAAGCAGAAGGTGAATCACAGGCGTCGGGATGGCTCCCCGCGGTTTCTGTGCAAAACGGCCGTTTGGTCCTGGAGCGGGGACTGCACCAGGAGATTGGCTGGGAGCGCAAGACAGACACCTCCGACGTTGCATTTCTGGTCTATGCCGACCGCATCAACCATCCAGTGCTGGAAGCCATGACGCGCATGGCTGCTGCCAGCGACGCGCAGTTCGGGGGAGACGCCCTCATCGACAGCAGCGCTCATCTGATCCGCGTTGCGGGCCCAAACTTTTTCACGACCGGGGTCATAGCCACGGTGGATCATCGCCTCCCGGCCAACAACGAGATTCGCGTCAGCTTTGCAAACGGCGACGCCCTGGTCATGCCGGCTACCCGGCGCACTCTGCCCTTCAGTGCGGTGCTGGCATCGGCCCGTCCCCGCCGCGCAACCATGTACTCCATCTCGCTTTCCGGAACTCTCGAAGGGACCGGGACTCGTTGGCGCGCAAGTTATCGCTGGCAGCCCGAGGAGACCGTAACGCGGGTGGCTCCGTTCGCCGGCGATGCGGCAGAGCCTTTCTTCAATCTGCATCTTCGCCAGCCGGTAAACTACCGGCGCGAGGGAGGCAGGAGTGTCGACGTCATGGTCGATATCCACAATCTGCTGGCGCAGGGTTTCCGGCCTTTCGTACTCACGGATGGCTCGGTCCTGATGTTTGCCCAGGACCAGCGCAGTGTGAGCGGCGGTTTCGCCTTTACTTTCTGATCCAAATCCTCAACTCTCAACTGCTTGAGTGCCTGCGGAAGGCACTTGTTTTTGTGTCTGCGCGGAGGATTTGGGATGAGGAATCCTGCCCTGGTCCCGCCTTTGGAAATCGATTCATCGTTATGCTATTCTCTTCAAGGTGGCAGCAGTTCAAACGGTTGCCTCGGTCGTGCACAGCCGTTCCCGCCGCACGGTCTTCAAGCTATGGACGCGTAGCTCAACTGGCAGAGCATTCGGCTCTTAACCGACAGGTTGAAGGTTCGATTCCTTCCGCGTCCACCAAAGCCACTTCCAAGCACATTCAAGAACTTCCAAGATACGAACGGATCCATTTGTTTTCAAAGGGCTTCTCGCTCATCCTTCTTTCCGGGGACGTCCGGCGACTTCCCGGGGAAGCCAGCGCCGAAAGGGACATCGGAGTGGGGCAACTGAAACATCGCATTTTCGAGTTGCCCCAGTTCTCCAGGTGCTCGGATTACCTATCCAATCCGCAATGATTTCCCATGCGGCGGATTCATCGGTTGACGATTGGCGGATGCTATTCTTCGAGCCATCTCAAGTGGGTGTATGGTACCTAGATCTGGACCGGACCCTTCACCGAATTCCTCGATACAAAGCCTGGTGGGTTAGCCCGCATATCTCACACGCAACGATTCCTGAGGGTGTTTAAGCGCCGAGCGGGCAGGCGGTGGGTGTGTGCGACACGAAGGGTCTGGCGGAGGCTGGTTGGGGCAGTTGTGGGGCTGGTTTCTGTGGAGAGAGCGTCTTTTGCGCATGGCTGTGCCTGGGATGCGATCTGCCGGTGTTGTGGTTGTGGGGGATAGGGTACATGGTTCAGCAGCGCAGGGCATGGTAGGCGTGGGCGAAGATCGCCTGCCAGGGATAAGCTGAACTGAGTTGCAGCCACACGCGGCGCACGCTCACGTGTTCGATGGCGCCGATCTTGAACAGTTTGAGGCGGATGGTGCCGACGCGCGCCTCGGCCCACTTGGTGCCTTTGAGAGCCAGGCGGCGCATGGCTTCCACCAGGGTGTAGGCGAGGGCGGAGAAGTAGAGGCGCAGCTGGTTGGCTTTCATTTCGTCGGTGGAGAGCCGGTAGGCGAACAGGCACATTTGTTCCTTGATGCGGTTTTACATTTCGCCGCGGGCGCAGTAGAACTTTTCATATAAATCCTGCGCAACCCACTGCTCGGCAGGCAGCGAGGTGACCACGAAGCGGGGGTTCTCGCTTGTCGAGGTATTCGGCCTTGGCCACCACACGGCGGGCGCATGACCAGCTCTTTTTGGTTTGGTAAGAGAACTCGGCGAAGATACGGGCGGGCTTGCCGGTCGTCTGGTGCAGCAAGCGGGCCTGGTGCATCTGGGCGCCGATGATGCTTGTCAGGCGCTGGTTGCGGGCCAGCCCGAAGAGATAATCGACTTGGTTGGCCTCGCACCAGTTCATCAGTTCTTCGCGGCAGAAGCCGGAATCGCCGCGTAAGACGATCTTCACGGTTGGCCAGCGGCGGCGGATCTGGGCTACCAACCGCCGCACTTCCTGGAGCGAACCGGCGGCCCCATCCTGGTTGGCCGGCCGCAGGCGCACTCCCAGCAGTTGATCGCCGGCGAAGATGTACAGCGGCAGATAGCAGTAGCTGTCGTAATAGCCGTGGAAAAAGCGCTCCGGCTGATGGCCGTAGAGGGGGATGTCGGTGGCGTCCAGATCGAGCACGATGCGCTCCGGCGCGGTGGCGTGCGACTCCAGATAAATATCCACCAGCAACTGGTTGATGGCCTCGGCCGAGAGCTGATCTTGTGATAGCGGGCCGTGCGCCCGGCCAACTCCAGCCGGCTCAGTGTGCTCTTGCCCGCCAGTGGCTCCTCCAACTCCCGCTTGCCGCTGAGCACTCCCAACAGCGGATCGCAGCGCAACTGCTCGTGATCGTTCAAGTCCTCATAGCCCAACGCCAGCCCGTAGATGCGCTGCGCCAACATCTCCGACACCTGATGCTTGACCAGCAGCGGCATGCGCCCATCGTGGAAACAGCCCGCCAGACGACCCAGCAGGTTGATCTGGCGCTCCACTTCGCGCAGCAGCAAGGCCCCGCCCTCGCTGGACACGTGACCAGCCGTGAACCCAGCTTCCACACGGCGCGAAAAATGAGCTGCAAACTTGAACGAAACTTGGTTACACTCTGTCGTCAGAAAGGCCGTCCTTCCTGTTCGACACCGGGGGCGCGGATTGGCGAAGTCCTCAAGTTGCGCGTCACTGACATCAACCTTGACGATTTGCTGGTGACGCTGGACGGCAAAGGGAGCAAGCAGCGCGTAGTTCCAATCAGCTTCGAGTTGCGAAAGGCCACCCACCGCTACATCTCGGACTTCAACCGCAAGCCGGAGTCTCTTCTGTTCGCAACATCGGCAGAGACGGCACTCCACCGCCGCAACGTGCTGCGCTATGTGAAGAGGCTTTGCCTTTCTTTGGGGTTTACGGCGCCAGCGCGGACGCTCCACGCAACCCTGCACACTTTCGCAACGGGATATTTGCGGCGCGGCGGAAACGTCTTTCTTTTACAGAAGGTCATGGGCCATTCGGACCTTGAGACCACCAAGCGATACGCGCACATGACTACGGAAGACCTTCAGGCCGTCCACGAGCGCGTCAGCTTGCTATCGAAGTAGTGTCACAAATGGTGCTATGCTCCGCGCATGGCACTTGAAACGGCTGCGGCGGCTTTAGAGATACTGAGCGGTGCGTGGAAAGCCCTTGAGCGGGTGCGCGAACGCGCCCAAACCACGATCGACATCGAGTTGAAGGCGAGCATTGGAAAACTGTACGACGACTTCAACGCGCTGCGCTCAATCGTTGTGCGGCTCACGGATGAGAATGCTGAGTTGCTCCAGTCAATCACAGAAGCAAAGCCCGAAATCCGGCAGGTAGGCGAAGTCAACTACTACTACTACCTTGGCGAAACGGGACCGTACTGCCAGAAGTGCTATGACAAGGACGGAAAGCTGGTGGCTCTCGGGCCGCGCCTAGAAAACTACGCGGGCGGTCCCGGCAGGAAATGCCAAATCTGCGGTACCGTCTTCCACGAGCAGCACGCCGGGCCGCGCCGAGCGCAAATCAAACCTTGGAATTGGCAGTAATGATCGGTACGCACACGGTGAAAATCCAGGTGTGTGTGTACTGATAAAAAAACCATTTGCACGGGTCGCAAGTCATTGATAAACATGGACACAATAGATCTTCCTAGAGTGTGTTTAATCAGTTACTACTACTCTCAATTCCGTGAGTAGTCGTACCTGCCCGCACACTCGCGAGCGGTGCTGGAAATCACGATGAATATCATTTCAGCTCTTCATCTCGACTGGGCCAATCTCATCGCTGGATTCGTTCTCGGCTCTCTAGCCGCGTACGGCGCTCACGCTTACTATGACCGAATTCATACGGCTGGACGGCTATCCCTCATCCGAAAGAAATATGGAAACCTTGCAGGTGCCTACTCGAATTACAGACCCGATGGGTCCCAGACCGGCGGCTCCGTCGAACTGACCCAAAGGCCGGACGGCTCCTTTTATGTTGCTGGCCTCAATGCCGACCGCACCCTTGATTGGGAGAGCGTGCTTTGGATGGACGAGAAGTTCGAAAACACTGGAATTGCACGCTATATGCATAAACCCGGCCACCAGCATGGCGTTCAGTTCATTCGTTACGTGCCGGAAACGGGCGAACTGCATGTTAAGGCAACAAGGGAAAGCCCGGGACCGCCCCTCGAATTTCACCACATTTGGCGTCCAAGGAAGTGAACGCGCGTGTGGGGCACAGAACCGGCCCGCAACAGTTGAGATTGGGAGGGGTGGGTCAGAATCTTGAAACCCATCCTTCTGTAGAGCGCCGCAACACATTTGCATACACACACGAAAATAGATCCCATTTTGGACTTTTTCTCGTCCAAATTCGGATGGTATTCAAGCTTGTGTAGATAAAGCTGTCCACGTGGGCGCACGGGAAGGAGGCCGCAAGATTCAGGTAGGCCCCTTCATTTTGCGTCACTCGCCCTCTTCCGAACTGGGATGTTGTGCGAGCAACCGTGACCTGACGTCCGCCAAATCGAAGTCCTGACCCTCCGACAGCGGGTACCACACCGAATCCCGATTGTGCTTTAGCAGAAACGCTTTCATAGACGGCGAAAGGCCAGAGCCATTCCAAGGACTCGGCTGGGATGCCCACGTCTCCGAAACACACGGATTGGAAGCAGCAAGCGCCTGCCCATAGAAAACCGTCTTCGCTTGGAAGAATGTATGCCGTGTACGGCCTAGACCAACTCGCCTCGAATTGAACATGGTCATAGTGGAACTCACGACGAAAGTAGTGAGCGAATTTCTCCACCTCCCGTCTGAGTAACCACGGCGAGGTGGGCAGCACCTTTAGCGGCGACTCTTCGTAATAGCGTTCCGGTGTCTCCTTGAGGTCAATCCGGTAGAAGTGCGAAAACCACTCAGCTTTCATCGTGCAGTCTCCATTCAGGGGCGGGCCTTCACCATGCCCTTTCACGCGAAGGCCGCCTTTCATCATCGGGTGCCACAATGCCACGGCAGCGGGAGGGTACCTTTCTCTGAAAGTACCCGACCGTGTTGTGGGTTAATTCACATTCATCATCATCCTTTTCTTAAGGCGTGATGAAGGGTCATTCTCTCAATTTGCTCCCCGTGCCCTTGATGGCGCACCGCTTCGTGGAAACCCAACCATCACTTCGCTTGACTCCGGCCTCAGCCAAGGCTTCCCTTATTTCCCGGGTGGTCCGGTCTTGGTTAGCCTTGATAATTGCATGGGCAGCCTCATCCTGCCCGTCCCGGTTGGCTCTGTTGCCGCCTTGCCCTTTGACAAGCACAGCGGGTGCAGAGCCGTCACCAACGAAGTGCAAACGGCAATCGGGGCCGCCTGTCACCTCGAACGGTCTAGCGTCAAAGTCACGCGGCTTTACGTTCGCCAGAAAAGAGGCTGACTCATAAGGATGTTCCGGGTCTTGGAGCCGCGTTGCCCAACAGCATGTGACAAACGCGCCCAATTCACCGCTGCCACGCATTGCGTTTTCAAGGGTCAACTCCGGGCTTTCTTTCGCGCCCTTGGCGCTGTGATGGAGCAACAGCACTGCCGCCGCATGACCTTCTTTGTTGAGCCTAAACACTTGCGCGGCAAACGCCCGCATGTGTTCTGAGCTGTTCTCATCTCCTTCTAGGTAGCGGACCGCAGTATCAATAATGATGACTGCGCCGTCCAGTTCATCCGGCCGCAATTCGGCCTTCAATGCTCATGGTCCGGCAAAACAGCGTCTTGCCCACATACGGCATCAGCCCGATTTTCCGCACCCTATCAGCAAAGGACCGAATGCCCATTTCAGGGCATAGATACAACACGCGGGTTGGGCATGTTTTGACGGCAAATCGGTCAAACAAAGGCTCTCCAGTGCACAAGGCGTGGGCAACATTCAG
>Ga0207095_10258_pt1 | contig 14205 bp, 11 predicted proteins | sample Alteio_BWMinHeat_88_FD_153529 | JGI IMG/M metagenome (GOLD analysis project Ga0207095, IMG submission 153529) | Enriched cells from forest soil in Barre Woods Harvard Forest LTER site, Petersham, Massachusetts, United States -... | ecosystem: Environmental > Terrestrial > Soil > Temperate forest >... | reverse complement strand
TACGGCCCACCATTGATCGAGTACATTCAGTGTCTTTTGCGCACTAGAAAGCTGGCCGCCTAGCGCGCTAGTCGCGGCTTCTCCAGCACTAGCAATTCCCTTAAATTCGTCGTGCGATGTGTTTGCACACCCTGCAAGCAACGAGCCAATGATCACGGTTGCACAGGTCGCGCGTAAGAACGCGGCAGGACCAATTTCCATTACTTGCCTCTCTATATAAATTGCGCCGTATTTGCCGACGACAAACGGACCGGTGCGTGAAAATCGAAAGATGCTGAGTTGGCGTTAGCTGACGCCACTTACAGATTAAGAAAGGACTTTACACGTGCGATTGCATTGGCGGCGGCCACTGCCACCGTCGGGGGGGTCACGTCAGCCATGGGGATCGGCTCCGGAGTTATTTGCGTAGGGGCCGAGACAGGCAGGGAAGCGGCCATACGCGCCAAATTTGTCTGCATGTGGTTTGGCGGCAGTTTTGCCTTATTAGACGCAGTGGTTGTTGTCGTGGTGGGTGTCGTCACCGTGATTGACTTCGGACCATCATTTATAGGCAACGGCAAGCTTAAGGCCGACAGCAAGTTGGGCGCAGCTCGCACGCGGGCAGTCAATGGAGCAAGATTAAACAGGCTGGAAAGCGTCGCCAATATGGAAGTGTGATCGAAGGGATAGGGAGGCCCATCATGAGGGACTCCCTGTGGTGCCGCCCGGATTATTGATCCCGCGGGTATGTATGGCGACACCAGGACCGCCGGAACTCTCACACCATACCGATCAAAGTCGAAGCCCTCCTGATTGTGTGAATCTGGGGGAATGGCGTTGGGCGGAGGCGCGTGATCAAAGCAGCCTCCGTGCTCATCGCAAGTGATGATCAGCAAAGTCTTCTTCCAGCACGGCGAATTTCGGACGGCATTATAGACGTTGGCAATTAATTGCTCCCCAAACATGATGTTGTGAGGGGGATGCTCGTCGTTGGGAATCTCTCTTAGGATCGTATCCGTGAAATATCGCGGTTCAATGAAGCTATAATTTGGCAGCACACCATTGTTGGCATCGACAAGGAATTGATCGAAAAACCGGTAGTGGAGCGGTGCTGATAGCCAGATATCCCGCAAAAGAAGCGACTGGGGCACGTCATGAAAATATACACGCCATGACCGTCCAGCGGTTTGCAGCTGGTGGAAAATGCTCGGCGCTGGAAATGGAATTGGAAATTGAGAGTTGTTTACGTAACCGAGCGCCGTTCCGGTGTGCACGAAAAACCGATTTGGCCAAGTCTGACAAGGAGCAGAGGCGTGCCACTGATCGCATACGCCAAATGCCTTCGCCAGCGTGCTGATTATGGGAACCTGTTCTGGTGTAAAATAATGCAATACGGAACGTGGGTCGAAGGGTCGATCCGCAGCCGGCTGGGCCATGTAATTGCCGACGAATCCGCCCATGCTGGGTGGTGCTTTTCCAGCCGGACCACCAAATAGCTGGAAAGTCATGTCAGTAAATAGTTCGCCGGGATCCGGAGTGGGAGTGCTCGCCACATCCGCGTCCATGGTGCCGCTGGTCCATACGGGCAGAGGTTGGCCGCCGTATGAATTGGCCTCCAAGCCCGTAAGCCCGTTAAAATTGGGGCCCGCGGGATAGAGTTTCCCCAACATGCTATCGAACGACCTGTTCTCCAGCATCAACACAACAACATGCTCGATCGCGGCCATCGCGATGCCTATTGCGATTCTGGGTACTTGAACCCGATATAGCCTGCGCTGCTTATTCCCATGAGCGCGAGCAGGGTGTAGCTGAATTGCGGCATGGCAAGGTCATGCCAAACGCCATAAAGGAATATTCCCCCGAGAAGGAATGTCCAGCAAATCACTTGTATGCGGTGAAGCGCCGGGCCGTTTAGGTCGGTAGCGATATCGGCGAACCATCCGCCGGAAACAAATGGAGTTATCGCTTCTTCATAGGTCCGAAGCTTCATGCGGCGATCAAGAATCTCCAGAGTAAGTTGCGCAGCCGCTTCCTTCGCAAGAGGAACGTTTTTACTCGCCAATTGCGCTTCGCGATCGAAAATTTCCGCTTTAATTCGGACTACATCAGTCCAACTCTTAATTCCCAAAAGCTGCAGTCCGGCGTTGGCCGCATGCGACGGAGAGTCCTTCGCGGCATCTACGGTAACCGCGGCCAAAGCAGTGCCGCCAGAAATGCCCATCAGCATCAACGCTTGCTCCGACAACGTATTCGGATCGTTCAGTAAAATGAAAAGAAAGACGTAACTGGCGAAAACCAGTGAAAACCACACCGCCATCTGCCATCTACCCAAGCTGTAGGGCTGACGCTTTGGCTCGATCTGCGGGATTAGATTGTCTTTCAGAATTGTGGTTCTGGTAGCCGAACCCCAAACCAACAACAGCATCACCCCGATAGCAAGGGTCGCCAGAGCGAAGCGTATCATCGGAATCGTTTGAAAGTGAAAGGAGGGCTCAATGCCGTTTATGCCAACCACCGTCGGTTGCGGGTGTGGGCTAGTGGTGGTGCGGACACCCAGTGAAACGGCGACGGCTTTGGAGAGCCCTGTTGGTGCACCAAGTAGCGTCTGCCAATCTGCGGCATTGGCGGGGGTGCGCTGTAGGTGAAAGACTATTCGGTGATTACTTGCATCATAGATTGGATCTAGCCCGTCAACTGCTCGCCCATTTAGAAACAATACAAAAGTCGAGGCGTCGACGGATGAGGCGGTGTTCAGCACCACGCCCAAATCGTTATTGAGACTGAGTGAGAGGTTTTCGGGTTTGTTTTGGGCATCGGTGAGGCATGAGATCGCCATCAGCTTCGCTGGCGTTGTCGTCAGTGCGGGACAGGCGGCCATTGCCGGAGTAGTGAAGCCCCAGAATAATGCCAGTAGGAAAGCCGGTAGTTTGACCCTATTTGCAGCTGCCGTCACAGCGGGAAACGGTCGGAAAAGGGAAGGGAGCGCCAATAAAGCCTCCTATATATTGGGATATACAAGATCTGGATAAAGCGGATGAAAGGGGGCTAGCCAATCGCAAAAGCATTGCAATAAGCGACAAAAATGCAGCAAGCACCTTAGGGCGGGATTGCTGGAGTTGCAATCGGCCATACCCGCAGGGGAAGCGTCGACGGCCAAGTCGTTATCTGGCGCTGTATGCAATAACCCGTCATGCATCTTCGCCCCGCAATGCCCGGTACGCAGGGAATGGGCAGACCGCCCGCAGATGCTTTTCCGTGCGAATTATCGTGCTGACAGACGCTGGCTTCAGGCCGTACCTGATTGCGACGCTTTCCACGCTCTCTCCGCCTTCGATTGCAGCGAAAATCTCGCGGTTCCGTTCGCCGGTTTTAGACCGCTCTATTAGGCGATGCATCTGCATTATCCTCCGCAGAATTCCTAGCCGGTTCCCTTGCTGCGTTCGATCATCGCTTCCTACTCACTATCGACAGCACAGCACTAATAAGTGATGGAAGAGGAGTGCACTCTGTTTGCTGTTGGTAGTTCGCTACCGGTCAAAATCGCTGCTGAAATTCAATCGTTAGGCCCTAACATAGTTATGTCAAAGTCCACCGGTAACAATTTAAATGTCGGCAGTCCACGCTAATCCAAGCCATAACCTGGTTGAATATAACTCGTAATTTTTGGACTTTGACGCCGAGTTTGTTCTGTCCCTAGTGTTTCAACACGCGACGTGAATGGCCGAACCTCGCTAGCTACGGATACGCGCGTCTTAAGAGCTTGGCGTTGGTAACAACATCGGCAATCACGTGGACCTGAGCCTCATCTTTCATTTGGTTGGAGATAGAGCCCGGCCTTCCTTTGGTTACTGCTGCTTCGGTGATGCGACGGGGTGGGCAATGGCGTTGCCTCTGAGGGAGACGACAGTCTGACACTGGCGCACATCGGTAAGGACTCGGCAGCCGGAGGCAACTTGGATGAAGGCGATCGGTCATTTGATCAACCGGCCGGCCGCAACAGCAATCGGAGTTGGAAAAGTGTCTGCCGGAAAATGTCAGCGGCGCTTATTCTCTTAGTGAGTTCGAATAACGACGTGCCGCACGTTCCCCGCGGCAATGTCCAACTGGCCGCCCGAGTCTCAAACTCGGGCGGCCTTTTTATGACCAGGACTCGAATTTTTGTCGGCGTTATCATAGATAGGCCTCAGAGCTAGATTTGGCACGGTTCTTCTGAATAATCGGTTCCGAACAAGAACAAGAACTTCAGTTTCTATTCTCATCAGTTCGAGGAAATACTTTCATGACCGACACCGCTTTTGGCCCAACGGGGGATCTTGCCCGCCACGGCTTTCGCAAGCTGAAAGCCGTGCACCTCAATCTCAGCGCGCCTGCGCTTTACGAAGAAGCGGTCAAGCGCGGCGAAGGCCTCCTGGCCAAGGATGGTCCGCTGGTGGTCCGCACCGGCGTGCATACCGGGCGCTCGGCTAGCGACAAGTTCGTGGTGCGCGACGGGCTGAGCGAAAGCCAGGTCTGGTGGGACAACAACAAGCCGATGAGCGAGGCGCATTTCGACGTGCTCCATGCCGACATGATGGCCCATGCGGAAGGACGCGAGCTGTTCGCCAAGGACCTGTTCGGCGGCGCCGACCTCACCCACCGCATCAGCGTACGGGTGGTCACCGAATATGCCTGGCACTCGCTGTTCGTGAACCAGCTCCTGATCCGCCCCACCGCCGAAGAACTCAAGGGCTTCGACCCGGAATTCACCATCATCGATCTGCCCAGTTTCAATGCTGATCCCACCAGGCATGGCAGTGCGTCCCAGACCGTGATCGCGGTGAATTTCACCAAAAAGATGATCCTGATCGGCGGCACCTCCTATGCCGGCGAGATGAAAAAGTCGGTCTTCACCATCATGAATTATCTGCTGCCGGCCAAGCGGGTGATGAGCATGCACTGCTCGGCCAATGTCGGCGCCGACGGCAAATCGGCCATATTTTTCGGGCTTTCCGGCACCGGCAAAACCACGCTTTCCGCCGATGCGTCGCGCACCCTGGTGGGCGATGACGAGCATGGCTGGAGCGAAAACGGCATCTTCAACATCGAAGGCGGCTGCTACGCCAAGGTGATCAAGCTGAGCCGCGAAGCCGAGCCCGAAATCTTCTCCACCACCGAACGCTTCGGCACCGTGCTGGAGAATGTGGTGATGGACGAGGCGACCCGCACCCTGGATCTCAACGACGCGAAATATGCCGAGAACACCCGCGCCGCCTATCCGATCGACTACATTCCCAATGCCAGCGCCACGGGGCGCGCCGGCCATCCCAAGAATGTGATCATGCTGGCGGCCGATGCCTTCGGCGTGCTGCCGCCCATTTCGCGGCTGACGCCCAGCCAGGCCATGTACCACTTCCTGTCGGGCTTCACCGCCAAGGTGGCAGGCACCGAAAAGGGCCTTGGGAAAGAGCCGCAGCCCACCTTCTCCACCTGCTTTGGCGCCCCCTTCATGCCGCGTCATCCGTCGGAATATGGCAACCTGCTGCGCGCCCTGATCGCCGAACACCAGGCCGATTGCTGGCTGGTGAATACGGGCTGGACCGGCGGCGCCTTCGGCACCGGCAGCCGCATGCCGATCAAAGCCACCCGCGCCCTGCTGAACGCGGCGCTGGACGGCAGCCTGGCCAATGTCGAGATGCGGATCGACCCGCACTTCAAGTTCCGGGTGCCGGTTTCGGTACCGGGCGTGGATGCGGCGATCCTCAATCCCCGCGATACCTGGGCTGACAAGGCGGGCTATGACGCCCAGGCCAAGAAGCTGGTCTCCATGTTCCGCGAGAACTTCAAGAAGTTCGAGGCCCATGTCGGCGCCGACGTCTTGCAGGCCGCGCCGGGGCTGGGCGACGGCCGAGCGACGTCCTGTTTGGAAAGCCCGGTCACATGACAAAAGCCGGCTCTAAGCGGCCTGTAGGAAGCCCTGGTTGTTTTCAAGCCCGCTCAGGCTCGACGGGAAAGTCGCCAACTACACTATTTTACCGCTTCACCATTTGCGTTTCCCGGCGTCAATAATTGCGGGCTCGTCGAACCGGCCATGACTAATACCGAAAGCCAAGTGAAAGAAATCGTAGGGAGAGTGCTCGTGCGTGGGGATAGCGCCTTGCCCGGCACCGCGAAATTGGTCGAGGACTTAGGGGTTAGCAGCTTGGATAGGTTCGAGCTTATAATGGCATTGGAGGACGAGTTTGAGCTAGAGGTGCCACAGGATGCCCAAGACACACTCGTGACGATCGACGACATCGTTCGTTACATTGATAGCCACCTCCAACCGTAGTCATGGCACGCAAAGCAATGCAAAACAGCGCCGTCGTTAACAGCACACAACAGTGTGTAGGCTATTGTGGCTTCGCAAGCCAGGCGCCGATCGCGCCATGAATAAGGCTAAAGATGAGCGCACCATCAAAACATGCGCACTGATAAAATATACTGCACGTCGATTGTTTGTGGAACGCGGCTATCATGGGACGCGAGCGCAAGATATTGCCCGCGAAGCGCATGTCGCGCACGGCACATTTTACCTGCACTTCAAGGACAAGCGCGCTTGCTTTCTCGAGCTTGTCGAGGAAGCCCGTGAGGAACTGAACGCTTATTTGTGCGCGTGTCGACCGCATGGCGCTTCGATGGAAGAGTACATCGCAGCGACGCTGAACGCGTTATATGATTACTGCGATCACCATTCGGGCGTACTCAGCTTGGTTTTGGCCGACGGTGAGGCAATCAGTGCGGACGGGGCTACGACACCGCCGCTGATGAGTTGGGGGCAAGAGTGGGCGGAAATGGCCCGCAAAGCGACTCAGCCCGGCAACGCGCGAGTGTCATATGATTTTGAAGTCATTGGGCAAGCCATTGTCGGCGCACTTCACCAAACCATGCGTGAAGCATTGATAACGCGCCGACACCGACAAGACCTAGTCAATACTCTGACTTGTTTCCTAATGCGCGGGCTGACGCTCTCGTCGCACGCACACGAACCCCATGCCACTGTTGGAGTTCTATAAATTCCCTACCCAAACCATCAACTGCGACAGTCCGCGTCCCGTCCATAACCCAGCAGAATATCCAGAGTAGTATTTGGACTTTGACTGATTGTCACCATATCGTTCCAACTAATCCAATTGCATTGGTCTAAGCCGAAGAGAGTTATTGATGCGTAAAACATTCCAATGGAAAGCGCGTCATACGGTTCTGTCGATCCTATTTATTACGTCGATCGTGTCGTTCTTGGACAGAGTAGCCATGTCCGTTGCCATGCCCTACATCGCAGCCGACTACCATCTTAGCGCTTTGGCGAGCGGACTTGTGATGAGCGCTTTCTTCGCTAGTTATTCAATTGCACAGATTCCTGGCGGGTTACTTGCAGACATTTTTGGGGTTCGCAGGGTTGCTACGATAGCGATGCTGTGGTGGTCGGCTTTTACTGCAATTACGGGCGCCGCGGCCACTCTGACTCAGATGCTCATCGCCAGATTTCTTTTCGGCTTGGGCGAAGGAGTATTCCCGGCCTGTGCATTCAAGGCGATACCAGCATGGTTCCCGAAAAAAGAGCGCGCCACTGCCAACGCCATAAGGCTGGCGTCTAATCCCCTTGGGGCAGCCCTTGCTCCGCTCGCTGTAGTTGGGATCATGTCTTTTTGGGGATGGCGAAGTGTCTTCTATATCTTGTTTCTTCCTGGCGTTCTAAGCGCGTTACTTTTCTGGGTCTTCATCTCGGACAAGCCTTCGGAAAGTAGTCACGTCTCGCCTGAAGAACTCGTTGAGATCGAGGAGGGCGCCGTCGTTGACAATCAACATTCGGAGACGAAAGCAAACCCTCTCAAAATCCTCAATGAACCCAATATATTGAAGTACTTTTTTGTATTGTTCCTGTTCGATATCGCCTATTGGGGCTTTACGACTTGGCTTCCGACGTACCTCGTAAAGGCGCGAGGATTTTCCATGGTTCAAATGGGTGTAGCCGCCTCGCTTCCTTTCTTCGCCGGCATTGTCGGGTCTATTCTCGGAGGCTGGATATCTGAGAAGTATTTCAGCAGCAATCGACGTGTGCCAATTGTTGCGACGCAGTTCATATCCGCTTTCTTGTTGTATCTGATATTTACAACCAACTCAGTGCCGATGCTTGTGATCTGTCAGACTCTGGCAGGCTTCTGTATTCATTTTGTTATCGCAGCATTCTGGGCTTTACCGATGAATACAGTTCCAAAGAATTTCATGGGTGTCGCCAGTGGGTTCATCAATATGGGGGGCCAGATTGCGGCATTCATTTCACCTATATTTATAGGGTACCTTGTTGGGGCCGCAGGAGGAAATTACGATCACGCATTTATGTTCCTAATTGTATCAGTATTGGCTTCGTGTGCGATTGTATTTACGCTTCCTGGTAAATTGCAGCGTCATCAGGATGAGGCTGTTCAGGGCTGATGAGTTGGCTGCCGTCTAGACGGTGAATTTGGTATAATTGGCGACGCCGCCGTCGGCGTGCCTACCCACATCCGTGAGCGACCTTCCAGCGCAGATGTCAGCATACGCGATAGCGGGCGTAGCCCGTTCCATAACATGCAGGAATACAGTTCATCGGAACTCGAATTGGACTGGTTCAAAAAGACTGCCTAGCGTGAGCCATCCGCCAGAGCGGATTGCCGCAGTTCATATTGACTGCGCTGATGCGAACCAAATGCGGGCTAGCGAGGCAAGTGTTCAATGACTCATATTGTGAACGACCGCAATTCCGAAGGCCGCCGACACCCAAGCGCACGTACCAGGCTCTTTATGGCGGCAGGCATAACGCTAGCATCATCCTTTACTATCGGAGTTCTGGGAGCATCGGCAGCAGACGCGCCACTGATGCTGGAAAAGACCATGATTATTCCAGGCGTGCCGGTATCGCCGTATTCGGATGTTCTGTCGGTTGACGTTGCCGGGGCACGGGTATTCGCGACGCCCCAAGCGGCCAAGGCGGTCGCCGTGCTTGATATTAAGGACGGGCACGTCCTGAAGATGATCACTGGCATGGGGAAACTTCATGCGGTGTTTTATAGCCCCAAATTGAATCGACTCTTCGTAACGGACGCGGCGGCCGGAGATATGAAGGTTTTCGATGGCAAGGACTATTCGCTTATCAAATCGATTCCCCTAGCGGTGGGTGCAGATACGTTAGTCTACGATCCCCGTTCGCAACTGATCTATGTAAATAGCGGTGGTGAGGACGCGGGCATGGACCACGCTATTGTATCTGTGGTGGACCCGGCCCGTATGGAGAAAGTGTCGGATATTCCAATAGCGGCCAAAGATCTGGAAGGCTCTGTTGTGGATCCTGAAAAGCAGTTGCTTTACGTCGCGCTCGTGGCGGACTTCGCTGTCGCGGTGGTGGATTTGCATACGGGAAAAACAGTCGCGAACTGGAAATTGCCCGAGGGGAAGAATTCGCCTTTCGCTCTGGAAGTAGATGCCGCACGTAACCGGCTCTATGTGACTTGCCGTGTCGACAACGCGGGGTTTGGGATTGGCGGTAGGTTTTTCGCGATCGATACGCAAAGCGGGCGCGTCATGAAGACAATGTCCATCGGTGGCTGGGCAGATGGCATCTCGCTCGATAAAAAGCGCCAGCGCATCTATATATCAACGGGCGTCGGACGCATCGAATCCTATGCTGTCGAAGGGAATGACGTTTATCGCCGCTTGGCGGACGTGGAGACGCCACTTATTTCCAAGCACAGTTTGTATTCAGCCGAACTTGATAGATTGCTTGTGGACGTGCCGCACTTGGCTCTTACCGAGGCCCAGGTATTGGTTTTTAAGCCACTACCATAAACTTGAAAGTCGGCTAACAGAAAGTCTTTGCAGATCTAACTGGCAGGCGGCGTGGTACGCCATCTGGCACAGCCTCTTTGTGTGGCGTCGACCTCCCTCGGCGGGCTCTTCTTGTGTAATCGCGACGCCTGCCATCCGATCGTTACAGGCAGGGCTGTCTTTGGGTAGAAGAGAATCCGCTTCAACGGGGTGGACCGTACCAAAGTGCAACGGGTCGATCTAGCAGCCTATTGAGATACCGCTGCGGTCACGATTATTTCCACAAGTACATCAGGCGCTCCCATCTCGCACTGAGCCGTTGCCCGGGTCGGAGCCGCATTCGGCGCGGTCCAGGCGTCCCAGATCTCATTCATGCCGGCGAAATCCTTGACGATGTCCTTTATCCAGATCTGCGCGGTCAATAGCCGACTCTTGTCGGTGCCTGCTGCAGCCAGGAACTTCTCAATCTTTGCGAGAGTCTGCGTCGTCTGTCCCCGAATATCCTGACTGCGATCGTCTGCCGTCTGGCCGCCGACAAAGACCATTCCGTTGTAAACTACAGCACGGCTCCGGCGTGTATCGGTTGCGATGCGGACGATGTTGCTCACTGTATTTCCTTTCGGCTGGGTTGCGTAATTTTTGTTGAAATCGTTGGTCCACTGCAGGAAGTGATCAAACGTGTAAGGACTCAGCGTTGAAGTTAAGACCAAAGTTCTATGCTATCGCTCAGGATCGCTGGTAGGCGGGCATCCCCATACCTTTCCAACCCGGTGGAACGCAATGGGCCTGGTGGAGACGATCAAACCGAAATCTTTGCAATATTAATGCAGGGCATAACCTGTTCGAATACACTCCGAAACTAATAGACTTTGACGAATTTGCGTCTGTCACCTCAATCTTAGCGCAGGCCACGCTTTTTGCGTGCTTCACGAAGATTTTCTAATGGGGGACGATATGTCGGGTATTTCGCGCAGGGGCAGTCATTTCAAGGGGCATGTATCAATAGCGGCATTGGCGATTTCTCTGTTCGCAGGCGTGAATCCCACGTTTGCACAGACGGCAGCCCCCCATGATAGCGCCGCGACCGAGGAGGTGGTTGTCACAGGCTCGCGAGTCGTCCGCGATGGCTATCAGGCCCCTACGCCGGTAACGGTTCTTAGCCCTGAAGAGTTAAACGCCAGGGCGGACATTAATATTGCGGATACCGTAAATCAGCTGCCGCAATTTACCTCGAGCGTGACGCAGATCAGCCAACCATCCGGCCTCAGTGGTGGCACCTTGGGCACTAACGAGTTGAATTTGCGAGGTTTGGGCGCCTCCCGAACTTTGGTGCTCTTGGACGGAAAGCGTATGATCAACGCTTCCATCAACACGCAGTTTGCGGCCCCCGACATCAACACTATTCCTAACGGCCTTGTTACTCGGGTTGATGTCGTTACCGGAGGCGCTTCGGCTGCCTATGGCTCCGATGCGTTGACCGGGGTTGCGAATTTCGTGCTCGATCACGACTTCACAGGGGTGAAGGGGAAAGTCCAAGGTGGCATCACAACGTATGGAGACAATGCGGGCTACACCACATCACTCACGGCAGGAACAGGCTTTGGTCCTGGCGATCGTGGCCATTTTTTATTCTCGGGTGAGCTTTCCCATAATGATGGCGTCCAGAACAACAATCGGCCCTGGAATGCAGGCGGCGGGTCGGCGTTCACCAATCCGGCATTTACGGCGACGAATGGATTACCATTTTACCTTACAGGTCCGCAGACTGGGCTCAGCGACGGCACTCCCGGAGGCTTGATTACAGCGGGACCACTAAGAGGCATTCAATTTGGTCCGGGTGGTATCCCGTCCACGTTCAATTTTGGTCTCGTCAGTGCCGGTAATATCATGCAGGGTGGCGATTGGCAGACTTCAAGAATCAATAACATCGATGGGCTTGTTTCAAGAGAAAGCAGGCAGGTAGCGTACAGCCGTGTCAGTTATGATATCACCGATAATTTTCAGCTTTATGCTGAACTGCAATGGGCGTTTACGCACGATAAAGCCAAAACGGACCCCGCCTTTGTCCTTGGTACTCAAAAGATCCAATCAGACAATGCATTCATTCCAGCGTCCATTGCGGCGCAATTAGTGGCCCTGAATCAGACGTCCTTTACTATGGGCTCAACCAACGCGGACATTGGCAATGAGATTGCCGATAACCGCCGCCTCCTCAGTAGATGGGCGGTCGGAGGTAATGGAAAGTTTGGTGTATTCGGCTCTGAGTGGAAATGGGACGCCTACTATCAGCAGACCTCGGGCATCAACAACTCAACCGTGGCCAACGATGTAATCAGTGCCAATTACGCCCTCGCGATAGACGCCGTTAGGAACCCGGCGACTGGCGGTATTGTCTGCCGTTCAACTCTCGCCAATCCCACCAATGGGTGTGTGCCATATGACGCACTTGGCATTGGCGTGAATACGCGATCAGCCATAAACTATGTCACCGGTACCGCCCAGAGACACGAGTCATTGGAACAGGACGTCGGCGCCATAAACGTTCATGGCGAGCCCTTTTCCACCTGGGCTGGTCCGGTTTCCTTGGCATCCGGCATTGAACATCGCCGTGAGCGCGTGGACGGTCTTGCAAGCGCTCTGGATGAAACAAATTCCTTCTTCGTCGGAGATTTTCATGCCAGTCACGGCGCTTATTCTGTAACCGAAGGCTATGTAGAAACGGTTGTGCCCTTGGCTAAGGACCAGTCGTGGGCCAAGGCTCTTGATTTGAATGGAGCAATACGTGGGACGGGCTATACGACTTCCGGGGAGGTGACGACGTGGAAGGTCGGAGCAACTTATTCGCCGTTCGACGATTTGCGCATCCGCGCCACGCGCTCGCGTGACATCCGTGCGCCAAACCTGGGTGAATTGTTCAGCGGCGGGCAATCCAGCACTGGCCAGCCGTTAAACGATCCATTCACCAATACTCAAACCGCCAATTCGACCGCGCTAAGCAAGGGAAATCCGCTTCTTAAGCCGGAGGTCGCCACTACAACGGGTGCTGGCGTCGTAATATCTCCTTCCTTTTTCCCGGGCTTCCAGGCGTCAGTGGATTACTACAACGTAGATATTGCGGGCTTCGTTAAAATTCCTTCTGCCCAAAATGTCATAGACCTTTGCTTTGCCGGCAATCAAACGCAATGCTCATTTATCACGCGTACAGCGGGCGTTATCACTCTTGTCCAAACCAGTCCATCAAACGTTGCACAAGAAAAGGCAGAGGGCGTCGATTTGGAAGCGAGCTACTTGATGCCGCTGTCTAACATCCACGATGGCTGGAAGGGAAAACTTTCCTTTCATGCCTTGGGTACCTATGTCATGTCGCTCCAGTCGATCGACAATACGGGAGGGGTAAATGGCACAGGGGTGGTACAAGGGGCCGGTGTGGTCGGTAACTTTGTACGAAGCGTCTCGGCCGCGGCGGCGCCTCCCTCTGCTCCGAAATTCCGCTCCACATTGTTCATGACCTACGACAACGATCTGTGGAGCGCGACGGTAACGTGGCATTATATTGCCGCCGGTGTTTACAATAAAGCGTTTGCCTCTTGCACGTCCGGATGTCCAATAGGCAGTAACCTATCGATCGCCGATAATTCCGTCGGCTCAAACACGACCTTTGATCTTGCTCTCAGCTACAAGCCGTTTAAGGAGACGAATGCCGATCTATTCCTGACGATCAACAATATTGCGAATCAGTATCCTCCCTTTATCGGCGGAAATGTCGGATCTACCTATTATCTGGGACAGAACAATTTCAACTATGATCGGATCGGCCGCACCTATGAGGCTGGCATAAGGTTTGAGCTGTAAGCTCGGAAGTCACAACGCCTTCGCGCTTGGGTTATGGACCTAAGCGCGGAGGCGTCGGCCGCGAACTTCACCGATTATGGTCAAGCCGCCGCAACTCCAAAGTGGTCGTTGTGGATACCGAAATATCCGAGATCGCCCGTTCTGCTGCGGGAATTCCGATACCTTCTCGCACTTACTCCTAGGGCGTGCGTGAAATGTCCTCCGACTGCTCATCACAGACCTGGGCACGCTACACCGGATGCAAATGTGCCCGCAGTTTATGCAGCACTCGACCTGCTGCCCATACAGATACTTTAACAGCTCGGCCTTTTGTGTTCCGCAATCGGAAGCAGAGAGCCTTATCGCTCACTAAGCATCGTGCTGGAAATTCTTGCGGCCGTACTCCGCAGCTCTTGTTGAAAAGCTTCGACTAGGTGTGCATTTCTGCTGTCACGACTGCGGCAGAGCTGAAAATCCTGCAAGAGTTGTGGTTCAAAGTGCCGGACGGCAAGACGATGCTCCTGCCCACTTACCATCAATGGATGGACCAATGATACACCCAAGCCGGCGGCAACA
>Ga0207095_10204_pt1 | contig 14287 bp, 11 predicted proteins | sample Alteio_BWMinHeat_88_FD_153529 | JGI IMG/M metagenome (GOLD analysis project Ga0207095, IMG submission 153529) | Enriched cells from forest soil in Barre Woods Harvard Forest LTER site, Petersham, Massachusetts, United States -... | ecosystem: Environmental > Terrestrial > Soil > Temperate forest >... | reverse complement strand
TTTTTGGCCGCATTTATCCCGCCTTGTGCAGAAATACTATGCGCACGGCGCGGAGAATCCTGAAAACAATATGCGGAATTAGTTCGTGTATTTCAAAGTCCGGTAATTGTGACTTTATATGTATTGGGATGTATATCGCTGATGTATCATTTACTTCATGGATTTCAAAGTGCGTTCAGAACATTGGGAGTTCCAAACGGAAAATATATTTCAATTATAAAAGTTGTCGGGTTTGGGTTTGCAGTAATTGTTTCGCTTGCTTTTGCTATGATGCCCGTATCCGTTTATTTAGGATGGGTAAGTTAATTTACAATTTATAAATTATACAAATTCTCAAATAGCCATGCTCGATTCAAAAATTCCCGAAGGGCCCCTGGAGCAAAAATGGAATGAATATAAAGGGCATGTCAAACTGGTTAACCCGGCCAATAAACGCAAGATTGAAATTATTGTAGTTGGTACTGGTCTTGCGGGTGCATCTGCTGCTGCCTCCCTTGCAGAAATGGGATACCAGGTAAAAGCATATTGTTTTCAGGATTCTCCGCGCCGTGCGCATAGTATTTCTGCACAAGGCGGGATAAATGCGGCCAAAAATTATCAGAACGACGGGGATAGTGTATTCCGTTTATTTTATGATACAATTAAAGGAGGTGATTACCGCTCACGCGAATCCAATGTCCACCGTTTGGCAGAAGTAAGTACAATCATCATTGACCAATGTGTGGCACAGGGTGTCCCTTTCGCCCGCGAATATGGAGGCCTGCTGAGTAATCGTTCATTTGGAGGAACGCAGGTACAAAGAACATTTTATGCGGCAGGACAAACGGGTCAGCAACTACTCATTGGCGCATACCAGGCACTCGAACGCCAGATAGCTTTAGGAAACGTGATTATGTATTCGCGTCATGAAATGCAGGAACTCGTTGTGATTGACGGAAAGGCAAGAGGTATCATCACAAGAAACCTGTTAAATGGTAAACTGGAGAGGCATTTTGGCCATACGGTTTTACTTTGCAGCGGTGGTTACGGCAATGTATTTTATTTATCGACCAACGCCATGGGATGCAATGTAACCGCAATCTGGAAAGCTCATAAAAAAGGAGCATTTTTTGGAAACCCATGTTTCACACAAATTCATCCTACCTGTATACCTGTTTCGGGTGATTACCAGTCGAAACTCACACTGATGTCTGAATCATTACGAAATGACGGGCGTATCTGGGTACCTCAAAAACAACATGATCCCCGTAAGTCATACGAAATTCCTGAAAATGAAAGAGATTATTATCTGGAAAGAAGGTACCCCGCATTTGGAAACCTCGTTCCGCGCGACGTGGCCAGCCGTGCGGCAAAAGAAAGATGTGATGCAGGATTTGGCGTTGGAACATCCAGACAGGCAGTTTATCTTGATTTTGCAGAAGCTATTTTCCGGTACGGTAAAGTAGAATGTAATAAACATGGCCTGGATAATCCTTCTCTGGAAATTATTCGTCAGCATGGAAAAGAAGTTGTGAAAGAAAAATATGGTAATCTTTTCGACATGTACGAAAAAATTACAGGCGAAAATCCTTACGAAGTACCCATGAGAATCTACCCTGCTGTGCATTATACCATGGGAGGTTTGTGGGTTGACTATGAATTGATGACTACTATTCCTGGATTGTATTGTATGGGCGAAGCGAATTTTTCCGACCATGGTGCTAACCGCCTGGGGGCATCCGCTCTGATGCAGGGCCTCGCCGATGGCTATTTTGTGATACCTTATACTGTCGGGAATTATCTGAGTGACGAAATCAGGACAAAGATTATTCCCACTGATCATCCTGAATTTGAAAAAGCAGAGAAATCCGTTTCAGAACGGATGAATATGCTAAAAGGAATCGGAGGAACGAAAACAGTAGATCATTTTCATAAGGAACTGGGAAAGATCATGTGGGAAAAATGTGGCATGGCTCGAAATGCGAAAGGACTCCAGGAAGCGATTAATGAGATACAACTCTTGAAAAAGGAATTTTATAGTGACCTGAAAATTCCCGGGGATATAAATGAAATGAATCCGGAACTCGATAAAGCAAACCGTGTAGCTGATTTTATCGAACTGGGCGAACTGATGTGCATTGATGCATTGAACAGAAACGAAAGTTGCGGAGGTCATTTCCGTGAAGAAATGCAAACTCCGGAAGGAGAAGCAAAACGCGATGATGAACATTTCAGTTTTGTTTCGGCCTGGGAATATAAGTCTGCTCATGAATGGGAATTACATAAGGAAGTATTGACGTTTAACGTCGCTAAACCTTCTCAACGGAGCTATAAGTAGTGTGGTAGTTTGGAAGTGTGGTAGTGTGGAAACTAAATTATTAAAGGAGTAAATGGATACTAATGGAGCATTACAAAATGAACCTGACGCTGAAAATCTGGCGTCAAAAAAATGCTGAATCAAGAGGTCGTTTTGAAACCTACAAGGTAGAAGATATTTCATCTGAAATGTCATTTCTTGAAATGATGGATGTGTTGAACGAGAAATTGATCCGGGAAGGACAGGATCCTGTAGTATTTGACCATGACTGCCGGGAGGGAATCTGTGGAACCTGTTCGATGTATATCAACGGGAGACCACATGGTCCCTGGCATGCGAATACTACCTGCCAGCTGCATATGCGTGCATATAAAAACGGAGATACCATTACCGTGGAACCCTGGCGGGCAAATGCTTTCCCGGTAATAAAAGATCTTACTGTTGACCGCTCAGCTTTTGATCGTATCATCCAGGCGGGAGGTTATATATCTGTAAACACAGGTAATGCCGTGGATGCTAATTCACTTCCGGTGGATAAGAATTTGGCTGATGCATCTTTTGCCGCAGCAGCTTGTATAGGTTGCGGAGCTTGTGTGGCTGCGTGTAAAAACAGTTCGGCTATGCTTTTCGTATCTGCAAAAGTTTCTCATCTCGCACTTTTGCCACAAGGAAACCCTGAAAGAAAAACCCGTGTCTTGAATATGATCGCACAAATGGATAAAGAAGGATTCGGAAGCTGCACAAACACACAGGCCTGTGAATCAGTTTGTCCAAAGGAGATATCTATGACCAATATTGCGAAACTGAATTCAGAGTTTATATTGGCTGGTTTGAGCGAATAATTACATAAACAATATCAGGAATCATCTCAGGTTTGTTATTTTGTCAGTTCGATATTTGTTTTGTATTGCTTCCTGAATTATTCGTATATCGTTCATACTCCGTTCGTTATTTATTCAAGGTTTGTTCGGACCTATCCCAATTAGATACGAACGATATACGAATGATATACGAACAAAATACGAACGAGGTAAGAAAGAGGTAAGAATAAATACCGTAGGATACTATAACAAGGGTACTCTAAAATCTTACTGCCTATCTGGCATCTTTAAATAAGGCCACGCTGCCCCCGACCCAGGTTTTATCCTGATTGTACCGAACACCAATCATCTTACCCTTGCTCAGTCTGGCAAGATTAATGGCCGCTTTCGGTCGAACTGCTCCCTCCGGCCAAATATACATAATTCTTATTTCAACTTTGGCGGGATCTTCAGGAGTTTGAATCACCGCAGCATATTTTACTTTTTTCTGAAGTATCCAGCTGGAAGGATCTTTCACGGATTGAATATCTTCTGGTTTTATATCTATCACTACACCTTGTCCGGCAAAGGAGAACAATGGTTTCAATACATAATTTTCCAGATCTTCAGGTATTTTTTTCACCTCATTAAGAAATACGGTTTCAGGTACATATGGATGTTTGATAAATGGAAGTGTGTATTTTGAAATCCTGTAAAACCAATTCGGATGTGGTATCCACTCTACATCCCATTCAGCACGCATATCAATATGATTTCCTAAAGAATCTTTTTGTGCATGGAGGTCATCAAATATTATCCGGTTATAAATTCGTTTTATTCTTATTTTTTCTTTCTTTTCCGGATGAATGTAAAACAACTGTTTCCCTTCTGCGATTAATTCGGTTATGCATACGGGTTGTATTCCGAAATAATCCTGCGTACAATAAAAATCAATCCTCGTTTTTTGTTCGTGCGGTTTGATTTCGAGCAGAATGGTGTTTTCTACCTTTTCACCTCCCAACAATATTTTCTTTAATTCCTTTAGATAAGTTGGCCGGTCATAGTCCCCAAGATATTGGGTAAAGTTCTTCGTCATTTTGAAATGCTTCTGGACAACCTCGGGATAATAAACCTGGAACCCGTAAAGTGTGGGGAATCCCTGCATTTCGATAAGCTGCGGTTCGAGTTCATTTTTTTCATTTATACAAACCCCAAAGTCAAATGCAATGAAATACGGATAATTTTCTTTACCCGAAACGAAATCACCAGGCGGAATAGCTTTCACAGATTCTTCCATAAAACCAGGCGATGTAATAATATCGACAATTGATTCGCACGCGCTGATCATCTGTTCCTTAAACAGATCGGGAACAAATACAGGTGTTTCTGCTACGCGAAATTCAATGGCGCCCGGATGCTTGGAATTCAGGTCTGCCAGAAATGCCAGATAATTTTCTTCCGTGAAGGATTCATTAAATATTTTGCGCAGATGTGGTACCATTTTTTAAGCTTAAAGCCCAAGGTATAAGGCCAAAGCTTAAAGCCTAAAGCCTAAGGTAAATTGTAAATTTGCGATTTATACAATCTGTTCTGAATTTCCATTACCACACTCTCACACTCTCACACTCTCACACTAATCCTAGTTTCTTCCACTTGCAATATTCAAAAAATTCGGAATAACCAGCGAATATGTTCTCCGGATTTTATCCGGATCATTTAGCTGATGAATCATACTTTTCCATTTTTCTTCTCCGTAGCCTTCAATCACGGTTTTCTTTTTATCGGCTCTTTTTAGATACATACTCATACCCGTGGCATCTGCTTCAGGATGAAATTGGGTACCCAGCATATATTCATTAAATCGAACAGCCATAATAGCTCTCTGAAGTGGTACGTGCGGCCTTTCTTTTTCTATGGCAAGTACACTTGCCCCCTTTTTTTTGATATCAGATTTTTCTTCTTCAATTACCTGATAATCCCGACTGTCCACAGCATAAAAAGGATCTTTCAATCCATGAAAAACGGGTTCTTTTTTACCTTCCGATTTCATGTGGATTGGAAAAACTCCAAAAGCAGTGGATTTTCTTTTGGTTACTTTCCCCGTTTTGAAAAACCGGCACGCGAGTTGGAACGAATGACAGATAAAGAGTACATATTTTTTATCTGCTTCGTTTGCTATTTTATTATGCTTGATCAGGTTGTGTATCCAGTCCATGTATCTGTTATCCCAGGAAAGACCTTCGGATTCAAGGGGGCTGCCAGGGCCGCCACTGGATAAATAAATATCATAGGAAAGATCGGGAAGTTCTTCTTTTAAACGGACGTCATAAATTTTTGATACGACAGGCAATCCCTTAGTATGGCTGTATTCCTGTAGTATTTGCTGAATGCATCGCATTCCTTCATTTGGGCGTCCTTCATATAGATCAAGTATCGCAACACGTAACGTTTGATTCATTCTGCAAATATCTTCAAAAAATCAGTTATGGCTAAAGTAAAAAAAACGCGCTTCAAACAAACTTTAAAATTTGAATCCCGAGTAGAACTTCCTGGAAGTTTCAGGAAGGTTCCCATTGGGAAAAACATAGGATATGCATCACTCAATGAATTGATTGAGGTAATGGTCAAAATAAGGAGAAAATCACCTATACAGAATTTTATACGAGGACTATCCGCTGGTAAAAGCCAACCTATAACCCGGGACGTTTTTGACCGCCGTTTTGGTGCTTCAATTGAAGATATAAATCTTGTCATAAATTTCGCGCGCCTGTATGATCTGACAGTTCTTCAAACTTCCGTTTCCAGGAGATGTGTAATTCTGAAAGGATCAGTTTTAAAATTCTGTGAGGCTTTTGGTGTTTACCTGTCTGATTTTATTCCGGAATCAGGCATTTCTTATAGAGGAAGGAGCGGCTCTATAAAGATTCCAGAGATATTAAAAGATATCATCACGGGGGTTTTTGGATTGGATAATCGTCCCCAGGCCCGGCCCATGTTCCATATTTTAAAAAAAGATGGCATAATGATCAGTCCACGGGCTGCTTCTGTCTCATATAATCCCGACGCATTAGCCAAGGCGTATAAATATCCCCGTGATGTAGATGGACAGGGGGAATGTATCGCAATAATAGAATTGGGAGGAGGTTTTCGGAATGTGGATATGAAAAATTACTTCGATATGCAGGGTTTACAGTTGCCTCAAATTACAGCCATATCAGTGGATGGAGCGCTTAATTCACCTTCCACACCGGATAGTGCTGATGGTGAAGTGGCACTCGATATTGAAGTGGCAGGCGCCATTGCTCCCGGTGCAAAAATTGCCGTTTATTTTGCGTCCAATACTGACAAAGGATTTCTGGATGCTATTAGCATGGCCATTCATGATACTTTAAATAAACCTTCGGTCATATCCATTAGCTGGGGTGGAGCTGAATCACAGTGGAGTGACCAGGCCACTCAGAATTTCAATGAAACGCTCATGTCGGCTGCAGCTTTAGGGATAACTGTTATAATTGCTGCCGGGGATAGTGGATCTTCTGATGGACAAACAGATGGGAAAGCACATGTTGATTTCCCGGCAAGCAGTCCCTTTGCACTTGCCTGTGGAGGCACTCATCTATTATCCAATGATGAAACTGTCTGGAATGATCAGGATGGAGAGGCCACAGGAGGTGGCATCAGTGACATATTTCCCGTACCGAACTATCAGAAAAATTTTTCTTTGCCGATCTCAGTAAATTCAAATAAAAGAAAGGGCAGAGGTGTGCCGGACATAGCAGCAAATGCTGATCCTGCAACGGGATATAATGTGCTGGTCGACGGACAATGGATTGTAGTAGGTGGAACAAGCGCTGTAGCTCCGTTGATTGCCGGACTCATTGCATTGGCGAATCAGAAATTAAAAAAGAGTTCCGGCTTTATTCACCCTAAAATTTATAATTCAAAACCATCTGTGTTTAAAGATATCACGTCAGGAAATAATATCACGGCAGCAAGTGGTGGTTATACCGCAGGACCCGGATGGGACGCCTGCACAGGATTGGGCGTGCCTTTGGGGAATATTATAAGCGTTTTATAATGTTAGTCAAATTTCCGTCCTTGAGTATACCACAATTCCCGCAGTGAGAAAACAAAACTGAGATTCACATAATTTTCTCTTAACAGGTTGTTGTAAGTAGTTCCTTTTATTCCGTATTGCAGCACAACAAGGAAGGACATAGGAGTTCGTTTTGAATTCACGCCCAAACCTACCGAACCGCCGATATCATTGATGGGCGTTCCATTCACGATGAGATAAGTCTTGTTATAATAAAAACCTGCCTGAAAAAAATTTGTTTCATACAGCGTATTATAAGCCAGTTTCTTTTTTGAAATTTCAAATCCTACAGATGCCCGTTGACTGTTTTTATAAAAAAAATCTCCTGTAGACGTCGTTAAGTCTGACCAGTTTTGAAACTTGTAGTCGGCGACAAAAGTATATTTCTTATCCTTGGTAACGGAAATACCTAATCCATAACTGGTAGGAATATTGTATGATCCAACCGTTTGAGTACTCCTCAAAACAGCTGAATCCAGGTTGATAACATTTATGTTCGTTTCAGTATTTAAAGCGGTCTGATTCGCATATACAGCTCCCAGTGTAAAATCCCAATGTGCATTGATGGATGCATAGTATTGTAGTCCATAATCCACGTACAGGTTACGATAAAAAGTATTGTTGTTTTTGGATAAGTAAACAGAAGTTCCCTGACCAAGAATAATATTTTTATTTTCGATCGAGCCAAAGAGATAAGATGTTGTTACACCAATGGAAAGATGGTGGAAAAATTCATACCCGTTCGCCCAGAAAACTTTATTAATACCACCATATCCCTGATCATAAGTTGGAAGGGTGCCGCCGTTGTAGCCTATAGGTCTGGTACCTGAGTATTCATAATTTTCCTCACTGAAGGGAACCAGCCCTACAGCACTGCCCCAGTGTTTGAAAATTTTAGTGCCAAACGAAATCCTTTTAAAAGTAATATCGGACGCCTGGTGATTGGTTTGACTTACAGAAGAACCTGAATAATCAACATATTGACTGTTGACGCCGATTTCACCTGCAAAAAACTGATTGTCTAATGCACTCAGGGAGGCGGGATTATTAGTAATTATGTATCTGTTATTCCGGTATGCAATACCAGTAGATGCCATGCCACTCGTGCGGTTAATGATATTATCTGTTATATCTCCAATTGCATGAATCGAATAGGGTGAATTATTAGTTTGCGCGTAACCCGTTGAAATAAGCAGAACGGAAAGAATAGTGGTTGGCCATATCCGTAAAAATGAAAAACCGTTCGGTTGGGTCATATTAATAATATGAGGCGTAATATATTAACAGGGAAATTTGATTGGACTGAAGTGCATTATACCGATTCCCTAATATTGTTCGATTAAACATTGTATTGTAAGAAGTAGAAGGAGCAATTAACATGAGGCCGTTCTTCGCATTGCTTTCTGCTCCCTGGGTAAGTGCGTTTTGTATATACGCCGTAATATCATAAGAATAATTTGTATTTGTCCCATACAAATAATCAATACTCAGATTGCCATTGCCATAAGGAAGCGGACCACCAATGGTATTTGCCTGGTTGGTTAATGAAAGGTTAACCTGTGGTACCAGATTGTAAAGCGGACTATAAGTACCCTGAACCGGTTTGATGATTAATTGTGCTTTCATAACCGCCAGGTAATCCTGGTACGCCAGTAAATTGGTGATGGTAGGAAAAAGTAATTTTACATAGAGACTGGTTATAGGTTGCAAGAATGCCTGATTACCGGAGGATGTTGAAGGTAGTTCCGGATTTGCTTCAGATAATGACTGTGTAGGTGTTCCTGTCCTGTCTACAGTGATCTGGTTGAATTGAGTAGCAGCATTTGTGAGATGAAAGTCTGCAGTTTTCTGAACCACGACAACACCAGGTTCATGATAATAGATTCGAAGAATTAATGTGTCCCTGAATCCATATATAGCACCCGGTAATGTAGTATCGGGATACACGGTCAATCCTTTAAAATATCCGCGGAATATGGTTGGATTAGTTATGGTATCAGGTTGTCTGTATAAAAGCCCGAATAAATCCTGGCCCATACTATTAGGCATCGTTATTTTTACGGAATCTCCCTGGCGCTGACTTGTCAAACCTGCGAATGGATTAATTGTTACATCCGTTGATCCCAGAACCGTGGGGTCATAAGGGATTGAATTTTTATTAAAAAAAGCTGTTTGTATACCAGGAAAATCCATGACCTGGGTCAGCTGGCTGACTTCGTAACGCTGCACCTTGGTAGTGTCTCCATAGAAAGTTTTATTTATCCGGAGAATCAGCTGAATTGAATCATACACTGAATAATTAGTGAGGATGGGCAAAGGATTCGGTGTACCAATATCAGAATAATTCTGTGAAGTGATAGTACCAAAAAAAGGATCTATATAACGACCCAGCAACTGGGTAGAGGTTCCCGAAGTCACAAATGAGTCGAGAAAAACAGTCGAGACCTGAACAGCGAACGTATCAATCGTAATAACATTCGTAGCATTGTCCCCATTATAAACACTTTGAAAAGAAATCACCGGCTTTGTACAGGCTGATACAACCAGCATCAGCAGAACAGGTAAGAGATAAACAATTGATCGTTGGCTGAGATAACATTTCCTTCGCATGCTTATTTTTTCCTGATTAAGGATCCTGTTTTGGATAATTGAAAAAAACTGACAGGTCTCATGCGGTAAACCGGAATGCCAGGTATCGGGTTGTATAATTTCATTAATTCGTCTATCCGCAGTTTCTAAAAGGGCAAAAGTATGTTTTTTGAATTCGATTAACAATTGAAACGCATATCGTTATTTGATAAATTTTTGTGAAATCCCCCGAATTGTCCGTATTTCGCGCTGCAAATAAAATACTTTTAGCGCTACAAAAACCGTATTATTAATACAACAATATGAAGCGGATCTACTTCCATTTATTTTCCCTTTCCTTTTTATTCAGTCTGTTTTCCTGCTCAAATAATAATGTGCCCTATACACAGAGTGGGAACTGGGTAACAGAATCACAACTAAACGGTCCTGCACGCAGTGAAGCAGTCTCTTTCGTAATCGGCAATTATGCTTATGTCGGAACAGGCTGGGATGGTTTGAACACACGCTACAATGATTTCTGGAAATATGATCCATCGAACAATATCTGGTCACAGGTATCCAGCATGCCTCCAAATACAGAAAGAAGTTCAGCAGTCGGTCTTGCGACTACCACTAAGGGATATGTGGGAACTGGTTATGACGGCTTTAATTACCTGAATGATTTTTACGAATTCGATCCAGTATTAAATGCCTGGACTCAAAAATCAAATTTCGCAGGGAGTCCGCGTTACGAAGCAGTAGCATTCGGCCTGGGAAGTTTAGGCTATGTTGGTACCGGTTTTGACGGTAGTAATGCGCTAAAAGATTTCTATCAATACGATCCGTCTTCTGATACCTGGACAGATATTGGTTTCAGCGGAAATAAAAGATATGGCGCGGTTGCATTCACTTATAATAATCAGGCTTATGTGTTGACCGGAGTAAACAGCGGAACCATGCAATCTGATTTCTGGGTTTTCAATCCAAATTCTGATTCATTACAATGGACAGAGCTTCGTCATATTACCAATTACAGCAGTGATTCTTATGATGACAGTTATACAAATATTGTACGTTGGAACGCAGCAGCTTTTGTGATCGGCGATAAAGGCTATATCAGCACCGGTGAGAATGGAGTATATTATACGTTTACTTGGGAATATGATTTTGCATCAGATCTCTGGACGCCTAAAACTCCATTTGAAGGACCTGCAACTTCAGGCGCAGTTGGATTCAATGTTTCCGGTCTTGGGTTTATTGCTACGGGAAGAAGTTCTGCCGGACAAGCGGGTGCATCTGATTATCTTCGTCAGTTCCAGCCTAATGTTACTGAGAATCCTAATGACAATTAGAAATAAATATTCACTTATCGGTATTACCGCGTTGCTGATTTGCTTCGCGGTAATTTTTTTCAACAGGCAAAAAATGCGGGAAGGAAAAATCTTTCTTCATGCGGAAGCTGTACAAACGGTATATGGATGGGGATACAATGTACTGGCCAATGACAAGATTTATATAAAGCAGGAATTTATGCCTGCGGTCTCCGGTAAGCAGGGTTTTAAATCAGCGGATGATGCCTTGCTCGTTGGTAACCTCATTGTAAAAAAAATAAGCAGTAACCTGCCGCCAACCATCACCGCCAGGGATCTTGACAGTCTCGGAATCGTAAATAAAAAATAAAGCAATAAGTTTTTTTAAATGAAAAAGCCGTCCAGTTTTTAGAAGGACGGCTTTTTTCAATTCGTTAAACCGGGTACATTAACATGTAAACATGATCATGAAGGATAAAGTGTTTCTAAGGGTCCGGTTTTCAACGATACTGGTCAGTGTTTTTCACCAGGATGGATTAATTGGTTTCGGGTTTTCAATGGATAATCGGATGGTTTCGAGATTGGATTTTGCTTTCTGATTGGTTCTTTCGGATTTGGATTTTTGCTTTCGGATTGGATTCTAATTCTCTTTTTACAGGATAAGGTTTTTCTACTGAATAGGGTTTAGGTTTAATTCAATTGATTTTTCTGGATCTGGTTTTTTCTGCCGGTTAGGATTTAAGGGTTCAATTCGTTTGGTCTTTCAGGATTTGGGACTTATTGATTTTTCAGGATCAGAGGATTTTTCGACGCGTTGACAATACAAAGATGCTCCTGATTAAAGCCTTTTCATAACTTATTCGATAAAGGGGATCAATCCTTCGATTTTCAGTGAAAAATGGACGATTAAGCAAAAATCCCCATTGCCGATTCCCCATTCCTCAATACTTTTGCCCCTCCTTAAATTCATTTAAATGAGACAAATCGCTTTCCGGGAAGCTTTACGTGAAGCCATGAATGAAGAAATGCGCCGGGACGACCGGGTTTTTCTGATGGGGGAAGAAGTAGCAGAGTATAACGGAGCGTACAAAGTAAGCCAGGGAATGCTGGATGAATTTGGCCCTAAAAGAGTGATTGATACTCCCATTTCTGAACTGGGCTTCACAGCCCTTGGAGTGGGTGCAGCTCAGAATGGACTACGTCCTGTCCTGGAGTTTATGACTTTTAACTTTGCAAATCTGGCTTTCGACCAGATTTTAAACACCGCTTCAAAAATGCTCGCTATGAGTGGCGGCCAAATAAATTGTCCCATTGTTTTCCGTGGCCCCAATGGCTCGGCCGGACAACTCGGGGCCCAGCATTCAACGGCTTATGAAAGCTATTATGCAAATATTCCCGGCATCAAGGTGGTTTCTCCAAGTAATGGATATGATGCTAAAGGATTGTTGAAACAGGCTATCCGATATGAAGAGGACCCCGTAATTTTTATGGAGAGTGAAGTGATGTACGGGGATAAATCGGAAGTGCCCAATGAAGAATATTATATTGAATTGGGCAAGGCTTCAGTTGCCAGAACTGGAACTGATGTAACCATCGTTTCATATAATAAAATGATGAAAATATCGCTGGCAGCCGCTGCAGAACTTGAAAAAGAAAATATCAGCGCTGAAGTGGTTGATCTGAGAACGATTCGCCCGTTGGACTGGATGACCATACTGGAAAGTGTAAAGAAAACAAACCGTTTAGTGATTGTTGAAGAACAATGGCCCTTTTCGTCTATTTCTTCCGAAATAGCTTATACCATTCAGAAAGAAGGATTCGATTATCTGGACGCACCCATCCGCCGTCTTACTTATGCGGATGCGCCGCTGCATTATGCGGCAAACCTGGTTGCTGCTGCCATGCCTTCAGTAGAAAAAGTGGTAAGGATGGTAAAGGAAGTGATGTATCAGAATAAATAAGTTTTTAAGACAGGATAAATAAAAACGATCATATGAAACTGTTTGTCTCGATCCTGTTCGTTACTTGCTTTTTGTCAGTAAGTAAATCCCAGCCATCTTATCAACCCACTCCCGAAAACCTGGCCGCCAGAAAATGGTTCGACAGTGCCCGCTTTGGCATGTTTATTCACTGGGGTGCTTTTAGCGTTCCAGGCAGCGGTGAATGGGTCATGAACGACAGGAATATCACATTTACTGAATATAGCCGTCTTCAAACGATTTTTAACCCGGTTCGTTTTGACGCCAAAAAATGGGTATCAGCTGCAAAACGTGGCGGAATGCAATATATAACGCTGATCACCCGACATCATGATGGTTTTAGCGATTGGGACACCAAACAATCGGACTGGAAAATTACCAATACCGATTGGAAACAGGATGCCGTTAAACTTATCGCCGAAGAATGTCAGCGTCAGGGCATCCGGTTATTTGTTTACTATTCGCTCCTCGACTGGTCTCGAAGTGACTATCAATATGAAACTGGCCGCACGGGACATGGTACAGGCAGAACAGCTAAAAGCGACTGGAATCATTATATCGCTTTTATGAAAGCTCAGTTAACTGAATTGCTTACCCAGTATGGCCCGATTGCGGGTGTATGGTTTGATGGTTACTGGGACCAGCTTACGAATGATCGGGATAAAATCAATCAACCACGGGTTGACTGGCACTTGCCGGAGATCTATACATTGATTCATCAATTACAACCCCAATGCCTGATCGGAAATAATCATCACCTGAGTCCGATTCCGGGTGAAGATTTCCAAATGTTTGAAAAAGATCTGCCGGGGGGAAATAGTACCGGCTTTGGCGGACAATCAGTATCCAGTCTTCCGCTGGAAACCTGTGAAACCATCAACGATTCATGGGGGTTTAATATAACTGATACTCATTATAAATCTTATAAGGAACTTATCCGCTTACTAGTAAAAGATGCTGGTTATGGTGCAAATCTTTTATTGAATATTGGACCCCTGCCAAATGGAGAGATTCAGACAGCTTTCACTGATAGGCTGGATAGTATGGGTAGCTGGTTAAAGAAAAACGGATACTCGATCTATGGCACTCATGCAGGTTATATGAAACCTCAGGATTGGGGTGCCATCACTGAGAAAGGAAATACTGTTTATCTGCACATATTTAAAACTGATGGCGATAAGTTTTTTGTGAAGATCCCTTATAAAGTTAAATCCGCTGAAATGGATGGCAAGTCATTG
>Ga0207095_10257_pt1 | contig 14304 bp, 13 predicted proteins | sample Alteio_BWMinHeat_88_FD_153529 | JGI IMG/M metagenome (GOLD analysis project Ga0207095, IMG submission 153529) | Enriched cells from forest soil in Barre Woods Harvard Forest LTER site, Petersham, Massachusetts, United States -... | ecosystem: Environmental > Terrestrial > Soil > Temperate forest >... | reverse complement strand
CCTAAACAATCTTCCCTTGCCGATTCCCCCAAGAACCGCGTCGGAATCTGAGGGGGAGTTTTTTGAACGCCTAGAAGTTTACCGACCTTATCCCACCGTGAGCTTTCCTATAAGTGCAAAAAACGACAGCGCAGATGAACTTCTCTTCCAGGAGTGGTTAGAGGAGACCGAACAGAAGCCTCCTAGGCCTCCTAGTAAATCAGCGCCTCGATGATTGGATTCTGGTTCAGTGGGTGTTTAGCATCCATGCGAATTTGCCGGTTTTGTCAATGTAGCCCCACTTGCATTGATAGTAAACATAGTTGGCGGAGGCTTCATCCGTTTCGCAATGAAAAGTAACGCGGGCCAGGCCGCCTGAAAAGGGCTGTGCCGAGGCAAATCGAGGCTTAATCACATAGCTTCCAGTTTTGCTAATGTAACCCCAACTCCACTTCTTGCCTTGCGGTGCTGTTTTCAGGTACTGTTCTACGGGAGCTAAACCCGCGGAAAAGTTTTTCACTCGATAGAAGTCGGGCTTGATAACAAATGCTCCAGTCCGATCAATGAACCCACACCCTTGGACATGAAGACGTTCTCCTTCGCTCTGTCCAGTACAAACCTGCGCTAAGCCATCTTTGAAAAATTCCGGCGGTAACAAATTGCGGCTTGATCACCATGTCTCCATGAGGGTCAATGTAGCCATAGCGGTTCGTGTCCCTTGAAAAAACAGATGCCAACCCTTCCGAAAATGGAGCCCCCCTGTTGAATTGTGGCGGAATGATCACCTTTCCGTAGGGATCGATGTAACCCCATTGGCCCTCAATTTGGACAGCCGCTAACCCCTCGGAATAGATTCTTGCACCACCGAATTGAGGCTTGATGATGATTCGTCCACTTTGATCGATGTATCCCCATCGCTTGTTGACCATGACGGCTGCTCGATGCTCATTGAACCGCCTAGCCAATGCGAAGCGAGGTTTGACCAGCACTTTCCCAGCACGCGAAACATAACCATATTTTCCACCCTTCACCACCAAAGCCAATCCTTCACTGAATCTCGAAGAATAATCTTCTTTCGGGTCATCAGAATAAAGAGGGAAAAGCCCTGTGTCGTACTTAGGGGGAATCACAATTCGCCTAGAAAGGTTGATGTATCCCCATTTTTGACCAATTCTTACGCGCGCGAGGCCTTCAGAAAACTCCTCAGCACCATTGAGCATGGGGCGAATCACCACTTTGCCACTCCGATTGATGTATCCCCACTTTCCGTTTATTCGCGCTGGAAAGAGCGTTGGACTAGGGCTGTGGCCGTTTTGAGCATAAGCGATCACGGTGAGGAGAAAACCGATGGCGAGAATCCGAGCGGTAATCATCTGTTATTCGTTCAGAGCCCTTGATCAATTTCCTTGTATGGAGTACAATAAATGCTAGCACCCTCTAGCAGGAATGAATCTTGGAATTTTAGAAGTGAGAAGTTTGGTTCCTGAACTGTCCTAATTATATCGAGGTGATAAAGTCAATGGAATATCTCAAGGAAATCGCGTGGCTCATTGGTGGGCCACAAGGCAGTGGAGTTGATTCCTCGGCCAGCACTTTTGCGAAGGCGCTTGCTTCCGGAGGATACCACATTTTCGGAGGTCGTGAATACCACTCCAACATTAAGGGTGAGCACAGCTATTATCAGATTCGTGCAAGTGACAAGGAAGTCCGTTCTTCAGTCAACCAGGTTCATATGCTAGCCACCTTTGAAGAAGAAACACTCCACATCCATAAAGGCTACGTGATTCCGGGCGGGGCTATACTCTTTGATCCGACCCTCGTCAAGGAAACAGACATCGGGCGAAAAGACGTGGTTCTTGTCGCGGTCCCTTACATGGAGCTTATCAAGCAAATTGCCACCGAGTTTGGAAAAGAGAAAGATGTGCAAAAGCTTGCGGTGATGAAAAACGTTTTAAGCGTGGCTGCTTCTTTGGCACTCTTGGAATACCCGTTCGATCTGATTGCAAAAACGGTTGAAAGTTTCTTTAAGACTAAAAAACCGAAACTGGTTCAAATGAACGTGCGCGGCGCTGAAATCGCGTACAATTACGTCCGCGAAAATTATGCCAAATCACCGTTCCCTTATCGACTAAAGCCGATCCCGGTTCCGGCAGGTGAAAAGCGAACGTTCCTCACAGGAACTCAAGCGGCTGCTCTTGGGAAAATTATAGCCGGTTGCAGGTTTCAAACTTATTATCCGATTACCCCAGCCAGTGACGAAAGTGAGTTCCTGGAATCGCATCCAGAGTTTGGGTGTGTGGTGGTTCAATGTGAAGACGAGATCTCAAGCATTTGTATGGCTGTCGGCGCAGCGGTCACCGGTGTTCGAGCATCAACCGCCACAAGCGGCCCAGGCTTCTGCTTAATGGTGGAAGGGATGGGGTGGGCTGGTATCAATGAAGTCCCGGTTGTCATCTTCGATTACCAGCGTGCGGGCCCTAGCACTGGGCTCCCTACGCGTTTCGAACAAGGTGACCTGAAGTTTGCCTTGAACGCAGGGCATGGAGATTTTCCGCGCATTATCATGGCCCCTGGTGACATGGACGAATATTTCTTTGATGCCATTGATGCGTTTAACTATGCAGAGCGGTATCAATTGCCGGTGATTGTTCTGAATGACAAGAACCTTGCGAACTCAACGAAAACCGTTCGCTGGTTTGATTACAGTGGCGCCAAAGTGGATCGTGGGTTTCTGCTAAGTGATGAAGCCCTCGCGAAATACATCAAATCGAATGGAAACGGAAACGGAAACTTTAAGCGATTTCACTTTGAGGAAAATGGAATGTCGCCACGCCCTGTTCCGGGTCAAGTCGGTGGTGTCTTTTGGAACACCGGGGACGAGCATGATGAATATGGCCATATCACGGAAGATCCCGATCTTCGCCTCCGCATGATGGACAAGCGAATGAAAAAGTTGGAAACCGCTAGCAAGGAGATTCCGTTAGACAAGAAGATCAAGACCTATGGCCCGAAAGATGCCGATTGTTTGGTGGTGACTTGGGGTTCAACCAAGGGAGCCATTTTAGATGCGATGGAAGACTTAGAAAAGGAAGGGATCAAAGTTCGCCTTCTTCAGATCTGTTTGATCAACCCATTCCCGACCCCTGAAGTGATGAAAGAACTGAGCCAAGCCAAAATTAAAGTCGGAGCTGAAATGAACTATTCGGGTCATCTGTGTGGCGTGATTCGGGAAAACACCGGAATTGCCATGGATTCGATGATCTTGAAGTACACGGGAAGACCAATGAAAAAAGATGAAATGGTAGACGCATTACGCAATATCGTGAAAAAGGCAGAAAAAAAGGTGGTGCTTACTCATGGCGCTTGAGGTTAAAGAATTAAAGACAGATTTTCACAATGATTGGTGTGTGGGTTGCGGCGATTTCGGAATTCTAAACGCGATTCACATGGCCCTTGCCGGCTTAGGGAAGCAACGGCATGAGATTGCCATGTTTTCCGGAATTGGTTGTTCCGGCAAAACTCCGCACTGGATCAACACGTATGGATTCCACACCCTTCATGGAAGGGGACTCCCGTTTGCCATTGGCGCAAAGCTAGCCAATCCAGAGCTCACCGTTGTTTGTGTGGGGGGAGATGGCGATGGCTACGGAATCGGAGCCGCTCATTTCCTCAATTCCGGACGGCGGAACGTGGATATCACCTACATCGTTTTTGATAACGGTGTGTATGGGCTTACGAAAGGTCAAGCTTCACCTACCCTGCATCGGGGTGAGAAGCCGAAGAGCCTTCCGCTTCCTAACATTAACGACAACAATAATCCACTCGCGGTTGCTCTTTGTTCTGGGTATACGTTTATTGCTCGTGGATATTCGTATGATGTTAAGCATCTAAAAGATCTCATTTTAAGGGGAATCAATCACAAAGGTTTTGCTTTGATTGATGTGCTTCAACCGTGCCCAACCTACAACAATCTCCAAACCAAAGAATGGTTTGAAGGGATTGTAGAAGACGAAGAAACTGGAGCGCGAGTGAAGGGAAATCCGCGAGTTTACAAGCTTGAAGAATCGGGTTATGATCCCGTGGTGAAAAACCCAGCCAACCTTGAAGAAGTGGAACACAAGATGTCTCAAGCCTTCTTGAAAACCCAAGAATGGGGCGACCGAATTCCGATTGGTGTTCTCTATCAGATCGACCAGCCTGACTATGGTGCCCGGATCGCGCAACGAATGCCGAGCTATGCGAAGGTGTCACCGGCAAAGATGCCGTTCTACGATTTGGCGACTGGGAAAACCACGACGGACATTACACCGCTATTAAAAGACTTTCAAGTCGTTTAACTTAGTCGACGGGTACAGCTGGTTTACCCGAAAAGCGATGTGCGATTTTTTGGTACCAGGGCGCATGCTCCCCATGGGAAGGACGATGCTTGTCAAGAAGCTTCGCCACGTCGGTGTAGCCATTTTCTGTAACGCAATGTTGAAAGGCGTTTTCAACATCTGCAGGTTCTGGGCGTCGGGATAGAAGTGTTTGTGTGATGTTCATTCGATTGTTGATCGCTGCCCAGTAGAGTGCTGTGTGCCCGTTGGCATCCGTTTCATAAGGAGCGGCGTTTGCGTTAAGTAAGAGTTCGGCCAAATCTTGACGATCGCCATGGGCCATCGAGGCAAGCATCAAGGGGGTCCAGCCTCCTCTTGCTGGAAGGTTAGGGTTAGCACCGAGTTCAAGAAGCGTTTTGGTGGCGTTGAGTTCCCCTTTTTCCACCGCACAGGCTAAGGCTGTCCAATCGTTTTTGTCTCGCGCATCGAGAATAGCCCCTGACTGAACGAGCTCTTCGATCATCGCCACATTCCCTCTCTCAGCAGCTAGGTTCAGCACGGGGGGTCTAAATGCGTTCGACTTGTCAACGGCATTTGGATTAGCGTGGCGCGCAAGGGCATCGCGGAAAGCTCCCAGATCCTTACCCCGGATCGCTTGGAACAAGTCAATCGTAGCATTCTTGCGGTTACTGCATGATTCGGCTAATTCTAATTGCTCGATGATTGGATTTGGTTCAGGCTCTACAGAGACAGCCGTCTGCTTTATTCCTGTTGCTTTAGAGCCTGATTGTTCAGTCCTTCGTCCGGTCATTCGAAAATGAATGTGCATCGTCCCATCCCCTTAGGAGTAGTCTAGATCGATCTTATCATGGGGGTAAGGAAGATGTCGACATCCAATTCTTTGCCAAATTGTTAACAGAAAATGAACATCCTATCTTGCTTAAGCCCAATCAGGAAATTCTCGTTGGAGTCCCACTTCTAATTTGCTAATTCGTTTCCAAACAAGGGCATTCACAACGGTCAGATCCGGGGACTTAGCCAGGGCATACGAAGGAGGATGTTGTACTTCCTTTGGATGATGTATTTTTCGAAATGGCAAGGGGACAAGAGCAATAAGCCTAGCTGCAAGATTCTTGATCATTCCCCCTTCATGTTCTCCTGCGCTCCCACCTTGGTTCTCGTAGAGCTCGTCCGCTGCAACCGGAGCGGTTAGGAATGATAAAGCGTCCGTTTTCCATCGCTCTACATCAGCACCAATCAGTCGATATTCGTCTTGGGTAAGCGTTAGCGTATGTAGTTCCTGACGCCTCCTTAGCGTCATTGCTTCTCCGAGCTTTTCCGCTAGCCCATCAACGTACTGGCGATGCTCATCCTTCACAGACTCGTTAGGCACAACGATTGGCTGCGGTGAAACTGAAGGGGCTTGGGCTGGACGAATCCGCATGCTATGTCACCGGCTCCGCGGAAGAGGCAACCACTTTGGATCGGACTTGCCCCTGAATTAATTGTTCGAGTTCGCGGCGCTTTACTTTGAGCGTGGTGGTCTTCGGAAATTCCCCTTCCCAGACAATCAAATCTTTGATCCGCTTGTAATCAGCCATTGTCCCATTCATCTTCTTGATCCCTTCCCAAAGAATTCCACGGACTTCTCCTCGCGGGGTTTCATTCTGCTTCAGTTTGTCCTGGTCTGGGATTACGACTGCGATGACTTCCTCTTCAAGCCCGGTCTTTCGCCCGAGGATGCACCCTTCTTTCACGTACGGAACTGCCTTTAATTTTTCCTCGATTTCTTCGGGGAAAACCTTTTTCCCGGCCGAGGTTACAATGAGGTTCTTCAGTCGTCCCGAGATGTAGATGTAGCCATCACGATCAACATAACCAATGTCTCCGGTCGCGAAATAGCCCTCTTTAAACACAGCCTCAGTGGCTTCCGGATCTTTGTAATAGCCCTTCATGACATTAGGGCCCTTCACAAGAATTTCCCCTTCCTCTCCTTCGATTCTCACCTCAATTCCTGGAACCGGTCTCCCAACGGAATTTCGTTTGGTTCGATGGAAAGGGTTCACCGTGACCACGGGAGAGGTTTCTGTAAGGCCATACCCCTGAATCACGGTGAATCCAAGCTTTTCAAAAGCTTCTTGGACTTCTCCCGAAAGGGGAGCCCCTCCAGAGACAAAGTATTGGAGATCCCCTCCAAAGACCGCATGAATTTCCCGAAAGAGCCAGCGGCGAAATCCTTGGGCAGGGCAAAGCGAAGCCAACTTCAACGCAAAATTAAACTTTTTTTGTTTAGCTTCGGATTGTCCCACTTGATGCAAAAGATTTCGATAAAGCATCTCGAGAAAAGCCGGAACGGTGAGCATGATTCGGGTAGCCGTATCCCGCATGGTTTGGAGGACATGCGTTGGTTTCAGGGAGTCTTGATAGGTTATGGTTCCCCCTCCATAAAGGGGAGTCAGGAATCCTCCAGTTAACTCGAAAGCGTGATTTAAGGGGAGTATGGAAAGAAAATTTGACTTAAAAAAGCTAGCCGGGAACAGCTTAAAGAATGATTCCACATTGGAAAGAAAATTGCCATGGGTTAGCATGACCCCTTTTGGATTTCCCGTGGTGCCTGAAGTAAAAATCATGATCGCGGTCGACTCAGAAGTGGACAAAGGCTGGCCAAGCTCGGGAGACTGCAACCCTCGTTCAACACCATGAGCGAGGGTGGGGAATTTTGATGGGTTTTCGTCGAGGCAAAGAATCGGAATCTTCAAGGGTATTTGGGAGAGCACATCGAGGAAGTGGGCTGAACAAATCAGGAGTTTGGGTTCTCCTTTTTCGAGAATCGATTGGATTTCATCTTTCTTAAGGAGCTTGTCCAAGGGGATAACGATCGCATCGATTCGAAGAACAGCAAAGAAAACGATTCCCCATTCAGGTCGGTTTTCACTTATGACAGCAATCTTGTCCCCGGTGCCGAAACCTTGGGATTTCAAAGCCCGCGCGAGAGCCTCTGCGCTGTCGCGAAGTTGGCGAAAGGACAATCGTTGCCAATTGTCTTTTTCGCGAATCTGGCAAAACACTTTGTCTCCGTAGCGATTAGCGCTTTGCTCGAGTAATCCGAATAAATTTTGCAAGAAACGCCTTCCCTCAATCTAGTCCATATCTGATTAGGTGCCTTGGGACTAGGGATGGTCACATGGCTTCTTGAGTTTCGAAGCTAGAATTCTTAATTCGAAGCGGCTCTAGAGAAGCCCTCCCGTATTACTTGACTTCTCCGGTGCGGGTGTCCAAGGTGATCATGAGTCGATCCCCGTCTTGACTGGTTAGGGCTATGGTTTCTGTGGGCGGGCCGAGTGGGGTTCCTCCGCAGGCTACCGGAATTCCTTGGGCATTAAACGGAAGGATGGATCCAGGGACGACTTGGAGGACAGCGGTGACGCTTGCACAAGGGAGATCGGCTCGGAAGGAACTGGTTACTGTAATTTTCGGAGGGAACGGGTGTGAGAAGACAACCTGATTATTTCCTCCGACCAACACAGTTCCACCGGGAAGCCGTGGATTTAGAATCACAGTTCCAGCTAAGCCGACGCGACGTGCCTCTTCTTCGGCTCGGCGAATGTCTGAAACAATGAGATTGTCGGTGTTTCGAAGCTCTCGCCGCACCATGTAGGCACGATATCCGGGAACGATTAGAGCAACAAAGAGAAGAATAATTCCGATGGTGATCATGAGTTCAACGAAAGTAAATCCTGACGTGGATCGCTTCATACCCACATTATCCCACGAACGGAACCAATGGTCAAGCACCTGCAGGTGTCTTAAAACAAGGATCTAAGCCCATCTTGTCTAATTCTCAACCCTGCGCGTGTCGCGCCTCGAAAGCGCAAACTTCTCCGAAAGATTGCACCGCGAGACACGTTTGCCAAAAACAAGAACAGACATTAGGAGGACGTGAATGCCCACAGGACGTGTTGTACAAGTGATTGGACCCGTGGTGGATATTGAATTTTCTGCCGGGGAACTTCCATCTATCTACAATGCCATCAAGATCTCAAAAAAAGAAATGGGAATCGGAATTCGCCCAAGCCAAGCTGAATTGATGCAAGAGTTGATCTTGGAAGTTCAAACAGAACTTGGAAACAATCAAGTTCGTTGCCTTGCCCTTGGCGTCACCGATGGTTTAGAACGGGGAACTGAAGCGATGGACACCGGAAGTTCCATCCGAGTTCCAGTGGGGAAAGAAACGCTGGGCCGGGTGTTTAACGTCTTGGGACAAGCCATCGATCAAAAAGGGCCGGTCCATACCAAGGAAACCTATCCCATTCATCGTCCTGCACCTACCCTCGAAGAGCAAGATCCGTCCAAGCAAGTTTTCGAAACCGGGATCAAAGTGGTTGATCTCATTTGTCCGTACGCTCGAGGTGGAAAAACCGGATTGTTTGGTGGTGCTGGTGTCGGAAAAACAGTGCTCATCGAAGAGCTCATTCACAATGTGGCCACCAAACATGGCGGATTCTCCGTGTTCGCGGGTGTTGGTGAGCGAACCCGTGAAGGAAACGATTTGTGGCTTGAAATGCAAGAGTCTGGCGTGATCGAAAAGACGGCGATGGTGTTTGGTCAAATGGACGAGCCCCCTGGTGTTCGATTCCGCGTTGGATTCACCGGTGTTACGATGGCCGAATATTTCCGCGATCAAGAAGGGCAAGATGTTTTGCTTTTCATTGATAACATCTTTCGATTTGTGTTAGCGGGTTCTGAGGTATCCGCGTTGTTAGGTCGTATGCCTTCTGCCGTGGGATATCAACCAACCTTGAGTACCGAAGTCGGACTCCTGGAAGAACGAATCACCTCAACCCGAAAAGGATCCATCACCTCTGTCCAAGCCATTTACGTTCCTGCAGATGACATCACTGACCCGGCTGTGGCCACCACCTTTACTCACTTGGATGCCACCACCGTTTTGTCTCGCCAAATTGTGGAGCAAGGCATTTACCCGGCTGTGGATCCGCTGGCTTCAACCAGCCGCTTGCTTGAGCCCCGCTTCCTGGGAGATGAACATTATCAAGTGGCTCGAAAGGTCCAAGAAATTCTTCAGCGTTATCGAGATCTTCAAGACATCATTGCGATTCTTGGGGTGGAAGAACTTTCTCCCGAGGATCGGGTGATCGTGGGACGAGCTCGACGCATTCAGCGGTTTTTGAGTCAACCTTTCCACGTGGCTGAAGCTTTTACCGGTACTGCCGGAAAATTTGTGAGTTTGAAAGACACCATTCGAGGCTTTAACGAGATTGTAAAGGGGAATCTCGACCAGCTTCCTGAGCAAGCTTTCTACATGTGCGGCCCGATTGAAGAAGCCATCGAGAACGCAAAGAAATACAGCGAAGGAAACAAGTAGGAAATCCGTGACCGACAAAGTTTTGACCGTGGACATTGTCACCCCTGAAAAAGCGATTGTTTCAGAGGAAAAAGCCACATTAGTTTCAGCTCCCGCGACCTTGGGACGGGTTGGAATTCTCCCGGGTCACATGCCTTTAGTTTCGACGCTCGAAAAAGGGGAACTCCATCTCGTCGAACAAAATGGGAAAGAGATCCATATGCAGATCGGCCCCGGGTTCATCCAAGTTCGAGACAACCAGGTGATCGTTTTGGTGGAAGAAGCAAAACGGCAAGACGCGCCGTAAGCGGTTCAGGACGAGGCAGGTAGCGCTTCCCCCTCCTCAAATTGGATTATTCAGGAGATCCAATTTGAGGAACCGTGTGTTTTCTGGCTATTCCTCATCCCGGCGCAAGCGGATATCGTTTTCGAGTTTGGCTGCAATAAAGAGCTTCGAAATTCTTTTCAATATCGGGTCAATGCGGGGACTCTGCCCGATTAAATCATTAACTAATTTATGAATGCCATTTAATTTGCCGTGGATATCGTCCTTTTTTCTAACATACCAAACGCTCGTCAAGCAAGTCCTTGAGCAATATTGCGCTTTCGCAGATCTTGAATTAAAGGGCTTTCCGCAAGACGCGCAAAGTGCTTTACGAATTCGGGTTCGAATCTTGACCCCTTTCTTGGATAAGGCTTGAGCTGCCTGCGAGAGATTCATGTGTATATATCGTAACCGATTACAGTCAAAAAGTCAACCCCATGCAAAAGGCTCGAATTCAAGTCAGGATAGGCTTGTTTTAGGGAAGGAGAAGATCTTTACCTGATAAGACCTAGGGCATGGAAACGGAACGTCATGGCTCAGGAAAGCCTTTCTCGTCAAACCATTATTTGTGACTATAACCGATTACGTGCCGATCCCTTCATCCAAAGTAACCCCCACTTCTCCCCTCCTCAAATTGGATTCTTAGGAGATCCAATTTGAGGAACCTTGTATCTGCTAAAGAGTGCAAATTTTGGATCCATCGAAAAATCCAAAATTTGCTTGTAGATAAAAGAAGGTTGCCATAATAGAAGCAGTGAATCCTGAGTGGCGATGCAACGGTTAGTCATTCGGGGTGGGAAAAGGCTTGAAGGGGTTCTCCCTTCCATGGGAGCGAAGAATGCTGCCCTCCCGATCATGGCCGCTTGCCTCTTAGTTCAAGGACCTGTTACGCTCGAACGGGTACCCAATCTCGCCGATGTTCGAGTCATGATTTCCATCCTCGAATTTCTCGGCGCCAAAGTCACGTATGATCCAATGAGCACCCGCATGGAAATTGACGCCACCTCTGTGAATACTTTCCATGCTCCGTATGAACTCGTTAAGAAAATTCACGCTTCATTTGATATCACGGGCCCTTTGTTAGCCCGCTTTCATCAAGCCGAAGTCCCGCTTCCTGGAGGTTGTGTCCTTGGTTATCGCGGGGTGAATTTTCACACCGATGGCTTTCAAGCCCTTGGGGCCAATGTCAATCTTGAGCATGGCTACTTGATTGCTAAAGCAGACGAATTGAAAGGGGCGAATCTCCTCATTGGTCGCTCGAGCGTGGGTGCCACAAAGAACATCATGATGGCCGCATGCCTTGCGAAAGGAACCACGCTTCTTGAAAACGCCGCTCGCGAACCCGAGGTGGTCGATCTGGCCCACTTTCTGAATCATTGTGGCGCGAAGATTACGGGAGCCGGCAGCTCTGAGATTCGAATTGAAGGGGTCACGAAGCTGCATGGCGCCACGCATCGAATTGTTTCAGATCGGCTTGAAGCGGGAACTTGGATCCTTGCAGGGGCCATGACTGGAGGAAATGTCACGGTAACGGATGTCTCCCCAAGTTTTTTGACCGCTTTCTTAGACAAGCTCGAATCGACCGGTGCGGAAATCAAACGAGACCGTCACTCCATTGCTGTCATCGGACCCAAGGAAGTGAAGCCGGTCGAAATTCTCACCGCACCTTTTCCAGGGTTCCCAACCGATCTCCAGCCTCAATTTGTGGCGTACCTCACGTTGGCGAACGGTACAAGCATTGTGACCGAAACGATTTTCGATGGACGCTTCATGTATGTGGCCGAACTTCAGCGCATGGGAGCTGACATCACCGTATCCGACAGAACGGCTGTGGTGAAAGGAGTACAGAAACTGACCGGCGCTCCGGTGGAAGCTCCCGACATTCGTGCAGGAATTGCTTTGGTTGTGGCTGGACTGCAAGCAGAAGGTGAAACCAGCATCGGCGGGGTAGAGTTTATCGATCGTGGGTATGAAAAGCCTGAAGAACGTTTGCGCCAGCTTGGCGCTGATGTGGTACGAATAGGCGATACAACCAATCTCCCCATCGGACAAGAAACCAGTAGGAGGGCTTGACGTGCACATTGGTATTGATCTAGGAACAGCGAACATTGTGGTTTACGTGAAAGGGAAAGGGATTGTACTCCGCGAGCCTTCGGTAGTTGCCATTGACCGGAGCAAGAATGGACGACGGGTCTTAGCTGTCGGCGATCAGGCACGCTTGATGTTGGGACGAACACCAGGCCACATCACCGCCATTCGTCCGATGCGGGATGGGGTGATTGCGGATTACGAAGTCACCGAAATCATGTTGAAGTATTTCATTGATAAAGTGTGTGGCGGGAATCGATGGTTCCGCTTTTTCAAACCCACGGTGGCCATCTGTGTCCCAGCTGAAGTCACCAGTGTTGAACATCGCGCTGTTCGCGAAGCCGCAGAATCAGCAGGGGCTCGAAAGGTCCACATCATTGAAGAACCCATGGCTGCCGCTATAGGCGCAGGTCTTCCTGTTGAGGGCCCTGGGGGAAACATGGTGGTCGACATCGGTGGAGGAACCACGGATGTGGCGGTCATTTCTCTCGGTGGACTCGTGGTGAGTGAATCGATTCGAGTTGCCGGGAATAAGCTGGATGAGGCCATTGTGCGTTATGTCCGAAAAAACTTTAACTTGATGATCGGCGAACGAACCGCTGAAGAAATTAAGATCCAGGTTGGTTCGGTTTATCCTTTGGATGGTGAGCTCACCATGGAGATTCGTGGTCGCGATCTCATCAACGGTCTCCCGAAAACCGTGATGGTCACGAGCGAAGAAATTCGGGAAGCCTTTGAAGAACCGATTTCAGCCATCATTGAATCGGTAAAATCAGTTCTAGAACGAACCCCTCCTGAGCTTGCGGCTGATATCATTGATCGAGGCATTTACATGACAGGGGGAGGGTCGCTTCTCAAAGGGCTCGACAAGCTCCTTTCTAAGGTGACTGGAATGCCTGTTCACGTGGCCGACGATCCCATCTCATGCGTAGCCATAGGCACCGGAAAATTCGTCGATTTCCAAAGCAGTAATTCTGTCTAATCTTTCTCATGAAATTTGTTGGAAAGAAAGCCCGGATTCTTTCCTGGACGATGGTCGCCCTTCTTCTTTGTTTAGTTTTTCACGGAGTTTTCTTAGCGACCGGAATAAAAATATGGGGATGGCAACACGGCATACGAATCTCCCTTTCTCCCTTAAGTCGCCTCTCTTGGAACACCATTCATCTTCGGCATCTCCGAATTCGAAACAAGCAAGGAGATATTTTTTTTGAGGCTCCATCGGTCGAGATTACTTACGACCACACCCTTTTTTTTCACGGCCAAGTCGCCCCCTCGCTTCATCATGTTCTAATCTAAAAACCGACTGTTTTTCTCCACCGAGATGCCCAGGGAAAATGGAGAACGGTGAGTTGGTTAGCCAATCAACCCGTTGCTGGGTTCCGGCCTTTCTTAGAAGTGAAAGAGGCCGAGATTGCTTTGGCCGATGAATCTTGGAGACAAAAAGGGAAGCCATCGCTTCTTCTCATTAAACGCGTTCATGGGACACTCGATTTTAGCAAAGGTTCTCTGATTGACGTCAATTTGCTTGAAACCCCGGAAAAGGGTGGGAGGTTAAGCATCAAGGGGCAACTCCTTTGGCCACTCCTTTCAGGCAATCTTGACGTGGAGGTTGTCCGCGCCCCTCTTCTTACCTTTGGAAATTATTTTTTGCATCAGGATGCGCTTCAAATTCTCGAGGGGGAAGCCTCAGGAAAACTTCAAGTTTTTATAGCAGGCAGCTCAATCCGATCCTATCGTGGAACTTTTGACTTGAACAACGCCATTCTTTTTTCTCCTCTTTTCCCGGGATTACAAATCACCAAAGCTTTCTCTCGACTGTCCATGAATTCACCGGTGCTTCAATTTACAAAAGGCTCCGCTTATTTTGGTGGAAGCCCATTGACGGGAGAAGGCTTTGTTGCGGTTTCCGATAACCCTCACCTTTTTCTCTCGTTTAAAAGCCCGTCGTTTAGACTCACGGATTCCACCTCCTTGGCTGCCATTTTAAAACGTGCGGATCCGAAGGGGATTGGCACTGCATCTCTTCTTGTTTCAGGTCATCCGCCGAATTTACTTTGGGAAGGCGCGATCGAAGCTTCTCGATTTTTTCTTCAGGATCGCGAAGCGCACGATCTGTCGGGAAGATTTTCCTATCTTAACCATCGTTTTTTTCTAAATGAAGCCAGGTTTAGAAGGGAGCACGGAAATTTTTCCATGCGAGGCCTTTCGGAATCGACCGAGTATGCTTCCTACCT
>Ga0207095_10256_pt1 | contig 14307 bp, 17 predicted proteins | sample Alteio_BWMinHeat_88_FD_153529 | JGI IMG/M metagenome (GOLD analysis project Ga0207095, IMG submission 153529) | Enriched cells from forest soil in Barre Woods Harvard Forest LTER site, Petersham, Massachusetts, United States -... | ecosystem: Environmental > Terrestrial > Soil > Temperate forest >... | reverse complement strand
GCTGAACGACTGAAGATTGGTAGCGACACGTGCTGTGGTTCACTATGTCAATTCCCGGAAATTGTCGCGTTATCAGTGAGCTTACAAATCGCATTAGCTAGAGGATCGACGCCAAGAACCGGATTCCTTCTCGAATCTCCTGCTCACTGAGGCATGCGTAGCCGAGGATGAAGGCAGGACGCGCCGGCCGGCCAAGCCAACAGTGCGCCATTCCGTAGATTCCGACACCCCTTAGTGCTGCCGCTTCGACGACTTCTTGCTCCACCACCTTTTTGCGCGGCCACAGCACCACTTGCGCTCCTGCACCATCGCCCGTTACCTCCACGCGATCCCCTAGATAGTTCGCGACAGATTCCAGCAGCGCTGATCGACGCGCTGTGTTCTTCTTAGGGTTTGCTGCTCGAGCGATGCCGAGTGCAGATCGCTCACCCATTTTGCCGCGGTGAGTGCCGGAACCAGCGACTTTGGCGCGATGACGTAGCCGATGCGCATGGAGGGAAAGACCGTTCGCGAGAACATTCCGATGTACACGATGCGCCCTTCGCGGTCGAGGCCCTGCAGCGATTCCACAGGACGGCCTGCATAGTGGAACTCGCCATCGTAGTCGTCTTCGATGATCACGGCGTTTTCGCGCCGCGCCCAGTCGAGCAGCGCCAGCCTTCGCTCCAGAGAAAGGATCGCGCCGGTTGGAAAGTGGTGCGAGGGTGTGACTAAGACCAAGCGGGCATCGTCGGGCAGCCGCGCCGGATCGAGACCTTCGCGATCTACAGGAACTCCGCGCAGCCGCGCTCCTGCTGCGCGCAATGCCCCACGGATGCCGTCGTAGTGGGCGTCTTCGAGCGCAATCGTGTCGCCGGGATCGACCAGAACGCGGATCACCAGATCGAGTGCCTGCTGCGATCCGTTGACGATGATCACCTCTTCCGGCTCGCACATCACCGCACGCGAACGGCGCAGGTGCGCGCAGATGGCCGCACGCAGTTCTGCATTGCCTGAGGCCGATCCGTAGTCGAACTGCTTTGTCGATCCCTCGCGCGCCTGCCGCGCAAGCAGCCGACGCCAGACCGCGAAGGGAAACGTGGTCAGGTCACTGCGGCCGTAGATGAAGTTGTAGCGCGGAGCTTTGGGACGGGGCAGTGGGGTGTTCACCATCGCAATCGATTCGCTCACAACTTTTCCGAAGCGTGATAGCTGCATGCGCGCGACGCCGTGGGTGCCCGGAGCCGCGTTGCGTGACATCCCGGCGGAGACGAAGGTGCCTGCACCCGCTTGTCCGGTAACGAAGCCCTCCGCGAGTAGGTGGTCGTCTGGTCGAGGAAGAGAACGGTTTTCTGATCCTGCAAAGCGTCCCCGGGGCGACCGAATACCGGTGGAATCTATCTCTTTGCGGAGAACCTGCAGGCGTTTTTCTGGCTGATCTCAAAGAAGACACATTGAACGCAGACGATTTTCAACTCGCGCTGCGGGTTTACCGGCTGACGGCATTTATCGCGCAGCGCCGGCGGCCGTCCCGGCGGAGGCATCGCCGCGGGGCAGCAGAAGCGGCTATGAACGGAATAGTTCCCTGCACGGTCGCCCAACCTTCTTCCGGCTTTGCTGTGAACCAGCGCAATTGATGGATCATTTGACCGAGTTTCAGAACGGGGGTAAAACAGCACAGCTTAGAAGAAAGGAGCAGGCGCCATGTCCCAGGTCGGGCTGTCCAGCAGGAAGCCTCCCCGCCCCCATCCGGAGATCCTGCCGGCAACCATCGAGCAGGCCAGGGAATACACGGTATGGTTCGTGAACCGACGAGCCTACACGCGACAGACCGACCGGCCGGATGAAAACTCCGGGAAGTACTACTTTTACCAGGCGCGCAACCGCCAGACCAAGGAACGGCTGGCGCTTGACGACCAAGTGATTCGGAAGCATCTGGCAGGAGTACAGACCGTCGGTCTCTATGCGATCAACCCGGAGACCCAGCGATCGAAATGGGTCGCCATCGACGCCGACTACGACGGAGCTTACCGGGATCTCAGAACGCTCAAGTGGGAACTCGAACGGGATGGAGTGAACGCCATTGTCGAGATGTCCCGCCGCGGTGCGCACCGCTGGATTCTGTGCGAGGAACCGTTGCCGGCAAAGCTGTGCCGTATCTATATATATAATCTCGCCCTCCGGCTGGACGTTCCAATCAAGGGAACATTCAAGCAGGTCGACGGGATCGAAGTCTTTTCCCGACAGGACGAGATCGGCGCCGAGGAATTCGGGAACGCCATCCGTGGGCCCCTCGCATTCATCGCGCCAACCTGCACCGGTACTGGTTTGAGGATGCACCCAGCAACCTGGACGACCAGCTCCGGTACCTGCGCTCGGTGAAACGCCTGACCGCGAAGGAACTTGAAATCTTTACTGAGGGTCTGTCGATCCCCGAGTCTGCCTGTAGCCGTCCGGTCATCGATAGGCCTCCAATAGACAGCACTCGGCCCGGACTCCAGATCCTGCGCCACGTCAAAGTTCGCGCCAAGCGAGTGGCAACTACTGGACGCAATGCCCGTCGTGCGCCCAGCAAGGCCATGACCGGGCGATGGACAATCTAGCCATTTCGATCGCCGATCCCCGTTTCTACAAATGTTGGGCCGGCTGCACTCGCGAAATGATCCGCGAAGCTCTGGGTGAGCCGATTCCTCAACATAAGTGCCACTAACCAGAACAAGAGGAGCGTGTGACCATCCACGAGAGTCGACTCACGACCGTCGCGCGACGCGGACTTTCACTGCCAGCAGAAACGCGGGAGCAGATACGGAAAATTGGGATCCTCTGCCGGCCGCAAGTTGAGATTGTCTATCAGCAGGGCGCGAGTCAGGGGAAGCTGCGGGCGAGGAATCAGGCGGGCAGCCGAACTGCTTGGCCACTATGTGGGTTTTGTCGATCTCAACGGCGAAGGATTGCCGTGGCTGCAGCGCGTCAGAACTTTCTTCCCAATGGAATCCACGCGGTCGTGATTGCAGATGAGCTGGTGAGGGTCGAGATGTTCCGGTACGAGACGACCTACCATCTCTTGATCAGCAAACATTGGCTGCAGCGTAAAGACGGAGAGCGGCCGGAGTTGAAGAGCGCGATTCTGTTTCTCGGACGAAACGGATCCCTCGATACAGAGTTGTGGGACAAGGATGCCGCATTTCGCGGAGGCGCCATGCCGCACTTCTATGCACGGAGCGGCGAGCTGGCTCCGCCAGACGCAACCTGGACAAACGCCACTCTCAAAATCACGGAAGCTGCGTGTTGTTGTGGATGCAGACATAGTCATCTGCTTGAAGCGAGCATGTCGTCGTCGTCGTCGCCGGTTTCACCGGAACAAGCCGAGGAACAACATTTCGAGTTTGAGAACGAGGGCATGCCGGCATGACCGATCAATTTGGTATCTGCACGGACGACGGACATGTGTCGAAGGCAGACTGGCAACCGCTTGAAAGAATGTTGGGTGTCAACTGTTGCGAATCCTTCATGTTCATGGGCTGCGTCGGCGAGATTCGTTTGTACAAAAACATCTGGACGCGCCGATACCTCAATCTCGGCCCAGATGGGACTTGCTTTCGCCATACAGAGAGCGGGTACGTCCCAATCTGCCGCCAAGCGGCAATCAGTCACGTTTTCAGTTAAGAGGGCCCCACGCCAGCGGGATGAAAGCGTGAGAAAAGGAGAAGAACAACCATCATGGGTAAATCAGTCAACAAGGTAATTCTGTTGGGTTATGTCGGGAAGGATCCCGAAATCCGCACGACCAACGGTGGAACGCTGGTGGCGAACCTATCACTTGCTACCACGGATCGCTACAAGGACAGCCAGGGAGAGTGGCAGGACCGGACCGAGTGGCATAACCTGGCGGCCTATGCGCGCGGCGCCGAGATCCTTCGCGATTACGTCAAGAAGGGATCGAAGCTCTACATTGAAGGCAAACTTACGGAATTCAAGCGTTCCCGGTTTGTCCGATACCAACGCAATGAGGTGAATGTCAGGAGCGATTTCGGTGTTTCTGTCCACGAGTTGAAAGTTCGCCCCGGGCCAAGCCGACCCGAATCGCATGATGTCCGGCGGAGCGCCATCGTAGTAACGCTGCTCAGGAGGCAGGGAGGCATCCTTTCGATAGAACGTACCGGGCAGGTCCGCTCCAAAGACGCCAAAGCCCTCTTTAGGGGCGTAGATTTTCACTGCTGGGTTCACCTTCAGCACGTAGGACAATCCACCCATATGATCCCCGTGGCGGTGCGACATTACGACAAAATCCAACTTCGAAAGATCGATGCCTTTCACTTGTGCATTGTGCGCCAGAATGTCTGGATTGTTGCCGGTGTCGAACAGGATCCGCTTTTCGCCGTATTCGACCAGAGCAGCATAGCCCCAGTCCTTGTGCATGTCGGAGGCTTTGCCAAATGCATCGTACAAGACGCTAATTTGTGCCTGGGGAGGTGCAGCGGGAGGCATCGGAGCAGCGGAGAGAGTCGCTGCACAAAACATAACAAGCAGAAATGATGCAGAATAGGAGATCAGGCCTGCGTCGCAGCTCATTGTTTCCTCCTCACGGCACCCAAGTCCCACCAAAACCGTCTGATCTGGTGTGAGTTGGAAAGCAATTAGACTCCTGCAGAAACAGTCAGTCAAGACCACGGAAGCTGCAACGGGGTAGCCCCTGAGCATCGCGTTCGACGGGCACGCTTTTCTATAACCTGATGCCCGCGGACCGGTAAATCTCCGTAATGTACTGCATGTCTCTCAGGCCCTCTTCGCCCGGCGAAGTGGGCTCTAGCCCATTCTGCACGCAGTGTGAGAAATGCTCCGCTTCGGCCTGAAAGTGCGAGGGGTCTCGTGCCGGGTTCGGCTCGTCAACTTTTGTGCCGGAGAACTCGCCGGTGAGACGCAGCCCTTCGTAGACAAAAGCCGGATTCACTTCAAGCCAGCCCTTAGATCCGTGTACGCGGAAAAAGCCATCCATCGGCGCGCCGTAGGTGGTGTTGCAACTGGCAACAATCCCGGACGGAAAACGCATCGTCCAGGACACGTTTTCTTCTACCTCGTTGAAGCGTCCGTCGTGATCGATGACCGAGGAGTATGCGGAGATGTGTTCAGGCTCCTCGCCGGTCAGGTAACGGCACGCATTCAGTGAATAGATCCCAACGTCGAATAATGGCCCTCCGCCGGCAAGTTTCTTGTCGATGCGCCATTCGCCCGGAGCGATGTTGAATCCGAACGTGCTCTCGATGGCTTGCACCGTGCCCAGCGCGCCATCACGAATCAGCTTGACTGCCTTCAAATTGGTCGGCTCGTAGTGGCAGCGATAGGCAATCATCAACTTCACATTCGCGGCCTTGCACGCAGCAATCATGGCTTGTGCCTCGGCCACGCTGGTCGCCATCGGCTTTTCGCAGAGCACATGCTTTCCTGCCTTGGCTGCGCGAATCGTGTATTCGGCGTGCATCGAGTTGGGTAACGCTACGTAGACCGCATCGATCGCTGGGTTGTGCGCAATCTCGTCGAAGTTTTCGTAGTTGTAGATCGACTGCTTCGCGATGCCGTACTCCGCTGCGATGCGCGCCGCCTTGTCAGGATGGCCGCTCACCAGTCCGGTGATCTGCGAATTGGTGGTCAAGCGCGCGCCCGGCATGAAGTGCCCGGCAATCCGCCCAAGGCCAATCACGGCGTAGCCGGTCTGTTTGCGAGGCGCTTCAGCGTCCATCTTCGTCGCGTACCGGGCAGCCAAACCCATTGCGCCCAGCTTGGCAAAATCTCTACGATTCCACAGCATTGAGGTCGACTTTCTATTAAGTGAAGTCGGACCGCCCTCTACTTCGAGCAGCCGAGCGCGGCGTACTTCAGGCATCTGAAGCGCCGAATCAAACAAAGGCTTGGGGCCGGAGTCGAGACGACCTATTCTGCAACTGCCGACCGAAGGACGGAGTTTGACCTTCAACGAGCATCGTCTAAGAGCTCAGGGCCCGCTAATGTCCTCGGCCCCGTAATCACCTTTGGTATTCGGGATCTTGTCTGGACCGCTGCTAACAAAACCCAATTCTCTTCGAACCATAAGTGCTCGGTAGGGTATCTTGGTTCCTAGAGAATGGAGTAGCCAGCATTGAGTAAGTGACATCTGACCATGGGAAGATGCCAGGAATTCAGCGACGATTCGATTAAGGACTTACCAGTTCGAGGGTTCGTACACCGGCCGTTAGGTTGCGGTGCAGATTGCCTGGTGTTGACCCACGGGGCGGGCGCGAACTGCCAATCGTTGCTGCTCACAGCTCTGGCGGATGCGTTCTGCACATCGGGCTTGACCGTGCTCCGGTGCGATTTGCCTTTCCGCCAATCACGACCCCATGGCCCGCCACCTCGGGGAAGTGCGGAGCGAGATCAGGACGGACTTCGAGCGGCCGTCGCGTCCATGCGACGTGAAACCGCAGGGCGAATCTATTTGGGCGGTCATTCGTATGGAGGGAGGCAGGCCTCGATTCTGGCTTCGACGGAACCCGGTGTCGTGGAAGGGCTTCTGCTGCTCTCTTATCCTCTCCATCCTCCACAACGACCGGATGAATTGCGAACGGCGCATTTCCCCGGTATCCAAACTCCTACGATGTTCGTGCGTGGCACGCGTGATGGATTCGCCTCCATTGCCGAAATGGAAGCGGCGCAGAAGCTTGTGCCGGCGCGGACAGCGCTGCTACCAGTTTCCGGCGTCGGGCACGAACTCATCACCAATCGCAAACGCAACGAATTGCCCCAGCGCCTGGTCCTGGCATTTCTGTCGTTTATCAATAACGGGGTCGCCTGAGTTCAATCGTCGTGCACCCGCTACGACGGTGCATCCTGTTACGGTTGTCAGTTTCCGAATTGTCCTGCCCATATCTGCGCTTTGAAATCCGTATCACCGGCCAGCTTAGCTGGTTCCAGGCGTCAAAGTAAACCCGCTCTAAATCCCCAAATCCTAAGCGAGGAGCGTCATGCATATTCGCCGCCCGTCCTTTCGCGAGCGGCTGATCGGCATGGGACTTTGCGACCACAGGACCATGCCGAGACTGTTTCTGCCCGCGAAAAGTGTCTTCTTTACCTTTAACGTCAACCCCAGAAGAGCAGCTTCTTTCTTTCGGCCATTGACCGGCAGTTGTCGGTCGCGATCCTGAAGCGATGGATGTCTCTCTGAATTCTGCGGTCACCACGCCCACTATTTCGAATTGCCGCTGGCCGTGACCCTGCAGAAATTCGTGCGATTCGACGCATATCTCCTCTCGTGAGAAAGGACCTTTCCATGACGACTACCGCACTTTATCGGCGCAGCCTGTGGCGATTCGCAGTCTGCATTTTGCTTACAACTTTTAACGCGGCGGCGTTGGTTTTCCTCGTCGATTGCATTCTCGAGGACGAGCTTTCGCCATTCATCCTGTTCTCCCTGGTTCCGATGACGTGGACGCTCACGAAGATTTGGCGCGAGGCAAGGAAGGATCTCGTCTTGGTCACAATTGCTCTGACCACCCTAGATATTGAGGACGAAGTAGAACAACGCGCTGAGCAAGTTTGATCGATCTTTCAATCCAGTCGACTTGAGCCTCTGCCTTTTAGGGCAGGGGTTCTTCATTTTCAGTCTCAAACAAAACAAAGGAGGGAACACCATGTCACATCGTCATCGCCGCTATTCGAAGCGCGAGCTGCTGGGCAGCCTGCATGTGGACTATGTCATGTCCGTCACCGACCTCGGCCTTGCGGCCGGATCGAACCGATGGGACGTGTTGCGCGCTTTCCTCGCCGTAGGAGAGGCCCGCGCCGAGAGTAGGCGAGCAGGGCCACCGTTCGCGAGAGGCCGAGCTGCTCGGCGAGATCTCTGGTCGAGGGAAGACGCTCGCCGGGGCGGAGCGCTCCGCTTAGGATCGCCTGACGTACACCGCTGTATACCTGCCGAAACAGCGGATCACCTTTGCGCGAGATTGGTATCGCAAGTTGCATAAAAAGTGGCTCTTTCAGATTACCAGCGGAAGGCTCACTATTACCTACAGCGCGCCTGAGCCTGCGACGCGCGACTCTATTTGTTCTTGAGGAACACGATGCGATTCGCTCTCCTGCTTTCGATTCTCCTGTCCGCGTGCTGCGGTGCTCAGGCCCAACAGGCCACGACGCTCATCGCGGTTCCAGCTCCACCCGCGGCGCACGACGGCGCGCATGACTTCGATTCTGTCTTGGGGAATTTCACGTTTCGCTTGCATCGCATGCAGCATCCGCTAACGAGCAACCCTGACTGGATGGACATGGCTGGCACCGGCGCTTGCTATAAAGTGTGGGGCGGCCGCGCGCAACTCGACACGGTAGAACTCGACAGCGCGGACGGAAGTCACATCGAGGGCCTTACCCTCCGTCTCTACGACCGGGAGGCGCGCCAGTGGCGGCTTTACTGGGCCAACAGCCGCATCGTCGACTCGACCCTCCTCAGATCGGAGAGTTCCGGGACGGTCATGGCGATTTCTACACCACGGATACGATTAACGGGAAGACGACCCTTATTCGCTATGACTGGTCGCGCATGAACTCCGGCGCGCCGCACTTCGAGCAGGCTTTCTCGCTCGATGGAGGCAAGAGCTGGGAGGTCAACGGGATGACCAACCAGACCCGAACGGGCGATGCGAAATGGGGCCAGCCGCAGCCTGGACGTCCCAGCAGACAGCCCGCCGGCGCGGACGCACCCGCGCAATCCCCCCCTAGAGACGGCCAGCATGATTTCGATTTCGACTTTGGCACTTGGAAGATGGAGATTCGGCGACTCGTGCATCCGCTGTCTGGCTCTTCGGAATGGACAGAGATGAAAGGGACCACGGTCAACAATAAAGTCTGGAACGGTCGCGCCAACCTTGCCACCGTCGAGGCAGATGGTCCTTCCGGGCACCTCGAACTTCTCGCGATGCGATGACCACCCCCCGGCGGCATGCAGCTCTCCGCGCAGCCCATGCAGGAAATCGAGCACCGTGCTGGATTTGGTTTCCACGATCGACTCCATGACCAACTTCCCCGCACCATTTACAACCGCAATCGCAATCGCTTCCTTGTGAACGTCCAGGCCGATATACTTCACATTGCTACTCAGCATGCTGGGTACCTCCTAATTCTTCTGAGGGACCACTTCCCCCAAGGTCAAGTGTCATACTTCCAGAGCCCGCCGCAAACACACCCGCGTTTCGCAACCGCAGTACAATCAATCCTGAACTGAGCGGAGGATAGGGCCATGCTGGGAAGCAACGACCCGATCTTCTGCTCAAAAGGCTTTGATAGAGCGGAATTGATCAGTATCTCAACTTGCGTTCAATCACAATCCTAATTGGGATGAAGCGATCTCAATAAGGGCTTGGTAGCGTCCGCGGTATGCCAACAGCCCCAGAGGTATGAGTGGCCCAATCGAGCGCGAAATGGGTTTCCTGTTTGGCCCTCTCACATCGATGGGCCGGCTCGTCGTACCCCACTTATCGTGTCAGCGGGTTCACGGACATAAGCTGAGGAACCTATTTGAGAGGTCTTCTTCAACAAAATGGTTTAGAACTACGCACGAATGTGCGAGACAGGCGGTTTAGGATGAACTCCCTCGGTTTGCGTTCCCTCTGTGCAGCTCTCCTTACGGGAGCACTCGTCCTGCTCCCCGCGGGCGGCTTCGCGCAGTTCGGCGTCAGCATCAATATCGCTCCACCCGCTATTCCGGTTTACGTTCAGCCGCCCTGTCCGCAACCCAACTACATGTGGACTCCAGGCTATTGGGCCTGGGACGGCCAGGGCGATTACTACTGGGTTGCTGGAACATGGGTAGAGGCTCCGCAACCTGGCTATCTCTGGACGCCGGGCTATTGGGGATGGGGGAACGGCGGCAATTATGTTTTCAATGGCGGCTACTGGGGGACGCAGGTCGGCTTCTACGGCGGCGTGAATTATGGATTTGGTTACGGTGGAGGCGGATTTTCCGGCGGTGAGTGGCGCGGTGGTCAATTCGCTTACAACACGGCGGCTGTACGCGTGGACACGACCGTTATTCGGACGACGTATGTGAATACAACGGTCATCAACAACACGACGATTATCAATAACAATCACACCAGCTTCAATGGCGGGCCGAACGGCATAGCCGCGAGGCCGACCACGCAGCAGGCAGCCTTCGCAAGCCAGCCTCGCCTTCAGCCGACTGCGGCGCAGCGGCAACAAGAACAGGTAGCAAAGCAGGACAAGTCCAATTTTGCTTCGATGAATCATGGGGTCCCCGCCCATGCCGCGGTGGCCCGTCCAGTAACCAGCGTAGCGGAGCTGCAACATAGCGCCGTGCCCGCCAGGGCCGCGCCGGGGGCGAAGCCGTATGTTGGCAAGCCGGCTGCCGCCGCAGCAAAACCGGCCGATAAGGCGGCTGTAACCGAGAAGCCCGTGGCCAAACCAACACCCGCGAAGGAGCCTGCTGCCGAGAAGGCGGCTGCACCCGAGAAGCCCGTGGCCAGACCAGCACCCGCGAAGGAGCCTGCTGCCGAGAAGGCGGCTGCACCCGAGAAGCCTGCGGCCAGACCAGCGCCAGCCAAGGTGCCTGCTCCCGTTAAGGCGGCTGCGCCTGAGAAGCCTGCGGCCAAACCAGCGCCCGCCAAGCCGGAACCGCATCCGACTCTCGATCGCCGTTGAGGAATATGCGTGCACGGCGAGGCAAGGGAAGGTCTACAGGTTGGAGAGTTCCGATTACGAACCTGCCAGCGAATCGAGAGCATGCGTATTTGATTGCACGACGTTGCGCGATCAAGAATGAGCTGCCCCGTTTGATTAGTCTGGATATTTGAGAGCACTCCTACGACTATCCGGAGTTTGAACGAGGAATCTGCCCAACCAATTCCGCGCGAAATTCTCCCGAGTCGTCCCGGACACGAACGTACTCGCCCTCAAACATGCACTCGGGGAATATGTCGATGCAGAATCCGGATGGATTGCCGCGCTCGGAGCGTTGATCGCCGAAATATGACCGCTGCGGAAGCAGGCTGACCCAAGCTGTTGGGTGGGCGTGCTTCGCCCACGCGCGTTTTCAATGAATCGCGATGGCGACTCTGCAATAAGTTCTTCATAAGATGTGCCGAGTTGTTCCAGCAATCCAGCATCTGTCAGATTCAACATGGACAGAAGAGAACATTCAAGAGTGAGAATCAGATCAGGATTCCGTGGAACGCCGCGAAGACCGCCGGCTTCGTCAAGGAAGAGTGCTTCCACTTCCTGCAAGGCAGTGAATTGCGAGTCTGCCGTGTAGAGCACCGCGAACTCACCTGGAGGATTGTAGCGGCCACCTCGTCGCAGTGCGCCGATAGCGGAGAGCGGGAAGTTCTCCAGCGATCTGCGATTATCCGAAGTGAGTCCGTTGCGTACCCAAAGCCCGGCATGGTGATCCCTTGGCGGCGGCCGGAAGGATCATTTGACGCCACGGGAAAGTCCGCACCAAAGTCTCACGCGTGGTGCAAGGGCCAAAACGCGCCAGGGATGGTGCCCCGAATTGTTATGGCAGGTAGAAGACTTCCTGCATCATGGGGAAGCGTTCACCTTCTCGCGCTTCCTGTCTGGGCAGGAAATATGCGCTCATGGCCTGCTGCCATCGGATGTTGACCGGGTCCGGATCGATCTTGTCCCAGACAGTATCGAAGTCCCCCTCGATATGCATGTAGAGGAAGAGCAGTTCGTCCCGGCGGAAGATCGAGTATTCCGAAATGCCTGCGCGCTTGAGCAATGCGAGCATCTCGGGCCATACGGCGGCGTGGGACTTGTCGTATTCCGGGCCCGTGCCCGGCTTCAAACGTAAAAGGAATGCGACTCTCTGCATTGTGCCTCGCTCCTCGATGGGAAACGCCACCGCGTAACGTTAAACTGCGCGCTCAATGCGCGGGACCGGTTTCAATGAGATTGACTTGTCCCAGAATGCCTGAGGGCAGCGGCTGCAGGTCGTGCATGCCCTGGGGTTGAAACTCCATGCCGTAGCGGGCGTAGAGAAGCCGGTAATTTGGCAACGCGGTGCCGGCCAGCTCATTGATGGCGGTGTTGCCGACCACGATGCGAAGCTCATTTTGCCCGGACTTTACGAAGGGTGAGAGGTCAACTCGAAACGGTGGATGCCACACGTATCCCGCCAGCTTGTCATTGACATACACTTGCGCGGCCTCGCGCACCGGGCCGTCGAGGTACGCCCGCATGTTGAATTCCGTAGGCGAGGCGGGGAAGGGCACGGGGGTTCCTTCGCCGAGATCGATGGCCACCGAGTGGCCGGAACGGATGTCGGCTGCTGAAATGTCGACGGTTTTGCGATATGACGCGTGGCCGGAATAATAACGAAGGTGCGGATCGTCGGGCCAGGAGGTCAGGGTATGCATCTCCACGGGCTGGTCCTGCCCTTCAAAACTGACGCTCCAATCGTGCGAAATGTCAGTCTTCTTGTCTTCAGTGCGGGTCATTGCAGGAGCGGGACTGAGCGGTCCGTTGGAGAAATAGACGAGACGCGACTCGTACGGTTGCAACTCGAATTTGATCTGCGCAGGATCAGGGAGGCCGGTTGATTTGCCTGTAAATGGATCCCACATTTCCGCGTGCGTGCCCGCGGATCGAAACGCGGCTTGAAATGAGTGCGGACGGTTACTGGTGTTGGCCAGGAAATACAGATCGCCCGAATTAAGGTGGCGATGAATAAAGCCGATCTCCGCTGTTGATGGGGTCGTGGTGAAGTCGGGATGGAGCCATTGCGCCAGTTGCGCCCCGAGATCATGTTCATCGGAAACGAAGTGTGCACTCGCTACCTGGCCATGAAAGAGGGTCTGCGAGAGGGCCTGGATGCGTGACGATGTTTCCGCCGCGTTCTCGAATCCCGGCGCGGTCGCAGGCAGCCTTCGAGTGGCGATCACGATGCCGCCATGCTGTGCGAAGTCGAGAATCTTTTGGTAGGTCTCTGGCGGAATCCGATCGACATTGGGAAGGACCAGGACTTTGTAAGGGATGCCCATGGTGTCGATGGCGTCTGCGTCTATGAAATCGAGATTGAAACCCGCATCAAGAATCTCTGGGATTATGTCATGGCCAAGGAAGCGGGGCAGGGACTCGTCGATGGTGACGTTGGAGCCGGACTCATCGAAGCCGCCGGCCGATGTGGGCGGTTTGTTCCGTTGCAGGCCGGCGACGAATGAAGCCCAGACGTCATCGTTGGGAAGGAGCAGGGCGACATCGTTTGCAGGCTTGCCCAGGCGAAGCGCGTAGCTCACGCGCTGAAGATAGCCGGTGAGGTCGGGCATGACATCGAACCAGGGATTGTGCGCGTCGAATGCGCCGGCGGCATACAAGCGCCAGCCTGGCTTGCCAGCAGCGTCAGGAGAATAGGGCCAACCGTGGCCTACCAGTTGGTTGATTCCCTGCAGAAAGTGGAGATCCGCTTCGGCTTTCATGTCGAGCGGTGTGGCACGGAAGGAGGGCGAGTGAAGCCAGGTCCAGGTTTCCGACGAGACCACATTGTGACCGAATAAGTGGCCCGCTGAGGCCGCCCATCGCGTGTCGGAGAATTGGCGCCACATATTGACCGTCGCTTTGCCCTCGCCTTCTGGCAGATCTTCATACCGATTGCTGGAGAGAGTGACAGGAGGGAACCCGTATGTCTGCGAACGCAACAGCGTGTGATGTTCCTGCGCCCAGGAGTGCATGGGCTGAAGGAAACGTTCGTTTGCAAGTTCGGTAAGCGTCCGGCCCCAGTCGTGCCGGATGGCGGCGGTGTCCGTGCCGATATCGCCAACCAGAGCAGGGAGGTGAGGCGTCAGGTCGTATCCACGGCGGCGCTGAAATTCTGTGAGCAGATCAGGAGTCCAGTTGGAGGCGTAATCCTCGAGGCTGTCGCTGAAAACAGCGTATGGCGGATGGTCCCCAAATGCAGAGAGCAGGCGATCGCCGACGGAATGAAGATGGTTGGCGATGGCCTGGTTGTCGTAATGATCAAGCACAAATCCTGCAGCGCCGGAGGCCGGCCGCTTCACCATCATTCCGGTGCGGCTGGAGATGAAGAAGAGGATGCGCTGGTCGGAGGTAGTCCCGGCGGGAACATCCAGGCGGGGCCCCGACGGGATTGGCAGCGGGCTCGCTTGCTTCATATCCAGATTTGCAGTGGAGGCCGGCGAAACGAACGTGGCCATCAGCTTTTCGCCTGCTTCGAGCGGAGGCACGGCGACGGATGTGCTTCCGGCCGGGGCCGAGACGGCTTCGACGCGTAATGCTCCCGCCGCCTGCGTGACCGGACTGTGCGGCCCGCCGAAGGGCCAGCCGCTTCCG
>Ga0207095_10255_pt1 | contig 14338 bp, 8 predicted proteins | sample Alteio_BWMinHeat_88_FD_153529 | JGI IMG/M metagenome (GOLD analysis project Ga0207095, IMG submission 153529) | Enriched cells from forest soil in Barre Woods Harvard Forest LTER site, Petersham, Massachusetts, United States -... | ecosystem: Environmental > Terrestrial > Soil > Temperate forest >... | reverse complement strand
TCGCGGAGAACATCAGGTTCTGGCGTTTTGCCGGCAGCAGGTTGATGATGCGTTGCAGGTCAGGCAGGAATCCCATGTCGAGCATGCGATCTGCCTCATCCATCACGAAAATCTCGGTCTGTGAGAGATTCATGGTCTTCTGCTGGATATGGTCAAGCAGTCGTCCAGGCGTTGCAATCACGATCTCCACACCGGCGCGCAAGGCGGCAGTCTGCGGCGCCATGTCCATGCCACCAAACACGACGGTGGAGCGCAATGGGGTATGGCGTGAATAGGCTTTGACGTTGTCGGCCACCTGATCCGCAAGTTCGCGTGTCGGCGTCAGGATCAACGCACGCACAGGATGCCGCGCAGGCGACATACTGGTACTTGCATTTGCCAGCAGCATTTGAATGATCGGTAGCGCAAAGCCAGCCGTTTTACCGGTACCTGTCTGCGCAGCTCCCATCACGTCGCGACCCATCAATATGATAGGAATAGCCTCGGCCTGAATCGGCGTTGGATGGATATATCCCTGGTCAGTGAGCGCACGCAGAATATCGGGAGCAAGTCCGAAATCTTCGAAACGGACGGCTGGCGCAACAGGTTCTTGCATGGCTTCGGACTGAGTGTCGGACATGATATTTGGTGGGCCTCCCGTGAGTCGAACACGGCACCAACGGATTATGAGTCCGCTGCTCTAACCAAGCATGAGCTAGAGGCCCAATTTCTTTCATGCGGGCCTAGCCCGCTCAATATTCGCCCTCCTCTTTAAAAAAGAGGGCCGGAGCGAGGATAAACCCCGCTGGTCTTAAATTCAACTACCTTCGAGGAAACTTTTGAGCTTGTCGGAACGGGACGGGTGACGCAGCTTGCGCAATGCCTTCGCTTCTATTTGGCGTATGCGCTCACGTGTCACGTCGAACTGCTTGCCGACTTCTTCCAGCGTATGGTCGGTCGACATCTCGATACCGAAACGCATGCGCAATACCTTGGCTTCGCGTGGCGTCAACGAATCCAGCACATCCTTCACGACACCGCGCATCGAGGCATGCAATGCCGCATCGGCCGGAGCCAGCGTATTGTTGTCTTCGATGAAGTCACCCAAATGCGAATCGTCGTCGTCACCGATCGGCGTTTCCATCGAGATCGGCTCTTTTGCGATCTTCATGATCTTGCGGATTTTATCTTCCGGCATTTCCATCTTGATCGCGAGCGTCGCAGGATCCGGCTCGGCGCCGGTCTCTTGCAAGATTTGACGCGAGATGCGGTTCATCTTGTTGATCGTTTCGATCATGTGGACCGGAATACGGATCGTCCGTGCCTGGTCCGCGATCGAACGCGTAATTGCCTGGCGTATCCACCATGTTGCATAGGTGGAGAATTTATAACCGCGGCGATATTCAAACTTGTCCACCGCCTTCATCAAGCCGATGTTGCCTTCCTGGATCAGGTCGAGGAATTGCAGACCGCGGTTGGTGTATTTCTTTGCAATCGAAATCACGAGGCGCAAGTTCGCTTCGGTCATTTCGCGCTTGGCCTTGCGTGCCTTCATTTCGCCGGCAGCCATCTTTTTATTGATGTTGCGCAGGTCAGGCAAAGGCAATACAACGCGCGCTTGCAGATCGATCAGCTTTTGCTGGAGTTCCTTGATGGTCGGTACGTTACGACTCAGGATCGCCGCATAGTTATGGCCGGATTTGACTTCGCCGTCGATCCAGTCAAGATTGGTTTCATTGCCTGGGAAGACCTTGATGAAATGGCTGCGCGCCATGCCGCATTTATTGACCGCGACATCCAGAATTTGTTTTTCAATATGACGAACTTCATCAACCTGGCCACGCAGTGTGTCGCATAATTTTTCGACGAATTTTGCAGTGAAACGAATGCTCAACAGCTCATTCGAAATCGCTTCCTGCGCTTTCACATAGGACTTGGAGTTATAACCCTCGCGCTCGTATGACTTGCGCATTTTGTCGAAGTTGGTCGAGATCGCGGCGAATTTCGCAAGCGACTCACGCTTCAGTTGTTCGATTTGCTCGGCCGAGAAACCGGCGGCACCAGAGGCGTTACTCTCGTCGACTTCCTCTTCCTCTTCCTCGCCTTCTTCATCCTCTTCTTCATCGGCAACGGCGGCGGCACGGGCGCTCGCCATCACCTGCTCGTCCGAGGCGTTCATATCAACCAGGCCGTCGACGATTTCGTCGATCTTGATTTCGTCTTTCTCGATGCGTTCAGCCGCAGCAAGAATCTCGGCGATCGTGGTCGGGCATGCGGAAATCGCCTGGATCATGTCCTTCAAACCGCCTTCGATCCGCTTCGCGATTTCGATTTCGCCTTCGCGCGTCAACAGTTCGACAGAACCCATTTCGCGCATGTACATTCGAACCGGGTCGGTGGTACGGCCAAAATCGGAATCCACTGTGGACAAAGCTGCTTCTGCTGCCGCTTCTGCATCATCATCGCTAGCAACCGTCGCGACATTGTCTGACAACAGCAGCGTCTCGGCATCAGGCGCCTGCTCGTAGACGGCGATACCCATATCATTGAACGTGCCTATGATGCCTTCAATGGCTTCCGGGTCAACGATGTTTTCCGGCAGATGGTCATTGATTTCAGCATACGTCAGGAAACCGCGTTCCTTGCCGAGCTTGATCAGGGTCTTCAGCTTTTGCCGACGCGCCTCAAGCTCTTCCTCACTGGCTTCGGTATCGGACGAGAAGGCCTCCTTCAACAAGGCTTTTTCTTTTGCCTTGCGGTCTTTTGCCTTGGCTTTATCAGCGGCCTTCAATTCCGCGCGCTCAACCGCATTCAATGCAGCAACTTCGTCGTTCTCGGGCTGGAATTCTTTTGGCTTGCGACCACGACGGCCAGGTACTTTGACCGATGGCAACACATAACCTGATGTATCGATCGCGGCCAGGGTGGCTGCATCTGTCGTTTGGCTCACAGTCGACACGGAGCCCGCAGGTTTGATCTCGACTACCGGCGACGTTTTCACTGGCGCCTTCGCCGGTTTACTAACAACTTTCAATTCGGATTTCTTGTTTGGCACAGGGTCTTTCGATTGCACAGGCGCTGCTTTCGCAGTAGCTTGCGGTAAAGGTTTTACGTTTGATGTGGTCACAGCAGGTTTAGTGCCCGCTTTCGAGGCGGTTTTCGCAGCCGTCTTCACGCCTGTTGCAGCCGAGGCCTTACCAGGCGCTTTCTGAGTGGATACATTTGGCTTGGTGACTTTGCCCTTGCTTACCGGTTTCGCGGGCGCCGCTTTTTTTGCGGCAGCCTTGAGAGGCGTTTTGGATGCAGCCGATTTGGCTGGTGCCGTGCGTGCGTTTTTCGCAGCGGCGGTCGGGGTTTTCGCTGGTTTCTTCATTGCGTTCGCCATGGAATCTACTGCCAAGTAAGATTGTGTTTGTGCGCGCTGAATTCATCATGCGCGCTATGCCGATATATGCGTCCTGAAACGGATGAATCCGCCGGCGCGATCGTCCATGATTCTTTCGTCTGCCCGTGCTACACAACAACTATGTATAGTCAGACAACGAGTTTACAACTAAGGTCTTGAATCAAAAGCCTTTAATAATAGCATATAGGGGAGCTTTCCTCCAGTCCAACGTGGTTACGCATGCTACCGCTGAGCGATCTCTGCCTCAGCCTCGCGCTTGAGTTGCGCTTGTTGCAGCATCAGTTCGCGAATACGCAAATCCGTTCCTTCCGCTCCCAATCCTGCTGCAGCCAATTGGTTCAACTCTGCGGTCAACAATCTCAATTTTGTCTGCCGTATTGCGCCGGCAAGCTCCAGCCGCGCTGCATCCATGTCCGACTCGGGCGCTGCGGCAATTTCAGCAATGAGGGCTTCGAAATCCTGCCCGGTAACGCGGAGATTTTCTGCAAGCGCTGCGAAATTCGCCTGCGTACCCATCGCCCGGCTCGTCTGAATCAACTGCTCGAACATCTCCGCATGATCCGGCGCGAAATCCACGACTGCTGCCACTGCGACATGATCCAGATCCAAAGCCAGTACCGGATGCGCAACCAGAAGCCGCATGATCTGAAGCCCCAACCCCACAGGCGCCGTGCGTTTGCTACGAGGCGGCGCGGCGCGCGCACGCGATACCGGCTGCGCCAATTCGAACAGCGCTTCAATCTCAGCGGCTGTCGTTTGCGTCAATTGCGCCAGGCTACGGACCAGTTGCAGACGCAAACCCGATGGAGGCATCAACTGCAATAACGGCTTCGCGTCAAACTGAACCCGCGCACGGCCTTCGGGCGTTTGCAAATCGCTGTCGCCGGTTACTTCCTTGATCAAAAACTGCGACAGGGGCATGGCGTCCATGACCTGCCTTTCAAACCCTTCTGCACCAAATTCACGGATATAACTGTCGGGATCATGTTCTGTCGGCAAAAACAGAAACTTCATCACCTTGTTGTCGGTCGCATGCGGCAAGCTCGCGTCAAGTGCACGCCGTGCTGCGCGCCGTCCGGCACCATCGCCGTCAAAACTGAAAATCACCTGATCCGTTTGGCGCAGCAGCTTTTGCACATGGATAGGCGTGCATGCGGTACCAAGCGTTGCCACGACTTGCGGAAATCCCATCTGGGCCAAGGCCACCACGTCCATGTAACCCTCGGTCACCAACGCGTACCCGGCATCGCGGATCGCCTGCCTGGCCTCGAACAATCCATACAGCTCGCTACCCTTTTGAAATAGAGGCGTCTCCGGGGAATTCAAGTACTTCGGCTCACCTTTATCCATTACGCGACCGCCAAAACCGATTACTTGGCCCTTTGTATTGCGAATCGGAAACATGATCCGATCACGGAAACGGTCATAACGTTTGCGATTTGCACCTTCCTCGTCCGTGCGATCAATTACCAGACCGGACTCGGCTAATGCGGTGTCTTCGTAATCCGGAAATACTGCGCGCAAACTATCCCATCCTTCAGGCGAATACCCGAGACCGAATTTGGCTGCGACTTCGCCGGTCAGTCCCCTTCCTTTCAGGTAGCTGACCGCATGTGCAGCACCGCGCAACTGATGCCGGTAATAGTCGCATGCGCGTGTCATCGCCTCCGACAATGCGAGGCTTTTTGCCTGATGTTCGGCGCGTTGCGCAGGCGGCAGCTTGTCATCGTTTTCCGGAACGATCATGCCGACGTTTTGTGCCAGATCCTTGACCGCCTCGACAAACCCGAGACCAGAATATTCGATCAGGAAACCGATCGCCGTACCATGCGCGCCGCATCCGAAGCAGTGGTAAAACTGCTTGGTCGGACTGACGGTAAAGCTTGGGGATTTTTCGTTATGAAACGGGCACAAACCCTGAAAATTAGCGCCGCCTTTTTTCAACTGCACGTAGCGGCCCACCACGTCGACAATATCAACGCGTGTCAACAGATCTTGAATGAAAAATTGTGGAATCACACTATAGGATTTACGCAAAAAATCAAAAACAATTCTTGAACCACGGCGCACACGGCGATCACGGCGATCACGGCGAAAAGCCTGATTTCGTGTAGCTTTGCCGTGCGCGCCGTGTTCGCCGTGGTTAACGCTTTTTCGCTTTGCGTCTGTCCTGACTAATTCAGTCGCACCTTGTATTACATTACTTATGCTCTCAGGCCTTGGTCAAAGCGGCTTTCACCAAACCGGAAACAGCAGTCATGTCGGCGCGACCGGCAAGCTTAGCCTTCACTATCGCCATGACCTTGCCCATGTCCTGCGGCCCGGCAGCGCCGGTTTCTGTAACGGCAGCGGCAACGACCGCTTGCACTTCCGCGTCCGACAAGACTGCGGGCATATAACCGGACAATACCGAGACTTCCGCTTTTTCGATGTCGGCCAAGTCCTGACGACCACCGGCTTCAAATTGGGTAATAGAATCCTTGCGTTGCTTGAGCATTTTTTCAATGATGGCCAACACGTGCGCGTCAGTCAGTTCGATACGCTCATCGACTTCCTTTTGCTTCATTGCAGCGGTCAACAAGCGGATCGTGCCAAGTTTTGCTGTTTCCTTGGCACGCATTGCGGCCTTCATGTCTTCGGTGATTTGTTCTTTCAAACTCATGACTATCTCCAGTATCGACGAAATCTTGTTGGTTGCAAGGCGGTGTCGGAATCAATTCCACGAACAATATACATCTGCGAGTACATCTCCGAAAACATCTGAAAAGCCGCGCCTTTAAATGCCAAAACCCGCTGCGGGCCATCCGGAGCGGGTTCTGATTTGACCGCACATTACGTGCGGCAAAAGAATTAGTACAGCTTCTTCGGCAATTGCTGGCTGCGGATACGCTTGTAATGGCGTTTCACGGCAGCAGCGAGCTTGCGCTTGCGCTCAGCTGTTGGCTTCTCGTAGAACTCGCGCGCACGCAACTCGGTCAGCAGACCGGTTTTTTCAATAGTGCGCTTGAAGCGACGCATAGCGACTTCAAAGGGCTCGTTTTCTTTAAGGCGAATAGTGGTCATGTAGAAGCTCAAACCAAGGTTTTAGGGAAAGACGGCGATTATAGCAGCTTTGAAATGCAATGGGAAGTGGATTGACAGTCTGTTGTGTTGGCGAAGAAACCGCCCAAAAAGACCCCTAAACGGCCAATCCTGCCGCCGTGCCGGACGCCCACGCCCACTGAAAGTTGTAACCGCCCAGCCAGCCGGTCACGTCCACTGCCTCGCCAATAAAATGCAGTCCCGGCACCTGTGTAGCCATCATGGTTTGCTGCGACAAACCCTTGGTATCCACGCCGCCAAGGGTGACCTCCGCCTTGCGATAGCCCTCTGATCCATTCGGGATAATCGTCCATTTATTCAATGATTCTCCGAGGCGCCGCAGTTGCTTATCTTGCATATCGGCAATTTTCATGTCCGGTTTTAAGTCGTTGGCCAGTAACCAGCCTTCGACCAGGCGTGCGGGCAACCACTGCGCAAGTTGATTGTCCAGGTTCTTCTTGATCGCACCCTTGTCCTTGATGAGCGCTTCGGCAATATCGACTTCCGGAACCAGATTCAGCGTCAGTGCATCTCCCGGCTTCCAGTAACTCGATATTTGCAGAATCGCCGGACCGGACAGGCCGCGATGCGTGAATAGCAGGTCCTCGCGAAAATGCCCGCGCGTCTTTTTTTCGCCGGTTTCAACTTCGACCTCTAGCGAGATACCCGACAACGACGCAAATCGCTGCCACGCTGCATCATCAAAGGTCAACGGCACCAGAGCAGGGCGCGGCTCTATCAGTTTCAGGCCAAATTGTGCGGCGATGCGGAAGCCGAAATCGGTCGCGCCGATTTTCGGTATGGAGAGCCCGCCGGTTGCGATAACAACGCTGTTCGCCAGAACTTCACCGGCATCCGTCTCTATCCTGAACACATCGCCATTCTTGCCGATTGCTTCGACCTTGCACGGCATGCGCCAGGCGACATTGCCCGCACTGCATTCAGCCTTCAGCATCTGGATGATGTCCTCGGCGGAATTGTCGCAAAACAGCTGCCCCTTGTGCTTCTCGTGATACGCGATGCGATAGCGCTTCATCAGGCCGAGAAAATCCTGCGGCGTGTAGCGGGACAATGCGCTTTTGCAGAAATGCGGATTTTGCGAAAGGAAGTTTTGCGGCGTAGCGTGCAGGTTGGTGAAGTTGCAGCGACCGCCGCCGGAGATGCGAATCTTCTCAGCGAGCTTGCTTGCGTGTTCAATCAGCACCACGCGCTTGCCGCGTTGGCCCGCAACTGCGGCACACATCATGCCCGCGGCGCCGGCGCCGATTACTGCGACATCAAATTGATTGCTCATGAATTAGGCTGAAGAATTAGGCCGAAAGAAATAAGCCGTGATTGTATGCGCAGTTACGCGTTGTTATGAATGCTCAAGCATATTCAAGTGGAATGCACGCGCAGCTGTATCAGCCTCGACACCATCAGGCAATGATCCACCTGTTCTGTAATTGACGCAGGTATCGGCACCGTGCCGGCCAGCGCCGCAGTGATCCAGGCAGCGGTCGTCGCCGCATCGCGCTGATCCGGCAGCGGCGGGACCTCATCGACGGGCGATTGCTTTTGAACCAGCGTTGTCATCTGGCCGCCATGAAACCAGTCGATGCGCTGTGCGCGTTTTGCGTTCGCGATGGTTTCGCCTTCAGTCCCACGCATCAGGAATGCATCTCCACGTTCCGGCGGTGCGCAGGTGGAGAAGTAACTGGTCAGCATCTCCAGATATTCGGGGTGGGTATAAGACGTAAGGCGCAGTGCCGGCCCCTGGAATGGTTGCAGAATCTTTACCAGCGTGTGCGTCGAACTACGCACACCGAGTTTCTGGCGCAAAGCCGCAAGTCTTGCCATCTGCGGCGCCAATGCCTCTATCGTCATGAACACCGGCAAGCCTCGCGAAAACTGCGCCTCCGCTTCCGCCACGGTATCCGCCATCGGCAATCCGAGCTCCTGAAATATTTCTGCGGTAGTCACCCGGTTCGGATCGTGCAGCACACCATGCACCAGCACGGGAGTGCCGGCACGTGCCAGCAGCATAGCCAGCAGCGGCGTCAGGTTTGCCATGCTGCGCGAGCCGTTGTAACTCGGAATGACAACCGGCGCGTACGCACCACGCGGCGCAGTCAGCCGTTCAAACGACTCCTCGGCAGCGTCGAGAAATCCGGCGATTTCATCGACCGATTCGCCCTTGATCCGCATGGCCAGCAGGATGGCTCCCAGCTCCAGATCGCCCACCCTACCATCGAGCATTGCAGCGTATAACTGCTTTGCGTCTACGCGCGACAGATCGCGCGCACCATATTTGCCGCGGCCGATTTCCTTGATGAAATGGGCGGTGGGGAAGGCTTCGGTATTTTGCGGAATTGTCATGTGACAAGCTTACTATGAAGTCGACGCAACCCGTAAATAGGGAATTGAAACAAAGATTTACGTTGGCATCTTCGACGATGACTGATGCATGATTATCATTTTTTTCAATTCCGGTATGCATGATCCGCAATTGGTGCCGCATTTCAGCTTCTCCTGCAACTCTGTCAGAGTCCCTTCCGGTGAGTCGCCGTCGCGCGATGCAATCAGTGTTGCAATTTCTACTTCGGCAACATCAAAGCAATTGCAAACAACCCGTCCACGTGCCTTGAAACCTTCCGGTGCCTTGGTCGATGGCATCAACAACATGCGCCCTAATACAGCGACCGATTGCTCACCTTCCAGATACTCCTTCAGCCAGTGCTCCGCCGATGTATCGCCTCCCAACGACACTGCAGCCAGCTTGCCGTCACGTACAAGGATGTGTCGTGCATTGCCCCGCCTGGCGTCGTCATAACGCAGCACACTGGTATCGGCGAAGCCAAACCGGGATTCAATCTCTTTGGTCAACTCTGGCGGCGCCGCATAATCGTCTGCCGCACGAAACAGCACGCCGACCTTGTCACGGCCAAACAAGGTACATGACGCATAGGTGAAACGCCGCATGTAAGGACGCAACTCCGATTGCAATGCCAGCACTTGCGACGCATCAACCCAGCCGAATACGAGGAAGCGCCACGGCAATTCAGCTTTCATAATTTTTACCGCTGCATGCTTCAACTCCGGCTGTTTGGAACTGGGATCCAGGACCGGTAAGGTCAATGCATTGACGCCGTATGTCCCATCGCCATCACGGCCACGGCCGGAAACATATTCCTCCCCCCAATGCATGGCTATGAATGCCTGGCCGCCGCGCATATCGTCTCCTGCGACCACCGGCAGGATTTGCGAGCCACGTTTGCTGGTGACGTGCACCAGATCGCCGCTCTTGAGCAAACGGCGGTCCATGTCGACCTGCGCCAGCACGACCGACGGCTCCGATGCGTGCGCAAAGAGTTGCGCGACCGTGCCGGTGCGGCTCATGCCGTGCCATTGGTCGCGCAATCGTCCAGTGTTAAGTCGGAACGGGAAACGTGCATCGATAGCTTCAGCTACCGGCCTGTAAACAGTATTGATGAAGTGCGCCCGTCCACTCGGCGTCGGAAAGATGCCATCTTCATACAGGCGTTTCTTCCCTGTTGTTGCGCCTACCGGAAACGGCCATTGCTGCGGCCCTTTCTCCTCCAGAATCTTGAATGACAAACCCGTGATATCGAGGTCGCGTCCACGTGTCGACTCACGATGCTCATTCCAGATTTCTTCCGGGCTGATGTATGGAAAGAGCGTAGTCGCTTTTCCCATCGTGCGTTCAAGTATGCGTGCGAAGTCGGTCGCAATCTCCCAATCATGCCGGGTCTCGGCGGGCTTGGGCAACACCGGTTTGACACAGGTGATGCGACGCTCCGAATTGGTGACGGTGCCTTCTTTTTCACTCCACGTGGTCGCAGGCAACAGCACGTCCGCATAGACAACCGTTGCTGTAGTTTTGTATGCTTCCTGCACGATCACAAGTTCTGCTTTTTCCAATGCCTCGCGTACCAGTTTTTGGTCCGGCATGGATTGCGCCGGGTTGGTACAGGTTATCCACAGGATTTTGATCTCGCCGTTGCGCACCGCCTCGAACATCTCGACCGCTGTCTTGCCCGGCTTCGACGGCACGTCTTCTAAGCCCCACAATTTCGCAACCTCTGCGCGATGTTCAGGATTTGCCAGGTCACGATGCGCCGACAACACGTTCGCCATGCCACCAACCTCGCGCCCGCCCATTGCATTGGGTTGGCCGGTCAACGAAAACGGTCCCGCGCCCTGCTTACCGATTTGATGGGTCGCCAGATGCAGATTGATTAACGCTGCATTTTTATCCGTGCCCGCCGATGATTGATTCAATCCTTGGCAATACAGCGACAGAGACGCTTTTGATGCGCCGAACCAGCGCGCAGCCCGTATCAAATCCTCTTCGCTGATACCGCAGGTTTCCGCCACAAACTTCGGTGTGTAATCGCGCACCGTACGCTTCAAGTCCACAAAGCCCTCGGTGTGCATTTCTATGTACGCGGCATCGATCAAATCTTCCCACAGGCAGATATGCAGCATGCCGTTGAACAGTGCGACATCGGTGCCAGGCAAAATCGGCAGGAATAAATCAGCTTCGCGCGCAGTGTCGGTGCGTCGCGGATCGGCGACGATAATTTTCAGTTGCGGATTTTTCTTGCGTGCATCCTCAATACGGCGGTAGAGGATAGGGTGTGCATATGCGGTGTTCGACCCAACTATGAAAATCACTTCTGCAAAATCTATATCTTCATAGCAGGACGGCGGTGCATCGGCGCCGAGGGTTTGCTTGTAGCCGGCCACCGCACTTGACATGCACAGGCGTGAATTGGTGTCGAGGTTATTGGTCTGAATCAGGCCCTTGGCCAGCTTGTTGAAGACGTAATAGTCTTCGGTCAATAATTGACCGGAGACGTAAAAACCGACGCTGTCCGGACCGTGGCGCCGGATTGTATCGGCAAATTTTTTCGCAATAAAATCTAGTGTTGTATCCCACGAAGCACGCTCTCGCGGTGCATCACGTGCCAGGCGTATTTCGGGATAGAGGGCACGCGCCTGCTGTTGCAACACCGGATTGGCGGACAGATGCAGGGTGCTGCCTTTGGTACATAGGCGTCCAAAGTTCGCCGGATGGTCAGGATCACCTCGCACTGCGGTGATTTCTTCGCCATCGGTCTGGACCAGCATGCCGCAGCCGACACCGCAGTAACAACAGGTGGTTTTTATTTCGCGCAGCTCGCTCATGCAGCGGCAGATTCCGTTGCCGGTGGATTCAATTCATTGAGGTCCAGATAGACTTGGCCATCTTCGATTTTCACACTGAATTTTTGCGTGCAGCCTTCGTCCGGGGCTGTTGCACAGCCGGAATCAAGCTGGATGTCCCAATTGTGCAACGGGCAAGCGACGCGTTCGCCGAAGACGATGCCTTGGGACAGAGGCCCGCCTTTGTGGGGGCAACTGTCCAGCAGGGCGAAAATTTTATCTTCGCCGTTGCGGAAGATGGCGACGTCGGGTTGGGATGTGCGTTGGACTACGCGGGCGCCGAGTACTGGGATGTCTGCGATGGTGCAGATGGATTTCCATTGGGGTTGCATTGTGTTCCTTGATTAGGTAGCCGCGCCTGCCTGTTCTGCTCCTTCCCCCTTTCAGGGGGAAGGCTGGGATGGGGGTCGTGCGTTCGAGACACGAAAGTTATAACTCGAACGCATTACCCCCACCCTAACCCTCCCCCTGCGAGGGGGAGGGGATACAAGCATGGGGCGAATGTATATTTTGAATTGCGGTTACACAACCAGCGGCGCAAACTGCCTTGTATCAACGAGCGCCTTCTCCGGCTCATGCCAGGGATCCGGTTCACCATCGAGCGTGAACAACAAGCGTTCATACAATGCCTGCCGATTCCCCGCATCCTCCACGACCTTCCCCTTCACATAGTCGAGCCCGACACGCGCCAGATAATGCACGGTACGCTCCAGATACCAACCCTCCTCGCGATACAACTGCAGGAATGCCCCCGAATATGCCAGCACTTCATCATGCGTCTTCACCTTGACGAAGAATTGTGCGACCTCGGTCTTGATGCCGCCATTCCCGCCGACATAAATCTCCCAGCCGGAATCGACACCAATTACACCGACATCCTTGATACCGGACTCGGCACAATTACGCGGGCATCCCGATACCGCAATCTTCACTTTATGCGGTGCATACATGCGCCACAATGCACGCTCCAATTGTTGACCCATCAGCGTAGAGTCTTGCGTGCCGAAGCGGCACCATTCCGACCCGACGCAGGTTTTGACCGTACGCAACGCTTTCGCATAGGCATGACCGGAAGGCATATCAAGATCCTTCCATACCTCACGCAAATCCTCTTTTTTTACACCCAGCAAATCGATACGCTGACCGCCCGTGACTTTCACCGTCGGGATCTTGAACTTGTCGACGACATCGGCGATGCGGCGCAATTCCGACGAATTCGTCTCGCCACCCCACATGCGGGGAATCACTGAAAAGGTTCCATCCTTCTGGATATTTGCGTGTGCACGCTCGTTGATGAAGCGCGATTGCGGATCGTCCCTGGCTTCATGCGGCCACGTTGAAATCAAATAATAATTAAGGGCTGGACGGCAGGTGGCACAACCGTTCGGTGTGCGCCATGCCATGAATTCCATGGTGGATGCAATGGTCAGCAGCTTGTTCTGTTTGATCGCGTCGCGCGCATCCTGATGCGTATGGTCGGTACAGCCGCAAAGCGGTTTGGCTTTGCTGGAAACGGAATAATCACCGCCGGCCGTTGCCATGATGAGTTGCTCTACCAAGCCGGTACACGATCCGCATGACGCAGATGCCTTGGTATTCTTGCGCACGTCTTCGAGCGTGAAGAGGCCTTTTTCCTTGATCGCTTTGACGATAGTGCCTTTGCATACACCGTTGCATCCGCACACCTCGGCGCTATCGGGCATCGACGCCGCCTTGGTATATCCCTCATGACCAACGTCGCCGGGACGCCCGGTGTTGGATTCGCCGAACATCAAGGTATCGCGAATCTCACCGATGTCCTTGCCTTCTCGCAGCAGCTTGAAATACCAACTGCCATCCACCGTGTCGCCATACAAGCAGGCGCCAATCAGCTTGTCGCCCTTGATCACCAGCTTTTTATAAACACCGCCGATCGGGTCGGACAGCACGATTTCCTCAGCGCCCTCGCTGCCCATGAAATCACCGGCAGAGAACAAGTCGATCCCCGTCACCTTGAGCTTGGTTGACGTAACAGAACCTTGATAGCGCCCGATGCCGAAATTGCCCAGATGGTTAGCGCATACCTTGGCCATTTCAAACAACGGTGCAACCAGTCCATATGCAATGCCGCGGTGATTCACGCACTCGCCTACTGCATAAATACGCGGGTCGTAAGTCTGCATCGTGTCGTTGACCACTATACCGCGATTGCAATACAGGCCACAGGATTCCGCGAGCGTCGTATTGGGGCGAATGCCAACCGCCATCACCACCAGTTGCGCGGGCACTTCTTCGCCATCAGCAAAACGGACGGCCGTCACCCGCCCCTGTTCGTCACCAAGGATTTCCTTGGTGTTTTTCTCCAGCAGAAATTTGAGGTTGCGCTCTTCCAGTGATTTTTGCAGCATCTTCCCCGCAACCGGATCCAGTTGGCGCTCCATCAGGCGATCCGGCAAATGCACGACCGTAACTTCCATGCCGCGCAATTTGAGTCCATTGGCGGCTTCCAGTCCGAGCAATCCGCCGCCTATCACTATCGCGTGCTTCTCCGTCTCGGCAGCCTTGATCATTGCATTGGTATCGTGGATGTCGCGATACGAAATCACGCCTTGCAAGTCCCTGCCGGGAACGGGCAACATGAACGGATTGGAGCCGGTTGCAAGCAGCAGGCGATCATATTCTGCC
>Ga0207095_10252_pt1 | contig 14503 bp, 11 predicted proteins | sample Alteio_BWMinHeat_88_FD_153529 | JGI IMG/M metagenome (GOLD analysis project Ga0207095, IMG submission 153529) | Enriched cells from forest soil in Barre Woods Harvard Forest LTER site, Petersham, Massachusetts, United States -... | ecosystem: Environmental > Terrestrial > Soil > Temperate forest >... | reverse complement strand
GAAAGGTGAATGGGAAAAATCTGCCACTGCCAGAGCCAAGGCACAGGCACTTAGATCGCAATCGCCCAAGGACCCGAAGTGAAGTTCATCCTTCAACGAGCTCGTCGTGTTTCTTGCCGTTCTCTCTCTTCTCTTGAACAAGAACCGCTGATCCAAACGTCTTGAAAAATTTTTGGCTCACGGCAGCTACGTCTTTAACATGATATTGCGCAGGGAGCGCTAACGTCGAAAAAGATTTGTCACTTTTTACTTTGATAAAGACAGGAACGCTTCCGTGTTCTTCTTCAAGCAAAACTTTAATTCGTGGCAAAAGGCTAGCGGATGAAGAAGTGAGGTCGATCTCAATGTGACATTCGCTTGGACCTTCAGGGATCGGTGGTGAGGAACTTGGTGATACTTCATGAGACCGCTCAAGAAATTTATCAAGCGTGAATGCTTCTTCAAGCAAAATCTTCACCTCAAACTCCGGCTCCTCGTCTTCCCCACCCTCCTCTTCTTTGACCGTAACCTTACCTTTAACGACAACGAGTTCATCTTGATTCAGCATCGGATTGCATGCTTCATATCCCTTCGAAAAAACGATGGCTTCCACTTGACCGGTTTGATCCTCCAGCGTGACAAAAGCCATGGGGAGATTATTTTTTGTGGTGATCCGCTTGATTTGAGAAATGATTCCAGCAACAATAGCAACCTTGTCTCCACACCCCACCAAAGCAGAAACTGGGGTTACTCCTCGCTTGGCCAAAGCGGCCTTATGCTCGTTCAAGGGATGATCGGAAATGTAGAGTCCGAGCATCTCTCGCTCCAAGCTTAACATTTTTTGTTTCGGGAACTCTTCCACCTCAATGGCTTTTGGTTTTGGAAGTTCTGTTCCGGTGGAAGCACCAAAAAACGAAGTTTGGCCACTCGCCTTTTCTCGCTGTGCTGCTCCCGCATACTCCATGGCATCATCGAGATTGGCTAAGAGCTTGGCACGGCTCCAGCCAAACGAATCCATTGCCCCAGCCTTAATCAAGCTTTCTTGCACTTTCCGGTTCACCGCGCGCAAGTCAACACGACCACAAAAATCATACAGTGACTGAAAGCGTCCGTTTGATTTTCCTTCTTCAATCACCCCTTCGATCGCCTTATCCCCCACGTTTCGAACCGCCCGAAGACCAAACCGAATCCGATTCTCCACCACCGTAAAATGAATCATGCTTTCATTCACATCCGGCGGAAGCACTTCGATTCCCATCCTCCGGCACTCATTGATAAATACACTCACTTTGTCCGTTTTGTCTCCCACACTCGTCAGCGTGGCCGCCATGAACTCCACGGGATAGTTCGCTTTGAAATACGCGGTCCAATAACTCACGAGCCCATAACCGGCGGAATGCGATTTGTTAAACCCATACAAAGCAAACTTGTCCATCGTATCCCAAATCGATTGGGCCAACTTTGCGTCAATCTTGCGGTTTTTGGATTCTTCGAGGAATTTGGCTTCGTACTTCGCCATGAGGTCGACTTTCTTTTTCCCCATGGCTTCTCGAAGCCCATCGGCTTCAATCATCGAGAAGCCTGCCATGGTGACCGCTGTTTGCATCACTTGCTCTTGGTAAACAAAGATGCCGTACGTTTCCTTTAAGATTGGCTCCAGGGAAGGATGCGGATATTTGATTTTCGTTTTCCCGTGTCGGGCTTTGATAAACTCACTCACCATGCCACTTTGAAGTGGACCTGGACGATTTAACGCCATGGTCGCAATCACATCGGTAAAGTTATCGGGCTTGTACTCTCGCAAAATTTGCTGCGCTAACGTGCTTTCGAGTTGGAAAACCCCGACCGTGTTTGCATCCGAAAGAAGTCGATACGTTTTCTTGTCATCCAACGGAATTTCTTCCAAATTAATTCGTTGCCCATGCGTTTGCTCAATCAGCTTAATCGTTCTGTCAATCACCGAAAGGGTACGCAATCCCAAAAAGTCCATTTTTAAGAGCCCGATTTTCTCAAGAGCCCCCATTTCATATTGGCAAACCACAGCCTCCCCTTGCATTTTCTGAAGCGCCACATGCTCCATGAGCGAATTCTTGGCAATCACGACACCCGCCGCATGAATGGAGGCATTCCGAGGCAAGCCTTCAATTTTTTCCGCGGTTTCAATCAGATCTTTCACAAACGGTTTTTCTTGCATCAACCCTTGAATTTCAGGAAGTGCTTTGGCTTCACTTACCGTGGCTTTGGAAGGGATAAATTTCGCAACCCTGTCGACTTCTGGTATCGGAAGGCTTAACACCCTCCCCGCATCGCGCACTGCTGCACGAGCTCTCATGGTTCCAAACGTGACAATCTGAGCCACCCGATCTTTTCCATATTTTTCCACCACATACCGAATCATTTCATCCCGATGGAGATCGCAAAAATCGGTGTCAATATCAGGCATCTTTTTTCTTCCGGGATTAAGAAAGCGTTCAAAGAGAAGATTGTATCGAAGTGGATCGATCTCGGTAATTCCAAGGAGGTAAGCCACAAGGCTTCCAGCCACAGAACCACGGCCAGGGCCAACCGGGATTAGCTTTTCTTTTGCGTACTTGATGAAATCCCAGACAATCAAGAAATAGTTAGCAAACCCCATCGAGTTAATGACCGAGAGCTCCATGTCAAGCCGCGTCATGATCTCAGGTGTGACCGTGCTGTACCGACGCTTCAGTCCCTCAAGACAGAGGTTTCGGAGATAATCACTTTCATGGGTCCCCTCCGGAAGCGGGTATTCCGGAAGAAGAAATTGTTCCCCAAGCGGGAGATGGAGGTTACACCGCTCAGCGATGGCCAGCGTATTTTTCATGGAGTTTGGAAATTCTCGAAAACGTGGTTCTAGTTCTTCATAGCTTTTCAAGTAGAACTCTTCGGTTTCAAAACGAAGGCGATTCGTGTCTTCAACTTTCTTCCCGGTTTGAATGCAAAGAAGCACGTCATGCGCCCCTGCATGATTTTTCTTCGTGTAATGCACGTCATTGGTGGCAACAAAGGGGAGATTCAAATCGCGTGCGATCTCAATGAGCCCTTTGTTGACTTGGTGCTGAAGATTGAGATCGTGATCTTGGACCTCGAGGAAAAAATTTCCCTTTCCGAAAATGTCTTGGTAAGTGGCCGCACTCTCTTTGGCTTTCTGCATTTCATGTTTCAAGATGTTATCGGGAACTTCGCCCGCTAAGCAGGCACTCAAAGCAATCAATCCTTTTGAATGCTTCGAGAGAAGTTCTTTATCCACTCGGGGGCGGTAATAAAAGCCTTCAAGACTTGCTAGGCTTACCAAGTGAAGGAGATTGCGATAGCCCTCTTCGTTTTGAGCGAGAACCACAAGATGGTGTGGATTATCGATTCGAGCGGTCCGGTCAAACCGACTACGGGGGGCCACATAAATTTCGCAGCCAAGGATCGGATTGATTCCACGTTTCTTTGCTTTCTCGTAAAACTCGACCGCACCGTACAAAACGCCATGATCGGTCAGGGCCATGGCTGGCATTCCCATTTTTACCCCGTCATCGAGAAGCTCATCGATGCGGCAAGCGCCATCCAAGAGACTGTAGCACGAATGGAGGTGAAGATGAACAAACGACCCCATACTTTTGGGTTACAAGAGAGGTTGAATTTTTTTCTCGAACACATCGGCCTCCCGAGAGCCAACGAACGTGTCAACAATTTTTCCGGTTTTATCAATGATAAATGTGGTTGGAATTCCCTGAATTCCTCCATAAGCGTGCTGAGCTTCAGGTCCTCCGGGTGCTTGTGGTCCACCAAGAGCCAACGGATAATTGATTTTGTATTCTTCCACGAAGGGCTTCACCACTTTGGCCCCTTCGTCATCAAGTGCTACACCAACGACGACTAATCCCTTGTCTTGGTATTTTTTGTAGAGATCAACAAAATGCGGAATCTCTCTGCGGCAGGGAGGACACCAGGTGGCCCAAAAGTCAAGGATCACCACTTTGCCTTTGAATTGGCTAAGGGTTACCCCTTTCCCATCGAGATCTTGGAGCGAAAAATCAGGAGCCTGAGAATTCACACCGGCGGCTGTAGACCCGGAAGGAGACCGTTGACATCCAAAAAGAGTAAAGACCAAGGTTGTTATCAATCCAAGTTGGAAAATCTGGCGCTTCATCAAACCAATTCCTCCGATCATGAAATGGGGAGAGATTTCATGCATATTTCTGGAAGGATCGCTTTTCCACCTTTGGCGCTCGTTCAACCTCGATTTTCCGAAAAATTCATGGGACTTTAACAATCGCTGCTTCACGCGATGCATGAATCGTGGTACAATCCGGAGAAATGCAGAGAACAATATACTGGTTCTTAGAATGAAAAGATGAAAATTCGACAACCAAATTCTCGATCCACATCTGGCACCGGCATTGGTTTCGCGGGAAAGGCCAAGAGAAAATCAGATCCCTTGTTTGAATCATACTCCATGGACACGCGCCAGGTACACGACATGCCCCGAGTAAAAAAGGGAGGGGTTTTTTGTGACTTGCAATACCAATCTAAGGATGGTAACATGCGTCAGGTGTGGCGCAAAATGGCTGAATCCCTCCTTGATTCTCCTCATGGCGCAAGAATTGAAAGCACCAATCTGCCATCCGAAACAGAGCAAGAGCCAACAGAGCTTCTTTCTGAACCGAGCCTTGATGCCTTGCCTCCAAACAGCGCGTTAACTCCAAGAAGGGATGTCCTCAAAATAGGCCTTCTAGGTGTATTTTTCGGCTCTTTCTTAAACGTGGGCTCCTCTCCAACCGAGAATTCCTCATTACATCCCAAATTGGTCAAGATAATGAAATATCTAAAACAAGAACTTTCCTGGGGAGCAAGCGACTACTCTCTTACTGGAGCGCAATCAAAGCAAATTGATCGGGCCCAAGCCGAAATGACTTCATTTGTAAAAGCTGGCGTGGATGATCCAGTGAAGTTTGAACAGTTGGTCGAGAGGGCAACGGAGGCATTTGATTTACTTGCCCAGGTACGTTTACAAACTTTCGTGAGTGGCTCTTGGAGTGATGAGATATTCCAGTACCTTAAGAACCTCGAAGCATCAGAGACTGACCTTGTCCTCAAGACGAAAGTAAGAAATGAACCCTGCGAAACTTTAACGATTGATGTAACACCGATTATCCCCAGATCTTATGTCTTCATAATTCACTGCACAACGGGGACGGAGAACGGGATCCTGGAAGAATAAAACCGTTTAATGCTTAAATGATGAAAAAATTATGTCGATAAAAGTTAAAGGACTTTACAAATATTTAATATGTGGTATATTATATAATAAGTGGCTATAGCTTTGAAATCAAGGTAAAAAATAAGATTAGGGGGTAACAATCAATGGCGGGTATATCAGGGGTCGGAGGTAGTGGCTGGGTACCAAATCCTTACCTCTCCCCAACCAATGTGACTCCAGCGAACACGACGAATAGCAATCCCTCAATTCCCGGAATTGGTTCAACGGGAATGTTAGCGATACCGAAGGGAGTGCACGAGTTCCCCCTACCCAATCCGGACGCAAATGGGCCTGACGGCAGCGAACATTATACTGATTCGGGAAGCGTACCTGACAACAGCACTCCAGTTCCGGCTCCCGTATCTGGTCTAGACCCATCCAAAGGCTCGCCTGACGGCAGCGTAGCTTCATTTACTGGAAATGATCCAGCCGGACCCCCGGGAGTACCTGTAGCTGATCACGTTTTCACCGGAAACCCAGATTCACCGGTTGACCCATCTCCTGGTAATGTAACCAATGTCGTTCCAACGACCGGAATAATCGTAAGTAATGACCCAATTGCTCCCAATGGGACTCCCGTGGACACGCCGAATAGTAACCCCTCAATTCCCGGAATTGGCTCAACGGGAATGTTAGCAATACCGAAGGGAGTGCACGAGTTCCCCTTACCCAATCCGGACGCAAATGGGCCTGACGGCAGCGAACATTATACTCCTTTTGGCCCATACGGCCAAACCGTAGGGGCAACCGGGCAGGGCGTACCTACTGTCAACAATGTCGTTCCAACTACCGGAATATTTGTAAGTAATGACCCAATTGCTCCTCCAACAGCCCCAAGTGCCCCGCTTGTTCCCAATGGGGCTCCAGTGGGCACGCCGAATAGTAATCCCACAATTCCCGGAAGCGGTGTCGTTGGTGGGGTCATTGGCGGGGGATATGGAAACCCAGGAAATCCACAAGTCTTCACTGGACAAGGTACACCGGTTGACCCCAATCCGTCGGCACAACCCGGTTACAACGGGTTTGGGATAGTTGTGAATGGTGATCCGAATCCTCAACCGGTCGGCCATCCGCAGACCATCGTAAATAGTGACCCCATTGTTCCTACTGCTCCTTCCCCTTGGTCCGCTGCAGGTTTCAATGATATCTTAACGATCCAGAGTATTTTTAGAACACTTTTCGCTAATAGTGCCGGAATGGGGAGCGCTTCTCCATTCGCACCCAGCGGTTTCAATGATGGACTTATGGGATACCTGGGATTCGGAACAAATCCGGGGAACACGATTAACTCTCTCTTCTAGAAATCTCCAATAAGCCCCGAGAGGAACATTTATGGGGGAGATCGCATTGCCTGCTGTGCCCCGGACACGAAAGTCTGCACAATAATTCGATTTGGCCTAACTTTGTTTACAAAAGTTTAATTGGACGTGTCCCCATTTTTCGAAATATTATTGGTGGAGCCGAGGGGGCTCTTCCTCGTTCGCGAAAATTCTGCCGGAATTTTCACTCACTTCGGACTCAACAATTTCCTGACGTTACGGACCCACCCCGGGGTCCTACACTTTTCCGACCTAATCGGTCGGCGGAAATTGTTGTTCGATCCCCCTCGGAATAGAGGAACATTTATGAGAGAGATGGTTCGAGCGAGATAGGCTGGTGGAGCCGAGGGGGCTCGAACCCCTGACCTCGTGGGTGCGATCCACGCGCTCTCCCAGCTGAGCTACGGCCCCATGTTCTTTTCCAAACTTCCAAGTCTTTTGTGATGAGTCCTCCTTTCTAACACAATGATTCAAGCCCCTCATGAGCCTTGGCGAGATTGGCTTTTTATCCGATATAGTGGATGAACCGATGAGTTTACCTGGGATTATCTGGTATGGCCACTTTGATGAATATCATGGATACGCGACCGAGGCGAAGGAATTTGTCCTTGCCTTAGCGCAAAATCAAGTTCCGGTGCAACCTGCGCTTTTGCGGCTTGACATCACACAAACGCATGGTTCGGATAATCAAGAAATTCGCGAAAAACTTTATAAAGAATTCTTGAGTATGTTTGAGCGAGAACCTCATCTTACTCCAACAGAATCAGCCATTTCCGTCTCCCATGGAATTCCTCCGCATGTTTTCCATAACGCGACAGCCAAGCTTAATGCGGTACGCTGCATGTTTGAAACTGAACAATTTCCCGAATCGTGGGTCGAGGCGTTCAACAAGATGGACGAGATGTGGGTTCCAAGTGAATTTAATCTGCACAGCTTAGAAACAGCTGGAGTCCCACGGAGTAAGCTTTTTAAGCTCCCTGGAACCATTGATCTCGATTTTTTTTCACCCGAGGGCCAACAGTACCAACTGCATGGAGGAAAACGTTTCAAGTTCTTTTCTTCGTTTGAGTGGACCTTAAGAAAAGGATGGGATACCCTTATAGAGGCTTTCCTGGAAGAGTTCGATAAGGACGAACCGGTGGCCTTACTCATGAAAATCACGAAGACGCGGAAATTGCTTTATGACCCAACCTGCGGGGATTGGATTGTTTCTGAGAAAAGTCCTCAAACTGAACTTGAGAATAAAATCAAATCGATCGGAAAATCAGGTCCTCCTATCCACTTGATGGATTTGATTTGCGAAACCAATGTCATGCCCTCGATCTACCGCTCGGTGCATTCGTTTGTCTTGCCAAGCCATGGCGAGGGATGGGGAAGACCTTACATGGAGGCCATGGCTACTGGGCTTCCAACGGTGGGAACCGGATGGAGTGGCAACACCGAATTCATGACCCGAGAGAACAGCTACTTGCTTGATTACGAATTGGAAACCTGCGGAGAGGCGGCGGCAGAAGAGTTACCGATCTTCCGAGGGCAACGATGGGCAGTTCCCGACAAAGAACAGTTAAGGTTTTACATGAGGCAGATTTTCGAAGAGTATGACAAAGCAAAAGAAGTGGGAGCGCGCGCCAGGGAACACCTAAAGCAACACTTTTCTCACGAAGTTATTGCGAAACTCCTAAAGAGCAAACTCGCTCAATTCGTTTAGACTAGAAGCCCCTTATGAGACCACTTCGAGCGCATCCTGGATACACCAATTTTCATCCGGGCGATAAGTGGTGTAGCGTTTTTTCCCAAGATCAATCGCAATGAGGCCGCGATTGGCATCAAGCGCAAGGGCCAACGATTCACCAACAGGCACGACTTGCTGAATCCATTCCGCGTCACCACATTCGGAAACCTTTCCACCCAGCGTACGAAAAGAATAGCGATGCTTTGGCATAAAGGATGCGTCCATCTGCCACCACTCCCCTTTGGTGGTATCGTTGATGACCCAACCATCCTCGAACCGGAACAGCCCATGCGGCATTGGGCTAAGAAACTCAGAAACCAATTGCGTCTTTTCATCGCTGAGGCCAATTCGATACAAGCTTCCCTTATGCCCAATGGAAATCACAATTGACTTTTCCTCTTCAAACGAATCGTAAACACCCACGTTAGGGTGAGCTGAACGGCGTGCCGTCAAAACCCCTTGTTCCCCATAGTCAGAAGGTCCAATCTTGAGCGCTTTCTTTCCTTCCTTTGTATAGCGGCTGTAATTCTCTTCACTGACGGCTAGCCAAACCCCCTCCTCATCAGGGTTAAACCCATGCTCCCAGGCAAACCAGTGAAACGTTTCGGCTTTCGTCTGAAGATCAATTTCAAAGACAGCATCATACCCTGATGAGACAACCAGAGCCTTTTTCCGGGTGGAATTAAGGCTCACTGTGTGGAGAAACGCGAAAAAGGGGTGGGTGTAGGAATCGATAATCTTGCCCCCCTTGTCGACCCAAAGCAGTCGATTGATTTCGGTGAGGAGATATCCGTTGTCGAGGTAGGGTCGGATGTGACGCGGCTCCCGAAATTCTTGTGTCCACTCTACCGCGAATACCCCTTTCTCCAAACGGCCAGAGACAAGAAGGCCAATCGCTGTGGGCCTTGGCTCTAGCCTCCCAAACTTCCCTTGTTCCCCCCGCAAACCGAGCATGACTTTGCGTCGTTCTCGCTGGTTTTGGCTTTTGACCACCAGAAGCCAGCGCGTCCCCTCAAGGACATGGCTATCGCGCGAGAACGTGGAAATGTCGATCGGTTTAACATCCGCAAACTTATTTTCCGAAGCTTTCAGCCGACGATCCTTTCAGCGAGCTCTTCGAGATACTTCTCCGGCATTCCCTGAGGGAATTGTTTGCCGTACACCGCATTGACAATGGCTTTCTCTCGCTCACGAATGATGGTCTTCCATGTTTTTGCCAAGACTTCCAACATCGTTTTTCCCCCAGAGAGCCACTGAAACGGATGGAAAAGAAGATGCAAGCGCGGATGACCTTGCTTGATCACCTTTTCAAATTCCTCTACGGGATATCGGAGGTTGGAATCAGAAAAATAAGGAATTTCCTTACTGAAGCGTGCGCTGTAAACATTGCACAGGTTCGGGGGTGAGAGCTCCCATTTCTCCTCTGGAAGACCGGTGTAATATCCAGGATAGGTCAGCGGATTATGCCAACCAAACACCTGTTGCATTTCTGGAATTTGTTTTTTCATGACGCTGAAATCGTTTTGAATCATCTCTTTTAAGGGGTCATCCCCTGGAATTTCAGGTGGAAACGCGAAGTGCATGCCGATCTGTTGCCCCAATTGGGGTATTCGCCGCACTCTTTCGAGCGTCTCATACGAGAGGAAGTTGTAAATTCCAGAACGGAGTTGGAAGAAAAAGGTCGCTTTGGCGTTCCATTGCTGATTAATTTCCGCAAAACTCACGGCCATTTCCACCGAGTAATCGATGTCGTGACGAAGATAAACCATTCGCTTGTTCGGGTTGTCTGATACCGGATCAGCAAAATTAGCGAACGAATAATCGTGCTTGACGAGAAGCTCGAGCAAATGTTCGTACCGTTGTCTTGTGTACATCCACTACCCTTTCTTCATGGTTTTCTTGCCAGAACTTCAAACACATTTTCAAAGCCGAGAAATCGTTCGTTGTAAAAGGATAGGGGCGTTTCATCAACCCCGGCATTTCCAGAAAGCATGCCGTCCCCTCCCGACTTGACATCCACAAATCCAATCAAACGCAGATGCGACATGATTCCTCTTTGACTCATCACAATCCCTCCCTTTTTAGGAGAAAGACCAGTTCTCGTGCCGAGGAGTGAGTTAAGCAAAGTCTTGAGGCTGAACACTCTCGGACTAAAGTCGACTGTGCTGTTGGGATTGTAAATGATGTCGTGGAGGTACTTGCCAAGGCCGTTTGTAGAGAGGTAAAGGCTGCCATTGGACTTCAGCACGCGGTAAAACTCTTGGAGCACCTGAAGATGGTCGGTGAGGTACAGGGCGCTGTAGCAAAAAATCGCTTCGAACTGCGGGGCGGAAAATGGAAGATTTTCCAGTTTCCCTTCCAGGAACGTGACGTTCTGGACGAGGTTCATCTCAGCCAATTGTTTGCACGTTTTTATGCGCGCTGGCGAGATGTCGATGGCGGTCACATGCCTGCATGTCTTGGCTAAAGCAAAGGACCATTGCCCAAAGCCACACCCAGAGTCCAACACTTCGTCTTTTCCTTGGAAACCAAGGCGAGCAAGCCGCCTTTCATAGTGATTGAGTCCATCCGCATAAACTCGCTGTAAAAAACCTTTTTCGCTTGTGCTTAGCTCATCTGACTCGAGGAATGACTCGGGGATTTTCAAGTTCGTTGGTTCAGCTAACCCACAAAATTTTTCAGCCACCATTCGAAGCTCAAAAGTGACCAGATCAACAGTCTTCGATTTTTCTCACCGTTCAGATGCTCGTTAACGAGCTCCCGGACGGTATCCTCTCGAAGATAATCGTAGATTCTCGCACGGTTCTCAATGAAGGAGCTCCGTATGAAATGAAGGCTTTCCTTTCGGAACCAACTTGCATCTGGCGCGCTGAACCCTTGTTTAAAGTTTGTCACATAATCTGCGGGCATGTATTGCCCCAAGACGTTCCGGACAATCAGCTTTCCGTCACTGGTCTTTTCAAAATACAGCTCTCGCTTTGGCCGCACTTCGTTTTCGTCGACCCAGATTGCGGTTTGTCCAAGGTTTCGCAACTTGTATCGCACTGGAACGGTCATCGCAAAATCAACCAAATCGTTATCCAAGAAAGGAACTCTGCATTCCAAGCCATGGGTCATGCTCAGCTTATCATCCACCATGAGAAGTCCGTGCAGAAACGTCTTGGCTTCGAAGTAAAGCGAATTGTTGATATAGTCTTCAGGAGTTTTTGGCTCTTGGTGAGCAGAACTCATGACCGCGCTGAAAATCTCCGCGGTGCTGATGTCTTTCATTTCCTTCCAGACATCGGGCTGAAAGAGCTCTTGAATGGTCTCTTCGGGAACGAGCCTTTGCCAAGACTTATAATACCGTTGAATGTATTCTTTAAAGTGTTCGTTTTTGGCTCCTCGATAATACCGCCAGGGATACCCAGCAAAGAGTTCGTCCCCTCCGGTGCCCGAGAGGACAACTTTTACAAACTTGCTCGCGAGCCGAGAAACGTAATAATTCGGATAGCATTGACCCACCCGCAAATCTTCCAAATGCCAAACCAAGTCGTTCAGAATGCGCTGCATGTCTCCGGCTTTCAGCACCACCTCATAAAGCTCGGTCTTGAAGAAGTAAGAAAGATGTTCTGCTCGCTTTCGCTCATCGAATCCCATTTCTGACTCGGATACAGAAGAAAGATCAAAGCCACAAGTGAAAGAAGCAAGGTATGGGATCTGCTGTGCCGCAACGGCCGTGATGGCGCCGGAGTCTATTCCGCCACTCAGGTAGGCGCCCACTGGGACATCGCTCACAAGCTGACGACGCACCCCCTGGGCAAAAAGCCGCTTGAACTCCTCTTCGCACTCTTGTTGATTGCTCGTCCCTGCCGGCTCGCGAAAGTCAAAATCCCAATACTTCTGTAGCTGCAGTTTACCAGGTTCCTCAACTTTCAGAAAAGCCGTGTGTCCTGGGGGAAGGAGCTTAACCCCTTTAAAGAGTGTTTGATCGGTAAAAATATTTTGAAAAGTAAAGTACTCCAAAAGCGCTTTGGAATTGACTTGGGCTTTGAGAGCAGGATGCCTCAGCAAGGCTTTTATTTCCGAGGCAAAGATGAACACGTTTTCATCGTGGTAATAATAAAGTGGTTTAATGCCGTAGCGATCTCTCGCAAGAAAAAGCATCCGTTGCCTTCCATCCCAGATACCAAACGCAAACATCCCATTAAACCGCTTTATCGATTCTTTCCCCCACTCGGCATACGAATGCAGCACAACCTCCGAATCGGTTCTGGATTTAAAGCTGTGGCCTAAACCTTCCAGTTCAACCCTGAGCTCCTGAAAGTTAAAAACCTCGCCGTTATAAGAAATCATGAATCGGGAGTCTTGGGTTAACATCGGTTGTAAGCCCGCGGCTGAACGATCGATGATGGCCAAACGCCGGTGGCCGAAACCCACCGAGCCATCGATGTGATAGCCTTCGTTATCGGGCCCCCGATGTGTCACCGCATCAACCATCTTGTGGAGGATCACCGTGGAAACAGGCTCCCCCTTAAGATTGAGAATTCCAACAATCCCGCACATTTAGACTTTTCCTTTTTCGACGTTTCGTTTTTCTAGAAACTGGAGGACCTCTTCCACGCCCTGATCCGGCGAAACCTTTCCGGTGTCAATGCGAAGCTCGGAATGAAGCGGTGGTTCGTACGGTGCATCGATACCGGTAAAATTTTTGATTTCTCCGCGTCGGGCTTTGGCGTACAAGCCACGCGCATCCCTCTTTTCACAAACTTCTATCGGGGTGCACACATAAACCTCAACAAAATTCTTGCACAATTTCCGGGCGAACTCTCGCGACTCTTGGTAAGGAGAAATCATCGAAACCACCGTGAAAACCTTATGCGCTTCAAGCCTTGAAGCCAGAAAGCCCACTCGCCTCACGTGCTCATCTCTTGCTTCTTTTGTAAAACCAACCAAGGGAAAGAGTTTTCGAATGCTGTCTCCATCCAGATGTTCCACCTCAACATTCGATTGCTGCAGTCTTTCTACAACCTTCGCCGCGAGCGTACTCTTTCCTGAACCCGACAATCCGGTGAACCACAAAACGGCTGGATCCAATTTCACAGTTTCCTCGCCACAACGGTGATCCCCGACTCCTGTACATTCATGTGTTCAATGTGTAAGCTTGCGTTCCGGCAAAAGGAACCCACTTCTTCTTCGGTGTGGCGGTGGCAGTTTAATGGCCTAAACCAATCGAAATTCACATGGTTCATTTCATCTAAGTTGAAATCTTGGTTGTAGAACATCTTGCAGATGTTCCAGTAAAAAAACCGTTGGATATCAATTGAACCCTTCGAAATCCCAAGCAAAGGAATGTCTTCTGGTACCTCGACTTTCACATTGAGCTTACCCAAGGCAATGCCAAGATTCGTTAATGGAAGGAGAGCGTTCCAGGCCTCTTCATCCGATAAATCAACCAACTGTCTCCGGATGAAATCATCGGTAAACTCCCGGATGGCTGCCTTTTTCCGGTAAACATAAAACAGGAATAAGCCGCCTGACTTGAGCTTGGAACTAAGATAAGCGATCGACTTTTCAGTGCTGTCGGTGTGGTGCAAAACCCCTTCGGAAAAAATCATGTCGATCGATTCATCTTTGATCGGAAGATCAACGAGACTTCGCTGCAAGAAATCTCCAGGATATCCCGCCTCTTGAAATCGAGCTTCTGCGGCTTGGATAGACTCAGAAATGTCGACGCCCAAGTAATCATGCCCCTTCAGACGATCGCCAAAAAATAAGAAGGCCGAAAGGCTTGAGCCACAGCCCGCGTCAAGAATGATCTTCTTACCACCCGCAAGCCAGGCATCTAAACGTTTCGGATCGTTATCGCAGTAACGCTCGAACAACCATCTCCTGCGTTCAGCCGTGTTGGCGGGAGTTTCGTAGCGAGCGCGTTCGGACCAAAGTTTTGACCAAATAAAGCCAAACGTTTGCATGGTCTGTTGTTGTGTTGCGGAGTAATTTTTAGACGAAGAGGTAGAGGATGACTGTTTAATGCCAAGTCTTTCCAGTGCTGACACTTTAATCTCTCCTCACTTGCTTTGGGACACTTCCGCACGTGTCCCAAGCCAGCTGATGCGTTTGGTTTCGATTTCCCACTTGGATTATCCCGCTCCCAAAAGGTTTTCCATTCGATCATTTCGAACAGATTTTCTCAAGGTGACATCTTGGACTTAAAAGGGA
>Ga0207095_10251_pt1 | contig 14589 bp, 9 predicted proteins | sample Alteio_BWMinHeat_88_FD_153529 | JGI IMG/M metagenome (GOLD analysis project Ga0207095, IMG submission 153529) | Enriched cells from forest soil in Barre Woods Harvard Forest LTER site, Petersham, Massachusetts, United States -... | ecosystem: Environmental > Terrestrial > Soil > Temperate forest >... | reverse complement strand
TGATTCGGTTTCACCCGGAAAACCAACGATGAAATCTGTGGTGATGCTGGCATGGGGAATGAGCTCCCGCACGCGAGAAACGAGCTTCTTGTAGTGCGCATAAGTATAGCCTCGGCGCATTCGCTTAAGCACTTCGTCATCCCCTGACTGGAGCGGGAGATGAAAATGTTCGCAGACCTTGTTTAGGGAAGCAATCGTATCCACGAGCTCGAGGGGAAAATATTTAGGATGACTGGTGGTGTATCGAATTCTCGAAAGTCCATCAAGTTGATTTAACAACGTGAGCAGTTCTCCAAATGAGTGCCCTGGCCCAAGGTCAAACCCGTAAGTATTCACGTTTTGGCCAAGCAGTGTCACTTCACGAAACCCTGATTTCACAAGGGATTGCACTTCGTTGAGCAAAGCCTTGGGATGACGACTTCGTTGCTTCCCACGCACAAAAGGAACAATGCAAAACGTGCAAAATTGGTCGCACCCATAACTGATCGGAACCCACGCGGAAATTGGATCGTTCCGCTTCACGGGGAGCCCTTCTTCTTCGAGATCCTTCCTGTTGGAAAGCTCAAGAATGGGCTTGTGTCCCTCCAGGACTTCTTGGATTAAATGAGGCAGTCGACCATGCTTGTATGTGCCAAGAACCAGATCAACTTGAGGAAACCGCTTGATGAAGCTTGCGCCATCCTTTTGTGAAAGACAGCCGACCACACCGATGATCAGATCAGGTTTTTTTCGTTTGAGCTCTTTCAGTTCTCCTAATTTCCCGTACACTTTTGCATCGGCATTTTCGCGTACGCAACAGGTATTGAAAAGAATCACGTCAGCTTCTTCAAGAGTCGAAGCTTTCCGGAGGTTCATTTGATCCAAAAGAGCAGCCATGACTTCGGAGTCATACACGTTCATCTGACAGCCATAGGTTTGGATAAAATATTGTTTTTCGAGGAGGGCTTGCACAAGGAAAGCGTTCTCTTGTCTTCCTTCTTTCCCCTTTGCCTAACAAACAAGGATTTTTCACCGCTCTGGTTAAGCCTTAAACGTCTGATAATAGGCTCATAGTTCCCCTCGTAAGCCTGGAATCGCATATGGTTGCGCAAAATCCGATAGAAAATCTCTACTCAGTATTGGTCGTTGATGACGATCCGGCGGTTCGTCTCATGATTCGCTCTTATCTTGAGTTGGAAGGCTTTCGTACTCTGGAGGCATCCAACGGAGATGAAGCGCTTGCTGAAGCTTTTGCCAATGCCCCTCAAGCCATTGTGCTCGACATCATGATGCCTGGACTTGATGGTTATGCGGTGTGCAAGAAGCTTCGGGAAAATCCAAAAACGAATCGCTCTGTGATCATCTTCGTTTCAGTTCTTGACAAGGTTAACTCGAAAGTGCAGGGCCTTCAAACGGGGGCGGATGACTTCATAACCAAACCCTTTGATCCAAGTGAACTCTTGGCCAGACTGCAAGCGCATCTTAGGCGCATGGCGATTCAGCAAGAGAAAGAAAAAATGCTTGAGCGTTTAGCAGAAAAACTGGCCTTCATGAATAAGCGCTTGCAAGAAGAAGCCGCCACCGATAGCTTAACAGGACTTTACAACCGGCGATATCTCTGGAAGCGCTTTGGAGAAGAGCATCAGCGAGCTAAACGATTTAACCATCCCCTTTCCTTTATATTGATTGACCTGGATCGATTTAAGACCATTAATGATCGTTATGGGCATCCTGCAGGAGACAAAGCATTGAAAGAAGTCGGGAAGCTCCTAAAAAATCATCTCCGAGGCATCGACTTAGCGGCTCGTTATGGTGGAGAGGAATTTGCGTTGTTTCTTCCAGAGACCTCGCTCCAAAACGCTTCGTTTGTGGCGGAACGTCTCCGTCTTGCTTGTCACGCCCTCAAGATTGCGCCGATTCCTCAAGGAAAACTCACGTTCAGTGCGGGGGTCGCCACGTTTCCAATCCACGGAGTCACCCCCCAAGAGCTTTACGAGAAAGCAGACCAGGCGCTCTATGCGGCTAAAGCTCAAGGAAGAAACTGCGTGGTGACCGCGAGCTTTCTTTCCCCCAACGGGGACACTTCCCGCTGATAAACTAGGTCAAGCCGCCATGCAGGTCTTGTTTCCACCTTTTGAAATGGCTTCTTGTAAACCGGTTTCGCATTTGGAGAGAAGGCTTGCCCGAGCGGTCGTATAATCCATCTTCATCACATCCACCTTGGAGTATCCAGACACCCCGATGCTTGCGGTGAGTTTAACGCGTTGTTTTCCTGTTTCCCCAAAAACTCGCATCTCGAGGGCCAAACGAATTCGTTCTGAAATCAACACGGCTTGAGTTCTCTCGGCTTGCACCAAAAGAATGGCAAATCGGCCCTCTCCCATGTAAGCCAGTACATCAACCCCTCGCAGATAGCCGCGTAACATTTCAGCCACTTCCTTTTCGGTTTCGGCAAGCACCGATTCGTCGAATTGGGTCATGAGATGATCGTAATGGTCAATCTGCAAATAAATCAAGGAAAGTGGAGCCTTGTATCGATAAGCCCGTTTGACCTCTTCCGTTAATCGTTCCTCAAAATAAGTACGGTTGTGCAAGCTTGTAAGCGAATCAATGATTCCTTGAGCAATGGCCTCATGATATTTTCTCGCCTTAGCGATTGCGGTTTGAATGTGTGGGATAAAGCGAAGAAGCACATTCACGTCTTGCCATGAAAAAGCATGAGGTTCGGGCTCTCCCAGGTAAATCACCCCTAAGGGTGAACCATCTTTTTTTACCATGGGAGCAACAATGGCTGACTTTTCATTGGTGAGAAGCGTTGTCAGTTCTAGACCATCCGCCGTACGCAACGATCCATTTTCAATGATGACCGGTTCGTTGGTTTGGGCTACCCAGCCCACCACCCCTTCGCCAAATTCGACATTGTAGTTTCGGAAGTAGTCCGAATAAGGGCTGGCCGCCACCTCTGCATAAAGTTTCTTGTTTTTCCCTTCTTCTTCCACAAGGAAGATCAAGGTTGTCTGCGATGGGAGAACCTTGCCGAGCGTCTCAACGACCGTGACTAACGTTTCCTCCATTTGAAGGCTTTCGTGCATGTGCCCCGAGGTTTCAACGAGGAAGTTCAAGCTTTGGCGTTCTTTCCGCGATTCTTCCAGTTCGGCGAGGAGGTCATTGTATTTTCGGTCAGCTTCTTCTTCGTTATGTCGCGCATCCTTGATGCGGAGATTGGCTTCTTCATTCTTAGCATCAACCGAATTTTGCCAATTCCCCTTTAAGCTTTCAAACTGATCTTTGGTTCCAAGAAGCTCATGGTAAAGGCGCTCGATTTCTTTTTGTGACGATTCCCCTTCTTCTTCCAGGAATTTTTTCTCTTCAATTCCTTTTTTTTGCCACCGTTCCACTTCGAGTTCTTGGTTCTTAACCAAGAGAAAAAGCCAAAAGAAAAGTCCGCAGAGAAGGACTTCGCCTCCGAGTAATCGAGCGCCTAACTGTTGTGTCTGAATGGCGAATGGAAATAGAAAAATGAGATCGACAATCATGACGAAGATTCCGCCAGGGTCGGAAAGAACGAAAGCTTCAAAAATTGGGATCAAAACAGCCGCTAGAAAAAAGCCCGCTCCCCCAAGGTAAACCAGAAGAATCCCACACAAGACATCGCTCCAAACCACAGCCCACTCGAGAACCATTTTGTCTCGAGTTTTCCATTGGAGAACCGAGATTGCAAGTTGGTAGGCGGCGAAAGAAGCGATGAACACAAAAAGATGGCGCGAAGGGAAGTTTTCGATACCGGGTTTAGCGGAGAGAAGGAAGGTGCCAAAAGCAAGGGTGGCCCAGCGCAGCCCGAGTAAAAAGGCATAAAGCCGAGGTAAGGTCCTCACCCATGTCCTCCTTGCAATTTCATTTCCTTCTGATTATACCAGATTTCAACTGGATCTGTCTCGTTTCGATCAAAGATCCTTCACTTTGCGATCAGCGTTTAAGGATCAATCTTTCATTGACATTCGTTAGGAAACCTGCTATCCTAAACGGCAGAATGGAAGATAAAGCCTACCTTCTAGCCCTTTCTAGCTCAGGATTCTCCCCACGTCAGCTTCTCGAGCTACTCCAAGTATTTGGCTCTGCTGAGCAAGTCTGGCAAGCTTCTTTGAAAGACTTTGCTCGTGTACCTCACTTCTCGAAAAAGATGGGGGAAAAATTTTGCGACTTCCGAAAGAATTATCCGCTCGAGCAGTCTTGGGAACGCTTTAAGCGTTCCGGATTGAATCTCATTACGCTTCATGAAGACGAGTATCCAGAGCTTTTAAAGACCATTTCCGATCCTCCGGTAGCTTTATTTTATCAAGGAAAGTTAACTACCCCTTGTTTGCGAGCACTTGCCATTGTTGGCTCAAGAACTGGAACGCCTCGTGGGAAGCTCTTGGCCAAAAAACTTGCTTCTTCGCTTGCGGAGTCCGGTTTTACGATCATCAGCGGGTTGGCGAGAGGAATTGACATGGCTGCCCACTTGGGAGCTTTAGAGGGAGGGGGACAAACGTGGGCAGTTCTTGGAAGCGGGATTGACCGAATCTATCCTCCCGAAAACGAAAATCTTGCGCGACGCATTGCTTTGGAAGGATTAATCATTAGCGAATTTCCTCCGGGAACACCCCCCGCTCCCTGGAATTTTCCGCAACGCAACCGGATCATCAGCGGCCTTTCTCTTGGGGTCATTGTGGTGGAGGCCAAGGAAAAAAGCGGTGCCTTAATCACCGCGCGATTTGCCTTGGAACAAGGGCGGGAAGTGTTTGCCATTCCTGGAGATCCGACAAGCGAACTCTCGAGAGGAACGAACGCTTTAATTCAAGATGGAGCAAAGCTCGTGCAGGAGATTGGGGATGTGTTAGCGGAATTCCCGTATTTGCCTTGCCCAAAGAAGACCAGCCCCTCCCTTGAATCTTTAGAAGAAAAGATTCTAGAGACATTGAAAACCAAAGGAAAAATCATGGAACAATTAATGAAAGAGGTCAATCTGCCGATTCAACAAGTGGCAGGAACATTACTCATGCTAGAAACTAAAGGACTTGTCTCTCGGCTTCCTGGAAATCTCTTTGTGAGAACATAACATGGAGACCAATTCATCGTTAACGCCGCAAGAGCACCCCGCTTCTGACATTGCGCCGAAGGTGCGGAAGGCATCGATTCCACGCAAGTCCAAGGGGGCAAGCCCAGAGGTATCGGAAGGCAAGAAAGGCTCTCTCATCATCGTTGAATCGCCTGCCAAAGCGAGAACGATCAAAAAATTTCTGACCAGTGGCTACGATGTCAAGGCTTCCATGGGCCATGTGCGTGATCTCCCGAAAAGCCAGTTGGGTGTGGATGTTGAGCATCAGTTCACTCCTAAGTATATTGTCATCAAGGGGAAAAACAAGATCATTAAGGAGCTTAAGGCCGCAGCAAAAACTTCAAAGCTAATCTATCTTGCAACAGACCCTGACCGCGAAGGCGAAGCCATTGCTTGGCATTTGAGCCAAATTCTTGACATCGAAACAAAAGTCAAGCGAATCGAATTGCGCGAAATTACGAAAAATGCCCTTAAAGATGCTTTAAGCAATGCAAAAGACCTTGATCGTCATAAGGTGGACGCCCAACAGGCTCGACGCGTTCTTGACCGTTTAGTAGGCTACAAGCTCAGTCCACTCCTTTGGAAGAAAGTAAAAGCCGGTCTAAGTGCGGGTCGTGTTCAGTCGGTGGCCGTGAAAGTGATTTGTGATCGAGAGCGGGAAATCCAAGCGTTTGTTCCTGAAGAATATTGGACCCTGACCGCATTTCTTGGAAAGCGGGAAGGTGAACCCGCAGAAAAGGAAATTGTTTTTCCAGCCAACCTGTTCAAGATCCGAGAAGAAAAAGCTAAGGTAGAGAATGAGGCCCAGATTAATGAGATTTTAAGCAATCTGGAAGGCAAAGCATATGCCGTCACCGCCGTGGTTCAAAAGGAACAACGTCGGAACCCGCCCCCTCCATTCATTACCAGTTCACTTCAACAAGATGCAAGCCGGAAGCTTGGTTATAAGGTTACGCGGACCATGTCGATTGCGCAGCAGCTTTACGAAGGCTTGGATATCGGTGAAGAAGGGACCGTGGGGTTAATCAGCTACATGCGTACTGACTCCACGCGGCTTTCCGAGCAGGCTCAACAGGAAGCACGGGACTATATCGTTCAAGAATTTTCCAAGGAGTATTGGCAAGGGAAACAGTTTAAAATAAGGGAAGGGGCCCAGGACGCCCATGAAGCCATTCGTCCTACGAGTGCATTTCGAACGCCCGATAAGATCAAAGATTATCTCAACAAAGATCAATTCCGGCTTTACAAGCTCATTTGGGAAAGATTTTTGGCCAGTCAAATGAGCCCAGCCGTTTTTGACAATAAATCAATTGATGTGGTGGCTGCGGAGTATACGTTCAGGGCTACAGGGAGTACATTGAAATTTCAGGGATTTTTGGCTGTTTACGAAGAGACGCGTGATGAGGATGAAGAGAAAGTGAATCTTCCCCCGTTAAAGCAAGGGGAAAGCCTGAACCTTAGTAAGCTTGAACCCAAGCAACATTTCACTCAGCCTCCCCCTCGCTACACGGAAGCGAGCTTGGTAAAGACTTTGGAAGAAAATGGGATTGGTCGCCCATCCACCTATGCGCCTATCATTGAGACTATCCAACACCGACGCTATGTGGCTTTGGAAAACAAGCATTTCATCCCTTCAGAATTGGGTTTTGTGGTGACCGAAATGCTTCAAAAGAATTTCTCCGATATTTTAAACATCGATTTTACCGCTGAAATGGAAAATAAGCTCGATGCGGTTGAAGAGGGAAAGCTTGACTGGGTTAGGATCATCACAGAGTTTTACAGCCCCTTTGAGCAAGCCTTGGAAAAGGCGACAGAGCAACTTGAAAAAGTGAAAGTTGAACCCGAAGCGCTGAATGAACCATGCCCAACCTGCACGAAGGGCCTTGTGATCAAGGAAGGACGCTTTGGCCGATTTGTGGCTTGTTCGGGCTATCCGGAGTGCCGATACACCCGAGCCATTTCGAAAGAAATAGGGGTGACGTGTCCAAATCCTGGTTGCGGAGGGCAAGTGGTTGAGCTTCGCACCAAGAAAGGGAAGCCGTTTTTTGGGTGCGGCCATTACCCCAAGTGCGATTTTCGAAGCTGGAATCGACCCACCAACGAAGTGTGTCCAAAATGTGGAAGCATGATGGTCTTAAGACGTGTCCGAAATGGTCAGGCCTTTATCATTTGTTCGAAGGAAGGATGTGGCTACTCCCCCCCATCCAAGAAAGAAAAGGCCGAAACGATGGATGCTGAATGAGAATTGAGACTTGATGCCAAATCTTCTCCTATAAGACAATCCATCGGTCAATCAAACCAAGGCATTGAATCTTGTTCGGAGGGTATGGCGTGAGTCAGGAAATCGTTGTCATTGGTGGCGGACTTGCAGGCTCTGAAGCCGCCTGGCAAATCGCAGAACAGGGCCTCCGTGTTGTTCTGTATGAAATGCGTCCTCAAGTGTCGACACCTGTTCATCAAACCAGTTATTGTGCTGAGTTGGTGTGTTCGAATTCTCTAGGAAGCAACTTCCCACAAAAAGCATCGGGCTTACTGAAGGAAGAGCTTCGACGACTTAATTCTCTCCTCTTGCGCAAAGCGGACGAAAATCGTGTACCAGCTGGGCAGGCTCTTGCAGTTGATCGGGAAAAATTTGCTCAAGGTGTGACAGAGGCCTTGATGAACCATCCAAACATCCGCTTGATTCGGGAAGAAAAAAAAGAGATTCCGGATGAGATTACGATCGTCGCCACAGGTCCATTAACCAGTCACGCCTTGACAGAAGAGCTAAAAAAACATTGTGGAACCTATCTTTACTATTATGACGCGGTTGCCCCGATCGTAACCAAAGAAAGTCTGAATCTCTCAAAACTTTATTTCGCTTCGCGATACGGGCATGGGGACGACAAGGCTTACCTTAATGCCCCGTTTACCAAAGAAGAATACGAGGTTTTTGTTCATGCCATCGTGGGAAGTGAACGGGTCCCCTACGCTCCCCATGAGGATCCCAAGTTTTTCGAGGCGTGCATGCCCATTGAAGAATTGGTTGATCGTGGAATCGACACGTTGCGCTTTGGTCCGATGAAACCGGTGGGACTCCCTCTACCCGGAACCCATCGAATTCCGTACGGGGTCATTCAGCTGCGGCAAGAAAATATCGAGGGTACGCTTTATAACTTGGTCGGTTTTCAAACACGCATGAAGTGGGGGGAGCAAGAGCGGATCTTCCGGACCATTCCTGGTTTTTCCGAAGCGGAGTTTATTCGCTTCGGGGTGATGCATCGAAATATTTTTGTGAATGCGCCGACGTTGCTTGAGGAAACCCTTGCACTGAAGAAGAAACCAAAGCTTTTCTTGGCCGGTCAGATCACGGGTGTAGAAGGTTACGTTGAGGATGTGGCTTCAGGTTGGCTTGCAGGGATGAACGCTGTACGAAGGGTCAAAGGGGAATCCGGCCTGGTTTTTCCTCGAACGACTGCCATTGGCTCTCTCATGCATCACATTACCCATGCCAATCCAGAAAGTTTTCAGCCTATCAACGCCAACTTTAGCTTGTTTCCTCCCTTGGATCCACCCGTGAAAGACAAGACGCTTCGTCAACAACAAGTTGTTGAACGTGCAAGGAAAGCCATGGAACAACTAGGCTCCGAAATGGGATGTTTCAAGGAAGAGAGGGTGATGAACGTTTGACCAAAGTAGAAGTGCGCTCGACGACAGTCATGGCGGTTCTTCGTGACGGCAAAGTGGCCATGGGTGGGGATGGGCAGGTAACGGTCAATCAAACCGTCATGAAGCACAAAGCTCGAAAAGTAAGACGAATGTACCAAGGGAAAGTCTTGGCCGGATTTGCCGGTTCGGCTGCCGACGGCTTGGCTTTGTTTGAACGTTTCGAGAAAAAGCTCGAAGAATTTCATGGGAATTTGCCCAGGGCCAGCGTGGAATTAGCCAAGGATTGGCGAACCGATCGAATTCTTCGACGTCTTGAGGCCTTCTTGATGGTGGCCGATCGGGAGCATCTTTTTGTGATTTCAGGGACTGGAGATTTGCTAGAACCCGATGACGCCATCGCAGCCATCGGATCGGGAGGTCCTTACGCGTTAGCCGCCTCACTTGCTCTCTTGAAACACACCTCGCTTACCGCGCGTCAAATGGTGGAGGAATCGTTACGAATTGCCTCGGATATTTGTATCTACACGAATAAGGACATTGTTGTGGAGGAGCTCTGAAGACCAAGACATCGTGGATACAATTCGGATAAGACTTCTTATCGCATTTTTTCTTGTGGCGTTTGTCCCACTCGTCATCAGCGATTATTTTCTTTCCCGAAAAGCATTTGAAAACTCCGTGGATCAATTGTCTGAAAGTTTTTCTCGGATACATCCTGTCGCTAAAGAACTTGGTGATCAAATGGGTGAGATCAGGGAAACGCTATCAGAAACGTTCTTTGCTCCGGCTTTTTTATCGCTTCCAACTGAAAAACAAGAGAGACTACTTTCGCAAATTGTGGCTTCATATCAGGGGAAGGTCCGATCGGTTTATCTCTTTGACCAAGGGGGCCGAGTGCTGCTTCGCGTTCCCAGAGATGCCGAACCTCCTTCTTTTACTCTGTTGAAGGCGTTTTCGATTGGTAAAAGCTTTGAAAAAGAAGGGATGCTTTTCGAAGAACCAGGGAAGGAGCCAGAAGAAGATCTCCTTTATCAGATAAAGACCCAGAAACAAGGGACTCGTTGGGTGCTTGCTCGACTCGATCTCTCCCAATTTTCCCAGTTTTTGAGAGACGCAGGGGAAGGCGAAAAAATTCTTTTCTATCTGGTGAATCAACGTGGGAATTCGCTGACCAGCCTGGGGCACTCACTCGTTTCGCCCCCAAGACGTTCCACGGGGGGGATTGAGGTCTCTGAAATTCGTGGATTCCATGTGGTTCGAGATTACGTTCCGATTGCCGATAGCCAACTTTGGTTGGTTGCTGAACAACGATTGCCTAAGGGGCACGGCAGTGTCTTGCTTTGGGTTTGCGTTTCGGTTCTGTTGGGGCTTGTGGGTTCACTTTTGCTCTCACGTTTGATTAGCAAACGGATTCTCTTATTAAAAGAGATGGCCGATCAAATCGGAGGCGGAAAACTCGATGAGCCCATTTCAGGCTTTTCTGGAAACGATGAGATTGCAAGCCTGGCCCGTTCTTTTGAGCAAATGCGGATTAGTTTAAAGGACACGTTGACACGGTATGACGATTCACTTAAGACGGAGCGAATGCTGTACGAAAAAGTTCGCCAAAGATTGGAAGAAATTTCCACGCTCCACCGGATTGCTATTTCTCTAAGCTCTACACTTTCTTTGGAAGAAGTCATGCAACAAGCTTTAAGAGAAATGTCTCAAACGTTGAAAGCCGAATCGGGCGCTTTATTTCTCTGGAACGAAAGTGAAAGAATTCTTACCTTGAAAGAAGCCCATGGATTCCACAAGTTCGAGCTTTCGTTTCATCCCGGGGAAGGGATCGTCGGCGATATTTTGGTGGCCAACACACCGCTTCTTATCGAAGATATCCATGAGACCACGCGATATTCTGCCTCCACGCTTGTTCAACGAAACACGCGCTCTTTCTTGGGCGCTCCCTTGCTGTTTAAAGGAAAATGCATTGGGACTGTTGAGCTTCACCATCCCGAGCCACACTTTTTCAAAGAAGATGCACTGAAACTTTTTGAAGTCATGGTTTCCTCTTTGGCCATGGCCATTGATCATGCTCGGTTGTATGAGGAAATCTGCAATAATTTGGAACAACGAATGGTGGAGTTGTTTACCCTGTACGATGTGAGTCAGGTTGTTTCGTCTAGCCTTGATCTGCACACCATTCTCAATCGCGTCCTGGACTTGATCCTTCAGACACTTAAGGCTGATGCTATTTTTGTCACCTTGGTTGAACAAGGTGATCGAGAAATCTACTTTGATCGCGGAATTCCAGAGGATCTCCGAAAGGAATACTTGCGCGTTCTCAGCATCTCCAAATCGTTGACTTCGCTGAACAGCGGTGTCCCGATCTTGCTCAGGGACGTGCGAGAGGAACCCGAGTTCGCTTACTTTTATCGTCTTACGGATCCGGTTGAATCGTTGGGGATTATTCCCATCATGATTGAAGGAAAATTGCTCGGGAACGTGGGGGTTTTTTTCCACCGAACACATCTGTTTACCGACGAAGAAGCACGGCTTCTCTTTTTTCTGGCTAATCAAGTGGCCATTGCACTTAAGAATGCGCGTCTCTATAACACTGCCGTGGAGGAGAAAGAAAAGCTAAACTCCATTCTCACCGGGATGAGTGATGGGGTGATTACTCTAGACAAGCAAAGTCGGATTCTCACGTTCAACCCTGCCGCCGAGAAGATCCTAGGGTGGAGGGAAAAGGAAGTTGTGGGGGAGCCTTTTTCATCCGTTTTCCGCTGCAGCAACGAACATGAAAGGTTTTCCTTGGAAAACATGCTCCAGGCCTTTTCTGCGGAGACGAAGGGGGCAGATCATCAAGAGTTTGCGGTTGAGGGAAGGGATGGTTCAGAGAAGATCTTATCGATTGCCTTTTCTCCTTTACGCGAAGAGAGCGGAGAACTTCTTGGCATTGTGGCTGTTTTCCGCGATGTCTCGAAGCTCAAAGAGTTTGAACAGTTAAAGAGCAACTTCATTTCAACCGTAAGCCATGAGCTCAGAACTCCGCTCACCTCCATTAAAGGATACATTGCTACGTTGTTGCATCCGGCTACAAAGTTCGATGTGACAACCCAGAAAGATTTCTTGCAAATCATGAATCGAGAAGCGGATCGCTTAAGCAGTTTAATTACCGATCTTCTTGAAGTGTCCAAGATTGAGAGCCAGAAGTTTAGAATGAATCCGCAACCCTTAGACCTCGTGAAGATGGTGACAGAACTTGTTGAGAAGTATCGTGAAATCGGTACGAAGCACAGGGTTGACGTTCAGGCGTCGGAAAGCCTCCAGGTTAAGATTGATCGGGCGCAAATCGAATATGTTCTGCATCATCTCTTGGGGAATGCGGTGAAGTATTCCCCGAAAGGTGGAACCATACTCGTGGAGGTTCGAGGCGACGAGGGGAAGGTTTATGTAAGCGTCCAAGATCAAGGCATTGGTATCCCGTTTGATGAACAAGAAAAGATATTCGATCGGTTTCACCGTGTGGACAATCGACCAACGCGATGGGCGTATGGGTGGGGCCTTGGCCTTTTCATTGCTCGAAAAGTCATTGAAGCCCATGGAGGGCACATTTGGGTTGAAAGCGCGCTCGGAGGAGGGTCTAAATTTACGTTTACACTTCCTCGCACGGACATACCCTCGCCCCACGCAGAGGAAGCATCCTCACGGAAACGGCGAAACGTTCTGAAATCAGGCTAGCATGGAGGGAAACGCTTTGGCCAGTGAGAAGCGCGCTGTAATTCTCGTTGTTGAAGATGATGAGAGTATTTCTAATCTTCTTCAAATTAACTTGAGTCTCGCTGGATTTGAGCCCATCATGGCTAGAGATGGAGAAAAGGCCATTGAAATCTTTCGAGATACTCCGGTTGAATTGGTCCTGCTTGATCTCATGTTGCCCGGGAAGGATGGCTGGGAAGTCCTCGCGTATATACAGGAAAAAAGTCATGGCCAAACACCGGTTATCATTACATCGGCTAAGACACAAAAAGCGGACATCGAGAAAGGTTTCCAGATGGGCGTGATTGATTACGTCACGAAGCCTTTTGATCCCCTGGATCTCGCTGAAAAGATAAAACGTGTTTTAAAGAAGGGGAAAGGCTAATTCATGGAACAGAAAAAGATTCTTGTAGTTGAAGATGAGGAAACAGTGCGTCGCTTTATGAAGGTGTATCTTGAATTTGAAAACTTTCGAGTGGTTGAAGCATCCAATGGAAAAGAGGCTTTGGAGTTAGTTCTAAAGGAAAAGCCCGATTTGGTGGTCACGGATCTCATGATGCCTGAGATGGATGGGGAGCAACTGTACAAGGCAATGAAAGAAAATGAGGAGACCCGTTCGATCCCCATCATCGTGGTTTCGGTTAAAAACAATTTTGACGATGTTCAAGCCGCTTATTTAAAAGGTGTGGATGATTACCTCACAAAACCTTTTGACCCAAAATCGTTGGTCGAGAAAATTCGAGAGATCCTGCCTTCCTAAATGAAATGGGTGTCCCACGGGGGTATTCTAGAAATGGGATCGACTGAAGCGAGCTACCAAACCACCCCACTTCTCGATCAATATTTCAATCTTAAGAAGGAGTCTCCGGATGCGCTGTTACTTTTTCGGGTTGGAGATTTTTATGAAGCTTATGGAGAAGACGCCAAGCGCCTGAGTCAAGCGCTGGAGATAGTTCTCACCGGGCGCGAGGTCCGTGGAAATCGGATTCCGATGGCTGGGGTTCCACACCACACTTTGGAAAATCACCTGAAAACTCTCCTTCAGTCAGGCCACAATGTGGCTGTTTCGGAGCAATTAGAAGAAGCGGGCGAAGCCAAAGGGCTAATTCGCAGAGAAATTGTCCGGTTTCTCACCCCTGGAACCATTTTGGAGACCGGTTTTCTCAATGAGAAAGAGCCGAATTATCTCTTGGCACTTTGCTTGGAGGGGAAAAACTATGGCCTCTCTTGGTGTGATGTTTCCACCGGAATGTGGTTCCTGACAAGCATTCCGTGCCAGGACGAGAGGCTTGCTTATGAAATCTCGAAAATTGCCCCGAAAGAAATCGTGCTTCCTGAAGGGGCGCCTCCCTTAAAACTTCCGCATTCGTTTCAGAATCTCAAGATTTCACACTCCAAGAGCCGAGAAGACATTTCAATCCCGCAACATTCTCCCATGCCGGCTGTAGGAGAAAGCGCTTGTCGTCTGCTACTCAGCTATCTTAACAAAATCTATTGTGGACAGCTTCCACGGTTGTTTTCTCCAGTCATTCAAGAATCGCATCAATGCCTGGTTCTGGATCCATCGACCCAGAGAAACTTGGAGCTTTTTCGAAACCTTGCTTCAGGAGAGCGTGAAGGGAGCTTGCTCCATCTGCTCGACGAGACAAAAACCCCGATGGGGGCGCGCTTGCTTCGAAGCTGGCTCCTGCAACCTCTTCTGGATGTGGGTGAAATCGAAAGACGGCAAGATGGTATTAGCGAATTGCTTGAAGAGCCGAAAGTTCACAGTGAGATCGAGAAAGGGCTGTCGGGAATGGGGGACTTGGAAAGGCTCTTATCCCGAGCCTCATTTGGAACAGCTCATGCGAGAGATTTGTTAGGAATGAAGGAAATTCTTGAAAAACTTCCCGCTCTCTTGGCGGAGGTCTCAACGCTTCATGCTCCCCATCACCAGGATTTTGTGAGTCAAATGCCTGATCTTTCCCCGCTTCTTCGACTTTTCGATCGGTCGCTTCATCCTAATCCACCGTTCACCTTGAAAGAGGGGGGATTGATTCGTGAGGGGTACGATGAGCAACTTGATTTGCTGAACAAAGAAATCAAAGAAGCCTTGTTTTGGGTTGCCGAACTTGAGGAACGCGAAA